>Ga0182743_1001431_pt1 | contig 23422 bp, 19 predicted proteins | sample eDN3rd30CKraftOP_FD_128522 | JGI IMG/M metagenome (GOLD analysis project Ga0182743, IMG submission 128522) | Enriched Organic Plus compost microbial communities from Emeryville, California, USA - eDNA 3rd pass 30_C Kraft OP (version 2) (version 2) ... | reverse complement strand
CATAAAACTTTTATAGCGCGAACCGTACCGGGTCTCGCGCTCACACGGAGGAGACAACACATGCGTGTTAACAAACGACTTCCTTTAGCCGGCCTGCTCGTCGCATTAGGGGCTACGTCCGCCGCAGCGTCCGCGGCGATTTCCGACGATGCCGTGAAAATCGCCGTCCTCACGGATCTCTCGGGCGCCTACTCGGGCAACGTGGGGCCCGGCTCAGTGCTCGCCACCAAGCTGGCTATCGCCGAGTTCGGCGGGAAAGTGCTGGGGAAACCGATCGAACTGGTCGTTGCCGACCATATGAATAAAGTCGATATCGGCTCGGCCAAGGCCCGGGAATGGCTGGATCAAGACAAGGTGGATGTCATCACCGAATTGGGCAACAGCGCCGTCGCGTTAGCCGTGATGAACATCGCGGAGCAAAAACAACGCATGACGATGGTGACCGGAGCCGGTGCAACCCGAATCACCAGCGAAGAATGCAAGCCCACCAATGTGCAATGGGTATACGACACCTATGCCCTGGCAAAGGTGGGCACGATGCCGCTGGTCGAATCGGGCACAAAGAACTGGTATTTCATCACCGCCGATTATGCATTTGGCCACTCATTGGAAAATGATGGTTCCCGCTTTATCAAGGAGGCCGGCGGCAAGGTCTTAGGCTCGTCCAGATATCCGTTCCCAGGCTCTGATTTTGCGTCTTATCTGCTTTCCGCCCAATCCAGCGGCGCCCAGGGCGTCGCTTTGGCAAGCGCGGGCGCGGATCTGCAAAACGAAATCAAACAGGCCAACGAATTCGGGCTGACAGAATCGCAGAAAATCGTCGCCATGCTGATGAGCATCACCGACGTTCACGGTGTGGGGCTGGATGCAGCCAAAAACATGAACTTCGCCGAGACCTTCTATTGGAACCTCGACGACGAATCACGTACATTTTCCCGGAAGTTCTATAAAGAATTCGGAAAAATGCCAACAGCACTGCAAGCGGGCCAGTACTCGGCCGTTCTGAACTATTTACGAGCAGTCGAAAAGTCAGGCAGCGATAACGTGGCAGACGTCATGAAAACCCTGCAGGATATGCCCATCCACGACGCCTTTGCCAGAAACGCCCGGCTCAGAAAAGACGGCAAACTGCTGCATGATCTGTATCTCGTTTCAGTCAAGTCCCCTGCGGACTCCAAAGAACCCTGGGATTACTACAACGTCGTAAAAACAGTCAGTGGCGATCAGGCTTTCATGCCACTCTCTGAAAGCAAATGTCCTTTGCTCAAGAACTGAGATCCGGCCCCCATGTACGAAGTCTTTGCAATTCGGTATGCCACCGTCGCGCGCCGAGCCGCGGATAATTTTTTGGTTCATGACTTCCACGAAGGAAACATGGACCTGGATTTCTATTTCTGGCTCATTCGGGGAGAATATCGAAATATCCTCGTTGACTCAGGATTCAGCGCCTGCTCGGCAGCAGCACGGAATAGATCATTCCTGCTGCATCCCGATACCGCGCTGGCGCGACTCGGCCTGCGACCGCAAGACATCGACAGCCTGATCATCACGCACCTGCACTACGATCATGCCGGCAATGTGGACGCCTACCCCTGCGCCCAAGTCCATATTCAAGACGCTGAAATGCAATACGCGACGGGGCGCTATATGTGCTACAACGCGCTGCGCCATTTCTTTTCTGTCGACGACGTGGCGACAGTCCTCAAACGTGTCTACGAAGGACGCGTGACCTTTCACGATGGTGACGCGCAAATTGCCCCTGGCGTTGAGGTATACCGAATCGGGGGGCATACGCCCGGCCTGCAGATCGTCCGCGTCATGACACAACGGGGGTGGATCGTGCTGGCCTCGGACGCCATGCATTACTACCGAAATTTTCAGGACGAGAACCCGTTTCCTGCCATCGTGCACGTGGACAAGATGCTGGATGGCTACAAGCGGATTTCAACGCTGGCCGTCGCGGACACGCACATCATTCCCGGCCACGATCCGCTCGTCGCCAAACAATATCCGGCCATGGGCGGCGACGGCAGGGAGATTTACTGCCTGCACCTGAATCCGGGCTAGTACGCCGCAGGTGGCGCCATACAGAGATTCTCGAACAGAATCCATGAGGAGAACAACGGTGATCGATATCCAGGAGTCGCTGGCTCAGTTACCAGAACGATTCAACAAGAAACTCTATTTCGTACAGCATGCAAAGCGGCTGAACACCCGTTTCTTGCTAGTGTCCGGTGACGCCAGTTATCGCATTCAGATTTTGGAAGGCAAAGTGGCTGCGGTCCAGACGGGACCTTTCATCATGGGCGAGTGGGACTTTTGCATTCGAGCGGACGAGGACACGTGGCAAATATTCTGGTCACCTGCTCCCCCGCCCGGATATCACGACGTCATGGCGCTGTCCAAGGCGCGCAGAATGTCGATTCAGGGAAACATCTACCCGTTCATGTCCAACCTGCTTTACTTCAAAGAACTGCTGTCTACCGTCCGGCATCCGGGAGCAACGAAATGAACACTTCAGGCGTTGAAATCGAACCCATCGTTGGCCGCTATCTCCGCATCTCGCTCAACGGCAAGCCGCATCGGATTTATTTTGAAGAGGCAGGAGCTGGCATCCCCCTGCTCTGCCTCCATACCGCAGGCTCAGACACGCGCCAGTATCGCGCGCTCATGAACGAGGCGCAGGTCACACAGCGATTTAGAGTGATCTGCTTCGACCTGCCCTGGCACGGCAAATCCTCGCCACCCGCCGGCTGGCACGAAGAACGCTACCAACTCGGATCGAAGGAATATACCGACATCATTCTATCCGTGGCGCAAGCGCTGTCGCTGGAGCGGCCGGTGGTCATGGGATGTTCGATCGGCGGCCGGATTGTGCTGCACCTGGCCTTGCATCATGCGAAGCAATTCCGGGGCCTGATTGGCCTGCAATCCGGGGCTCACGTCGATCCCTACTACGATCTGGACTGGCTGCATCGACCCGACGTTCATGGCGGCGAGATGTGCGCAGGCATCGTTTCCGGGCTCGTCGGCCCAGCCAGCCCCACAGAACATCGTTGGGAAACGCTCTGGCACTACATGCAAAGCGGACCCGGTGTTTTCAAAGGCGACCTGCACTTCTACACCGCCGATGGCGACATTCGAAAGGACCTGACTCGAATCAATACGCAGGACTGCCCGCTATGGCTGCTAACGGGTGAATATGATTACTCATGCACACCAGCAGACACCGCGCTGTTGGGCGAATCCATACCAGGCTCAAAGTGGCAAATCATGAAAGGCATGGGCCATTTTCCGATGAGCGAGGATCCGGAGCGATTCTTGAGTTACCTGTTGCCGGTTCTCGACGAAATAGCCTGATGTGATTAGTGCGTGGTGAGACTCCGTGATGCGCGAGGTTGCGCATCACGAGAGGTCACATTTTCTCTATATGTGCGCCCTCTACAATCTCCGCATATTTCCGCATTTCACTTTTGAAGAAATCCTTCGTCAGATCAGGCGGCATTAATTTAATAACGTTACCCTGAGTGGCCATGGCGGCCTTGACCGCTGGGGTGTTGAATGCCTCAATAAAGCCCTGGTACACGCGTTGCACATTTTCCGCGGGCAGCTTTGCCGGCCCAACGACGGCGATCCAACCTTCGACGTTGTAATTAGACATGCCCTGTTCGCGCAGAGTGGGAATATTCGGCAGCGCGGCGCTGCGCTCGGTGCCGCAGTATCCAATGGCCCGTAACGCGCCGCTCTCCAGGTGCGAACGAATCGACGCCACCGACAGCACTCCCAGATCCACCTGGCCGCTCAACAGATCGGTCACCATAGGGCCTACCCCCTTGTACGGGATATGGCGCGCTTTTGTACCGCTTTGCAGCAAGAACATTTCTACGGCCAATTGCAGGATGGTGCCATTGCCAGACGAGGCGTAGTTGTAGTCATCCGGATGCGCTTTCAAGAGAGCAATCAACTCGGGCGAGGTCTGGGCTTTGATCCGTGCAGGATTGGTGACCAGCACCAAGGGTGATGTTCCCACGACCGAGATCGGGGTGATATCGGCCAGCGGATCGAACGGCAGCGACTTGTACACGCTGGGAAAAATCACATGGTTGTTCGATACCACGCTGAGCGTATAGCCGTCTGCCGGAGATCGAACCAACGCAGACGTGCCTACGATGCCACCGGCTCCAGGCTGATTTTCCACGACTACGGTATGCCCCAATGCGCGCGATAGCGCCTCCGAGGCGCTGCGCGTGATCGTGTCCACGCCCGAACCAACACCCACCGGCAAAATGAATTTGATCGGCCGATCGCTTTGGGCGCGCAGCAATCCGGGCGTGGCCAAGGCAGCCAGGCTCGCCCCCATATGCATCAATACGTGGCGGCGTGACCATCCGGTTTGCTGCGTGGAACAGATGTTATTCGCGCGTGTGATGCGGTTATCGTCGATGCTCTTCAGTATTTCTTTCGAATTTGTCATGTCACCTCCTTTTTATCCAACCCTGTCGTCCTCTTTGTCGAAGGATCTCGCCACCCACGCGGCTGACAGGGTGCTGCCCTATGCTCCAGTTCACCCAGCAAAGATTTATCCCACTGCCTTTCGCGCCTTAAGCTCGGCGATTTTCTGTTCGTCGTACCCGAGACCCGTCAACAACTCGGCCGTGTGCTCTCCCTGTCTGGGTGGATCCAGCCGCACGCCCAGACGCTGGCCGTCCAGCGTCAACGGAAATAACGTCGTGCGGGTGATTTCGCCCGCACGCTCGCCATCCGGCAGACGGATCTCCGCCAACCCGCCCGTCGCACGCAGATGCGGATCGTCGTAGAGTTCCTCGGGTTTTACGATGGGCGCATACGGCAGACCCTGTGCTTCGAAGATCGCGGACAACTCACTGGCGCTATAGTTTTTCAAGCGCTCGCGCAACTCAGGCAACAAGGTGGGCCGTGCGATGACGCGATCATTATTGCTCGCCAAGTGCGGCGCGGACTTCAAATCATCAAAGCCAAACGCATCGCAAAACGTGCGCCATTGCGCGTCACTGACCGCCGCCAGGAAGATCTGCTCACCGTCTTTCACGGTAAAGACATCATAGAGCGCCCACGCGGAGATGCGCTCGGGCATGGGGGACGCCGCCTTGCCCGTGATCGCATACTGCAGCATGTGCTGGCCAACCAGGAACACGTTATTTTCGAACAGGGCTGACTGTACCTCTTGTCCACGCCCGGTAATACCGCGCTGGATCAGCGCCGCCATCGCGCCGATCGCGCCGAACATTCCGCCCATGATGTCATTGACACTAGTGCCTGCGCGCAGGGGATCGCCGGGTCGGCCCGTCATGTAGGCCAGGCCACCCATCATCTGAACGACTTCGTCCAGCGCCGTACGCAACTCGTAAGGCCCCGGCAAAAAGCCTTTATGGCTCACGTAGATGATGCGTGGATTCACACGATTCAGCGACGCGTAGTCCAGGCCATATTTGGCCATCGTCCCAGGTTTGAAGTTCTCGGCCACGACATCGGCGCTGGCCGCAAGACGGCGTGCCGCCTCGGCGCCCTCGGGATCGTGCAGGTCGAGCTCGATGCTTTTCTTGTTGCGATTGAACAGCGGAAAAAATCCCGCGCCCGCACCCAGCAGATGACGCGTACGGTCGCCACCTACGGGCTCGACCTTGATGACCTCCGCTCCCAGATCGGCCAGCACCATGCCGCACGTGGGGCCCATCACCATGTGAGTAAACTCGACAACCCGCAACCCTTGCAGCGGCAATGCACGCGCCGTCGTGTGGCGGCTATCCGAAGGCGCTCTCACTGCATCGGAATCAAGTTCAGCATCAGGTAATGCCGTCGTACCACACGACGCTGCCGTGTCAAAAGATGAAGTCCCGTTGGGTTGCTGCATGTCTATTTCCGAAAAATTGTTGGCCCGTCATGATTGCAACGGCGTTTCAAATCAACGCCGACGAGGCCGGTGCCTGAATGGATGAAGTAAACGCCAGCGCCTGATGCGCAGGAATCCCCGCCCGCCACAACGTGCCGTGCAGCGACTCTCCGGCCAGCCAGTCCGCCACCTGCTCGCGCAGCTCAAGCAAACGCGGCAAATCTATGCCTGTCTGGATACGCATGGTCTGCAACATGTAGACCAGGTCCTCGGTCGCGGCGTTGCCACTGGCGCCCGGCGCATGCGGGCAACCTCCAATACCGGCCAGACTGGCGTCGTAGCGCTCAATGCCCGTTTGCAAGGCGGCAACCACATTCGCCAGCGCCAGTCCACGTGTATCGTGAAAATGACCGCAGCACAGGCGGCCCCCGGCCACATCCCGAGCCGCGCCGAACAAGGCCAGCACCGAGGCAGGATCAGCATGGCCCACCGTATCGGCCAGACTGACCTGATCGGCCCCCGCGTCCAATGCGTCCTGCAGCAGCGCCAACACATCGTCCGCCTCCACGTTGCCCTGCAAGGTACAGCCGAATGCCGTGCCTATGCCCACCTCCAGACGCGTACGGGATCCCCTGGCATCCCGCTCTGCACGCATACGTGCAACCTCGGCGATAGCCTCTTTTGGTGTTTTACGCAGGTTCGCCACGCTGTGTGCGTGGCTCGCTGACAAGGGCACCAACATCATGTCGGCACCCTCGTCCATCGCTCGCTGAGCGCCGATCAGATTCGGCACCAGCACCGATACGAACAAGCCCGGCAATGTCTTCGCGAACTGCACCAGCTCGGCGGTATCCGCCAGCTGCGGCAAAAGGCGCGCAGGAACGAAAGAGCCGACCTCGATTTCGCGTTGCCCCGCTTCATACGCGGCGCGTATCCATTGTTGCTTTCGCTGCGTCGGGAGAATGCGCGAAATGCTTTGCAGCCCGTCTCGCAAACCGACCTCGCGCACGATCGCGCGGGCGGGCCACGGTGATGCAGTTGCCGGGCAGGCACGGCCCGAATCCTGCTGCAGCGATGCCGATGATGATGGTCCTGTCTGTGAGCTGCGGGTCTGTCTGGTCATGAGGATGTAACGCCTGAGTCGCAATGGGTTCAGTTTAGATATTCCTCATGATTAAAAAAGTGGTAATTTGGAACCCTAAAAATTCCAAAACAGAATATCTCGAGACACTCATCATGCGCGACCTGGATATCACCACCCTGCGCCTGTTCGTACGCGTTTGCGAAACGCGCAACATCGCCCGCGCAGGCGAACAATCCAACATTGTCGGCTCGGCCATCAGCAAGCGGCTCGCCCAACTCGAAGAAACCGTTGGGGTACGGCTATTGACCCGGCGGCGCCATGGCGTCGAACCGACCGTGGCCGGCCAGACCTTGCTCGAACACGCGCGCGACATGCTGGCCAGTGCGGAACGGATCGACCGTGACATGGCGGCCTATGCGTCTGGCATACGCGGCAATGTCCGCATCCTGGCTTCGGCATCGGCGCTGGCGGAGTCGCTCGCCGAAGACATCGCCGTGTTTCTGCAGGACCCGCAGCACCGCGATATCAAGATCGAACTCGAAGAACGCGTCACCCGCGACCTGATACGCGGAATACGCGATGGCGTGGCCTCGCTGGGTATCTGTTGGGACGCGGCGGATTTTGATGAGCTGCAAACCCGCCCTTATCGCAGTGATCGCCTGGCCATCGTCGCCCATCCGTCGCACCCGATCGCTGCTCATCGCACCATCAGTTTTGCCGACACGCTCGACTACGAACACGTCAACATGCCGCCGGCCAGCGCGGTCCTGCTCATGCTGCAACAGGCGGCGTCTCGCGCAGGAAAAGTACTGCGGCATCGCGTCACAGTGTCGAATCTGGACTCCGCATTCAGGGTGGTACGCGCCAACCTCGCCATCAGTGTTTCTCCGCGTGAGATCGCCGAACCCTATGCCAACGCCAACGGGCTGCGCATCATCGATCTGACAGATGACTGGGCTCAGCGGCGCTTTGCCCTGGTCACCCGAGACGAGGCCTCGCTATCGGGCGCAGCCCGCTTGTTATTGGCGCATCTGGAGCAAGCCGCCAAGACACCTCTGAGCACGCCGGCCTCGTAAAGGGCCGAGATTCGGACTGAGGCCGTCCTCTAGATCATTGAGGCCGAGTCACTGCGCAGCCTGGTCACTACGCCGCCATGACGGCGAATACCCGCAAAGGCGATCCAGACCCGTTCTGAATTTTCAACGGCGCTGCCACGATCAACGCACCTCGAGCAGGCAACTGATTGAGGTTGGTCAGACACTGCAAGCCCAATTTATTCGCGCCATGCATGAGCGTATGGCAAGGAAACGGCATCGGCCACGCATACGACTGACCCGCATCGGTATTAATCGTCTCGACGCCGAATCCACGTACGTTGCGCTCGTCAATCAGCCATTGAACGGCTTCTTGTGACGGGCCGGGCGTATGGGCGCCGTCTTCGCGCGCATTCAGAAAGGCCGCAGCGTCGGGCATGCGCTTGTGCCAGTCCGTGCGCAACAACACCCATTCGTCTTCGCCTATCCGTCCGTGCTGGCTTTCCCATTGCTGCAGAAACTCCACCGTCAACACAAAGTCCTCATCCTGCGCGGCCTCGGCACTGGCATCTATCACACACGCCTGCCCGACAAAACGCCGGGGATCCATCGTCTCGACGGTATTCGAGGGATAGTCTTTCCCTGTGACCCAGTGCACGGGCGCATCCAGGTGAGTGCCGGTATGTTCGCCGCAGGTGAAGTTGTTCCAATACCACCCCGGGCCAGCCTCATCATACTGAGAGATGCGCTCGATCTTGAATGCGCTGACCTGGGCAAACTGTTCCGGCAATTGCAAGGCCGGAAACTCAGGCGACAGCGTGTGCGTCAGATCGACAATACGCAACGCCCCACTCGCCACGTCCTGGGCAAACTGCGTCATTGAAACGGCCATGTCTTGAACTCCTGTCCATATGTCTGCGATTCGTACGCGCGCCAGCCCCTCTTCGGCGCAGGCACGAGCCGTAATAGAAACAGCATCACGTAGCACCCAATGCGCTCGCCACGTGAAAACCGGATGTGCCTCCCAGCCCCGGCCCCGGATGCGTAGACGCACCAATGTGCCACAGCCCGCGCACTGGCGTCGAGTGATTGCGATTGATACGCGACGGGCGCCAAAAGAACGATTGATCCAGGCCGCAATCCCCGCCATAGGGATCGCCGCCCACCAGATTGATATTCATCGCTGCCAGGTCGGCCGGCGACAGCACGGCGCGTCCCAATATGCTGCGGCGCAGATTCGGAATATGCTGCGCTAAGGTATCGATGATGCGATCGGCATAAGCGTCGCGCAAACCAGCGGTCCAATTTCCCGGCTCGGGAATTGCCAACGCGCCTAATGCATCGGCCACGGGATGACGCGGGCATTCGGGCAATTGCACCCACAGAATATGTTTACCGGGCGGCGCACGCGTCGGGTCCAGCACAGTCGGCTGGGCCACGCAGATCGTGGGTTCAGCAGGCAATGACCCGCGCTCTGCCTCATTTACCGCTCTGGACACAGCATCCACGCCGCGCGTGATGTGCACATAGCCGACGTCTCGTAACGCTTCGACGTTCCACTGCGGCGCCTCGTCCAGCGCCAGATGGATCTGCATATTGCCTTTGCCGTAACGCCAGGCCTGGGCCTCAGCCCGCACCGCCTCAGGCACCTCGGTCTGATCCAGCAGCCGGCCATACAACTGCGTCGGCGTCACATTGCAGACCACGTTTGCCGCGCGATAAACACGGCCATCGGCCAGTGTTACGCCCGTGGCTCTGCCCTGCTCTACGCGCACCCTGACCACGTCGGCCTGCGTTTCAATCCGGCCGCCTGCGTCACGGATCAACCGTTCAAACGCTCGCACCGTATTGGCATTACCGCCTTTTACGACAGGCAAACCGACTCCTTCCAGTGTCATCGCCACGACCTGCGCCATCAATGAGGACAGGGGCGCATCCGGACTCAGGCCGCAGTGCAGCACCCACGGCGCCAGCAGCGCCGCCGTCAAATCGGATTTAAAGTCCTGACGCAGCCATGCCGACGCTGGCGTGAGCGATCTGCCCATAAATCCGACCAGATGACGTGGCCCCTGCTTCCAGGCTGCCCCCGCTACGGTACGCAAGGTCTTCCAGCGCCACAACTCATTACCAAGCAGGCCAAAGACCAGCGGCGCATTCGCCTGCACGTTCGCCAGCGCCGCCGCATACGCCTGCCCGTCGCCCGCATGCGCCTGCTCAAAGGCAGCGCGATTTTGTTCGTGAGAAGTCGACAGTACCAGGTGCCGGCCATCCGGCAACAATACTGCCGTCGGCTGCGATGTGTTGCAGTATTCCAGCCCTGCCTCGTGCAGCGCCTTTCCCAGCGCAGCGTACGCTGGCCCCACCATGAACAGCGGATGAGCAGTCGACAATGTGTCATGGTGAAAGCCAGGCACGGTCAGCTCATCGGTCCGGATGCAGCCGCCCAATTGCGCCTCGCGCTCCAGCATCAGCACCCTGCGGCCGCTGCGGGCGAGCAGCGCCGTACACACCAGGGAATTCATGCCACTGCCTACGACGATGACATCGAATACGGGATCAGAGGATTGCGCCATCAGAGGTTCCGAAAATCCCCGGCCCGCGTGCCGAGGTTGAGAGACGTCGCCGTCGGCGATGACGGCTGACCTGGTGCCTCAATCATGGCGTCCTCAATCCACGCAAACTATCCATAAAACGCAGCGGCTTATCCAGTTTTGCCCTCACGATGCCATGGCGGCAAGACGCTGCGAGCCCAGCTGTGGCGCCCGGACACACTGCGCTTCTTTCAATGCACGACCGGTTTGCTTGGGCAGCTCGCCAAAACGTTCGCGGTAATAGGCGGAGAATCGGCCCAAATGTCCAAAGCCATACTCCATGGCGACCTCGGTGATGCTGACAGGCAAACCTGATAGCAGACGCTGGCGGGCCGCATCCAGCCGCAGATTGCGCACCAGCGTCATCGGCGCAACACCACGGTGCCGATGGCAGACTACGTTCAGCGTCCGCGTGGTGACGCCAGCCGCGCGTGCCAGGTCTGCCAGGGACAATGGCGCAAACAGCCGGCTGCGGATGTAATCCTCCAGCCGATCCAGTTGCGGGCATTGCCCCGCACGATAGCCTGGCGCCGTCTCATCAGGCCCACCATCGTCGAATCGCTCGGCGGCCTTCAGGACAGTCGGCTGATGGGCATAGACAAACCCTGCCAGTGTTTGCTCGAACTGGTTCAACCATGCAGGATGCAGCAAGTGTGTCTTCCCTGCCGGCAACAATGTCACCGCCTGCTGCAACATCCCGATCCAGGGGTCAATCAGATCCGCTCGGATTTTGTAGACCGGGTCAGCCCAATTGAGCTTTGAGCCGCCCGCTGTCGAGGTTGCCATACCGCTGCGCAACCCGAGCGCTTCTCTCACAAACCCCTGAGGCCCATGATCGGGCGGCGTACAGGCGCCTGACAATGACACCGCACCGTCAGAGGTTTCGCCACCATCGGCCAAAAGACTATCCGGCAAACGCAGAATGAGCTGCTCACATCCGGGCTCCCATAGCAAACGCACCGGGCATCCACGTGGGATCACTGCGACCTCGCCAGGTACGACGCGGATACAGGTGCCCGCGGATTCGATCTGCACCGCACCCTTAAGCGGCATCTGCACCAGGGTAAAGTCCTCGAATGCTAATGGCGAGACCTCGACCTCAGTGCCATACTGCAGGATCATCAGACTGATACGGTTGAGCTCGCGGCGATACAACGAGGCCGATACCTCGCCAGGAAACCACCGCAAACCATGATCTATCAATTGGCGGCTGAGCTGGTACTGCGCGTCTCGGGCCGAACGCGTCTGGAATATCGGGGCACGATAAATCTTAGATAAATCCAGATTCCATCTGACGTCCATCATGCGTTCCCCCCGGATGCAAGTCATGAGTCACGTGGTACGTGCCATCAAACATCCGACGATAACGCTTCGTTTAGCCCTAAACTATTCGTGCAAATCCCTAGTTCGTGTTCCGGCTCGTCTCGAACCAACGCCTGGCGGACATACCCTGATCTGGCCCCAGGCAACTGAATCCCCCGTCAACAGCCAGATCCGTTCCCGTCATCCACGAGGCCTCATCGCTGACGGCGAACACCACTGCTTTGCCGATTTCTTCGCCACGACCGACACGGCCCAAGGGATGCAGAGCGGCCCCGACCTGATCTGCCCGCTCGATGGACCCCTGGCTCATCTGCGCCAACATCGGCGACCAGGTCCAGGCGGGAGAGACCGATAACACTCGAATCCCCGCAGGCGCCAAGGTGACAGCGAAATTTTTGGTGATCTGCAACAGGGCGGCTTTCGAGGCGGGATAGATGGCTCGCCCCGCCGCGCCGAATTTCCCGCCGATGCTGCCCATATTGATCACGACGCCGCCACGAGGCATATGTGGCGTGACCATCTGTGTCAGTATGGCCGCCGAAATCAGGTTCACGTTCAAGGTGCTGAGCCACTGCTCACGCGTCGAAGCCAGACCCGCATCGTCATACGCGGCGGCGCAATTGACCAGGATATCGATACGGCCGGCATAGCCGGTTGCGATCTGCACGCATCGCTCCAATGCCTTGTCGTCCGTGATATCTGCCTCTATCGCCACGCCAGCCCCGCCCAGCGAGGCCGCCACGTCTTCCCCTGCCTGCTTGCCACGACCTACAACAAAGACTCGCTCTGCGCCCGCCGCCGCGAGCTCACGGGCCACGTCCGCTCCCAATCCCTGTGTGCCGCCTGTCACTAGTGCAACTTTTCCGGCCAAGCGGGCGGGAACCGTGCCAGAGGCCTGTGCAGGCATGATGCGCTGCTGCTCCATGATCATTCCTTTTACGCTGATGCGATCAGTTCTTGAACCGTGGTCACCTGCGCCATCAGCGCCATCGAGGCCAATGCGGCCTCATGCGTCGCACGCTGTGCTGCGGCACAGGCATCGGCAACAACGGTGACCTCGTAGCCCGACTCCGCCGCCTCGCGCACGGTGCCCTCGACCACTGAATGCGTGGCAACCCCTGCCGCCACCACTCGCACAATGCCATGCGATCTCAACAACTGATCCAGCGGCGTGCCTCGAAATGCGCTGATGCTGGTGTGCTTCAAGGCAAATTCGCGCTGGCTGCTCTGCGGCGCCAATGATGGATAGAACTCGGCGCCCCACTCCCCGTCTTTTACCGCGCCGAGGGCTTCGGTCCGCAAGAAAATAGGAATATTGCGCGGCATATCTGCATAGTCCGGCCGAAAAGCGATACGCACATGCACGATCAGCCAACCGCGGCGCCGCGCCTCGGCCAACAGCGCCGCTGCGCGCTCGATCAACGCCGTTCGCACCTCGTCATCAGCGATCCCCACGCGGATCAGCCCGTCGGGATGCAACACCTCGTTCTGATAGTGCAGAGCCAGCAACGCCGTCGGGACTCGGCTCATATAAAAACCTCGAGGTTGGCAAACACGCTATCGCAATTCACCAGGTCAACCCGTTTGAGACGTATGCGCCATCCCCCCTCTGCGCCGCGTACCAACTTGTGATGTACGGTGCCTGCCAGGTGCCGCTGTTCGCCACGCCACTCAGTGTGATGTACGCTGGAACGCACAATCAAATGCCCCGCCGAGTCCAAGCCCTTGACCGCCACATTGCCCACCAGATGCGAACATCGCGTGGGTGGCTGCTGTGACCAGTTCCGGGCGTTGTTCAAGCGCTTGACTCGCACCTCTCGCAGCATTTTGTCTTCCCAGAACAGCGAAACCTGTTCAAAGGGATTCGCCTGGCGTTCAAACCGAGGAACCCAATATCGTCCATCCTCGTCCCACAAGGCCAGCCACGCGTCAAAATCCCGATCATCCAGATACTGGACTTCCTGGAACAGAAACTGCTCCACGCCACGCGTCTCGTCTGCACTCAACGCGGCAGGCGACACGGGTGTCACCGAGACATCAAAATTACGATCAAGCAACAGCACGGCCCGCTCCTTGGATATGTTCTGATCCCGTGTCCAGCATGTACTGGCGCCATGCCTTGAATTGATTGCGCATGGGCAATTCGCTGGTGCCATTGGTGGACACCATGCCATCGGGCAAGACTTTGTCGGTACCCATGTAGCGATGCAGGCTGACCCAATCGCCGCCGTCGGTCAGGTTGCCTTCCTGACAACGCTTGTAGACTTCGACATCATCGGGCATAACGTTGGATGAGGGGGAATTGATCACGTTGGCATATGTGAGGGCCCGGTCAAACACCCCGTCCGGGGCTCCTTTCAGGCGAAAGGTCTGGATTTCCACCATCGTGCGATTGACCGCGATCGGGCGTATCACACGAAACTGCTGAAAAACCGTATGCGGGGAGCCGCTGCCATAGATGATGGTGTTGTGCCGGTTCATCCCCAGGATTTCACGCGCACGCGCCTCGCCGTGCACCGATGACAAGGACTCGAAATGCGCCCGCGACACAGGATCACGCGTCGCCGCGGCGGGATCGAAAATGCCTTCCATATAGCCGTGGCCGTTGTCATAGGCACGCAGCTCCAGCTTTTCCCAGAACTCATAGGGCTCGCCGTTGCCGTCCATGATCAACAACTCGAACGGCATTTCGCCCAATGCCGCAGCCTCATCGCGTGCTGCCTGAAACGAAGACTCGTGCGTCACCCGCGCATGCATGGTGTCGTGCAGATTTTCGTAAAACACCTTCCAGTTCGAGGGTTGCAGCACGCGGAACACGCCGCCTGCCACCTCGACCTCGCCCACCGGCGAGCGGTCACACATATTGTCGATCGACGAGATCACGCCCCCGAGAAAGCTGCGCAGATCCGGCCCCTCGGCTGACTGGCTCGCAAACACAAAGCCGCGATAGCTCTCGACCCTAGCGACTTTCCTCATCGAAAAATCGGGATGCGCGGGGTCGTAGCAAGTGCCCTCCATGGCATTCTTTAACGGCACCGCCAACGACTTGCCGTCCAGCTTGTAAGTCCACGCATGGTACGGGCAGCGAAAGAATTTTCCGGTATTGCCATCTCCGTCGGCCAGCAACTTGGCACCCTTGTGCGGACATCGGTTGTACAGCACGTGCACGGCACCGCCTGTACTGCGCACCATGATGACATCCTGATCACCGATGCGCGTCGTGTGATAGTCGCCGGTATTGGGCACCTGGCTTTCGTGCCCGACATATATCCAGGCCTTGCCGTAGATACGCTTCATTTCCAGACTAAAGATGTCCGGGTCCGTATATACCCGCTTGTTTACGCTATCCGGCCGGACCAACTCGGCCAGTGCTTCATTGGAAAGCGTCATCGCCATCTCCCAAAAGGTCCCGAGACCTAACACCAGATACCTGACAATCTAGAGACATCCCGACCGGCAAAATAGCCAGAGTTCGCAATCCGGTATCCACGTTTGGCAAAAACGCGCCTCGCTGCACGATACGGATAAGACCGGGCGCCAGCCCGCCAAATTCGGATAGTTTGCAGCCATGGGTTTGCGCACAATCTGCACGAGGCTTGGCGACTTCCGCCGGCGTATTGCAGTGCCACAAACCTGGACCCGACACCATGAGTAAAGCTGCCTCCCTTGCGCGCATGCGCGCCACAGCGACCGTTGCCGCCTTGATCGGCAGCCTGGCGTTCTGTGCTGCCCAAGCAGAAGACGCCGTCAAAATCGGCCTGTTGACCACGCTGTCCGGCCCCGGCAGCGCGTTGGGCAATGAAATACGTGATGGCTTCAACCTCGCCGTGGAGCATGCGGGCGGCAAACTCGGTGGCGTGCCCGTCGAACTGGAAATCGAAGACGATCACCAAGACCCGCAAACCGCACGCCGCGCGGTCGAACGCTTTCTCAAGCGCGACAAAGTCGATGTGGTGACCGGCGTCGTGTTCTCGAATGTCCTCTTGCCCGTGCTGCCCGAAATCCTGCGCAGCGACACTGTCTATCTATCGGTGAATACCGGTCCCAAGGACTATGCTGGTGCAAAATGCGACCCACGCTTTTACGCCGTCGCCTGGCAGAACGAAGACATCCCCGCCGCCATGGGCAAGTTCGCAACCGAAAAAGGCTACAAAAGCGTCGCTCTTATCGCCCCCAACTATCCTGGCGGTCGCGAATCGCTGGACGGCTTCAAACGCCTGTACAAAGGCACCATCGCCGACGAGGTCTACACCAAACTCAGCCAGCTCGATTTTTCCGCCGAACTGGCGCAATTGCGCGCCACCAAGCCTGACGCCGTGTTCTTGTTCCTGCCAGGCGGCCTGGGCGTGAACTTCATCAAACAGATGGGCGCGGCCGGCATGGACAAGCAAATGGCCATTCTCACCCCCGGTTTCTCCGCCGATGTCGACACCATCCGCGCCGTCGGCGACGCCATGGAAGGCCTGTACAACGCCTCACAGTGGGCCGCCGACCTGGATAATCCCGCCAACAAAAAATTCGTGGCCGATTTTGAAAAATCCTACGGGCGCTCACCCACCATGTACGCCGCCCAGGCCTACGACACCGCCATGCTCATCGACAGCGCCGTACGCAAAGTCGGCGGCAAAATGGAAGACAAAGCGGCCTTCAGGCAAGCCCTGAAAGCCGCGGACTTCCAATCCATCCGCGGCAGTTTCAAATTCAACACCAACCAGTATCCGATCCAGGACATCTACATGCGCCAAGTCCAGCGCACCGCGGATGGCAAACTGCAAAACAAACTCGTCGGCACCACGCTGACCAACCATGCAGACGCCTTCGTCGCCGAATGCAAAATGCCGTAATGCAAACCTGGGATTCAGACATGCAAGAGCTAAGCGAATATCACCCAACGTACTCGTTCAAGCCAAATCCCTTCAAAAAAACTCGGAACACCGTTGCACTGTAAGACGCTGCGAGTCGAGGCTGGGCAGTGGCTGCGTGAGGGCGCCTTGGGATCGAGCGAGGGAAACCGAAGGAGCGCAGCGACGAGGTTGACGAAGCGGTGTCGGACGCGAAGGCGTCCGACCGATCCCACGAAGCCCTCACGCGGCCACTGCCCAGCCTCGACGTCCAATAGAACGCCAACGTTGCCACCTTTACCGGCCCAACAAAAAAAGCCCAGCTAAAAAGCCAGGCTTTTTTTCACCGAAAGCAGTTAACGCTCACCCCACCCAGACGCGAGCATTACGGAACATCCGCATCCAAGGGCTATAGGCACCACCACTATCGGCATCCCCCCATTGCTGAGGCGCCCAAGACATCATCACATTACGCGTCACACGCTCAGGGTGCGGCATGATCACAGTAAAGCGCCCATCCGCCGTCGTCACCGACGTCTGCCCATCCGGACTGCCGTTCGGGTTAAACGGATAAGCCTCCGTCGCCTTGCCATAGTTGTCGATAAACCGCGCAGCGACCAGAACCTTGCCCGCGTCGCCTTGCTTGCTGTAGTCCGCATAGCCTTCGCCGTGCGCCACCGCTACAGGCACTCGCGTCCCTTCCATTCCCTTGAAGAAGATGGACGGCGATGCAGCCAACTCGACCAGCGACAAACGCGCCTCGTACTTCTCGGATTGGTTACGCGTGAATCGCGGCCAGAACTCTGCACCAGGGATCATCGGCGCCAACGCCGCCATCATCTGGCAACCGTTACACACACCCAAACCAAAGGTATCCGAACGCCCGAAATACGCCGCGAACTGATCCGACAAACGGCTATTAAACCGAATCGTACGCGCCCAGCCTTCACCCGCGCCCAGCACATCGCCGTAGCTGAAGCCACCGACAGCCACCAGACCCTGCATCGTGCTCAGATCAATACGGCCTGACAACAAGTCGGTCATGTGCACGTCAACCGCATCAAAGCCCGCCGTATCAAACGCCCAGGCCATTTCAACCTGGCTGTTGCAACCCTGCTCACGCAAGATCGCGACACGAGGACGCTTGCCCGTCGCGATGAACGGCGCGGCGATGTCCTCTTGCGGGTCGAATGCCACGCGTGGTGACAGGCCAGGGTCCTTGACGTCGTTCCACGTATCCAGCTCTGCCTGTGCGCAGGCCGGATTATCCCGGCGCGTCATGATCTGGTAGCTGACCTCGCTCCAGGCACGACCCAGATTGGCGCGCGGCTCGCTCCAGATCTTCTTACCGTCACGATAAAACTCGACTGTATCGGTATCGTTCAGCCCGCCAATCACATGCGAATGCGCCGACAGCCCCGCACCGCGCAGGACTTGCATCACCGCATCGCGCTCGGATGCGGGGACTTGAATCACCGCACCGGCTTCCTCGGTAAAGAGTGCCTTGAGCGTCAGCTCATCACGTTGCACCGCGACCTGCTCGGGACGGATCTTGTAATCGCCCCAATCCGCCGAGTTCGCATCGAAGGTCAACATGTCCAGGTTGACCGAAATTCCGGTGCGGCCGGCAAACGCCATTTCGCACAAGGTAGCAAACAGACCGCCGTCGGAACGGTCGTGATACGCCAACAATACCCCAGCCTCGGCCAAGGTCCGAATCGTCACAAAGAAAGCGCGCAAATCCTGCGGCTCGTCGATATCCGGCACGCTTTCGCCGACCTGGTTGTAGGCCTGCGCCAGGATAGAGCCACCCATGCGATGCCGGCCACGGCCCAGATCGATCACGATCAGCACGCTGTCGCCCACCTCGGACCGCAGTTGCGGCGTCAGGCTGGCACGCGCGTCGCCCACCGGCGCGAACGCCGTCACGATCAGCGACACAGGCGCCACGACCTGGCGATTTTCACCGTCCTGGTTCCACGAGGTCTTCATGGACAGGGAGTCTTTGCCGACAGGAATCGACAGGCCCGTTGCCTGGCACAGTTCGCTGACGGCAGACACCGTGTCGTACAAGGCAGCATCCTGACCGTCGACACCGCACGCGGCCATCCAGTTGGCCGACAGCTTGATGTCCTCCAAGCGCGCCACATCAGCGGCAGCCAGGTTGGTCAGCGCCTCGGCAACAGCCATACGGCCCGATGCCGGTGCATTCAATACAGCCAGCGGCGTGCGCTCGCCCATCGCCATGGCCTCGCCACGGAAACCCACGTAATCGGCCAACGTGACCGCGCAATCCGCCACCGGGATCTGCCATGGCCCGACCATCTGGTCACGGCTCGACAAACCACCCACGGTACGGTCGCCAATGGTGATCAAGAATGATTTGTTGGCCACAGTCGGATGACGCAACACGCGATAGGCGGCCTCGGTCAGGTCGATGCCCACCAGATCCAAGGGCTCCGACACACCAGGCAAGCGCTGCACATCGCGCGTCATGCGCGGAGGCTTGCCCAGAATCACATCGATCGGCACATCGACTGGCCGCGCATTGGCGTCGCCTGCGGCCGCAGAGTCCACAACCGCCGCACTCTCACCGGCTGCAGCCGTATCAACACCCGGCAGCCCTTCGCCATCCACCACACGCAGTTGGCGCTCTTCTGTCGCCACCCCTACGACCGCATACGGGCAACGCTCACGACGCGCGATCGCGTCGAAACGCTCCAGGTCCTGCGGCAAGATCGACAGCACATAGCGCTCTTGCGACTCGTTGCTCCAGATCTCGGCCGGCGACAGGCCGGACTCCTCCAGCGGCACACGCTTCAAATCGAAAACCGCACCGCGGCCGGCATCGTTGACCAATTCGGGGAAGGCATTGGACAAACCGCCCGCACCCACGTCATGGATCGCCAGAATCGGATTATTCGTACCTTGCTGCCAGCAACGATCGATGACCTCTTGCGCGCGGCGCTCGATTTCCGGGTTGCCGCGCTGCACCGAATCAAAGTCCAGCTCGGCGGAGTTGCTGCCCATGCTGATACTGGAGGCCGCGCCACCGCCCATCCCGATACGGAAGCCCGGACCGCCCAACTGGATCAGCAAGGCACCGGGGGGAATGATTTCTTTCTTGGTCAGCTCGGCATCGATGCTGCCCAGACCGCCCGCGATCATAATGGGCTTGTGATAGCCCCAGCGCGTATCGCCCGCGGTCTGTTCGTACGTCCGGAAATAACCCAACAGGTTTGGCCGGCCAAATTCGTTATTGAACGCAGCACCGCCAATAGGGCCATCAATCATGATGGACAGCGGCGAAGCAATACGGTCGGGCAAGCCATGATGATCGGCTTCCCACGGCTGCATGGCATCCGGAAAGCGCAAATGCGACACAGTAAAGCCCGTCAGGCCGGCCTTGGGCTTGGATCCACGGCCAGTCGCGCCCTCGTCGCGGATCTCTCCGCCCGCACCGGTCGCGGCCCCCGGAAACGGCGCAATCGCCGTGGGGTGGTTGTGCGTCTCGACCTTCATCAAGGTATGCACGGTGGCATCGCGCCGCACATAGCGCGCAGCCTCGCCGCCCTGCCCGTCAGACGTCGGTACACCGGCTTGGAAACGTTGGGCAGCACCGCCCTCCATGACGGCTGCGTTATCCGAATACGCAATGACCGTGCCCTGAGGCTGAGCCTTGTGCGTAGCGCGGATCATGCCGAACAGCGTTTCTGATTGCGGCTGGCCGTCAATCACCCATTGGGCGTTGAAAATCTTGTGGCGGCAGTGTTCGCTGTTGGCCTGGGCGAACATCATCAGTTCGACGTCCGTGGGATCGCGCCCCAGGCTGGTGAACGACTGCGCCAGGTAATCGATCTCGTCTTCGGACAGCGCCAAGCCCAATGTCGTATTGGCCTCAACCAATGCATCACGCCCCTGTGCCTGTACAGCGACAGTGCGCATGGGCTTGCCTGCCAGCGGCTGAAACAGCGCCTGAGCGTCAAAATCCGCTCCCACGACGGTTTCCGTCATGCGGTCATGCAGGCAATCGGCCGCACGGGCCAACATCGCATCATCCAGCGTTTTCGCGCCCAGCAGGCCGCGCTCGGGCACCAGGAAATAACGCACGCCGCGCTCGATGCGCCGCACCGCAGCCAGGCCACAGTTGTGGGCAATATCGGTCGCCTTGCTGGCCCACGGGGAAATCGTACCCAGGCGGGGGATCACCAGCAGAGTCAGGCTCTTGGCCGGCGCCTCGCCAGCCACGGGCGTGCCGTAGTCCAGCAACTGCGTCAATTGCTGCTGCTGAGCGTCATCCAGGGCGGTATCCGTACTGATGAAATGTTCGTAGCGGGCGGAAACGTCTGCGACAGGCAGGCCCGCCTCTTGCAGCTGTGCCAGGAGACGCTCGCGGCGAAAGGCGGAAAGGACAGAAGAACCGGGCAAATGCTGGACGAGAGACACGATGCGGGCGCCGTTTGGAAAGTGGAAAGAAGCAAAACAGGCATTTTACCTTTTCAGGGATTTCCCGAGCGAATCCCCCCTAAAGTTGTGCAGAACCCTGGCCCGCCGGAGTTACAAAATAATTCAAAATCGCACTACATCCGTGATGCCGCTATGCAGCAAACAGCACCCTCCCTGAAAAATCGGCCAGAAAAATCTCTTCTTTGAGGCCAGATCGCGGGCAATTTCCGTGCCGCAACATGTTGCAAAAGCCCTTCATCCACGGGAAAACACGCACTAACGCGAGGCGCTGTCAACGGTAGGATGCTGCGATCCTGGCCCGTATGGCCTGCAGGGCTTGCTCTGGCCTGTTTGCGTTGGCATGCGTGCGCTAGCCGGACTGCTGTTTATCCCGGTTATCTGCATTTTCTGTTTTCCGATTACTGCCCTCTATTCCAAGCTGCTGTTACCCATGTCCCACCCAGACGTCCCCGTCGACTCGGCCAATCCTGCCGAACCCATCATCCCCGCCACCCCCGATCCCGACGTCAAAGTCCCGCTGGCCATTGAAGACTGGCTCGCCGTCGGCGTACTGGCGGTCCTTGCCCTGATCACCTTTGTCAACGTCCTGGTGCGCTATTTCACCGATCAGTCGTTTGCGTGGACCGAAGAAATCTCGGTGTTCCTGTTGATCGTGCTGACCATGGCGGGAGGCAGTAGCGCATTTGTCCGCAGCCACCATATCCGTATCGAGGCGGTCGCCGATAGCGGCTCGCCCGCCCGCCAGCAACGCCTGGCCATCATTTCGCACACCGTCGTCCTGCTGTTTTTCATCTTGCTGACCGTGTTGTCTGCCCGCCTGGTGCTGGACGAGTACATGTACGAGGAAACATCGCCCGCCATCGGCGTGCCGACGTGGTGGTATTCGATCTGGCTGCCGGCCATGGCGGCGGCGATTGCGCTGCGCACCCTGGGCACACTGCGCCGTCTCCTGCAGGGCAAAACGCAATGATCGCCGCCCTGCTTTTCATCGTCTTCGCCATCCTGATGGTCATTGGCGTCCCAGTGTGCGTGTCGCTGGGCGTTGCGGGCACGCTGGCCATTGCGATCTCCAATCACGATGTCGCGTGGTTCGGCCTGTTGGCCGTCCCGCAGAATTTTTACGCTGGCTTAGCCAAGTATCCCTTGTTGGCCATCCCGATGTTTGTGCTGGTCGGCTCGATTTTCGACCGGTCAGGGGTGGCTCGCCGGCTCGTCGATCTGGCCATTGCCATCGTGGGACGCGGCCCCGGCATGCTGCCGCTGATCGCCATTGCCGTTGCCATGTTCCTGGGCGGCATTTCGGGCTCGGGGCCAGCCTGCGCGGCAGCCGTCGGCGCCGTCATGATCACCGCTATGTCGCGCGCAGGATATCCTGCGCCGTTTTCCGCCTCGGTCGTTGCAGCCGGCGCCGCCACCGACATCCTGATCCCGCCGTCTATCGCATTCATCATCTATTCGGTACTGGTGCCGGGCGCGTCCGTGCCCGCGCTGTTCGCCGCCGGCATGGTGCCCGGCATTCTGGCCGGCATCGCCCTGATCGTGCCCGCCGTATGGCTGTCCCGCAAGCACAAACTCGGCATTCAGGAAGCCCACCTGCCCCGTCCACCCTTTTGGGCCAGCTTGCGCGAGGCCAGTTGGGGCCTGGCAGCCCCTGTCCTGATCCTGGGCGGGATGCGGATGGGCTGGTTCACCCCGACCGAGGCCGCGGTCGTCGCCGTGTTCTATGGCCTGTTCGTCGGCATGTTCATCCATCGCACGATCAAGGTCCGCGACCTGTTCATCATCTTGCGCGAGGCCGCCGAGCTCTCGGCGGTCATCATGATGGTGGTCGCGTTGGCCGGCATCTTTGCCTGGGCACTGTCCACACTGAGCATCATCGACCCGATCACCCACGCGATCGTCAATTCGGGCTTGGGTGAATGGGGCGTACTGTCCTTATTGATCCTGCTGCTGATGACGATGGGTATGTTCCTGGATGGCATCTCGATCTTTTTGATCTTTGTGCCGCTGCTGATGCCCATCGCCAATGCCTATGGATGGGACCCCGTCTGGTTTGGCGTCATCCTGACCTTGAAAGTGGCGCTGGGCCAATTCACCCCGCCGCTGGCTGTCAATCTGATGGTATCTTGCCGCATTGCCCGCGTACCTATGGAATCTACGATCCCGTGGGTACTGTGGCTGTTGGCAGCGATGTTCCTGGTACTGGTCGCGGT
>Ga0182743_1001430_pt1 | contig 23423 bp, 20 predicted proteins | sample eDN3rd30CKraftOP_FD_128522 | JGI IMG/M metagenome (GOLD analysis project Ga0182743, IMG submission 128522) | Enriched Organic Plus compost microbial communities from Emeryville, California, USA - eDNA 3rd pass 30_C Kraft OP (version 2) (version 2) ... | reverse complement strand
CAGCAACCTGAAGTTTTCGATGCGGTCATCACGGACGCGAACGGCGTCGTGCAGCGCATCGACGTGAAACAGGAGAGGCCGGGAAGCAACTGGGTGTGGGGCGCGGTACGCGTGTCCGGCCGCTGCTTTGCTGCCCTGTATGCGCTGTGGCTGGCACGCTCACGGGCCGATGAGTACCTCGGCACGCTCGTCAACGCATTCATCGATGCCGGAGGCAGCGCGATCGGCGTGCACGCCGGCGAGTCCTACGTCGATGTCGGAACGCTGCACGGCTACCGGGAAGCGATGCGCCTGCTCTACCGCTACGACACGAATCGGCCGCTGCCAACGGCCGTGCTGATGGAACCTCTGAACTTCTGATGGAGAACCCGCCGAATGCCGGCTGAAACCTCTTCCGACCTGTTGCGCCGCCGCATTACCGAGCTCGGTCCGTGGTTTCACAACCTTGACATCGATGGTGTGCAGACCGCACCGACCCACTTTCTGGGCGACTACCCGCGTGAGAAGTTCGAGCGATTTGCCCATGCGCTTCCCGCCGACCTCAGCGGTCGCTCCGTGCTCGACATCGGCTGCAATGCGGGGTTCTACTCGCTCGAGATGAAACGCCGCGGTGCAGCGCGCGTGCTCGGCATCGATTCCGAGCCGCTCTACCTCGAGCAGGCACGTTTTGTTGCGGCTGAACTGGGCGCCGATGTCGAGTACCGGCTGATGTCGGTCTTCGATGTTGCCCAGTTGCGCGAACGTTTCGACCTCGTGCTGTTCATGGGTGTGCTCTACCACCTGCGTCATCCGCTGCTCGCGCTCGACCTGCTGTACGAACACGTGGTCGGCGACACGCTCGTGTTCCAGAGCATGCTGCGCGGAAGTCACGATGCCGGACCGATCGAGCCGGATTACCCGTTCACCGAGACCGCGGTATTCGATCGCGACGACTACCCGAAGCTGCACTTCGTCGAGCAAAGGTATACCGGCGACGTGAGCAACTGGTGGATCCCGAACCGCGCCTGCGCGGAAGCGATGCTGCGCAGTGCCGGATTCGAGGTCGTCGCGCAGCCGGAAGCAGAAGTGTTCATCTGCAGGCGCGGCCGCCTGACGGACCCGCTGCCGCGCGCGGTTTATCCTGCACGAGGGATGTGAGATGGTCGAAGCGGTAATGTTGTGGAACGAGCCCAACAACAAGTCGCACTGGGATTTCGAGTTGGACCCCGACTGGTCGATTTTTGCCCGCATGACCGACCTCGCCGCGCAGGCGGTGCAGGCAGAAAATCCGAAGGTCACGCGTGTGCTCGGCGGCATCTCACCGATCGATCCGGCGTTCATCCGCAACCTCGACAGCAAGGGCGCGCTCCGGAACATCGACGTCGTCGCGGTACACGGCTTCCCGCTCGACTGGAATCACTGGCAGATCAACGAATGGCCGGATCGCATCGCAGAGATCGCTGCGGTGACAGACCTGCCGATCTGGGTCTCCGAAGTCGGGGTCTCGACGTTCGGCGCCGAGGAAGTGCAGCAGTTCGGGCTCGAACGCACGATGCGCCTGCTCGCGGGGCGCGCACCGCGCATCCACTGGTACAGCCTCTACGACCTGCCGCGCGCCTGGCCGGCGACGACCCGACATCGCGAAGCGGAGGGCTCATCCTACTACCGCCACTTCTACATGGGCCTGTTACGCGAGGATGGCACCCCGAAACTCGCGCTGAAGGATTTCTCGCAGTACACGCCCGAGGTCGGGATCTGTCAGTGGTTCCACTATGAGGATCATCGCCTCGACGACGCCGTGACCTGGCTGCAGAAACTGGGGGTCAAGCGACTGCGCACGGGATTGTCGTGGTCGGATGATGTGCGTGATGGTTCGCTGAAATGGTTCGACCGGCAGATGCGTGCGCTCGACAGCTTCGATGTCACGCTGACGTTCTGTTTCACGCCCGACTGCAAGGGCGTTTCGCCGCACTACACAAGTCCACCCCGTGAGCTCGAAGAGTTCGCGGATTTCTGCGCTCGAATGACTCGACGGTACGCATCATGACTACGCTGTTGCTGATCCGACACGCGATCTGCGAGGGCGCGGGAGCCCGCCTCTGGGGCAGAACCCCCGGTGTGCACATCACGGAAGCGGGACGACTTCAGGCATGCAGCCTCGTCGAACATCCGGACTTCCCTTCCCCCGCCGCTGTGTATTGCAGCCCGCTGGAGCGTACGCGCGAAACGGCAGCCATCATCGCGGCACGCTGGAATCTCGTCCCGCGCATCGAACCCGACCTGAACGAAATTGAATACGGCGAGTGGACGGGTCGACTCATTGCCGACCTCGCGCCGAATCCGCACTGGCACGCGTTCAATACATCGCGGGCGCTGGTTGCACCGCCGCTCGGCGAGTCGATGAGTTCGGTCCAGGCGCGTGCGCTCGCAGCGTGTGCGCGAATCGCTGCACAACACCCCGACTCGTACATCGCCATCGTTACGCACGGCGACGTGATCCGCGCGATCCTGTGTGCCCACGCGGGTATCTCGCTCGACCGCATCTTCGAATTCACGGTCGATTATGCATCCGTGCACCGCGTCCCCGGAGCCGCTCCCGCCATTATCGAAAGCGCCTGATTCGCAGCCGCGCACGTGGTCTTCGAGCGGTTTATCCGGTGAGCACAACGCCGGGTTGCAGCCGGCCGGCCTGACGGGCAGGCCTGAGCGCGCCGATCAGCGCAGCCGCAGCGAGCACGAGCAGGATCGCGGCGAACAGATCGGGCGCGAACCGTGGCACCGTCGGGACGAGCAGTTGCACGGTTCGCATCGCGGCAAGTGCGCCGAATCCACCAATCACCGAACCCGCGATGACGAGGTTGAATGCGCCACGCAGCACGTGTCGCGTCAGCATGCGAGGGGTCGCCCCGACGGCGAGGCGAACGCCGAGATCCCGTTGCAGATTGAGCACACGGAAGTGCTGGAGCGCATATGCGCCGTGCAGCCCGAGCAGCAGTACCAGCATTGCGAGCAGCCCAAGCACAACGGCAAGGAACCACATCGGCGCACCCATTTCGCGAATTACCTGCTCGGAGGGGATGAATCCGGACAAGGTCGCGCCAGCCGGAACTTCACTGCGCAGGTTCTCGAGCGCCGCGAGCGCAGATGTCTCTTCATCGACGAGTACCAGCACATCCAGCGAACGGGGCGGCCGCTGCAGCGCGGAAAGGTACATCACGTTGTCCATCGATTGCGCCGAGCCGATTACAGGCGCACGCGTTGGCGCAACGGCACCGCGGATCTCGTAGACCGGGGCGCCCAGTCCGTGTGGCATCGCGTCCCGACCGACTGGCTTGCCCGCCTCGAAACTTGTGCTGGCGAGTTGCCGGTTCACAATCGCGGACAGCGGCGCGCCCAGCGAATCGGCCGCGGTAAACGCGCGCCCCTGCTCGACCGTGACTCCAAGCGCTTCGAAGAAGCCGGGCATCACCGACATCAACCGCACCCGCGGTGCATCGAACGGCGTATACATCCCGCCGCGGAAGCATTTGCCACATTCGACGATGCTCATGTCCTGCGTGCCGAGCCCGAGCCATGCGCCGACACTTGCCAGTGTCTCCGCGCGGACGCCCGGTATCGCGCTGATTTCCTGTTGCAGCCGGCGAAGCATTCCGGAACGTATCGCCGGATCGTCGAATTCCGGCCCCTGCAACTCGAGCCGCGCAACATGCAGTTCCGGTCGTGCCGGCGATGTGCTGCGCAGATCGGGACGGCTCTCGCGTGCCATCACGAACGCGCCGGACAGCAGCACCAGCACTCCCGCGAACTGCAGCACCGCGAGAGCGTCGCGCACCTGCAATTCTCCCGCAGTCGCAGTAATGCGCGCTCCACCGGTCAGCGCTTCCGTTACGGGTCCACGAATCACCGTCAGCCACGCAAACACAACCGTGACACCAACCGCGCCCGAGCAGACCAGCAGTCCTGTGATTGTGGTGCGCGCAAGCTGCTCACCGACGGATGCGAACACGACGCTGTGCGGCCATAGCACTTCGACCGCACCCGTCAAAGCCAACCCCACACCACCACCGACCACGAACGCCGCTGCTGCGAGCCTCGCCAGTTCACTGAACAGGCTGAACACCAGCAACCCCGGCGACGCGCCCAGCGCACCACGCGTCGCAAACTCCCGCCGCCGGACAGAAGCAGCCCCCAGGTTCAGCGCGACAAAGGAAACCACCGCGACCAGCGCACCCACTACGCTGAGCACCAGGACAACGAGCCCCAGTTGGTGGAAACCCGCAAGCTGATGATCGACCATCGTTATGGTGTTTTTTGCCGTCCAGGGTGCGCCCCAGTCGGAACCGCTCAACGGCCGCAGCAGCAGTCTGCTTTCCAGCCGTAGCGGCCACAGCGAGGCAAGCCGGGTCACCGCGGCTATCAGCACCGTCAGCATGACTGCACAACTCAACGCCAGCACCGCCGGAATCGCGTGCGATGGCATTCGAGGAACTCGTGTGGTTCTCGCCATGGTCCCTTCCGGTTCAGATCTACCGGATTATGCCTGCTCGCCGTTCCGCCAGTCAAACCCGCGTGATCTCAGAACCCACACCCACACCCATACCCATACCCATACCCATACCCATACCCATACCCGAAATCCCAAATCCCGGAACCCCAAACCCCGATGCCGCGAGCCACGAAATGCGCCCAAAGGCCCAGACCTTGCTAATCGTCATCGTATATGCGAACACAGGATGATGTACTCGACGTTCTTCGCCAGCGGTTGACCGGCGAACTTCACCTCGGCCAACTCAAGCCGGGCGATCGCGCGCCAAGCCTTCGCACCGTGGCGCGGGAACTGGGCGTGGGCATCCGTGCCGTGTCGCGTGCCTACGCACGATTGCAGGATGAAGGGCTGGTCACAATACGGCATCGCTCCGGCATCTACATGGCCGAGTTGTCGACCGCGTTACCGGAGCTTGATGAACCACGTCAGTGGCTTTCGGATGTTCTGCTCGATGCATGGTCGCGTCGGATTCCGCTGCCACAGGTGCCGCATCTCTTCGCGCGACTGCTTGCTCAGCCGCTCAGGACGGCCTGCATCGAATCCACGCGTGACCACCTGGTCGCGTTCTGTTCCGAGTTGGGTGAGGACTTCGGACTGGAAACGCAGGAAGTGTTGCTGAGCGGGGATGGCAGCGGCGGCGACGCCGACCTCATCTACACCGCTCTTCTCAACTGCGACCTCGCCGTGACCACGACATTTCACCTTCGCGAGGTACGTGCGGTAGCAGAAGCGTTGGACAAACCCGTGATCGTGATTCCCGCGAACGATGCGCTGGTCAACCGGCTCAACGAAAGCCTGCGCGAACGTCAGGTTGCGCTGGTCGTCGCCGATCCGCGTTTCCGCGAACGTGTCACGAACCAGATCGCGCGCGCGTTCGACACGGCTGGCCGAATGACGGTGCTCGGACTTGGTGAGTATACCGGCGACCCGTCCCGGGCGGCGGATGCCCAGGTGCTGGTCACACGCGCCGCGCGGGATGCGTCAGGGATTGAGTCCTATCATCTGTTCCCGCCGCCCCTGTCGTTCATCTCGAAAGAGGCGGCGAGTCAGCTCGCACGATTCATGGTCGCAGCGAGTGTGATGCAGGCAGCGTAGCCGCTACAGCCCGCGCACGATCCGATCCGCGCGCGTGAGCAGCCCATCCGCCTTGTGCGTAACCGTATTCAGAGCGGTGGTCGCGTCGTTCAAAGTCGCGCGGTGTTCGGGTGTCGGCGGGAAGTGCCGCGTCGCGATTGCGCTCGCCACTCCGTTGATGCGCCCGAGAATCGTATTCCCGCTGCCGCCTCCGAAACCTCCCTGTCCCTGAGCGGGACGACGGCCTCGTACTTCAACCTGCACCGCTTCCAGTTCCGCACTCAGTGCTCGCGCATCGCGCACGGCGGCTGTGGCGGTGTCCTTGCCTTCAACCGACGATGCGATCCGCTGGCGGGCAGCATCGATGCGATCGAGCAACTGCTGTGCGGAACGCTGCAGTTCATAGGCGCGCATGCGTTCGCTGTGCAGGTCGCGATACTCGGCCTCGGCGAGGCGAACGAGCGGATCGCGCTGCACTTCGACCGTGGTCTGTGCGGCGATCCGATCGTCGACCTGTAGCTGCACGGTGTAGCGACCGGGATACACGTACGGCCCACTCTGCTGCTGGCCGAAGCCGCCGCGGTTGCCTTCCGCGGGAATCGCGGGCGCGTAGCGCAGATCCCAATTGGTGCGCTGAATACCGACGCCGTTGTCCGCTTCCAGTTCGCGCACAAGCTGTTCGCGTGCATCGAGGATGCGCAGTTTGAACGTGCTGGTCGCGCGGACTTCCGGACCGACCAGGTACGAAATAATCGCACCGGCCGGCGGATTTTCGGTGGTGTACCAACGGTCGCCCGGGATGTCGAAGCCTCCGCTGCGGTTCTCGATGTGGACCGGCCGGATCGCGAACAGGCGGATGTTCGCGGTTTCCTCCGCGAGCTTCTCGAGCGGCGAGATGTCATCGAGCACGTACATCCCGCGGCCGTGTGTGCCGACGACGAGATCGTTCTCGCGCGGATGGATCAGCAGGTCGTGCACCGGCGCGGGTGCGATCCCGGCCTTGATCTGCGACCATGACTTCCCGCCGTTCACCGATGCGAACACACCGTATTCCGTTCCGACGAACAGCAGGTTGGGATTGCGGTGATGCTCACGGATCACATAGGCCGGTCCGTCTGCAGGCAGATTCGCCGCGATCGAGGTCCAGGTGCGGCCATAGTCGGTGCTCTTCAGCACGTACGGTTTGAAGTCATTGCTGCGATGCCCGTCGAAGGTCGCGTAGACGGTGCCGTCATGGTGCGCTGACGCGACGACCCGGCTGACGTGTGTGAGGTCCGGCACGCCCGGAAACGTCTCGATCTTTGTCCAGTTGGCGCCACCATCGCGCGTGACCGCAACCACACCGTCATCGCTGCCGGTATAGAGCAGGCCTTTTACGCGCGGCGATTCCGAAAGCGTCGCGATGTTGCCGAAATCCGCGGTGCCATCGTGACGACCGAGTCCACCCGGACCGGTGAATCCCATGATCGGCAGCGTCTCGCGATCGAGCCCACGCGTGAGGTCCGGGCTGACCTTCGTCCAACTGTCGCCACGGTCGGTGCTGCGGAACACGTAGTGCGCCGCGAAGTAGAGCGTGGTATTCGCATGCGGCGAGATCAGCAGCGGCGCGCTCCAGTTGTAACGCAGCCGCTCACCGTCCGCGCTCGGACGGATCGGCTTGGATTCCTGCGTCGCATAATCGAACCGGCTGAGCGCGCCGTTCTGCGATTCGAGGTAGACGATGTTGTGGTCGGTCGGATCGATCGCGGGATAGAAGCCATCGCCACCGCCGGCGCGCAGCCAGTCCATGTTCGTCACACCGGTGCGCGTCCGCGTTTGCACCGGCGCGCCCCACGTACCGTTGTCCTGCAGACCGCCGTACACCCAGTAATACGGTTCGCGCTGGTCGACGTTGATCGCGTAGAACGTCGAGATCGGCAGGTTCACCGCAAAGTCCCAGGTCGCGCCCTTGTCCTCCGACATGTAGAGCCCGCCGTCGTTGCCGATGACGAGGTGATCCGAATCGTTCGGATCGATCCACATCGCGTGGTGGTCTGCGTGTGTGTTGTTGGCGATGGCGCGGAACGTCCTGCCGGCGTCATCGGACACCATCAGTTGCACACCGAGGAAGTAGACGCGGTCCGGGATGTTCGGATCGGCGCGAATCTGTCCGAAGAACCACGGGATCGAGGTCAGCGTGCTGGTTCGTGTCCAGGTCGCACCCGCATCATCGGAGCGGAAAATCCCGCCATCCTCGGCGTGCACGGTTGCGTAGATGCGGTTCGGCATGCTGCGGCTGACCGAGATGCCGATGCGTCCCTTGTCGCCGGTCGGCAGTCCCGCCGTCAACTGGGTCCAGTTGTTGCCGCCGTCCGTGCTCTTCCAGATCCCGCTTTCCGGGCCGCCTGCAACAAAGCTGTACGCGCGACGGTCCCGCTGGTACGACGCCGCATATACGATGTCCGGGTTCGTCGGATCGAAGGTGACATCCGTGAAGCCGGTGTACTCGCCGAGCTGTTTGAGGTTCTTCCAGGTACGCCCGCCGTCCGTCGTTTTGAAGAGCCCGCGTTCACCACCACCCGCCCAGAGCGGGCCCATTGCGGCCACATAGACGATGTCGGCATTGGTCGGATGGATCAGAACACGTGCGATGTGCTGCGACTTGCGCAGCCCCATGTGCGTCCAGGTCTTGCCGCCGTCCGTCGATTTGTAGATGCCGTCGCCCCAGGACGAGCTGCGCAGGTTATTCGATTCGCCCGAGCCGACCCACAGGATGTTGCCATCGGTCGGCGCAACGGCGACCGCACCGATCGACGAGACGCGCTGCGCATCGAACAGCGGGCTCCAGGTCGCGCCACCGTTGGTGGTCTTCCAGACGCCACCCGCGGCTGCGGCGATGTACATGATTTTGCCGAGCCGGTCACCCGGCCGACTCGCTGACGGCACCGCGATGTCCGACACGCGGCCGCTCATCACAGCCGGGCCGATCGAACGGAAACGCAATTCGGCCAGAACCGCGGAGTCCGGCACGCCAGCGACCAGACGCGTTGCGTTCGCTGGAACTGTGGCAGAGGTCGACTGCCGTTGAGCGTGGGCCTGGCCGGCCAGCATCAGCAGCGCGGCCGCCAACACGGTCGTTCGGGTGTTTCTCACGTGAGTTCTTCGGGCTTGGGGATCGAGTGGTGGCTCCAGTTTATACAACCGTGCGGCAACCGGCCAGTTATGCACACTGGTATCCCGGTTGCATGCGCCCCTATCGACTTCAACGCGGCAGGGTGTACGGCATGCGTCGTCCCGGATTCCTCGTCGGCGCGCTGGTGAGCGCACTCCTGACCGTCGTCCTGCTGGCGCTGCTTTTCTTCATCCATGCCCTGACCGGTCTGCCGTTCATCCCGTTTGCGATTTTCGACGGGTTCTCACGCATCCTCCCGGGCAGTCTCGTGACGCGCGGCATCGATACCATGGTGGCCGCGATCCGCGCGCTGCACCTCGGCGAAACCAGCACCGTCGCGAAACTCGCCGAACAGACACTGGCAATTTTCGGCTGTTTTCTGACCGGAACCATCGCGGGCGGTTTGTTTTTTCGTGTGCTGCGCGGGCGCGAACGAAGATTGTGGCTCGCATACGGGCTGCTGACGGGTGGCGTTCTCGGCGTTGTGCTCGCAGCAATTGCCGCGATCGGTCGCATCCAGGCGAACGCACCCTGGGTCGGCCTCGCCTTGTGGGTTCTTCTCGTATTCCTCGCCTGGGGCGCGGCGCTCGGTGCGCTGCACCACCGACTGACACAGCCGTGGCCGGCACGTGCAGGCGAAACCGAACGCGTCGATCGACGCAGGTTTCTGCTGCGATTCGCGACAATGGCAGCCGGCGTTGCACTCGGCGCAACCGCACTCGGCGCGATCCTGTCCCGGCTGCTGCGCCCGCGCCATGCGCAGGGAACCCCCTGGTCCGCGACGCACCCGCTTCCGAACGCGAACGCCCGGGTGGTCCCCGCAGCGGGGACGCGCCACGAGTTTACACCCGTCGAGGACCATTACCGGATCGACATCAACACAATTCCGCCTCAGGTCGACGCGGACTCATGGCGATTGAAGGTCAGCGGTCTCGTGTCACAGCCACGCGAATTCACGCTTGGACAGTTGCAGGCGTTTCCTTCGCTCGATCAGTTCATCACGCTCTCCTGCATCTCGAATCCGCTCGGCGGCGACCTCATCTCGACGACCCGCTGGACCGGTGTGAGCCTGCAGCACCTCATCACCAGGTTTGCGCTGCTGCCGCAGGCGACGCATCTGCGATTACACTCCGTCGATGGCTTCCATGAGGTGATCGCCCTCGATCTGATTCGCTCCGATCCGCGCATCATGCTCACGTACGCCTGGGACGGACTGCCGCTCGAGGATAAGCACGGCTTTCCGCTGCGCATCTACATCCCTGACCATTACGGGATGAAGCAGCCGAAGTGGATCGAATCGATCGAGGCGATCGATGCCTGGCAGCCCGGCTACTGGGTGAGTCGCGGCTGGGATCGCGATGCACGCATGAAGGCGACATCGGTCATCGACACCGTATCCTCCGACATGATGATCATCGAACCGGGCGAGCAGAAAACGGTACCGATCGGCGGGATCGCGCACGCCGGCGCGCGCGGGATTTCACGCGTGGAGGTTCGTGTCGACGACGGGCCCTGGCAGCCAGCGCTGCTGCGCGATCCGCTCTCCTCGACGACCTGGGTGCTCTGGCGTTACGACTGGCCGTTTACTCCCGGCAGACACACCTTCACGGTCCGCTGCTTCGAGGCGGATGGCACGCCGCAGATCGAGGCCGATGCGCCGATTCGTCCGAGCGGCGCATCCGGCCTGCACTCCGTCACACAGGTCCTGTAGCAGGAACTAGAGCGCGGGCACCCTGCTGGAGTACCGCGACCACAGCAGCCATACGATCAGCCACGCAACCAGCGCGGAGAGGGTGACATCGCTGAGGAAATGCGCGCCTGCTGCAACACGCGAAAGTGCGCACCCCCATGCCAGCGCCCACCAGACGACCCTCGCGCGCGGGAACAGTCGCGAGAGCATCGCAGCACCGCCGAAGGCAACAATCGCATGGCTGCTCGGCAGCGCGAGCCCGCCGGTCGACCACGTCCGTTCGCTGAACGCGCGAAACACATATTCGCCGTCGTGTGCGTTGGGTCGCTCGCGTCGGAACAGCAGCTTGAGCAGTTCACCGGCGATGCCGGTCAGAATCGGCGCGGCGGCGAGCAGCCCGGCGCGGATGTAGCCGAACTGCTCACGATCCTCGAGCGCGAGTGCGATCGCTGCGACCAGCCAGAGTGGGAGGAAGCCCTGCACGCGCAGCAGCCTGCCCCAGTCCTGGCCGTAGATGTTGTCGACGCGGAAGTGCGCGAACATCCACGGATCGAGCAGGTGCGCCGTGATCATGGCCACAACAAACAAAGCCAGAAACGACCAGACGTTTCGATTCGATTTCACGGCGTCGTGAACTCCATACAGGGCAATGATCAGGGTGCGCCCTTGAACAGCAGGCCGATGCAGTAAATTACCAGACCCACAAGCCCGCCGACCAGCGTGCCGTTGATACGAATGAACTGCAGGTCTCTGCCGATCGCGAGTTCGATTCTGCGCGATGTCGCTTCCGGGTCCCAGCTTGCAACCGTGTCCGCGATGAGTCCGGAGACCTCGTCGCGATAGCGCTCGGTGAGATGTTCGACCACCTGGACGATCCATTCGTCGATCCGCGCGAGCATCGCCTCGTCCTCCTTCACCGCCTGACCGAACGACACCAGCGCGTTCGTAATCGCGACCCGGCCTTCGCTCTCCTGCTTCTCCGCATGACGGATCAGTGCATCCCGCACATCGTGCCAGAGCGAACTCGAAAAGTCGCGAACCGCAGCCGTCTCCAGGAACTCGCGCTTCATCTGCTCAGTTCGATTGATCACATCCGGCGAGGTCTGCAGTCGGTCGATAAAGTCGTGGAGCGCATTGTCGAACCGGCCGCGCATCGGATGCGCCGGGTCTTCCTTGATCTGCCGAAGCGTACGCTCGACCGAGCGGACCACCTTCCCCGCGATCTTTTCGTCGATCTGCTCGGGAATCCACCACGGCGATTCGGCATCGATGCGTTCGCGGATGAAGTCCTGATTGTTGCTCACCGCAGTCGACAGCAACCGCAGCACTTCATCCAGCAGCGCCTGATGCCGGTTGTCTTCCGTGATCACGCTCAGCGCCTTGCCCAGCAGTGGCGCGACCGGCGTCTTCTCGATTTTGCGCGAAACGCTCGCTTCGATCAATTCCTCGATCGTTTCCTCGCGGGTCGCGCGTGCACCCGCCGCGAGCGCAACCGCGGCATTCCGTGCGACCCGCTCGGCGTTCTCCGGCCTGGTGATCCAGTCCGCGAGGTGTTCGGCGACGCGCGCATTGCGCAGCTTCGCCGCGACTACCGGTGCCGAGAGAAAGTGACGCTGCACAAAATTGCCAAGCGTACGGCCGACCTGGTCCTTGCGGCGCGGCACGATCGCGGTATGCGGGATCGGCAGCCCGAGCGGCCGCCGGAACAGCGCGGTCACCGCAAACCAGTCCGCGACCCCGCCCACCATCGCGGCTTCCGCGGTCGCGCGGATAAACCCGAGCCACGGAAAACGCGACTCGAAAGCAACCGTGACCAGAAAAACGCTCGTTGAAAGCAGAAGCAACCCGGTTGCAATCCGCTTCATGCGATTCAACCGCGCCTGCCGTTCGGCTTCGTCCGGCGGTGGCCCGAGGGTTCCCGGAATCAACACGTTCATGCCCGGAAGAATAAGCGACTCTGCCCCCACACCGAAGACCCTGGACTGAATTCGCCCTGGTCCGAGACGCCGATCGGCGCGGCGCGAGCGTACCTTCAGGCATCGTCTCGAAGGGCCATGGCCGCTACTCCCCCGAACTCGTCGGCGTTCGATGTCACGCTACCCGACGGCACTGGGCAGCTCCGGCAGCACGAGGTGCCTACTTGACGTCACCTGTCCGATAGCCTATCGTCCGAAACACAACTTTCGTGGTGATTTGCCGCTGCTTGCCGCCACGTAAAACAACGAGCTAAACTGCGACCGCCCGGCGGCACGGTCCGCCTGGGCTTTTTTTGTTTTGGGAGAGTACCCAATGATCTTTCGTCAGGCCTGTCTCATGTGCATGTGTGCGACTCTCATCGAGAGGCGGACAGGCTTTGGCGTGTAGGTAAGACGTATTCGAAGACTTCCTTCGGCGCCCCAGGCCCCCTCTCGATTCGCGAGAGGGGGCCTTTTTTTGTTCATACGAACAGAGGAGACATCCCGTGAGTACCGCACACGAGCCGCTGCTGGCAATCTATTATGAACATCCGGACTGGTATCGTCCGTTGTTTGCCGAACTCGACCGGCGCAACACGCCATACGTCAAGCTGCACGCCGACCAGCATCTCTACGATCCGGGAGAAGCAGAGTCTCCCTTCACCCTCGTGCTCAACCGCATGAGTCCGTCTGCCTATCTGCGCGGTCTCGGTCATGCCATCTTCGCGACTTCCCAATATCTCGCGCATCTGCGGAGGCTCGGCGTCCGCGTCATCAATGGCTACGATGCCTGGCAGAGCGAAATTTCAAAGGCTTACCAGCTCACGCTGCTTGAGTCGCTTGCCCTGCCGTATCCGCGTGCACGGGTGATCAGTCACGCGTCGCAGGCGGTTGCGGCGGCGGAGGGGCTCCAGTTCCCGGTGGTCGTCAAGCCGAACATCGGTGGGAGCGGCGCGGGCGTGCGACGCTTTGATTCACCCGAAGCGCTGGCACGCGCAGCACGGGCCGAGACGCTCGACCTCGGGATCGATCAGACCGCACTCGTCCAGGAGTATATCACTCCAGAAGAGAACAGAATCGTTCGCGTCGAAGTCCTGAACGGCAAATACCTCTACGCAATACGCATCTACACTCCGGGCGACAGCTTCAACCTCTGCCCTGCCGACGTCTGCCAGAGTGTCGGTGGTGCACAGCTCGAACGTTCGGCCTGCGCAATCGATGCCCCGACGAACGGACTTCGGGTGGAAGCGTACGAACCACCAGCAGAGATCATTGCCGCTGTGGAGCGCATCACCGCCGCCGCAGGCATCGAACTCGGCGGTGTCGAGTATATGGTCGATGCACGTGACGGTCAGCTCTACTTCTACGATGTGAATGCACTCTCAAACTTTGTTGCCGATGCGCCGCGCGTCATCGGCTTCGACCCGTTCGCGCGACTCGCAGACTGGCTGGAAGCGGAAGCAGGGCTCGTCCCGGCCACGCAGGAGGTGCGCTGATGCGATTCGGCTACTGGCTTCCCGTATTCGGCGGCTGGCTGCGCAACGTCGAGCAGGAGGAGATGGATGCGACCTGGGATTATGTAAGCAGGCTCGCACGACGCAGCGAAGAGATCGGGTTCGACCTCACCCTGATCGCCGAACTCAACCTGAATGACACCAAAGGCGTCGAAGCGCCCTCGCTCGATGCATGGAGCACGGCGGCTGCGCTTGCTGCGGTTACTCGCAAGCTCGAACTCATGGTCGCCGTGCGACCGACATTCCATTCGCCCGCGTTATTGGCAAAGCAGGCCGCAAACATCGACCATATCAGCGGCGGTCGGTTGTCACTCAACGTCGTTTCATCGTGGTGGGCCACAGAAGCACGTAAATACGGTGTACATTTCGACGAGCACGATGATCGGTACGCGCGCACCGCCGAGTGGCTGCAGGTAGTCAACGGCATGTGGAGCGAGCCGACATTCTCCTTCAAGGGCAGGTACTACAACATCGAAGAAGGTGTGCTCGAACCGAAGCCGGTGCAACGCCCGCGCCCCACCCTTTATGCCGGCGGAGAATCACCGGCCGCCAAAACGCTCATCTCGCAGGCGTGCGATGCGTGGCTCACTCACGGCGATCCACCCGACGTCATCGCGCGCAAGGTGGCTGATCTGCGCGAGCGGCGTGAACGTCATGGCCTCGGACCGATGCAGTTTGGCGCTGCCGCGTTTGTCGTGGTCCGCGACACCGAGGAGGCCGCACGGCGGGAAGTGGAACGGATCACGGACGTGAAGCAATCCGCCAGAGGCTTCGCCAACTACAATGACTGGATCCAGAACACGCAACTCGAGCAGCGCGTCTCATTGGAGGACTATTCGGTATCGAATCGCGGCCTCAGGTCCGGCCTTGTTGGCACGCCGGAACAGGTAGCTGAGCGGATCCGTGCGTTCGAAGCCGCGGGTCTCGATCTCATGCTCTTCCAGTTCTCTCCGCAGGCCGAAGAGATGGAGCGTTTTGCCGAGCAGGTCATTCCACTGGTGAATGGCATGTCCGCTACATGACTGGTTTCAGCGCGCAGGACCACGGCTGCTCGTGCGTCCTGTGCGCCCCGGAGGACGGCGAAGGCGTGATTGTTGCGCATCGTGCAGTCGCTGCAAGGAGGCAATCATGGAACGGCGCGCACACCGGACAATCGATCACGATGTGATTCGCCAGTGGACCGAGGACAGAGGCGGCTACCCGGCCCATGTGATCGGGACCGGTGCCGCCGACGATCCGGGCATTCTCCGCATCGACTTCCCCGGCTTCTCAGGGGAAGGCAGACTCGAAGCGATCGACTGGGACACGTGGTTCGAAAAATTCGAGGAGAGCGAGCTCGCGTTTCTGTTTCAGGAGCCACCGAGCAGGTTCAATAAACTCGTCCGTCGCACGCCGGCCGATGAACAGAGCGTTTCGGCTGAAGACCGTGAACTCGCAGGTGCGAGTCGTCGCGGGGCGACGCGAGTGACAATCATGAACGCCTCGCGCGAGGAACTCGACGCACTCTGGGGTGTCGGCGATCAGAACGCGGAACGCATCATCAACTTTCGCCGACGGCACCCGATCAGCAGTGAAGAGGATTTGCGCGAGATCCCCGGTATAGACGGTGCGACTGCGCGGCTGATCGCTTCCCAGATTGACTTCGGGTAGCACCCCATAAAACACATGGCCCGGTACACGCTGCTGCACGGCAGTGCCAATCCCACCCTCGCCGGACGCGTTGCGAGCGCACTGGGTGTCGATTCTGGAAAGGCACATATCGAGCGGTTTCCGGATGGTGAGGTCTCGGTTTCAATCGAACAGTCCGTACGCGGGCGAGACGTGTATATCGTTCAGCCCACCGCACCACCGGTCGATGACAACCTCATCGAGCTGCTGGTCTTTGCCGACGCGTGCAGGCGTTCCTCTGCAGCTCGCATCACCGCGGTCATCCCCTATTTCGGGTACGCACGAGCGGATCGGCGAGAGCAGCCGCACGAGCCGGTAACCGCGAGCCTGGTCGCATCGCTCATTCAGTGTGCAGGCTATGACCACGTCGTGACCATTGATCTGCACACTGCACAGATCGAGGGATTCTTTCAGATTCCGGTCGATAACCTGAGTGCCGTTGAATTATTATGTGATGCGCTGCATGCCGGAGGGCTGCCGGAGAACGCGGTGGTGGTCTCACCAGACGCGGGTCGCGTGAAGATGGCGACCGAGTACGCGAATCGGCTTGGCCTTGAACTGGTCGTGTTGCATAAACGGCGAATCAGCGGGACGGCCACTGAGGTTACACACGTGATTGGTGATGTCAGAGGCAGAAACTGCATTGTCATCGATGACATGATCGCGACGGGCGGCACCCTGGTCGAGAGTATCGTGGCTTTGCAGAAAGCAGGCGCGCGGCCAAGCCCCAGGGTCGCGGTGACACACGCGCTGCTACTTGGCGATGCGCTCGAACGACTCGTCGCCGCAGGAGTCCAGGAGGTCCTTGCCACCGATACAATCGCACATCCGCCAACCGACATTCTTCGTGTCACCTCGGTCGCACAACTCCTCGCCGACGCCATCCGGCACGACTACGAAGGGCGCTGCGGATCACCCTAGTCGGCAACACCCGCCGCTTCCGAACCGAACCGCTCGCGCTTCGGGAGATATTCAAGGAACCAGTCGCGTGCGAGTTCAGCGACTTTCTCCAGCGCACCAGGCTCCTCGAACAGATGCGTCGCGCGCGGTACGATCTCGAGCCTGACCTCGGCGGTCATTTGCTCGAGCGCAAGCTGGTTCAATTCGATGACCTGCTCATCATGGCCGCCCACGATGAGCAATGTCGGGCAGCGCACATTGGGGAGCGCATCGCCCGCGAGATCCGGACGCCCGCCGCGCGAGACAACCGCGCGAACCTCACGCGGCCGAGCTGCCGCCGCGACCAGCGCGGCACCGGCTCCGGTACTCGCGCCAAACAGGCCGATCCCCAGAGTGCGCGTGTCAGGCTGGTCCACGACCCAGTCGATTGCGTGAACCAGTCGATCCGCCAGCATCTCAATGTCGAAGCGGAGGTGGCGAGTGGTCAGGTCGACCGCTTCTTCGGCCGGCGTCAGCAGGTCCAGCAGCAGCGTCGCCTGGCCCGCGTCGCGCAGCGTGCGTGCAACGAAGCGGTTGCGCGGACTGAATCGGCTGCTGCCGCTGCCGTGTGCGAATAGAACAATCCCCGAGGCGTGATCCGGAACGCCAAGCGTTCCTTCGAGTGTGACCTCGCGCACGGCGATCTCGACCGTGCGTTCGACCTGGTCTTCGCCGTATGGCAACATGCTTCCTCCAGTGCTCGGCGAGTCACGCTCGCGCCAGCAGTTCCGAAACTTCCTGATCCGTTGTCGGTGAGAAGTCCTGATACCAGAGACCAACCGCATGGAACGGTTCGGGGGTGACAACACAGACCACCTCATCGGCAAGGTCGCGAAACGACTCACAGATGTCCGGCGCCGCGACCGGCACCGCCACCACAATCTTCTCTGCACCCGCATGGCGCAGCGCAGCAACAGCGGCTCGCATGGTCGCTCCCGTCGCAAGACCGTCATCCACCAGGATCACGGTCTTCCCGTGCACATCGGCGGCGGGCCGCGAACCCCGGTATTCCCGCTCGCGTCGCTCGAGTTCAAGCGTTTCACGACGGACCACATCCTGTACTTCATCCTCGGAAATCCCGTACTGTTCCACGATCTGCGAGTTCAGCAGCGGCCCGCCCCCGCTCGCGATCGCACCCATCGCGAGCTCCGGCTGCCACGGCACCCCGAGTTTGCGCACCACGAATACATCGAGCGGCAGATTGAGTGCGTGCGCCACCTCGAAAGCAACCGGCACGCCACCGCGCGGCAGGCCATAGACGATGGCATCGTCACGATTCGCATACGCTCGCAACCGTTCCGCAAGTCGTCGCCCCGCTTCCGTTCGATCCGTGAACCGAGGGCCGTCGAATTGATCCATAGCGCTTCCAGCCAAGGCGTGTTCCTGACCATTCAGCGCGGCAAGATCACGGCCATCCGAATTCAACGGAGAAATGAAGCGGCCTCCCAGTTCACGTGAGAGGCCGCGTATTGATCAGTGGAGCGTTCCCGGAGATACGACCTGCGGAGGTGGCGCCTTGGGCCGTGGCAGTTCGGGCAACTTCTCGCCTCGCAGTGCGGCCTGTCCCAGTCGCGCGTAGTTGATCGCAAGCGCGAGCACCCGTGCGGCTTCCTGGTCCGCATGGAAGCCCATCGAATTCTCTGCCTCGATGAAGTCGGTGAGGAACTGCGCCCTGCGCTGATAATCCTGCGCCTGCTTCACGCGCGGGTTCGCGCTATCGGCCTTCTGTTCACCGATCGCAATCGTCAACTGCAGCACGGCATCGATCGCCAGATTGCGCAGCTCGTATGTGCGATCCTGGATCGTGTGTACCCTCGCACGCAACTCTTCTTCCGACGTGCGGTGACAGGTCTGACACGCCTTGTCGATGTTGAGCAGCGGACTGCGCACGTGGTGATCGCTGATCTTCATCGCACCAACGCGCTTGTACGGCATGTGGCAGTCCGCGCACGCAACCCCGGAACGCGCGTGGACGCCCTGGCTGTACAGCTCGAATTCCGGATGCTGCGCCTTGAGCACCGGCGCGCCGCTGATCGCATGCGTCCAGTCGCGATGCCCGTTCTCTTCGTAATAGGCGAGAATGCTGTCCGCCGTGATCCCCTTCGCCCACGGATAGGTCAGCCGCTTCTCCTTGCCCTGGAAGTAGTACTCGACGTGGCACTGCGCACACACATACGTGCGCATCTCCTGCCGCGTGGCCATCGTGGTAACATCGTAGTTCTCGACGCCCTGATTCGCTTTGAGCGCACGGATTCCTTCGATGAATCCGGGACGCGTAATACGCAGCGCCATCGTCTGCGGATCGTGGCAGTCGATGCAGGACACCGGATGTTTCGCCCCGACCCGCTGCAGCGCTTCATGATACGGCAGCGGGTTCAACGCCTCGAAGCCCTTGATCAGGTCGCCGTTGCCTGCACGCTTGTACGCGACGTACATCGACGCGTGGCAGTGCAGGCACGTCCCCGGCTGCTGCGCGGCCTGCTGCCGGCCGGTGAAGATCTGGTCCTCGAGCACGTACGCGTGGCCGCGTTCCTCGCGGAAGTCCTCCGCGAACGCGTAGCCGTCCCAGAACATGCGTAACCGCGGATCCTCCTCGAGCCGCGACTGCGACGTAACTGTACGCGGATCGCCTTCGGTCGGATCCCGCGGGACCGCTTCGCTGCCGCCATAACGTGTGCGCACCATGTCGACTGTGCGAATGTAGTCGTCGTACTGCAGCGGGAAGTTTTCCCCCCATACCGCAGCATCCACAACCGTGTCGTTCAACTCGACCACGCGGTAGAACGGATTGCGCGCCTCCTGCTGTCGCTGGAAGATGTTCGTCAGGAGCGCGGCCAGCCCAAGTGCGCCTACTGCGGCCAGCACCACCGCGATGATCAGCGTGCGCGGTTTTACGCCACCACCATTTCCATCTGCCATGCTCACCTCACCCAGTGTCCCACATTCGCGTGACAGCGCGCACAGCGCAGCTTGTCCCTGTCATCCCCGGTCATCTGCGTGCCGTGTTCGATCGCCTCGGTAATTTCTGTATGGCAGTACCGGCACGCACCTTCGGTCACCTGCTGGTTTTTTGGCGTGATGCGCAGCGGGTCGGGGTAGTTGCCGGTCGTGAAATAGAAGGAGTGCCAGAAACCATTGCGCGCCTTGACCACGTACTTTCCGACCAGGTCATGCGGCGCATGGCAGTCATTACAGGTCGCCACGTTCTTGTGGCTCGACTTCACCCATGCGCTGAAGTGGTCGCGCATGATATGGCAGTTGGCACAGGTCTCGGGATTATTCCCCAGGTAGGATGCACCGCGCGCGTACACGAACGTGAACGCGCCGATACCGATAAGGATCCCGAGCAGGACCGCCACTGCAATCGCGAGTCGCCGAACAGTCACGCGCCAGCGACTCGCAATCCGTATACCGTGTGTTGCTCCACCCCGCACCCCCTCCCATCAGGCTGGCGCCCCTCGCCCGGCGCTTCCGACTACACTGCGCACCGGAACCCGAGGTTCGCACTCGAGCTGTTCACTTTCCAGGTCCGGCGCAGCGAGTAGCGCAGGAACGCCGCGTAATCCCCGGGATCGCCGGTCTCAACTGTACCGCTTGCGCAGGTCATCGCCGGGGTGTGTGCGCTCCGGCCTTGCGCATGTGCGTCGCTGTTGTGTCCATGCGCACTTTCGTTGAAATCCGCCGTCCACTCGGAAACGAGGCCGTGCAGGTCACGCACACCCCACACATTGCGCACCCCGCTGCCAATGAGAAGCTGGCCCGATCCGCCGCTGATCGCAAGCTGCATCGCGCGCTGCCTGAACGCAGCCGTGAGCCCTGCATCGTGCTGCCGCTCATCCGCCTGTGCGATGTACTCCCATTCGTATGTGGTGGGCAGCCGCGCGTTACGCGCACTGCAGTACGCCTTCGCTTCAAGCCAGGTCACATTGGTAGCCGGTTTGCGAGTATCCGCTTTCGCGACCGGCTTCCCGGTCTGCTTCGCGATGAACGCAGCGTATTGTGCTTCGGAGACCGGGACGGTATCGATCGCGAAGCTCTCAACCCGGACGGTACGCTGTCCCGGTGGCGCGTACAGAGGCATGAAGCTGCCGGCTGGGATCCGCACCATCCCCGCGGGCACGCTGCCCGGTCGTGCTGCAACCTTCACCGCCTGCGCAACAACCAGTTGCACGTTCAGCGCAACCGCAACAGCAACAACAATCAGTGCGCGCCTCATCGCCGCCACTCCAGTTCGATGTAGCCGAACGTCGCGTTTCCGCCGTTCGGATAGATCCGCTCCATCAGCCTGCCGCCCAATGCACGTCCAAGGTAGGCATTCGCAGAGAGTGTCTTCGCGATGCGCACCTGCGCACTGACGTCGATCACGGTTGCGAGATCGGTCTCGCCGTTTGCGGGCCGGGCCGTGAAGCCGAGCGCTTCCGCATCGAATGCACCACCGCCCGCGTACCACGCATCGGCGCCTTCGGTCAGCTTCAGCCGATGCGCTTCCGCACGCAGGCCGACCCGACTGCCGGGGTTCAGCGAAACCGAGACGAAGCGATCGTCGAGGTTCATCGCGTTGTAGAACGGCAGACGCGCATACGAGCGCGGTGTCGGCAGCACCTGAAAGAACGTGCCGTGATCCTTGTCGTCGGCCGACGCATCGCCGGTCGAACGCATGTAGCCCGCACGAATCGCAGGCTTCAGCGGTAGCGCTGGTTCAACGCCCAGTTCGAGCGCAAACGCATTCGCATTGTGGTCGAGGTTGCCCCATTTGCCGGTTTGCAATGCACCCCACGCGAGCACATCGGCGCTGGCCGTGCCGAGCTGGAACTCGCGCAGGTAATGGCCGCCGACGGTCGCGATCTCGACCTGCGGCAGCGCACCACCTCGCCGGTCATCGTAGTACAGCGCGAAGACGCGCGCATCGTGCTTCGCATCCACACTGCCGCGTGTGCCGAACGATGCGTAACCGACCGCGACGTCGAGCCCCGGCATGCCATCCACGTTGAACACACCCTGCGTCGGACGGAACGCGACCGCCGTGACGTTCAGCTTCTCGGTGTTGTTGGTGTACTGCACGCCCTCGAAGCTGCGCTGCGCATGGCTGAAGCCGAACGTGCCGATCAGTCGATTCGCGATGCGCTCGCGTTCGACCGCCGCAAGCCGCGGCGCCGCCGACACACTCTCCAGCCCGTCGATGAACTCGAACCGGCCCACACGCAGCGACTGCCCCTCTGCCGCCGGTGCAGCCCCGACCCGCAGCCAGGCCTGCTTCACGAACAGCCCCGCCGTGTTCTGCTTCCGGCCGTTCGCCGCCCAGTACGACGCCCCCAGCCCGAGCTGTCCAAGCGGCGCCGGCGCCACCGCATCCTCCGGCAGCCCGAGCAGTGCAGGCACCGCCACTTCCGCCTGCCACGCGAGATTGCCGCGCTGCATGCTCGCCGACCCGCGCGCCAGCACCCCGGTGAAGGTGTAGTCGCCCGCGTCCGTCTGGTCGAACCAGTTCCAGGACTCCGTCCGCGCCCGTACCGATCCGTTGAACGTCACCTGCGCCGCAGCCAGCGCGGGCGTGATCGCGACGAGGAATACGACGGTTTGCAGCTTTCTCATGCCACAGCTTCCAGTCTCGGGGGTCTCTCCTGCGCATAACGTTACGTGATTCGGACCGCGGTTTCGGTCAGGAGAGTGCCGGTACTTGTGTGGGGAAATCCCTGTGCTGGCCGCGCGCCGCTGGCTGCTCGCGATTCGCGACTCTCAGTGTTGCACCGACACGGCGACCAGCGCCTTCCCGGCGAACGCCACCGCGCCTGCCGTCATCAAGGCTGCCAGCCCGTGGTTACTCCCGCGCCGGTTCAGCGCCGAAGCCGTGAGTGCCAGGGCACCCGCCGCAACGAGCGACCCAAACACTGCGTGTGTGTCGATCGCCTGATAGGGGCTGCGTGTGTGTGCACCCTGCAGGAAGTCGCCGCGGACACCTCCATCGTGTGCAATCGGACCGTACAGGTTGTTCGGCGAGTCGGCCGACTTGGGCCAGTCCGTTCGCTGCGCGGCAAAACCCTTGTAGCGCTGATGCACATCGACCAGCTTCGGGCTTACACGCTCTGCAGTCGCAAGCAGCTTCCCTGCACCGCCAACAAAGACATTGCGCTCATTGCTTTCGGCTGCGTGCAGGATGGCGTCTGCCGCCAGCTCGGGATCGTACACGGGCGGAATCGGCTGCGGCATTACGCCCAACTGCGTCTTCGCCTTGTTGAAGAGCGGCGTGTTGATCGAACTCGGCTGGACCAGTGTGACTCGCACCGGCGAGCCCTCTTCCCATAATTCGACGCGCAGCGAATCGAGCCACCCCTTGATCGCATGTTTGGACGCGGAGTAGATGCTCTGCAGCGGCACGCCACGGTCGGACAGCGTGCTGCCGACACAGATCAGCGCACCTGCACTTTGCGCCAGATACGGCAATGCCGCCTTTGCCCCATGCACCTGTCCGAGAAAATTGGTTTTCATCACCTGTCGCACATCCTCGAGCGCCAGATCCGTAAAGCGAGCGTAGGCGCTTACACCTGCGTTGTTCACCCACGTGTCAATGCGCCCGAACGTGTCGTGCGCCTGCCGGGCAAGCGCCTCAACTTGCTCGTACTGCGTGACGTCCGTCGGCACTGCAATCGCCTGCCCCCCATCGCGCCGGATGGTTTCGACTGCCCTGTTCAGATCGTCCGCATTGCGCGCGGCGAGGACCACCTTCGCACCCGTGCGCGCAGCGGCGAATGCCGTGGCCAGGCCGATCCCGCTCGACGCGCCTGTGATTACGATCACCTGTTCCGAAATCGGCTTCGGCATTCTGACTTCCTAACTCCGTACCACTGACTCGACCAGACCGGCGACTCGCCCGATTGCGGTCGCCGACAATGATTCGAGCCAGGGCTGT
>Ga0182743_1001428_pt1 | contig 23430 bp, 16 predicted proteins | sample eDN3rd30CKraftOP_FD_128522 | JGI IMG/M metagenome (GOLD analysis project Ga0182743, IMG submission 128522) | Enriched Organic Plus compost microbial communities from Emeryville, California, USA - eDNA 3rd pass 30_C Kraft OP (version 2) (version 2) ... | reverse complement strand
TATTGCTCGATGTCGGAACCTGGAGCCCGGTGCGGCTCAAAGATTGTTTGTCGCGTCTGTTCCGCGTCCTTCACCAGCCGCACGGCTTCTTCGTACAGCCGCTCCTGAGCCCGGCGCCGCTTTTTGCGGCTCTTGAGCCGTTCGTAGTGTCCGTTGGGCAGCAGCACGCGCGCCTTGACGTTGTCGTCGAAGTAGGTTTCGAGGATCGAAATCAAGCGAGCGCGGCTCGGCGGATCTTCGATCGGCACGAACAGCTCGATCCGGCGATCGAGATTGCGCGGCATCCAGTCGGCGCTCGAAATGAAGACCAGGTCATCGCCGCCGTGATGGAAGCGGAGGATGCGGGCGTGTTCGAGGTAGCGATCCACGATGCTGACCACCGTGATGTTCTCGCTCAACCCAGGAACGCCGGGGCGAAGGCAGCAGATGCCGCGCACATTCAGCCGAACCGGCACGCCGGCCTGCGAGGCGGCGTAGAGGGCGTTGATGATTTCCGGATCGACGAGCGAATTCAATTTCGCGTCGATCAGGGCGTTCTGGCCTTGCTGCTTCCGCTGCGTTTCGCCGTCGATCAGCTCGAGCAACCGGGTGCGGAGGCCTGTCGGAGCGGCTTCGATGCGACGGTAGTTCTGCGGCTGCGAGTAGCCGGTGATGGCGTTGAAGAACGTCACGGCGTCCGCGCCCAGTTCCTCGTTCGACGTCAGGAAACTGGCGTCGCTGTAGACGCGCGAGGTGATCTCGTTGTAGTTACCCGTTCCGAAATGGACGTAGCGGGTAATACCGTGCGGCTCGCGTCGGACAATGACGCATACCTTCGCGTGCGTCTTGAGTCCCTTGACGCCGTAAATGACCTGCACCCCCGCCTCTTCGAGGTTTCTGGCCCACTCGATATTGCGCGCTTCGTCGAAGCGGGCTTTCAGCTCGACGATGACCGTGACGTATTTGCCGCGCTGGGCCGCGCGGGCGAGCGCCGCGACGATCGGGCTCTTGCGGCTGGTGCGGTAGAGAATTTGCTTGATCGCCAGCACGTCCGGATCGGCGGCCGCTTCTTCGATGAGTCGCAGTACCGGCTCGAACGACTGGTAGGGATGGTAGAGCAATATGTCGCGCCGCGAGAGCACGTCGAACATGCTTTCGCCGGCTTTGATGTCGGGCGAATCTTGCGGCGGCCAGGGCTCGTTCTTCAGACTTTCGAAGCCGGGCAAGTCGGCCAGCTGCATGAACGCGGACAAATCGAGCGGCCCGCGCGCCGGAAAGACTTCGCGGTCCTCGATGTGCAGCGACTTCTTCAGGAAGCCGAGCAACTCGGGGCTGATGTCCGAGTCGACCTCCAGCCGAACGCATTGGCCGTGCTTGCGCGCAGCCAAAATCCCTTCCATGCCAGCCAGAATATCGGGCGCAAGGTCGTCGCGCAGCGCGAAGTCGGCATTGCGCGTGATGCGGAACGAAGCGTGCGCAACTACATCTTCGCCAGGGAAGAAGCGATCGATCAGTTTTCGCACCACGTCTTCCAGCAGCACAAAGGCGTAGCCGCGGTCGGAGCCCAGCGTCAGAAAGCGGGGCAGGGCGCGTCCGAGCGGAATGATCGCGAAACGCGGCTCCGTCGAATTCGGCGCCGGAGCCAGTTGCACGCAGACGTTGAGCGTTTGGTTGGCGACCAGCGGAAATTCTTCCGCCGAGACGACCGCCATCGGCGTCAGGACCGAAAAGATCTCCGCGTCGAAGATCTGGCCGACAGCCCGCAGCTGCCGTTCGCTCAGCTCGGAGCCGCGGACTCGCTTGATGCCTGCTTCGGCCAGCTTGGGCTCGAGGTCGTCGCTGAAACAGGCGTATTGATCGCGGATCATCCGGCGAGACCGCTCGATCACCGCCTGCAACTGCTCGGCGGGCGTCATGCCGGAGGGATCGGGCGTGCTCAGGCGGCGGTCGATCAACAGCCGCAAGCCGCCGACGCGAACCATGAAAAACTCGTCGAGGTTCGACGACGTAATCGCCAGGAACTTCAGCCGTTCGAGCAGCGGAATGCTGTCGTCGCGCGCTTCGTCGAGCACTCGCTGGTTGAACTCCAGCCAACTCAGTTCGCGATTCAGAAATCGGGGTTCGTTTTCGGACATGGAGTTTGTTTCTAACTGCGCGCCATCCGTAGCAGCACGGGCACGCCGAAGGTTTCTTCAAACAAGGCGCCGTTTTGCTTCAGGGCCAGTTGTTCCAAAGACAAGTCTTCCACCCGCGGGATCGAGATGACCAATCGGCCCCCTTCGTAGGAGCAGTTCAGCTCGTGAATGCGCTGGCTGCGGGATTCGTCGAGGGCAATCGCCACCCGCAGCAGGGCCGCCATCTTGGCCACCGCGACGCGTCCCTCGCGATCGAGCGTGTTGTAGCCTTCGTGCGTCGGCTGCGGCGAAGCCCGGCGATGGTAGCGCGCCACGAGCGCCGCCAGCAGCAGGTCTCGCTTGCCAAGGCCGAACAGCTCGCTGTTGCGAATGAGGTACATCGAGTGCTTGTGGTAGCTGCGATTGCTCACGTACAAGCCGATTTCGTGCAGCAGGGCTGCCACGTATAGAATGACCTCAAATCGCTGCGGCAACTGATGCTCGTCCTTCAGTTGCTGAAACAGCGTGGTGCAGAGACCGGCGACATGGGTGGCATGCGCCTCGTCGAAAGCGAACTTGTGCCCCAGGTCGATCGCCGAGCGAATGATTTGCTTGCTAAACTCGCGCGACCAGCCGGCGCCTCCCGCCATTTCCTTGAGCAGGCCGTCGCGGAGGTTGACGTTGGTGACCAGAAATTCCTTGATGTCCAACTCTTTGGCGAGCAGCACATAGGCCAGCAGCGCCGGCCCGAGCGTTTCGGCTTCGGGAAAGCTCAGGCGATACTTGCGAGCGATTCGCTCTTCGGTCTGAACGAGGATTTTGTTGGTCAGGTCTTCGACGTCGCGCACGCGCAGGCGGACGAGCGATTGGCCGTCCCACTCGGGCTGAAGTTGCCGGGCGGCGACGCGCATATCGCCCCCCATGGCGATCATCTCGAGGTTGCCCCCCTTCACGTGCTCGGCGACCTCTTCCACCGTGCGGTGGATGTGGGTCTCCATGATGTTGCGCACTTTAAGGGTCGGCGCGCGATACGCTTCGAGCGTCTCGCGCAGCCGAAGGGAACCGAGGCGGTAAGCGTGCGAATAGACGACGTCGCCGTCTTTGACCAGGAGCAACTCGGTGCTGCCGCCACCCACTTCAACCACAATGCAGCGGGAGTGCGACAGCGTGGGATCGGAAATCAGATAGGGTTGGATGCCGAGGAACGTGATGCGGTTCACTTCGGCTTCGTCGATCGGCTCGACCTGCAAGCCGGTGGCGATGTAGACCCGGTCGACGAAGGCCAGCATATTGCTCGCCTCGCGCACCGCGCTGGTGGCGACGACGCGAATCTGTTCGGGGCTATCGATCTGATACTCGCGCAGGATCCGCCGATAGCTCTTGAGCACCCGGACGCAGTCTTCGATGGTCGTTTTGGAAATGGCGCTGCGAGTGAACGTGTCCTTGCCCAGGCTCACCGCCTGCGTGAGATTCTCCAGTACGCGTACGTCGCCGGAGTTGGAGATTTCGGCGATTGCCATACGGACCGACGAAGTGCCGATGTCGATGACCGCCACCGGCTTGGTGGTTCGAACGGGTTCGGAAGCCGGTTTGTCGGTGGCAGGTGTGGTCATGGCAGGATCGCGAGAAATCCGTTTCCGTGGATCATTGCGAGGCGGCTGACGTAACCGAGCGATTTACCCAAGCTCCTGCGCCGCGGGCGACGGCGTCGTCGCCGAGCTTTGCGGCCACCACCTTGAACGTTTTCGAGAAGGCGTGGGCCGCTCGTTTTCGGGCAGCCTCCTCGATGTTTTTGACCAACAAGTCGGGCATCGCTTCGACCAGGCCGCCGCCGAGCACGACGACGTCGGGCGCCAGCAGGTTCACGACGTTGCCGACCGCATCGCCAATGAACATTGCGGCCCGCTGGACGATTTTTTCGATTGCGGTGTCGCCGGCCTTGATTGCGTCGGCCAGTACGCCGCTGCGAATGTTCGTCAGGTCGGTTCCCGCCGCGGCGAGCAGGTGCGGAGCTTCGCCGCGGAACGCAGCCGTGGCCGCCTGCGCCGCAATCGCCAGACGGCTGGCTTCGGTTTCGAGGCAGCCGTGGCGACCGCAGCCGCACGGCAGACCATGCTGAGTCACCTGCATGTGGCCGATTTCGAAGCACGACATCGTTCGGCCGCGGATGATCTGTCCCTCATAAACGCAGCCGCCGCCGATGCCCGTTCCCGGGAAGACGCCGACCACGCAGCGGGCCCCCTTGGCCGCGCCGAAGCGATACTCGCCATAGACGCCCGCGTCGACGTCGTTGAGCATCACGACCGGGCAGTTGAATTCCTTCTCGAGAATGTCTCGCACATGGACGTGCCGCCAACCGAGATTGGCCGAATCGAGAATCACGCCGCGGTCGAGGTCGATATTGCCGGGCGCTCCAATGCCAATGCCGGCAATGCTGCCGGCGGGCAGCTTGGCGTCTTCGAGCGCGTCGCGAATCGTGTTCGCAATGCGCTCCATGCCCGCCTTGGCCCCTTCGTTTCCCTTGGTCTTGCGGCGCTTGCTACCGAGGACTTTGAAGTCGCTATCGAAGGCCGCAGCCATCATTTTGGTACCGCCGAGATCGAATCCGACCCAGCAGCGTTCCTTCGATTGTTCATCCACGCGAGCCATGAGATCACTGAGGCGAGGCAAGGAGGTAGTTCAGTCCAGCAGCCCGAGGCATTGTACCGACTCGCCTGTGCGGACCCAATAAGGCAGAAAAAGCCGGAACCAAATCGGCCAGGCGGTGACCTTCAGAGTCACACGGTCGCCGAGTCGGCATCGCGGTAGACGCCAGTTGTGGGGCTAATCTCCTGCAATTTAATCCCCGAAAAGCGGACCACTTCCTCGATCATGGCCCGCTGTGGCGAACCAAGGATGTGATAGCGAAGCAGGCCGTCTTCATCTGCGACGAGCAAGTTGAGGTCCGTCTCCTCCTCTGGTATCGACTCGGTTCGTCCGCTGATCCATTGAAAGGCGTAAACCTGGTCCAGGGCAAACTCAACCTTGCTTTGCGGCAGGGTTATGGTTTCGGCTGCCCTGTCAATCACAAGATAGTCCCCCAGATTCTCATGGTGGGCGAGCATTCCATAGATCAGGGCAAACATAAATATGCCGACGATGAACCCGCCAATGGAAAAGAGGAGCCGCGTCGGGACATCAGGAATGGCGAACCAAGCGATCAGCGAGAACGCAGGAATGAAGAAGAATCCGAATGCCGTCACGAAACGCCGTGCGCTGTGGACAGCAATCCGCAGCCGGTCCTCCTCGATTTCGAGTTTCGCGTCGTGGCTGTAGGAGCGAAAGCTGGTCTGGTTCGGAGCGTTCCGCCAGGGCAGGGGATCTGGCAGCTCATCCACCCGCTGCCAAAGCGCGCGGTCATGGAGCTGATCCGACATACCAGATCCTTGATTCTCGCTGAAACTTAAACTGTCAATGCCAAGATTCGGAGTTGCCGAGACTCAGCGTTTCCCGTCGCCGTCTTCAATGGTGGTGGCTTCGGAGTTCGGTGAGCGGGCGCTCGATTCGGCTGACGGAGTGGGCTTCTGGTCCCCGCCAAAGGCCTCGATCTGGGGCGGATCGTCGCTCAGCAGGGGCTGACCGAGCAAGTCGGCGTATACCCATTGGCGTTCGCGGTCGATCTGCTCGGGCGTTGCGCCCAAGCGGCGCAGAATCGCCACGCTGAAGGCGAGGGCGACTTCCCCTTCGGCCGAAAACACCTCGTCCGCGCCGGCTTTGAGCAGATGCTGCCGCTCGGCCAGGTAATTGGCCCGCGCGAATACGTGAATATCGGGATTCAGCTCGCGCGCCATCCGAATGACCTCAGAGCTGTGCTGCATGCCCGCCGAGCTGAGGATCAACGCGCCGGCGGACGCAATTCCCGCGCTTGTCAGCGTATCGCGATGCGAAGCGTCGCCGTAGATCGCCTGAATGCCGAGGTCCTTCAATTTGCGGACCGTATCGACGTTCAATTCGATGATGATCGGCTCAATTTCGTTCTCACGGAGCAGCCGCGTGACCGAGCGGCCGATGGGGCCGTACCCCACGACGATGGCCCGGTGCGGGTTGACGTCGTCGCCGTCCGCCTTCTTGTGCGAAGGCGCGGACGAGCGGACTCGCCGGTTCAGCCAGCGCCAGAAGCCGACGTGCTCGTTGGCCCAGGCGTCGACGCGATCGACATACCGGTAAAGAATCGGATTGAGCGTGATCGAGATGATCGCCGCCCCAACGATCGTATTGTTGAGCAGCGGAAAGAGCGTTTGCTCGTCGAGCAGGCCGATCGTCTTTCCGAGCGCCACCAGAATGAATGAGAATTCGCCCACTTGCGCCAGGGCGACCGCGACGGCCAAGGCGCTCTTGGTGGGATAACGCAGCAAGAGCACGATAAACATCGCAGCCAGCGGCTTGCCCAGCAGGATGACCGCGAGAGTGGCCCCGACCAGGATCGGCTCCTGGATCAGGTGCATCGGATTGAGGAGCATCCCCACCGAGACGAAAAAGAGCACCGCGAAGGCGTCACGCATCGGCAACGCTTCCGACGCCGCCCGCAGGCTGAATTCGCTTCGGCCGACGATCATGCCCGCGAGGAAAGCGCCCAGGGCCATCGATACGCCGAAAAACACGCTCGAACCGACCGCAATGCCCAGCGCCACGGCCAGCACCGTCAAAGTGAACAGCTCGCGCGAGCGAGTCTTGGCAGCTTGTTCCAAAAGCCAAGCCACCACCCGGCTGCCGACGGCGAATGTCAGCACCAGCAAGGCGGCAACCTTCAGCGCGGCGATGCCAAGCGCGACGACCAAATTGCCGCCACTCTGCGGCCCCAGGACCGCGGGGAGCACGACCAGCGCGACTACCGTGAACAGGTCTTCCACTACCAGCCAGCCGACGGCGATGTGCCCCGAGAGGGTGTGCAGGTCGCGGTTATCCGAAAGGACGCGGATCAGCACCACCGTACTGGCGACCGACAGCGACATGCCGAACAGGAAGCCGACTTCCCAGCTCAAACCAAGGCTGTGGGTCACGGCGGTGCCTAGAACGGTAGCGACAGCGCTCTGCACGATCGCGCCGGGTATGGCCACGCCGCGAACCGCAAGCAGTTCGTCCAGGTGAAAGTGCAAACCGACGCCGAACATCAGCAGGATCACGCCCAACTCGGCTAACTGCTCGGCGATTCCGTGATCGACCTCAAAACCGGGCGTATAGGGACCCAGGATCAAACCGCCGACCAGGTAGCCGACGATCGGCGATAGCCCGATCCGCTGCGAGATGGAGCCGAAAATCAGCGCGGCGATCAACCCCCCCGTCAGGGTCAGGAGCAGTTCGTAGTGCAGCCCAGGGCTCTTGGCGACTTCGGCCCCAACTGCGGCGGCGGCTTCGGTGGCAACTTGCCCCGCATCGGTGGCCAATAGCAGCATGTTTTGCAGAAAAGCGTCCATAGCTGACCATCCTAAACAACGAATCCCAACTTGCCCACCCGTGTAAAAGTGCTGAAGAGGAAGTCAAGAAAAGAGCAAAGCCGAGACTTGTTCGTCCCGGCTTTGCGGCTATTTCGATTCGCTACGGAATTTCGCGCCCGTTAGGTGCCAAATTCCGGCCGGCGACGGGCGAGTTGCCCTTGGAGACGAGCCACGATGCTGCTGTGCATCTGGCTGACGCGGCTTTCGCTCAGGTCGAGCGTCGCGCCGATTTCCTTCATCGTCAGCTCCTCGTAGTAGTAGAGGATGATGATGAGGCGCTCGTTCCGGTTCAGACCCTTGGTCACCAGACGCATCAGGTCGTTCTTCTGGATGCGGCGGGTCGGGTCTTCCCCCTTCTTGTCCTCGAGAATGTCGATCTCGCGGACGTCCTTGTAGCTGTCGGTCTCGTACCACTTCTTGTTCAGGCTGATCAGATTGACCGCGCTGGCCTCGGTCATCATCTTTTCGCATTCCTGAACGCTGAGCTGCATGTGCTCGGCGAGCTCGACGACCGTCGGAGTGCGGCCGAGTTTGGCTTCGAGCGTCTTGGTGGCTTCGTTCAGCTTGCTGGCCTTCGAGCGGACCAGGCGGGGCACCCAGTCCATGGTGCGGAGTTCGTCGAGCATGGCGCCGCGAATACGCGGGACGCAGTAGGTTTCGAACTTCACGCCGCGCGACATGTCGAAGGCGTCGATGGCGTCCATCAGGCCAAAGATGCCAGCCGAGATCAGGTCGTCGAGCTCCACGCCTTCCGGCAGACGAGCCCAGATACGTTCGCCGTTGTACTTGACCAGCGGCAGGTACTTTTCGACCAGCAGATTGCGGTACTCTTTGTTCGTCGGGTCCGCCTTATACCGCTTCCAGACTTCTTCGATCTCAAGTGCTGGAGCAACTGTCGTGGCCATTCCATCCTCCGTGATAGTTGCCTGCCCGGCGCGTCCGCGCGGGCGCCGGTCTCCACCGGCCGGTTGCGCATCATGCGCGGTTATTTTTCGCTCGTAGGAGCCTCTGCTCCGTCCGCGTCGCCTTGGTCGCTGGCGGGTAGACCAGCGGCAAGACTAGGTTTTTCAGGAAGCCGCCGCGGACTTTGCGTTCGCAGCTCCCTGTTCTGCCATCGCAGCTTCAAATTTGGACCGCACGGACGTCTGAACGAGGTAGTCGGCCGTCTTTCCTACGATCCATCCCAGTGCCGCGAAACCAAACAACCCGCATGTCGCTGCAATAAGCGTGGGTTCAAAGGGACGCCCGCCGACGATTCCGCGGGCGAGCACCAAGGTGCAGGCCAACGGACCCAAGATTCCGGCGTATTGTCGCCCCATATTGCCCCTCGCCGCGGCGGAAAACTCTTCGTAGCCGTCACAGCTTAACGTCGTATGGCGTGGTTAGCGCCGTCTAAGTATCGGCTGTTGCAGGGAGCAAGTTGAATGGTTTGTTGGTTTTTGTTCCTCCGTGGCCCCGGGAATGTTTCGTTGTCGCTTTGTGGTGTTTTGTCTGGCTGAATCGGCCGCAGTCCGGCACGTTTGGCGTCTTGGCGTGACGGGGCGTCGCTGGCCCCGCCGCCGCTAGGCCGCCTGGCCCGCTCGGTTCCGTTGGTCGTCCGCGGCAAGTTGGGCGGCGATCGCCTCAAGCCCCTTGGCGAGCGACGATTCCGGCTCGCTCAGCACAACGGGGCCGGCGCCAGCTCGCTTCGCGGGGGAGTGGTGCGTCGCCAATCCGCCCGCCAGAGCGACCGACAGGTTCAGAAACCTTTGGCACGACATGTCGATGCGGCGATGCACATCGGCTGTCACCAGGTCGCTATCCGCTCGGTTGACCACCAGTTGCAGCCGGGGGCCCGAGCCTTGCGGCTCGTTCTTCCACAGCATTTTGATCGTTGCGTAACTATCCATCACGGCGGCTGCTTCGGGCGACGTTACCAGTAGCACGCAATGGGCGGCGCGCCACAGGTTTCCCGCCAGCTCCGAGGCGCCTTCACCGGCGTCGATCACGACGGTATCGGCAAAGCGGCCCAGGCCGCGGATTTGCCGCAGCAAGCGCTGGATGGCCCGCGGCGTGCAAGCGGCGCCCGCTTCCGCGGAACCGCTGCCGGCGACCAGTTGAAATCCGGCGCTCGTGAGCTGCATTGCCTCGTGGATGTTGATGGTTCCCTTGAGTACGTCCTTGATCGTGCGCGTATCCTGACAGCCGCACAGCCGGGCGGCTGAAGCGTGCGCCAGATCGGCGTCGATCAGCACCGTGCGCAAGCCGTGCGACGATAGGGACGCCGCCAGATTGACCGCCACGGTCGTGGCGCCCACCTGGGTTTTGCCGCCGGAGACGACGATCAGATGCGGCGGAGGATCATCCCCCACGCCGTTCTGACGGCCTGCCCGCAGGGCGAGTCGACGAAGTTCTGAACTGGGATCGAGCATTCCAATGCCTACTAACAAACCCGTGTACTCGGACCAGGTGCGAGGAACTCCGAAGCCTTCGGCCCGTGCGACGCCAGCTCCTTGAGTCGCTGCCGCAGCCGCGTGCGATAGTCTTCGAGCTCGGCGGGCTGAATCGCCGGGCGACCATCGCAGGCCGCGTCGCAACCGGTCGCTTGAGGCGGAAAACGGCTGGGGACGTCGGCGTCGACCGCCGCGACCACTTCGACCTGCCGCAATCCGAACCAACCCCAGATTCCGTAAGCCGCTTTGCGCGTATACAGCACGGCGGCTTCGGGACCGAGGTCCTCACGCACCAGTTGCAAGGCTTCCTGCAACGACCACGCTCGATAGGTTCTCAAATCCATCGCTTCGTATTCCAACAAACCCATTCCGCTCCTAGCCGTAGGCTAACGGCCTCCGGAGAACGGCCGATTGACTCGGCCATTCCGCTTGAGCATCCAATTTTCCCTTCGTCAGATGGTGTCGACTCGTGATGGGGAGTATTTCTCGTTGCTGTCCGGACGCTGTTAGCCTCCGGTTACTTGTTTGTCCATGTCGGGGACGACGCCGAGGATCTCGACCTTCGTGTCGCGGGTGATCTCGTTGAAACTCAGCACGTGCAACCGAGGCAGATTGCCGGCGGTCATCAGCTTCAAGCCCGGTCGAATCTGCGGGCTGACGAGCAGGACCGGCTTTTTGCCGATGCGCGTCAGCTTGGGCAGCTCGGACGAAATGCGATCGCAGATCTTTTCGACCAGCGCCGGCGGCGTGCGAACGAACAGACCCCGTTCGGTGTGTTCAATACCCGCGGCGATGCGATCTTCCAAGGCTGGATCGAGCGTCAGCACGTTCAGCTTGTTGTCGGCGTCGCGGAAGCGCGAGCAGATGGTGCGGGCCAGGCGGTGGCGGACGTATTCGGTCAGCAGCACCGGATCCTTCGACTTGCTGGCCCAGTCGCCGAGCGTTTCCAGGATGGTGCCGAGCTGGCGGATCGGCACTTCCTCGCGAAGCAGCATCTGCAGCACTTGCTGCACGTCGGCCAGCTTCATTTGCGAGGGGATCAGCTCGTCGACCACGGCCGGCGTGTTCTTCTTTAGCTCGTCGAGCAGGTGCTTGGTCGCGTCGCGCGTGAGCAGTTCGTCGGCGTGCCGGCGAACGATTTCCTGCAGGTGCGTGGCGAGCACCGTCGTCGGCTCGACCGTGGAGTAGCCCATCATCTGGGCCCGCTCCTGCATGCCCGAATCGATCCAAACGGCTGGCTGACCGAAGGCCGGATCCTTGGTTTCGATGCCTTGGATCTTGCCCGAGGTCATGCCCGACTCGATGGCCAGCAGCTTGCCGGGAAGGACTTCGCCTTGGGCCACCGGGTTGTTCGTGATCTTGATGCGATACTGCGATTCGCCGAGGCGGATGTTGTCGCGGATGCGGACCTTTGGCAGGATGATGCCAATGTCGGCTGCGACGCTCTGACGCACCGCGGTAATGCGCGGCAGCAGGTCGCCGCCATATTTCGGGCTGGCGAGGCGCACCAGGGAAGCGCCGATCTCGATCTCCATCGGATCGATCGCGAGAAAATCTTCGATTCGTTCCTCGGCTGGCTTTTCCGGGGGCGGAGCGGCCGCTTCTTCCTTCGCCTTCTCGATGGCGGCGGTCTTCTTGCGCGTGATGGTCAGCGCGAGTCCCACGCAGCCGATGCCGATCGCCAGCAGCGGAATCTTGGGCAGGTTGGTCAGAATCAGGATCATCACGAACCCAGCCGACACGGCCAGGGCTCGCGGATCGGCGAAGAGCTGTTGGAGGAACTGTACCGGCAGGTCGGCTTTCTGCGTGCTGCGGGTGACCAGCAAACCGGCGGCGAGCGAAATCAGGAACGCCGGCACCTGGCTGACGAGACCATCGCCGATCGAGAGCAGCGTGAAGACCTTGGCCGCTTCGGCAATGTCCATCCCTTCCTGCACGACGCCGATGACGAAACCGCCCAGGATGTTAATCAGCGTGATGATGATGCCGGCGATCGCGTCGCCACGGACGAATTTACTGGCGCCGTCCATGGCCCCGTAGAAGTCGGCTTGTTGCGTGACTTCTTCGCGGCGGGCCTGAGCCTGCTTCTCGTCGATGATGCCGGCGTTCAGGTCGGCGTCGATCGCCATCTGTCGGCCGGGCATGCCGTCCAAGGCAAAGCGGGCGGCCACTTCGCTGATGCGCGTGGCGCCTTTGGTGATCACGACGAACTGAATCACCACGATGATCACGAAGATGATGATGCCGACGACCACCTGATCGCCAGCCACAAATTCGCCGAAGCTCTTGATCACGCCGCCGGCTGCGTTCATCCCGTCCTTGCCCGCGTGGGTGAGAATGAGTCGCGTCGTGGCGACGTTCAGCACCAAACGGGCCAGAGTGGTAGCGAGCAGGAGCGACGGAAAAATACTGAATTCAAGCGGCGTGCGAACGTAAATCGTCGTGAGTAGCACGATCACCGAAACGGTGATGTTCGCCGCCAATAGCACGTCCATCAGGAACGCCGGCATCGGCACGAGAATCACCAGAATGCTGGTGATTGCTGCCACCGGCAGCACCAAATCTTGCCAACGTGTGATACGAGACATGCAACGTTTGTCGGACGAGTTATCGCCGACGCCAGGCGAAAAAACTTGTTACCGAACTGGTAACAGAAGAGGGCGGGAGAGTACTGAAAGTGATGGCAGTTGTCGAGATCGGTTGTGGGTGTTTGCGATGCGGTAATGTGAAATGCGGACCCCCGAGGACGGCGCGCAACTCCTGCCCAGAGTGACGCAAAAAGACGTTGCTATCGCCGCTGAGAGAGTGCGCGGCGACGCGTGGATACCGTCGTCGGAGTCTACGACGGTTGCCAGATGGCTGAGCCTGGTGGCTGTTCTGCGGGAGCTGGTTCGCTTCCGGCTACTAGGCTGCTTTGCGGAGCACTAGCGTGGTGTTGCTGCCGCCGAAGCCGAAGGAGTTGGAGAGGGCGACGTTCACCGCCCGCGGCTGGGCCACGTTCGGCACGTGGCATAGATCGCATTCCGGATCAATGTTTTCCAGGTTGATCGTCGGCGGAACGGTTTGGTGCTGGATGGCTGTGACGCACGCCAGGGCTTCGATGGCTGCGGCGGCGCTCAGCAGGTGGCCGGTCATGCTCTTAGTCGAGCTGACCGGAACCGACGGCGTGTGCTCGCCGAAGACGCTGTGGATGGCCCGGGCTTCGGCTTTGTCGCCGACGGGGGTGCTCGTGGCGTGGGCGTTGATGTAATCGACCTGCTCGGGCGCGACCCCCGCGTCGGTCAGGGCTGCTCGCATCGCGCCGGCAGCCGGGGCCGGATCGCTGCTGGGGATGATCATGTGGAAAGCGTCGCTGGTCGAGCCAAAGCCGGCGACCTCAGCCAGCGGCTGGGCGCCGCGGAGGCGGGCGACTTTCTCCGACTCGAGGAGGAAGATCGCGCCCCCTTCGCCCATGACGAAGCCGTCGCGCTCGGTGTCGAACGGCCTCGACGAGCGCTCCGCGTTGTCGACGTTGCGCGACATGGCCCGCAGGTTGTTGAACCCCGAGCGGCAGATCGGCGTGGTCACTTCCAGCCCGCCCGCCAGGCAGACATCGACCATGCCGAGTTCCAGCCAGCGTTTTGCTTGTGCGATGGCGTAGTTGGCGCTCGCGCAGGCGGCGCCGACGGTGGCGACCGGACCAGTAACGCCCAGACGCTGGCCTGTGAGGCTGGCGAGCGATTCCGTTTCGCCTCCCCGGTATAGGTTTTGGCCGCCGCGATCGGCGTTGATTTCCCAGTGGTGGAGCCATTCGCCGCCGACGCCCAGCACGATGCCGACGCGGAGCTGATGGCGGACATCCCACCAGCCGGCGGAAGTGAGAGCGGCTGAGGTGCACCAGAGGGCCAGTTGTTCGACCTTGGGCAGGGCGCGAAAGGCTGGTTCGATCCAGCCGTTGGCCAGCGGAATCGACTCAATCTGGCTGCCGGGGGAGCGCAGCTCGGTTTCGCCGTTCTGATCGACGATCACTTTCGTCGCCGACTTGCCAGCCAGCAGGTTTTCGCTGAACGTGGCCAGGTCGTTGCCCAGGGGCGTGGCCGCGCCGACGCCGGTAATCCAGATGCTTGGTCGTGCCATTTTGTGAGCACTCGCGTGGCGGTTGGTGGTCAGGCGGCTGCGGTTTGGCGGCGCTCGGCGGCGTCGAGTTGCATTTCGATGCGGCCACCCCAGCGGAGCTGCCACTCGAAGCCGAGCGACATCTTGCGCTGAGCGGCGACGTCGAGCGCGTGAACGAGTTGGCTGACGCGAACTTCCGTCGAGGTTTTGCTTGCCGCGGCGGCTCGACCGGCGAGGTCCGTTTGCAGCGTCAGTTGGCCGATCAGGCCGGCGGCCGACGCCGGTCGCAGCAGCATGCAGAAGGCGTGGCAAACCGCGGCGGTCGTGCAATTGCCTTGCGCGTCGGGGAGCGGTTCGGGATCCCAATCGGTCGCCACGAACCACACGCCGGGGGTGGTTTCGAAGTCAAAGAGCGTCAGCGCGGCCAAAACGCCTTCGGCAAAACTGGCTGGTCCGCCACCCATGCCGGCGTTGGGGCCGCGGGTGCCCAGGAGGATGCTCAGCGCGCCACTCGGGCTGTGCAGCGAATGCTGCGGCAGCGTGTGGGGAGAGACCGCCTGATCGCCTCGCTGCTTGAAGCGATCGCGAATGGCCGCTCCAGCCAGCCGGCCGATGAACCGCGGCGCGACGAGCACGCCCCAGGCGCGGCAGTCGGCTGGGGTGATTCCTTCCGACGCGATCAGGCGATCGACAGCCTGAACGGCGGCGATGGTTTGCTCGTCGGAGTATTTGAAAAAGTGTCCCGGCGTTTCCGACGGCGCCCACGCGGGAATTGCTTTCCGCAGGCTTTGCATTTCGGCCAGTCCGAGGCGGAGCGTGCAGAACGCTTGCACTCCGGCGGCGGCTGTGGCCTTGAAGTCGCTGGTGGTGGTGGATCGCTGATCCGCGGGAACGATGGTTGTGGTCATAGCGCCCTACGTAGTAGGCACGCGCTGGGCGTGCCGCATAGAGGAGACGGCACACGGAGTGTGCCTACTACTTTGGTCCGATGCGACGCGAATCCGGCGGCGCGCGCATCAGGCGGCGCGCTTCGCCTTGGCGGCGATTTTGTTTTGCAGCACGGTGAGCAGGTCGCCGACCGTGACAACCTTGTCGAAGTCGCGGCTATCGAGGCTGATGCCCAGGTTTTGCTCGACGCGAAGCATGACGCTCAGCAGGTCGACCGAGTCGAGCTTGAGGCCTTCGCGGAGCTGCATTTCGTCGGGGAGGCTTTCGGGGCGTTCCCAGGTTTCTTGTTCCAGAAGGTCGAGCAGCGTCGTTCGCAGTGCTTCCCGGTCCATGCTGAGTCCTTTCGCACGGTATTCGTTTGACGTCGACCTGAGCCTGTCCCCTGTCGAACCCGCATGGAGCTACCGCTCTGAGGGGTGTGGGGACGATAACAGAAACCGACGCGCCGGGGAAAGGCCGATTCCGGGAGGCGTTTTCGCCACAACGGTCGCCCGTCGTGCGAAAAAACGGATCAGGCGCAGAGACGAAGTTTCTGCGTGGTCGAGAGATACGGCGGCGGGGCTTGGGGATCGGTCTTCAGCCGTTCGGCCCAGTCTTCGGCGAGTGCTGTCATTGACAGCAGCTGGTCCTGGATGTGCCTCTGCCAGGCTTTCAGTTCTTGGCGATCCAGGTCGGGAGGGACATCGATCGGGTGGCCAATGACGCCCGTGAGCGTGCTGAACGGCTTGGGGACTGCGAAGCGGTCCCAGCTTTTCATGCGCCAGGCGTTCACGTAGCCGACGCCGGCTGGCACGACCTGAAGGCCCGATTGCGAGGCGACCATCACCACGCCGGGCTGCAGTTCACGCCGCGGCCCTTTGGGGCCATCGGGCGTGATGCCCAGGTGCATGTTGTCGTTGCTGCGGATCATTTCGAGCAAAGCCTGGCTGCCGCCGCGCGACGTGCTGCCGCGAAACGTGCCGATGCCGAGCCACGAGCAGCATTGGGCGATCAGTTCGCCATCGCGATGCTGGCTGATGAGGACGCGGATCTTCGGCTTGGTGATGATCGGCGCCAGCAGGCTCTCGTGCCAGAACGCATAAAGGTAGCGTTTGGTAACGGGATCGAGCGGGTGACGCTGACCGTCGGCCGAAATGATTCGCACGCGCATCGTGCTCATCCAAATACGAACCAGAATCGCGGCAAGGAATGCGGCGACGCGGATTAGCAGAGGATGGCGAAGCTTCATGGCGCAAATGCGAAAGACGTTCCGAAACAACCTGATCCGATTCAACGCGGCAATGTGACAGGAACGGCCGTAGGCGACAAGGCGAATTTGGCCGCCGCCAGCCGCAATCAGGGGGCCAGCCGCGGCGGCAGCAGCGCGAGAAGCTCCGAAAGCTGGCCGACGCGCGTCGCCGGTTCGGGGGAAGCGAAGTCTCGGCGGTCAAACCAAACCGTGGACCAGCCGGCTGAGCGAGCGCCCGTGATGTCGTTGGTCCAGTCGTCGCCCACGAGGAGGATTTGTGATGGAGCGAGCCGCAAACGCTCCTCGACCGCGCGGAAGAAGCGAGGATCGGGCTTGGGGAAACCGATTACGCTGGAAATAAACAGATGGCTCGGATCGCTCTCCGCAAGGTCTTCGAGTGGCGGCAGGCCGGCGAGTACCGTTCGCAGCCGACTGTCGAAGTTCGATGCGACGCCGAGTCGATAGCCTCGCTCGCGCAGCGCTCGCCAGGTGGAGGCGGCGCCGTCGAGGAGTCGCCAGCTGGCGGGCTCGGCAAAGTGCCGCCAAAGCGCGGCGAACAAATCGTCCGCCGCAGCCAGCGGAACGTCGTCGATCACTTCCGCGACGATTTCGCGCCAACGCTCGCGCTCTGCCGGTTCGCTCGTCGCGGAGCGCGCGAGCGAAGCAGGATTTTGCGAGTCGCCGCCGCGATGGAGCGCGCGGCGGAACCGCTGGCGGATCTGGTCGAGCGTCAGCCGCGAACCGAAGGTCGCGGCGATGGATTGATAAGCAAGCGGGACCGGCGGGGCTGCGTCGATGAGCGTCCCCACCGCGTCAAACAGAATGGCGACGATCGGCGGAGCGCTGGGACCTTGCACTGCCGAGGTCCCAGCCGCTCGATCGCCATCGGTTTCGTCGTTGCTCGCCAATGTTCCTAGCCAAAGAACCGGCCAAAATCCATCGCGGTCGCAAACAGCATGAGCGACAGCAAGCAAAGAACGCCCGCGACGGTCAGGCGAATCTGCAGCCGTTCATCCACCGGCTTGCCGCGGATCCCTTCGGCGGCGAGGAACAGCATGTGTCCGCCGTCGAGGGCCGGAATCGGCAGGAAGTTGAGCACCGCCAGGTTCGCGCTGAGCATGGTGAGGAAGATCAGCAGCATCGGCACGCCGGCCTGAGCGTGCGACCACGCCACTGTGCCGATACCGAGAGGTCCGGACAGGTTCGTAGCCGAAATTCGTCCCGTAATCAGGCGCGTAAGCACGCCGAATACTTCGCCGATCCGCTCTCGCGTCTCGCGAGCGCCGAGCCAAAGGGCCTCGCTCCAAGAGTCGGCCACGTTGTGGTAACGCAGCGGCATGAAATCGAGGTTCTTCGACTCGTTGAAATAGTCCTTTGACGGCTGCAGCGCGAGGTCGGCCGTTTCGGTTTTGCCATCGCGGGTGAAGGTCAGACGCACCTTCGTGTCGGGATGCACGGTCTGCATCAGCGATACCATTCGCGTCCACGTGTTTAGCGGCCCCTCGACGTTGAACGTCGGCGACTTGAGCTTCATCATTTCGACGAGTTCGTCCCAACGCCTCTGCGAGGCTTCGCCCTGCGGCAGAAATTCGATCGAGGTGACAGTGTCTCCCGGCTGAAGCTTCGCGGCCTCCGCCGAACTGCCGGCGGCGGCGCCAGCCACGCGGTTGGTCACTTCAAACGCGATTCCCAGTTGGTCGATGCCGACCGGCCCGCCGAGCGGGTATTGATCGTGGAAGGTGTCGGGCGCGGTGAAGGCGACGCTGATCGTTTTCTCCACCGATTTTCCGTCGCGGTCCTTGCGCGAGACGGTGAACTCAACCGTATAGCCAGCCTTGGCGGCCAGACGCTGCGGCAGCGACAGCGGGTTGCCTACCGGCTGGCCGTCGATCGCCGTGATCACGTCGCCGACCATAAAGCCGGCGTCTACGGCGGGCGAACCGCTGCGAATCGCCACAATCGGGCCAATTTCCATTTCCACGCCCAGGTCCCGCATCGGCTGCGGCTCGACGACCACTTCGAGCGTTTCAACGGCGTCGGCGCCGGAGTCCTTCGCGCTGCCGGCGTCCTTTTTCTGCTTGCGTTCAATCGTTAGCGTCACGGGAACACTGGCGTTGCGCGCGAGGAAGGCGTCGATTTCTTCGGCTTCGTGAATGGTTTCGCCATTCACGGCGACGACTTTGTCCCCCGTTTGCAGCGCGGGGTTGCTCTTGGGACGCAGGAATTCCGGTTGGCTGGCCGGAACCACAATCTCTTGCGTGTGATAGCTGGCGATGCCAAGCGATGGGAATTTGGTGATGCTCTCCAGCCGCTTGGTCGGCCGCAGGTCGTACCATTTTTCTTGTCCGTCCGGATGCCGGACGAGCAGTTCCACGTCGCGATCGGCGCCGCTAAAGACCACGCCGCGCGTGATGTCCTGGAAACGCAGGTGTTCGTACGGCGAGGAGTCGCGGCCGATCTGGATGATCTTGTCGCCCGGGCTCAGGCCGGCGGTCCAAGCCGGATCGCCGGGGAACGTGTCGCCAATGACCGCCGGCGTTTCGTCGACGCCCATGCGATAGGCGACGGCGGCCAGAATCACGGCGAAAATCAGGTTCATGATCACGCCGGCCGAAATGATTGCCATCCGCGCGGGAACCGACTTGGCCGGGTAGCTGCGCGGATCGAGCTTCACCGGTCGCTCGACGGTGTGTCCTTCGGAAAGGCCTTCGGCCGAGGTTCCCTTGGCCAGCTCGCTGGTGCGGATGTCGTCGGGATTGAAGGGATGGGCGTCGGGGTTGGTTTCTTCGCTAACGCGAATGCGTTCGTTTTCGGCGGCCGCGTTACGCGGATCGTCGTCCTGGCCGAGCATCTTCACGTAGCCGCCCAGCGGTAGGATGCCGATGCCGTATTCCGTCTCGCCCCACTGCATCTTCCAAAGCGCGCGCGGAATGGTGATGGGGCCGAGCTTGAGATCGAAAAAGTCAAAGCCGATGTAGAACTTTTCGCATTTCACCCCGCATGCCTTGGCCACCAGGAAGTGTCCGAGCTCGTGCACGAAGATGACGAAGCCGAGACCGAGCGCCATGATGAGCGCGGTCCAAAGATAGCCGAGCAGCGTAGCTCCGAGCGACGCATCGCCGGTCGCAGCAATCAGCATGAAGTCCACCGCATAACCTCCTGACGTGCCCACGTGTCCAGTTGCATCAGTTGCTCTAGCGTGGGCGAAGCATCAAATGTGTGATTTTCTAAAACCGCCTCGCAGGCGGCTGCGATTTCGAGAAACCGCAATTCCCCCTCCAGAAAGCGAGCCACCGCCGCCTCGTTGGCAGCGTTGAGCACCGCTCCGGCCGTTCCGCCAAGGCGGGCGACTTGCCGGCCCAATCGCAGCGCCGGAAACCGTTCTTCGTCCGGCGGCTGAAAATCTAGGCTTAGCGCCTGCGACAAATCCAATTTTCGAGCTGGACTTGGACAACGCTCCGGCCAGGTGATGGCGTATTGAATCGGAAGCCGCATGTCGGGCGGACTTAACTGAGCCAACACCGAGCCATCGTTATATTCTACGAGCGAGTGAATGACCGACTGCGGGTGAACCACCACATCGATCTGATCGTGACGCAAGTCGAACAGCCAACGGGCCTCGATGATCTCGAGGGCCTTGTTCATCATCGTTGCCGAGTCGATCGTAATCTTACGCCCCATTTGCCAGGTGGGGTGCGCCAATGCGTCGGCGACCGTCACTTTCGACATCTGCTCGCGCGTGCAATTGCGAAACGGACCGCCGCTGGCTGTGAGGATTATTCGCTTTAGATCGTCCCGTCGGCCGGCTGCGAGCGCCTGAAACACAGCCGAATGTTCACTGTCGACTGGCAAGATTGTCGCCTTCCGCTCGGCAGCCAGTCGCATCACCAGCGGTCCGCCGACCACCAGCGTCTCTTTGTTGGCCAGGGCCAGCGTTTTGCCGGCTTCCAAAGCGCCCCAAGTGCCAGCCAGGCCAGCGCTTCCGACGACGGCCGCGACGACCACCTCCACCTCGGCGGCGCGCACCACCCGGTCGACCCCTTCGGCGCCGAGAAGCAGCTCCGTCTCGCGCGGCAGGCTGTCGCGGTCGATCTTTTTCGCCTGCTCGGGATCGGTGGCGACAATCCAGCGCGGTTTGAATTCCTTCGCCTGCTCGACCAACTGTCCCACATTGCTGTGGGCAGTCAGGGCGGCAACCCGCACATTTCCCGCGCTATACCGAACGACCTCCAGCGTGCTGCGACCGATGCTACCGGTTGAGCCGAGAATCGCGATCGTGCGGGTACAAGGCATGTGTGGTCGTAGGGCGGGCTTTGAGCCCGCCTCGCGTCTGGTTATGGCCGGCAGTCAACCGAGGGAATGGCTCAATTCCGACGCGCTTCATCCTCTTGGCCCTTTTCGGTGAAGCGGCGTCCGCCCTGGGTAGGCTGGGAAAGCCTACCCTACCGAGCCGTTTGCTTGTCATTTCGACAAGGGTCGGCAAGAATAAAGCTAGTCGTGCACCCGCCCGGCGGGTGGTACGTCCTTGGATTCGCCCTTCCTTCCCAAATTTCAGCAAGACGGTAAAGTTCAAAGGCGCTTGAACTTCCGTCCCGCCGGCATTGTAGGTGGCAGCCCGGGAACGTTACAACCCAGGCTTTTTTACCGCATCCATCGCCGCGGCCCCAACGTACTATTCGAATGACGGACGTCGGCGCTATCCCCGCGTGTGCGACTTTTCCGCGATGCGACGCCACGATCGCTTAATCAACCACCAGCAAGGATTCGTTTTGCATGAGCAGCGAGAATAGCTCGAACCGGTCGGGCGGCGATGGACGTGGCGCGAATGGTTACAACCTGATGCTTCTCGTGGGACTGGCCGCTGTCTTTGTCGCGGTCGGGTTGGTCTGGGGATATGCCAGTCTCTATCTGGCGCTGAAGCCGAGCGATCTGAAGAACCTGGTCGCCGCCAGCGCGCATCAGAAAAACGGCGAACTCGCTCCCGGCGCTCCTGGCTACATCGATCTGACGGTAAAGCACGGCAAGGACCTCATTCGCAAGCGGGTGAGCAACCTTCGCGGCGTCGAACTGCAGGATCGGGCGATTGTCGGTAAGGTCGACACGGTCGAACTCAAGCCGGGCGCGAATGCTGGCGAGTGGGAACCCGATCCCAAGACGACCAAGGAAGCGATCGCCTTCCGCACCGATATGCCCCGCGAAAGCCCGATTCGCAAGGAGATCGAAGCGGCGATCGACGCGAACAACATCGAATACGCCTTCGATCCCGGCCCGAATATGTGGACCAGCAACATGCCGGTGATCCTGGTGCTGGTCGTCGTCTCGGTGATGATCTACCTGATGATTCGCCGGCTGAGCGGCGCGGGCTCGCCGATGGCTTTCGGCCGCAGCCGAGGCCGGCTTTACGCGCAGGAAGACCTGGGCGTGATGTTCTCCGACGTGGCGGGCATCGACGAGGCGGTGGACGAAGTGCGCGAAGTGGTCGACTTCCTCCGCGCTCCGGAAAAATATCAGCGCCTGGGTGGCCGCATTCCCAAGGGGGTTTTGCTCGTCGGCCCGCCGGGTACCGGCAAGACGCTGCTCGCCAAGGCGATTGCCGGCGAAGCGGGGGTGCCGTTCTTCAGCCTGAGCGGTAGCGACTTCGTGGAAATGTTCGTCGGCGTAGGCGCGGCCCGCGTCCGCGATATGTTCCAGCAAGCCGAAGCCAAGGCGCCGTGCATCATCTTCATCGACGAACTCGACGCGCTTGGCAAGAGCCGCGGCGCCGGCAATTTTGGCGGCCACGACGAGCGGGAGCAGACGCTCAACGCGCTGCTCGTCGAAATGGACGGCTTTGGATCGAATAGCGGCGTCATCGTGATGGCTGCCACGAACCGGCCCGAAACGCTCGACCCCGCGCTGCTGCGTCCCGGCCGCTTCGACCGGCACGTGCTCGTCGATCGTCCCGACATCAAGGGGCGCGAAGACATCCTCAAGGTGCACGTGAAGAACGTGAAGCTCGACCCGACGGTCGACCTGCGCGAAGTCGCCGCGATCACGCCCGGATTTGTGGGCGCCGATCTGGCGAATCTCGTGAACGAAGCGGCGCTGCTGGCCGCTCGCTCGGAGAAACAGACGGTCGGCATGCGCGAGTTCAACGAAGGGGTCGAACGCGTCACCGCGGGGCTCGAAAAGAAGAAACGCGTGATGAACGACGAGGAGAAGCTCCGCGTCGCCTATCACGAGAGCGGCCACGCCCTGGTCGCCTACTCGCTGCCGAACACCGATCCGGTTCACAAGGTGTCGATCATTCCCCGCGGTCTGGCGGCGCTCGGCTACACGATGCAGCGCCCCGAGGGGGATCGGTTCTTGATGACGCAATCGGAACTCGAAAGCCGCATTCAGGTGCTGCTTGCCGGAACGATTGCCGAGGAGATGATCTTCACCGACATTTCGACCGGCGCTCAGAACGACCTCGAACGGGCCACCGAAATTGCCCGCGGCATGGTCATGGAATACGGCATGAGCCGGTTGGGACGGGTGAATTTCCGCGAAAGCAACCGTTCCGTCTTCCTGGCCTCGGGAGGAGGGGGCGAGGAACGCAATCGAACGTGCAGCGAACAGACGATGCGCGAGATCGATCAGGAAGTGCGGCGCATCATCGACGAGTCGCTCGAGAAGGTGCGCCACATCCTCGAAGTCCGCCGCTCGGCCCTGATCGGCCTGACGAAGCGGCTGATCGAAGTCGAATCGGTCGACGCCGAAGAACTGCAGCGGATCATGGAAGAGACGTCGCCGGGCCCGCTCGTGGTGCCCGGAACCGACACGCCACTCCGCATGGCCCATTCGGAAGGTGGCGCCGGCGAAGGGCATGGTCCCGCGGCGGAAGCGGGCGGCTGAGTTTTAGTCGTCAGTTATCAGTTTTCAGTTATCAGTTATCAGTTTCCAGTGGTTAGTAGACAGTACACAGTGCCGGTAAATTTGGGCCGGTGCTGGGCGCTCGGTTCTTAGTGCTTGCTACGCCGCGATGTGTGCCTTTGGGTTGGGGCTGGCATCTTGAATTGCCGGCCCGTTGGTTTTCGCAGGTTCCGCTTGCGGTGGTTGACAGGAATTTGTGAATAGTTATATTCAACCAGTTGCGGCGGCTGGGGGGATTGCGCCGGGAGGTTTGTCGTCAGGGTGAC
>Ga0182743_1001424_pt1 | contig 23463 bp, 17 predicted proteins | sample eDN3rd30CKraftOP_FD_128522 | JGI IMG/M metagenome (GOLD analysis project Ga0182743, IMG submission 128522) | Enriched Organic Plus compost microbial communities from Emeryville, California, USA - eDNA 3rd pass 30_C Kraft OP (version 2) (version 2) ... | reverse complement strand
GCTGTCGGTGACTTCGACCTTCTTGCCTCGCAGGGCGAGAATGCCGCGGCCACCTTCTTCGTAGAGGATGCCCATGTAGGTGAGGCCAGAGTCGATGTCGGCCTGGTAGCCGTTCACCACGTGGTTCCCCTTATCGACGCTGCGATATTGAATTCCGGAGTTGCCGCTTTCGATGCGAAACTTCAGCCGCAGCTCGAAGTCGCCGACTTCGCCCCCTTGCCAGATCAGGAAGGTGTTCCCCTGAGTCGGATTTTCGGCGGTGGTCTGGCCGGTGATCGCTCCGTCCTTGACCGACCAGAACTTGTCGTTCCCCTTCCAGCCGTCGAGGGTCTTGCCGTCGAAAATCTTCACGAAACCGTCGTCGGCTGTGGCGACTCCGGCGAGCAAGGCGGCGATCGCAAGGAACGTGGTCAGAAACAATTTCATGGGTGTCCTCTTAGGAAAAAATCTCGCGAACCGATGGATCGCTATCGACGTAAAACGGTTATCGGTCGTGGCCTAACGATGTACGACGCGGCGTCCGCCGTCAAGCAAGCGCGATTGGGTTTGCCCCAGCGGGCCAGCAGTGCGATAATGAACGGCAACTCCTAGCGAACCAATGGGGGCTTTTGCGATGTTTCGGGCGGGAACAGTGCTGACGCGGACGGTCGCCTTTCTGGCGGTCGGCCTCTATGCGCTACTGCCCGGGGTAACTCTAGCACAGTGCGCTTGCCTCGAATGTGTTTGCGTCGCGGCGGACGAGCAAAGCGGTTGTTGCTGCAGCGGGGCCGTTCAAACGCCCGCCTGCTGCCTGCCGGCCGACGACGCCTGCAGCCATTGCGGCAGCCCCGTTGAAGCCGCTCACACGGCCGATTGCCAGTGCGAACAACTGTTCGACGCTCACGAGCCGGTTCCACAAACCCAGCGAGCTGAAACGACCGAGCAGCACGCGCAAGCCGCGCCTGCGGCCGATGTTGCGGCGGTGGTTTTCGAGCCGCAAACGGCGGCTGCAGTTGACCTTGCGGTTTGGGACCCGGCGGCTCACGCTCCTCCAATCCATCTGATGAATTGCGTCTGGCGGAATTAATCGCTGCAGGGCGATTGTCTGTCCATTCTTATTTTGAAGACGCATTCTGATTGGAGATTTTGCCATGCATTGGCTTGTGATGTTGCTCGTTGGTTTCTTGTCGCCGGCTGTTTACCTGTCGGCGAATACTTCGGCCGGCTGTTGCTGCGCTGAGGCGTGTGTTTGTGTGAACTGCAACTGTGCCGCTTCGGGCTGCGCTTGCGATCAGGGCGGCCCCTGCGTGTGTGGATGCTGTGCTGAGGGGGCTTGCTCGGTGAATAGCGCTGCCCAGCCTGCTGCCCCGGCCACGACGATGAAGACCGAAGTCGCGGCAAAGGCGGCTGGCGGTTGCTGCTGCGGCGAATCGTGCGTTTGCGAAAACTGCGATTGCGCCAAGACCGGCTGTGCCTGTGATCAGGGGGGACCGTGCGTTTGCGGTTGCTGCGCCAAGGGAGCCTGCTGTGCGAGCGCCGCTACCGCCGAGTCGGTTCCGGTCACCCAAATGGCGGCCAAGACGGCAGTGGCTCGTAAAGGCGGCTGCTGCTCGGTGAAGTAAGGGTAGGGTCGTTGATTTCTCCGAGCCAGTCTCGGAAGTTATCAACGAAACGAAGAGGGCCGCTCGAATTCGCGTTCGAGCGGCCCTTGATTCGTTAACTCTGTGTACGGCTCTCGCGACGATCAGCGAGCCGCGCGGACTTCCTGCGAAACGCCCGCATCGCGGGGCGTAAAGCGGAAGTTCTGGCTTTGGCTGAAGAACTGCAGCGGGTTTTCGTACACGATTTTGCGGATCAGGCTTTCGGGATGGCGACGGCGGCGCATCTCGAGAATGAAGTCGGGAACGGCGGTCGGCTTGCTCGGGCCCCAGTCGCCAGCCGAGTTGACCATGAGTCGCTCGGGGCCGTACATTTCCACCATATCGGCGGCCCGCTGCGGCGTGCACTTGCTGACAGGGTAGAGCGTCATTCCAGCCCAAAAACCCTTTTCAAGCACGGGGCGGATCGTGTGCTCTTCCACATGGTCGACCAGCACGCGGCTCGGCTCGATGCGGCTATCGCCGAGGAGCATGTCGAGGATCATCCGCGTCCCCTGATACTTGTCCTCGAGGTGGGGCGTGTGGATGAGGATTTGCTGATCGTACCTGGCGGCCAGTTCCAGGTGCTCGAGGAATATGATCGCTTCGTTGCGGGTGTTCTTATTCAGCCCGATTTCGCCGATGCCGAGCACGTTCGGCTTGTCGAGGAACTCGGGGATGATCTTGATGACTTCGCGCGAGAGCGTGACGTTCTCGGCTTCCTTGGCGTTGATACAGAGCCAGCAGTAGTGCTGAATGCCGTACTGGGCGGCCCGTTTCGGCTCAACTTCGGTGAGTTGGCGGAAGTAGTCGCGAAAGCTCTCCGCCGAACCGCGATCGAACCCGGCCCAGAAAGCCGGCTCGCTCATGCCGACGCAGCCCATCTTGGCGAGGGTCTCGTAGTCGTCGGTGATCCGCGAGACCATGTGGATGTGAGGATCGAAGTAGTCCATTGCGTGGTGCTCTGTGTGCGACAAAGGTTCGGCTGCGAGACGTCGGACTGCGGCGAGCCAGCCTTATCGCGGACTGATTTTGTATTGGGCCTGCCACTGCTCGTCGTAAGCGCGAGAGAAGATCAGTTGCAATTGTTCGGCCCGATCCCCCTGGTGGCGATTCAGCAGGTCGAGCGCTTCCTGAATGCGCTTCATGCGTGGATCGTCGCTGACGTCGCCATCGGCCCGTTCGAGGCGATCGAGCGCCGCAGCCACTTCCAACAGCTTGCAGCGCACTTCCAGGAATTCGCGATTGAGCACTTCGGCCGCAGACAGCGGAATGGACATGGATCGACTCAAAACCAGGGCGGGAGGGACCGAGGCGCACGGCCGTACAGGTGGGCGTCTTTCCTCAATCTTCCCTGTGTGGCGGCGGAAAATCAAGAACGCCCCGGCCACCTGCGGCTTGCGGCATTGGGCAGGGGAGCGAAACGCGGAACTCCGGTTCCGATTTTGACGGCCGTGCCGCTTGTGCCGCGTGCGCGCGTTCTCAGCGATACGCATTTCCCCCCTGCAGGCTGCCCGGCAGGTCAGGCGGCGACAAAACGACCTAGATTTTTGTTGACGCTCCTTCGCGAGACCAGCAGTATGTCCGGCGGGCTGCAGACCACGATGAAAGTGCTTGGCGAGACGGCCAATGAGGCCGCTGTCGCCGTGCTTCTGGCTGCGCTCGATTCTCGCGATCACTCGGTGCAGGAAGCCGCATTACGCACGCTCGTACTGCGCCGCAGTCTGGCGGCGGAAATCGAAGTGCTGCGGCGGTGGGACCAGCTTAGCGACCGCTGGAAATCGATCGTCGTACAAAAGACCGGCTGGCTCACGCCGGCGGTTCGCAAAGCGGTTCTAGCCAACGACTCGCAGCTCTATCGCAACGCCTGCGATGCGGCGATCGCCACCCGCGAATATCACCTGATTCCGCAGCTCGTCGCAGCCGCGCGAGATAAGAAAAATCCTTTCAGCCAGCGCGCCGCCTCCGCGGTCCTAGAGCTGGCGGAGCATTTGCACGACGAGATTCACTCGCCGCGCGACTATCGCATTCGCCGCGATCCACGACTGCAGCGGGCGCACGTCTTGCCGAGCTTGGAACTTGCCGCCGAAACGTTCCCCGACCACGGCCGGACCGAATTGACCGAAGCCTTCCTGCTGCTCGCCGGCCGCGACAACGCGGTTCTAAAACACATCCTCCAATCTCCGGGGGAGCGGTCCCATGCGCCGCTGATCGCCGTGCTGGGCGAATGCTCGCGGCCGGCGATCGTCCGCCTGCTCCTTAGCTACCTCGACGATCCCCATGCGCCGCTTGCCGCGTTGCAGGTTATCGCCGGGCGAACTGACATCTCGTTCCTGCGTCTGCTGTTCCGCAAGATCGGCGCTGAGCCGGCGACGGTCGTACGAGCCAATCTGAAGCGAATCGAATCGGCTCCGTGCTTGCGGGGCATTCTGTCGGTTTTGACGGCCCTCGGCGACGCCGAGCAAGCCGGCGTCGTGCAATTTGCCGCGCTATCGGGCATCAGCCGCAAACAGGCGCTCGACATCGTCGCCTTTGTGCTCGGCCAGGAGCCGATTGCCGGGCGGCGAGCGGCAGCCGTCGCGCTGGCTCAATTCACCGGTCGACAGGCCGATCAGTTGGCGCTCAAAGCCTTGTCGGACGACGATCCGCAGGTGCGGGCAGCGATCCTCAGCCAGCTGCGGCCACGCGATCTGCCTGGCGCTACGGCGAGGTTGCTTGAATACCTCGACAGCCCGCACGAAGTGGAGCGCGAAGCCGCCCGCAAGGGGCTCGAAGAGTACACCTTCAGCCGTTATCTGGTCGCGTTCGACGGTTTGGCAGACGAGGCGCGCCGCAGCACCGCGAAGCTAGTGAAAGCTGTCGACTCGCGGGCGATCGAACTGCTGCGGACCGAGCTGCAAGCCCCGTCGCGCAGCCGGCGAAAGCGTGCGCTCGAAATCTGCGTCGCGATGGACGCCGTCGAAGAGCTGCAGCCGGTGCTCGTCGGTCTGCTGTCCGACGAAAATCAGTACTTCAAGATCGAAGTCATCCGCACACTCGAAGGCTACGACCTGCCGGACATTCGAGCGGGCCTCCGTCAGGCGTTGCTCGATCACCATCCGCTCGTGCAGCAGGCCGCCGAGCGAGCGCTCATGCTCATCGCCCACAACAAGACTGAGCCCGTCAGCAGCGCTCTGACGTCGACCACCGTTTCGCCCCGCGATCGTAACAAGCCGTCGCCGGAGTCGCTCCTGCCGGACGATTGGGGCACTTGGACTTCCGACGACCGTCAGGTGAAGCAATGAACGCAGCCACGAACGTCCTGCCATTTGCGGCGCAGGCGACCGGCGCCGCGGCCTGGCTTGAAGCGCACTTTGGCAAGAACATTGCCTGGGGACCATTGGCGGTGGGCCTGGTCGGAGTGCTGGCGGTCGCGGCAATTCTCGTTTGCTGGGCCATCGTGCGCTGGCAGCAGCATCGCTCCAAGAAGCCCATGGACCACCCGTGGCGATTGCTGCGAGAACTGGCCCAAGCCCACGGCCTGCGTCGTTCGGAAGAACGATTACTGCACCAGATCGTCCGCCGCTACGGCATCGAGCCGCCAGCCCGACTCCTGCTGGAGCCGGAACGCTTTCAGACCGCGGCCAGCGACGAACTATTCCAGCGCGAACGGCAGGTGATCCTGCATTTGAAGAACCGCCTGTTCGACGTTCGTTGAGCAGCTCTCATGAAACAGCTCTCAGCAGTCAGATTTCAGTAGTCGGTTCTTGGCCCTTGGCCACGTGCGCCCCGGGCACGGGAGTTGTCGCGGCCAACGGATCCGATCAGTGCTATGGGGTTCCCGGCGGTGGGTACGCCGCTCGCGGCAACATCCTAGCAATGCAATAAAAAACGCCCCGCGAGATTGCGGGGCGTTCTTTATTTGGAAACCACCTGGCGGCGATGCCGCCAATCCCATCGCCGCTTAGCGGAAGGGATCCTCTTCCATTGCCGGAGCAGCCGGGGCGGCGGCGGGCGCGGCGGCCGGAGCAGCAGCCGCAGGGGCGCCGGGGGCCGCAGCGGCCGGACGCGCTCCCGGAGCGGTACGGCGGCGGAATTCGCCCGGAGCGCCGGAACCGCCAATCTCGACCGTGCGAGCGTCCGGCTTCCAGCCCATCTGGGCCAGCAGCTTCTGCACGGAAATCACTTCCGTGCCGTAACGCTGCACTTCGCCGAGGAGGAAGTTGTACTCTTGCAGCATCTTGGCGTCCGTCGCGTCGGTCGGCTTTTCACCCAGGACCAGGTAACGGGTGTTCACCGACATATTGCCGACGCGAGTGCCGTCGTCTTTCAACTCGGCGTCGATCACGCCGCCGTTGAGAGTGATGATGTTGCGAATCGTCTCGCGGTCGCTCAGGCCGTCGCCGTCGATATCCATCTTGCCGACCAGGGCGAAGCGAATCGCCTGACCGGGCGACCAGGCCGGCGTGTGAATGACGTCGTTCGGCAGAATCGGATTGCGGGCCGAATCTTCCAGAATGCGGCATTCAGCGAGGTGATCCTCGATAATCCGCACCACTTCGATACGTCCCTTCGGCTCGGCCGTGGTCACGCCCGTTTCTTGAGCGTCGAAGACCGTGAACGTCGTCTGACGTCCCAGGCCGTCAGCCCGGCCGAGGTTGATCCAGACCAGGCGCTGCTTCTGGTTGACCCAGGTGACCCGGCCATCGGGATTTTCGAAAATGTTGTCCCGGTTCGACTCGAGGTCTTGCACCTTTTGCTTGTAGCCATCGACCGTGCTCTGCAAGGTCGCAATCTGCTGCTGCAGTTGCGTGATCTGCTTCGTGGCTTCGTCGCGTTCCTTCTTGATCAGCTTGTCCTTCTCAGCCAATTGAGCGGCAAGCGTTCCCTTTTCCTTGTTGTAGGCTTCCAGATCGGCGGCGAACTGCTCGGCAGCCTTCTTGGCGTCTTCCTGAGCGGTCGATACGGCGCTTTCGGCAGCCGTCACGCGCCCCTGTTCGGTCTGCTGAACGTTGTCTTTTTCCTTCTGATATTCCGAAGCCAAACCGTTGGCCGTCATCACGCTCGAGTTCTTGTTGTTGATCGCGCCCAGCAGAAACGCCGGCAGCGTGCGATAGTTCCGAGCGCCACCTTCCGCCACGTTCTCGCCGTACAGCTTCATGTCGGCTTCGAAGTTGGCCAAGAGCTGGGTCACCTTTTCGTTACCTGTGGCCGGCTTGGCAGCCTCGACCTGCTCGCGGGTCACGCCGTCGCCAAGCACGTACTGCAGGGCGAGGTTGTGATAGGTGACGTTCCGCAGGGCGGCGTCGGCGTCGGCCTTGGCCTTCTCAGCCGCTTCTTTGGCGAGGATGTTGGAATTCGCCTGTGCGTAAAAGACGTAAGTCGTGATGGCGAGGATGATCGTCAACATCGCAAAAACGATGACCGCGATCTGCAAGCCCTGACTTTCCCTGGACGCCATTAGTTAATCTCCCTCGCCACGCTGGGCGACGCCTCTCTTGGTTCGAGCAAAGCAGGCGACGGCTGAGCCCCCGCCATTCGTGCTCGAAATTGTCTGTCCGACTAGTGACGGAAATCCGCCCGAGAATTGAATTTGCCCGCCGCCGGCAACGCGGCAGAACAGGCAGAAAAGCAATGTGCTGAGAAAAGGTCCGTCTAATCGAGTCTAAATACCCCAATCCGGAGTGTCAACGAAATCCGCAACTCTATTCGGCAACGGAACTTCGAGTAATTCCCCGAACGGCTCCGCTGCTTGACACGGCCAACGGCCGATCCCTACGATTCAGCCGGAACACTTGTCTACCTACGGCAACGACCTGCCGACGACCTTCGGACCCATTTTGATGGCCAAATCTCGCCAACAGCCCTTGCTCGCTGGCTTTGAAGACCTTGCGACCCCGCCGCCAACGTCCGCCAGCCCCCCCGAGACGACGGCCGACCAGGCATCCGCCGCTGCATCCAACCCGCCGAAGGCCGCCGACGCGAGCGCCGACACTGATGCTTCGTCCGCTGGCGCATCCGCTATTCCCAGCGTTTCCTCCCAGGACGCCTCACCGGCCGACCAGCCCCCCGCTGGAGTGGCATCCGATCGCGCGTCGTCCAGCGGCAACGGCCATCCGGTCAGCGATAAGACAGTCTACGTCATCGACGCGCATGCGCTGGTCTATCAGGTGTTCCATGCAATGCCCGAAATGACTAGCCCGCAAGGGCGGCCGGTTGGGGCAGTGCAGGGCTTCGTCCGCGATATGGTCGATCTCATCGAGAATCGCGGCGCCGAGTACATCCTGGTGGCGTTCGATCCCCCCGGGCCAAACTTCCGGCACGAGCTGTTCGACCAATACAAGATCCACCGCGAGGAGATGCCCGACGATCTGCGGCAACAGATCCCGGTCATCCGGCAGTTTCTCGACGCGATGGGCCTGCTGACGATTTCGGTGCCGGGATTCGAGGCGGATGACGTGATGGCGACCGTCGCCCGCCTGGTCGAGCAGTCCGGCGGCGATTGTCTGCTGGTCACAAGCGACAAGGACTGCCGGCAGCTCATCACCGACCGCGTGAAGCTGCTCAACGTGCGCAAGAACGAAATCTTCGACCGCGCGGCGCTGAAGGCCACCTGGGGCATCCGCCCCGACCAGGTCGTCGACTTTCAGTCGCTGGTCGGAGACACGATCGACAACATTCCGGGCGTGCCCCTAATCGGCCCCAAGATCGCCGCGGAGCTGTTGCAGAAGTACGAAACGCTCGAAAACGTCTTCGAACATGCCCACGAAATGTCGGGGGCCAAGCGGCGCGAGAATCTGATCAACGGCAAAGAGCAGGCGATGATCAGCCGGCAATTGGTCCGGCTCGACGCCAACGTGCCGCTGTCGATCGATTGGCAGGCTGCGAAGGTCGGCAAATTCAATCCCGAAGCCGTCGACTACCTCTGCCGGACCTGCGGTTTCAAGCAACTAGCCCGTCGCCTTGAATCGCTCATGAAGCGTTTTGGACAGGAGCTTTCGAACGAGCCAAGCGGCGACGAGGCTCTGCTCGGCCCGACCGGCGACCTTCCGCTCACCAGCGGATTACTTGAAGAAGACGTGGCCGAAGCGGCGGAGCAGCAGCAAGACGCGCCGCCCACGGAAGAAGCAACCTGGGAAAGCAATTACCGCACAATTACCACCGTCGACGAACTCTCCGAGTTGGTCGCTCACATGGTGCGACAGCGCCGGATATCGGTCGACACCGAAACGACGTCGTCGCACCCTCGCTGGGCGGAGATCGTCGGCTATTCGTTCGCCTGGGCGCCAGGGGAGGCATATTACATTCCGGTCCGCGCCCCGGAAGGCGAGCCGGTTCTGGATCCCAACTGGGCGAAAGAGCTGCTGCGGCCGATTCTGGAAGATCCGGTGATCGAAAAAGTCGGCCAAAACATCAAGTACGACATGATCGTGCTGCGCTCGGTGGGAATCGAGCTGCGCGGCATCGCCTTCGACACCATGGTGGCTGATTACCTCCTCGATCCGGGCGAACGAAGCCACAACTTGGATGACCTCGCCCGCCGCTATTTGCGGCACGAGAATATCAGCATCACTTCGCTCATCGGCAGCGGCAAAAACCAGAAGCGAATGGATGAAGTGCCCGTCGAAGCCGTCGCGCAGTATGCGGCGGAGGACGCCGATGTGCCGCTGCGACTGGCGACCATTCTCGAGCCTCGGCTGCAAGAGCAGCAATTGGCCGATCTGTTTTCCGACCTGGAGATTCCGCTGATCGAAGTCCTGGCGGAACTCGAGTACAACGGTATTCGAGTCGATCCCGATCGTCTGCAGCAGTTGAGCGCCGAGTTTGGCGAACGAATCGAGCGGCTGAAGGGGGAGATTTTTGAGCTGGCCGAGCAGGAATTTAACATCGACTCGCGCCTGCAGCTCAGCAAGCTCCTCTTCGAGAAGCTAAATCTGCCCGTTCTTAAGAAAACAAAAACGGGGCCGAGCACCGACGCCGAAGTGCTTGAGGATCTGGCCCGGATGCATCCGCTGCCGGCCAAGATTCTCGAATATCGCCAACTCGCCAAGCTCAAAGGAACCTATGTCGACGCGTTGCGCGATCTGATTCACCCGCAAACCGGTCGCGTGCATACGTCGTTCAAACAGGACGTCGCAGCCACCGGGCGGCTCAGTTCGTCCGATCCAAACCTGCAAAACATTCCGATCCGCACGGAGCAGGGAAGGGCGATCCGATCGGCGTTTTTGCCCGGTCCCCCCGGCTGGCGGCTGCTCGCCGCCGACTATTCGCAGATCGAACTGCGCGTGCTGGCCCATTTCTCGCGCGACGCGACGCTGCAAGAGGCTTTTGCAGCCGACCGGGACATTCACGCCCAGGTCGCCAGCGAAGTGTACGGCGTGCCGCTGGAAGAAGTCACGTCGTCGATGCGCCGCAGCGCCAAGGCGATCAATTTCGGCGTGATCTACGGGCAAAGCCCCTTCGGACTGGCGAAATCAATCGACATCGAGCAGAGTGAAGCGGCGAAATTCATCGACGCCTATTTCGCTCGTTTGCCGGGCGTCGATGAATTCATGCAGCAGACGCTTATCGAATGCCGCCGGCTGGGATACGTCACCACGATTTCCGGCCGCCGCCGCCCCGTGCAGGGCGTACGCGATCCCTCAACGGTGCGGGACAAGCGGCAGCGGAACCTGCCCGAGCGAATTGCGATCAACACCGTCATCCAAGGTTCGGCAGCCGACATCATCAAGCGCGCGATGCTGAATATCTACCGCCGCCTCAAGCAGGAGCAACTGCAGGCGAAGATGCTGCTGCAAATCCACGACGAACTCGTTTTCGAGTTCCCTCCCGAAGAGGAAGCGAAGCTGATTCAGCTCGTCCGGGAGGAAATGTCGCAGGCGGCACAGCTCAGCGTGCCGCTGCGCGTGGACGTGAAGACCGGCTTGAACTGGGCTCAGTGTGAGCCGATTTAACCCTTGCAAACTAGCGCCGCGAAACCAGGCGAGAACGGCTGCATGAAAGTGATCGGCGTAGTTGGCGGCGTCGCCAGCGGCAAAAGTCTTGTGACTGATTGCCTCGCCCGGTGTGGGGCAGCCGTGCTGAACGCCGATTTGGTCGGCCACGAAGTACTGCGGGAGCCCGAAGTCATTGCGGCCCTCACGCAGCGTTGGGGGCCAGGCGTCCTCGATCCCAACGGTCAAATCGATCGGCGGGCGGTGGCGCGCATCGTGTTTGCCCCGGGCGCCGAAGCGGAAAAAGCGTTCCTCGAATCGATTTCGCATCCCCGCATCGCGCAGCGACTACGCGACCAGCTCGACGCCTGGCGAAAAGCCGGAAATGTGGACGTCGTTGTCCTCGACGCTGCGATTATGCTCGAAACCGGCTGGGCGACCGCCTGCGACGAGATATGGTTTGTCGACACGCCCGCCGAGGTTCGCCGGGAACGGGCGAAGCAGCGCGGCTGGACCGAGGACCAATGGAAGGCCCGAGAGGCGGCCCAGTGGCCCGTCGCGAAGAAACGGGCAGCTGCGACGCGGGTGATCGACAATCAAGGCACGCCGGAGGAAACGTGCCGGCAGGTTCGGCAACTGCTCGAGCAGGTCAAATAGCGGCGAACGGCTCGACCGACAGTCAGGCGTCCAGTTCCACCTGCAACACATCGACCGCTAGTAACGCGTTCCGCCGGTATCGGACGGATTTTTCGCGGTCTCGCTCTTTCCCCTCAGGCGGCTAAAGAGCATAATAAAAGCACACTCCCAAGCTGAAGCAGCGGATGCCGATCAGGTCCACCGCCTGGGTGTTTCCGCTGGCTTGTCCTGTCTCCCTTCCTGGCCGGCCCCGTTCTGCCTCGTTCTTGGGATCCCAAACCGGAACTAATCCTCCGTCGCCAATGCCACCCCTGGCTCTACTCCCTTGGCGGCGGGGCACACCAGCGACCGATCATTCCCCCAAGGCAACTCACGCCCACCTTTGCGCCGTTCGTGCGCACCCACCTCCGCCTTCTCAGGAGCATGACGCGATGGCGACCTTCAAGAATTTCCGAAATCGCGCCGACCGCGATCGGCGCCGCGACAGCGGTCCGCCAGCCGCTCCCACCGACCCTAACGCCGAAACACCCCGGCATCTCGACCGGCTTCGCGAACTGGAAGCCGAAGGCGAGCCGCTATCGATTGCCGAAGAATTTGCGGAGCTCGCCGACCGTGTGCGCCAGGACCTCTCCGACGACGATCAGCTCGAACGGCTGAAGGGGAGCGAGGTCCACATTGCCGAGCTGCAGAAGATGAGCATGCCGCAGCTCATCGAGGAAGCGCACAAGGAGAACATGACCGATGTCGCCGGCATGAAGCGACAGGAGTTGATCTTTCGCATCCTGAAGGAACGCGTGAAGACCAACGGCCTGATGTACGGCGAAGGGACGCTCGAGATTTTGCCCGATGGCTTCGGCTTTTTGCGCAGCCCCGACTATCACTACCTGTCGTGCCCGGACGACATTTACGTCTCGCCGAGCCAGATTCGCCGCTTCGGCCTGCGAACCGGGGCGACCGTTTCGGGGCAAATCCGTCCGCCCAAAGAAAACGAACGCTACTTCGCGTTGCTCCGCGTCGAAGCGATCAACTATCAAGAGCCGAATCTTTCGTCGGGTCGCGTGCTGTTCGACGACCTTACGCCGCTGCATCCCGACAAGCGGATCACGATGGAGCACGATCCGGAGGAGCTGTCGACGCGAGTCGTCGATCTGGTCACGCCGATCGGCTTCGGGCAGCGTGGTTTGATCGTCAGCCCGCCGCGCGCGGGTAAGACCATCTTGATGCAGAAGATGGCTAAAGCCGTGCTGCACAACTTCCCGGACGCGTACGTGATGATGCTGCTCGTCGACGAGCGTCCCGAAGAAGTCACCGACATGGAGCGGCAGGTTAAAGGCCGAAACTGCGAGGTCATTAGCAGCACGTTCGACGAGCCGCCGGCGCGCCACGTTCAGGTGGCGCACATGGTGCTCGAAAAAGCCAAGCGGCTCGTCGAGTGCGGCACCGACGTGGTGATTTTCCTCGATTCGATCACCCGCCTGGCCCGCGCCTGGAACAGCGAATGCCCGCAGTCGGGCAAGCTGCTCACCGGCGGTCTCGACGCTAACGCCCTGCAACAGCCGAAGCGGTTCTTCGGTTCGGCCCGCAAGGTCGAAGAAGGAGGCTCGCTCACCATTTTGGCGACCGCCCTCGTCGATACGGGAAGCAAGATGGACGACGTGATCTTTGAGGAATTCAAAGGCACGGGCAATTTGGAGATCCATCTCGACCGCCGCATCGTCGACAAGCGAATTTGGCCCGCGATCGACATCAACAAGAGCGGCACCCGGCGCGAAGAGATCCTTATGGATCCGGACGAGTATCGCCGCGTGTCCGTCATGCGCCGCGTGCTGGCCGATATGAACGCCCCCGAGGCGATGGAATTGCTCACGACCCGGTTGGCAAAGACCAAGACCAACGCCGAGTTCCTGATGAGCATGAACATGAAGTAGGGCGAATTGGCTGAATTTGCCCCCGTAGCTGAATTCTGGTGAATTCAGCTACGCCCCCTGGTCGTCGGCGGCCGAATTACTGGCTTCGCGCAAGGCGATTCGCTAGTCTGGCGGATGTTGGCCACTCGTCCGCTCATTTTCTCTGGTGGCGTCCTATGTCCGCCGAGGTTCCGCTTCGCACCGACGAGCCGCTTGCCCCGGAACCGGTGGTGGCGGAGCTTGTACCCCCGACCTCGCCCCCTTGGCGGTTCGGGATGCGGGCGCTGATCGCACTCATGGCGGTCTGCAGCGTCCAGTTCGCACTGATGAACTGGTTTGGCGTGATCCACGGGCTGCTGCTTGGGTTTGGGCTTTGCTTTGTCGCATTTGCCGGCGTATTTGCGGTGGCGGTTTTGCTGGTTCGCGGCAATTCGGTCTGGCTGGAACGCTTGGACCTGATCGGCATTCGCCTCGTGATCGCGATGGTCGTGCTGATCATCGGCACGGTCCTCGCGGGAGGGGGCAAGATCGGCGTCGACGAGATAACGCGAATGGTGGTGCGTCGGTCGGTGCAGAACGACTTGGGACTCTCCACGCAGCGAGTCTACGTCCTCGACAACAATAATCCGCTTTTCGCCCTGGAAGTGACGAACGTAACGTCGGGAGGCGTCGCCGATCGAGCTGGGCTGCGAGTAACCGACGTCATCCTGGTGCAGGATGGAGAGATCGACAACTTCTACCTGGAGCTCAATCGCCTGCGCGGCAAGCAGGTCGCTTTGAACGTCGCCGGGCAGGCGGCCAATCAGCCGCTGGAGAAATGCCAGCAGTGGCAAGTCTCCCTGCCCATTCCGGCCCAATAGCTTCCATGCTATTTTGGCGGAGCAGTTTTGATTCTCTCCCGCCCAAGATTCGCTTCCCTTGTCGCACGAAACGGTTAATGTCGGTCTCCGCTTGTCTGAGACCGCGCGATCCAACCCCGACGGCCTGGCGATTGCCATGCCGCGCGGTCGCGACGCCGCTGGCCGCAGGCAATACGAGCGGATTTCCTTCCGGGAATTGGACGAAGACAGCAACCGCCTCGCAGCCGGATTGCATCGCCTGGGCGTCCAGCCGGGCATGCGACTGGCGCTGATGGTGCCCCCCAGCATCGACTTCATTTCCTTCGTCTTTGCGCTGTTCAAGGCGGGGGTCGTCTCGGTCCTGATCGATCCCGGCATGGGGCGCCGGAACATGGTTCGGTGTCTCGCCGAAAGCCAGCCCGACGGCTTTGTCGGCATCCCGCTCGCCCAAGCGCTGCGAGTGTTGCTCCGGCGACGGTTTCCGCGGGCCCGGTACAACGTGACCGTGGGGCGTCGCTGGTTCTGGGGTGGCGCAACCGCAGCCAGCCTTCGCCGCACTTCGGCGGACGCGTTTCAGCCCGTGCGGACGAGATTCGAAGATCCAGCCGCAATCATATTCACCACCGGCAGCACCGGCCCGCCGAAGGGCGTGCTCTATCGGCATGGCAATTTCAATCGCCAGGCCGACGAGATACGCGATTTCTACGACATTCAGCCCGGCGAGATCGACCTCCCCGGCTTCCCGCTCTTTGCGCTCTTCAACTGCGCCATGGGCGTGTCGACGGTTATTCCGGACATGGACCCGACTCGTCCAGCGGAAGTGAACCCGATAAACATCCTCGAGGCCGTACGCGATTTCAGCGTAACGCAGGCTTTCGGTTCCCCCGCGCTTTGGAATGTGGTTGGCCGATACTGTGAAAAAACGGGGGACAAGTTGCCGACGCTCAAGCGAGTTCTCTCCGCCGGAGCGCCGGTTCCGCCGCACGTCCTGCGGCGTGTCAAGAACTGCATCCATCCCGACGGCGACGTGCATACTCCCTACGGCGCCACCGAAGCTCTACCCGTCGCTTCAATCGCCGCCAGCGAAGTGCTCGCGTCGACGGCAGCCCGCAGCGCTGAAGGAGCCGGCACTTGCGTCGGCCGGCGGTTTCCGGGAATCGATTGGAAGGTCATCCGGATCGACGATGGCCCAATTCCCACCCTGGCCGAAGCCGAAGAACTTCCAGCCGGCGAGATCGGTGAGCTGATCGTCCGCGGACCGGTCGTTACGACCGAATACGTGACCCGCACCGACTGCAATCCGCTCCACAAGATTGTCGACGGCGACACGTTCTGGCACCGGATGGGAGACGTCGGCTATTTGGAGGACGATCCAAGCGGTGACCCGCGCAAGCAGCGTTTCTGGTTCTGCGGCCGGAAGGCCCACCGGGTAACGCTGCCCGAACAGACGCTCTTCACGATCCCTTGCGAGGCGATCTTCAACCAACACCCAGCCATCTACCGCTCGGCGCTGGTCGGCGTGGGCCCGATGGGCAACCAGCGTCCCGTTCTCATCGCCGAACCTTGGCCCGAGCATTGGCCGGCCAATTCCGCAGCCGAACAAACGCTCCTGGGCGAACTGCGGTCGCTCGGCGAAAAGCATCCACACACCCGGCCCATCGCCGACTTCTTCCTGATGCGGAACCTGCCGGTCGACATTCGCCACAACGCCAAAATCTTCCGCGAGAAGCTAGCGGTCTGGGCGGCTCAAAAACTGGGACTGCCGGCGAGCAAATAGCGTCGTCCGGTGCGGTAATTCGCGCGTCGGATTGCCCCTCCCTCGGCTTCTGACGAAATGCTACGATGGCGAGCTTTCCGAGAAATTTTTCCATTCTCCTCGCCCGTGAGCAGGTTGCCTCCCCATGAAAGCCGTTGCCGTAATTCCCGGTAAGCCGAATAGCGTTCATCTGACCGACGTTCCCAAACCGTCGCTCGACGATGTTAAAGACGGTCACGGCGTGCTCGTCAAGGTTTTGAAGGTCGGCGTCGACGCGACCGACCGGGAAATCAACGACGCTCTCTACGGCAACGCCCCTCCCGGCGACAACCATCTGGTGATCGGCCATGAGTCGTTCGGCATCGTCGAAGCCGTAGGACCCAAGGTCCGCAATATCAAGCCGGGCGACTACGTCACGGCAACCGTTCGTCGTCCGGGCGGCTCGATCTACGACATGATCGGCACCTACGACATGACGAGCGAGGAGACCTACTACGAGCGCGGCATCAACCTGTTGCACGGCTACCTGACCGAGTACTTCGTCGATCACGAGGAGTACATCGTCAAGATTCCGCAGGGGCTCAAGCACCTGCACGTCCTCATGGAGCCGATGAGCTGCGCCGCCAAGGCTGTTCACCAGGCCTACGAAGTTCAGCGCCGCATGCGCGTCTGGCGGCCGAAGACGGCGTTCGTGATGGGCGTCGGCCAAATCGGTTTGCTGGCGACGTTGGTCCTGCGGCTCCGCGGCCTCGACGTCTACGCGTTCGCTCGCTCCAAGCCGGGCACGCTGAGCAGCAAGATCGTCGAAGGCCTGCAAGCCAACTACGTGAGCACGAGTGAAACCAGCGTAGAAGACATCGTGAAGAAGGTCGGCAAGGCTGACATCATTCTCGACGCTACCGGCAGCAGCCACATCGCCTTCGACAGCATGAAGTCGCTGGGCCATAACGGCGTGCTGGTCTGGACGAGCATCACCGGCTCGGACCGCAAGCACGAAGTGCCGTCGGACAAGATCAACATCGACTGGGTGCTCGGCAACAAGCTGCTACTGGGCAGCGTGAACGCCAACCGCGAGCACTTCGAAATGGGCATCAAGGATCTCGCGATGGGCGAGATGATGTACCCCGGCGTCATCGGCCAAATTCTGACCAACCCGATCGATGGGCTGGATAACTACAAGCAGATGATGGATCTGCTGACCCAAGACCGCCCGCCGCTGAAGGTCTACATGAACGTGGCGAGCGAGTAAGACGCTCAGCCAACAGGAGATCTTCTCGTCATCCCCCGTTCCCACGCTCTGCGTGGGAACGCCAGCACGGACGCTCTGCGTCCTGCGTTCGTAAGTGGAACCGCACTGGGGATGCCAAGGACGCAGAGCGTCCGAAGCGTGCGTAACGACGCAGAGCGTCGTTACGAGAGGTTGGTTGCGAAAAGCCGTGATAGGTCCGAAGCGCGGCTGAACCTCAACCAGCCAGCCGGCGTACCGAGCGAGTTCGCTCCCCTTGGTGCCAGTGCGGACCACGCAGGATCGGCCGGGCTTCGTCGATGCGGATGCCAGCCGGCTTCGTTGCCGGGCCGTCCCAACAGTGGGCGGCGATCGACTCCAGAATGCGGTTCGCCACAGCCACGGCGTCGCGTCCGTCGCGGCCGCTCACTCGCACCGGGCTTCCGGTCCGAATCGCCTGCAGGAAGTCGCGTTGCTCTTCCAGAATGGCGTTGATCTCGGGCCCGGCAAGTTCCTGAATCGGCAGGTAATCCTGGAACACGCGGTCCTTGAGCTGAGTCTTGGCTTCGGGCGAGAGCGAGTTGACGTCCACCTCGCCGTTCAGCACCGCGTCGCTCGGCCGCATGAGGGTCGCCTTGCGGCTGCCGAAGTCGAGCGTCGCGAAAGCGTCCCGCGTGTAGATGTGCATCGCCCGCTGAGCTTGGGGAGCGACGCGCGAAGCTGCGAGCTGAGCAACGCAGCCGCCGGCAAAGGTCAGCGTCGCTCGGGCCCAATCCTCGTGCGGGCCGAACACTGCGGCGCCGAGGGCCTGGACGTCGACCAGCTCGTCGCGGACCAGCGACAGGACGACGTCGATGTCATGAATCATCAGATCGAGCACCACGCCGATATCGGTCGACCGGCAGGTGTAAGGCCCGCAGCGCATCGCCTCGATGAACTTCGGCTCGCCCAGATGGGACTCGGCAGCCAGCAGGGCCGGGTTGAACCGCTCGACGTGTCCCACCTGCAGCACGCAGCGCTGAGCGTCGGCGATGGCGATCAATTCGTTGGCTTCGGCCAGATTCAGCGTAATCGGCTTCTCGACGAGCACGTGAACGCCGCGGCGGAGCAGGTCGGCGGCCACGTCGGCATGAAACTGGGTCGGAGTCGCGATGATCGCCGCGTCGATCGATCCGAGCAGGGGTCGATGGTCGGCGTGCGAGGCGGTTTGCAGTTCCGCGGCCAGTTGCTCGCGGGCCGGAGCGACCGGGTCGACCACGGCGACGAGTTGGGCATCGGGAAGCTGCTTTACCAATCGGGCATGGATCTTTCCGAGGTGCCCGACTCCGATCACGGCAACGCGAACCTGGCTCACGCGGCTCTCCTGCGGTCGCGGGCTCTGCCGTTGCGACCGTCGTGCTGGAATTCGAGGAAGTTCAGCAGATGGTTGACCGCAGGCGTCAGCATGCCCGCCGCCCGCATCGTCTCGCGGGCCCGGTCGAGACCAACCTTCGCGCGATAGATTAGCCGATGGGCTTCGGCGAGGGCTGCGATCGACTCTGCCGAGAAATTGTTTCGCTTGAGCGCCACGATGTTGATGCATCGCGGCCGAGTGGGATTGCCTTCGCACAGCATGTACGGCGGCACGTCGTGAAGCACGCGGCTGAGACCGCCCGTGAAGCTGAAGCTGCCGATCGTGCTGAAGTGGTGCACCGCGACGCCGCCCGACAACGTCGCGTCGTCATGTACGTGCACGTGCCCGCCCAGCAGCGTGGCGTTGGCCATGATCACGCGATCGCCTATGCGGCAATCGTGGGCGATGTGGCAGCCAGCCATGATGTAGCATTGGCTGCCGACCGTCGTGACTCCATCTTCCTTCTCGGTGCCCCGATTGATGGTCACCCCTTCGCGGATCAAATTGTGATCGCCAATGATCACTTGCGTATCGCTGCCGCGATAGCTGATATCCTGCGGGTCCCCACCGATCACCGCCATCGGAAAGATGCGGTTGTACTCGCCGATGGTGACGCGGCCCATGATGGTTACGTTGTTCAGCAACCGGGTGCCGCGACCAATGCGGGCCTGGGGACCGACGACGCACAGCGGGCCGATCTCAACGTCGTCGTCGAGCTCCGCTCGCGGATCGACGATCGCGCTTTTGTCGACGTGGACCGACATGGATTGATTTCTCGTTTGCAGTGGTGGGCGACGATCAACCGGTTCGTCGCAGGCCCTCTTCCATCCGCCCCTCGAGCAGCAGCACTTTCACCAGCTCGGCGTTGAGCCGATGGCCGCTGCGATGGGCGATGAACTGACCGACCAGATCGCACCCCGCCAAGGAGAGATCGCCGACCAGATCGAGCGTCTTGTGACGCACACATTCGTTTTCAAACCGCAACTCGTTGTCGATCGGACCCTCGGGACCGAACACGAGCAAGTCGTTGTGCGTAACCCGCTGGCCCAGCCCACGCTCGCGGAGCCAATCGGCTTCTTCCTTGAGCAGGAACGTGCGGGCCGAAGCAAGCTCGCTGCGGAACGTTTCCGGCGTCACGCACAGCTCGATCGACTGCCGGCCGATCGGGTTGTCCGATCCGAAATCCATCTTGTACCGCAGCGACAGCATGTTGCCGCGAATCGGCCGGGCTTCCACCCAGCACTCTTCGTTGCCGACGCGAGTGACGTCGGTCACCACCAGGCGGCGCTGCAACGCCGGCTGGGCGACGATGCCCGCCTCGTGGATGGCTTCAACGAACGGGGCACAAGAGCCGTCGCAACCGGGCATTTCCGGTGCGTCGACCCACACCTCGCAGTTGTCAACCTGCAGTCCGTAGAGAGCCGCCAGGATGTGCTCGACCATTTCCACCTGCGCCCCGTCGGCTGCCAGGGTGGTGCGCCGGGGAGTTTCAACCCGGTACTGCACGTGAGCGGGAATGCGCCGGGCCGGCGAAAGATCGTGCCGGACGAACGTCACGCCGCTGCCAGCCGGAGCCGGCCGCAGCTCAACTCGCACGTCCTTTCCGCTCCAGTATCCAAAGCCGGTGACCACGGCCGTGCCGGCCAAAGTACGCTGATTTCGAAAGCTTTTGGTCAAGGGTGTTTTGACTTCAGTGCGTGGTAAGACAAGGTGCTGCATCGTAGAAATCCGCGCTCGCCGCCTCGACTCGTTTCAATTTCCGCGTCGTTCTCCTCGTCCGCGCCCAGCGGCCGGACGAGCCTCTCGCCATCCCGCGTTTCCGCTACAAACCCATCCGCCCGGCCGCGACTAGCGCTGAACCGGACGCGGAGCGGGGATCTGCGGACCAGTGGCGCGAGCGGTGCCACCGCCAGCGGCGGCGCCGGTCGTCGGAGCGGTGGTGCCGCGATTCAGGTCTTCGAGAATGAAGTGCGTGATATCCAGCCCTTGCTGATACACGACAGCCCGGTTCACGCCTTGCAGCACCGAGGCCCGATCGTCTTCCTTCATCTCGTCGGCGTTGTACCGCATCACCAGGCCGATGCGATTGCGGATCGCAAAGTTCTGAACGCTCTGCTCGATTTCCTTGTAGACGTGGTAGTACACCCGAGCTTCCTGCTCGAGGAACTCCTTCCGCTTCAGGCCGATCTTCACCTGCATTTCCGAGGTCATGCGGGCGATTTCTTCTTCCTTCTGCTTGTACTCGACGCTGCCCGCCTTGAACGACTGCAGTTGCTCGGCCAAAGCCTTCATCTTGTTCTGCTCGGCGCGGACGAAGTTATCGAAGTCTTCGATATCCTTCTTGATGTCCTGCATCGCGGCGTTGAAGCGATTGTGCTTCTTGAAGATCTGGGCGACGTCGATCACGGCGACGTTCGTGCCCATCGGAGCCCCAGCGGTGGCTGCCGGAGCTGCGACCGGAGCGGCAGTGCGAGGAGCGGCAGCGCCCACTCCTTGCTGAGCACTCGCCTGTGCCCCAAAGACGAGGGTGATGATGGAACCAGCCACGAACGTGGCGGACAGGAAGGAAACTTTCACGCTCAGCACTCCTTGCTTCAGGGTGGTCGTCCTGACCAGCGGGCGGGGTATTCGGTTTCTTATGGCCCTGACGGGAAGGGCAAAAGTTGGCGTATTGTGCCGTCAACTTCGCAATCGGTAAAGGTCAGTAGCGAAAGCCTTTTTGCTCGCGGAAAACGCCTCGCTAGCACGGCCTCGCCAAGCCTGTCCCTCTGAGGATACGTATATCGGCCCGGCTGGCAAAATGTATTGATTATTCCGGTAAAAATCGCCCAGGAATCGCCCCATTGCCGGGACGCAACACGTCCCGCAGAACCAAAACCTGGTTCCGTCCCCCCGAAGTAGCCAAACGCAGCCACTTCGGGCGAACCTGGCTGCGGGGGCGACGCCCCGCGGCTACTCCTTCCGCTTCTCCAGCGTCACTTCGAGCTCCACTTCCTTACCTCCCCGCTTCACCACCACCTTCACCTTGTCGCCAATCTTGTACTTCCGTAGGGCGCTATCGAAATCCTCCAGGTTCGCGATTTTGCTCTCGCCCAGCCGGACGATCACGTCGCCACCTTTCAGACCTCCCTTATCGGCGGGGCTTCCGGGCGAGGCCCCCGAAATGGCGTAGCCTTCCGTGTTCTCGCTGAAGTCGGGAATGCTGCCGAAGTAGGGGCGGTCGCCATCGCCGCCGCCGATCACTTCCACCTTCTTGATCTGCACGTACTCGGGACGGGTCTTTTCGGCGTCCGTCGCTTCCACCACGTCGACCACAATGTCGGCGATCCGCCGCATGCCGGCGATGTTCAGCTTGTCGCTGTCGTCGCTCGGCCGGTGATAGTCGCTGTGCGTCCCCGTGAAGAAGTGGAGCACCGGAATTTTCTTCGAATAGAACGACGAATGGTCGCTCGGACCAAAGCCGCCGGGATGCTTCGTCAGTTTGAAGCCGTGCTTTTCGCCAAGCTTGTCCACCAGCGGCTCGAACTCCTTCGCCGTCCCCGTGCCGTAGACAATGAGCTTGTCGTCGGTCAGCCGGCCCACCATGTCGAGATTGAACATCGCGATGGTGCTATCGAGCGGGAATCGCGGCTCGCGCACGTAGTGAGCGCTGCCGAGCAGGCCGCGTTCTTCTCCCGTAAACGCCATGAACACGATCCGGCGGTTCGGCTTTTTGCCGCTCGTGGCCAGCCGATGGGCGATTTCCAGCAGCGTGGCCGTTCCCGAGGCGTTGTCGTCGGCGCCATTGTGAATCGCCGTGGTCCACGGCGCCAGCGAGCCGGCGCCGCCGAGCCCCAGATGGTCGTAGTGAGCGCCGATGACGATCGTTTCGTTAGCCAGCGGGCCTTCCCCTTCGAGCACGGCGATCACATTTTTCACCTCAGCCTGCTTTTGAATGATGCTGGCTTCGCCCACCGCCCGCACGCCGGTCAGCTCAAAGCTCCGCGGCTTCAGGTCGGCGTCGATTTCCTTCTCAATCGTCGCCAGATCGGGCTTGCCGATCGCTCTTAAGGCCCGATCGATCACCTCGCGTTTCGCAAACAGAACTGGCGTCTTGCGGCTAACGCCCGAATCTCCCGCGCCGCTAAACGGCAGCACGCTGTCGAGGTTGGTCCCTAACCGCTTGCTCGTTTCAGCCACTTGCTGGGCGACTTTCGAGACTTCCTCCGCGTGTTTGGCGAGTTCCGCAGCGTTTTCCGGCGTCGGCGACGGACGCTCGGCGGCCAATTTCGCCAGCCGATCGACCGCGTCGTTCCACAGCTTGGTCTCTTGCTCGCGGCGGGTGACCAGCTCGTTCGAGTCGTTCACAAAGATGATGGCCGCCGCGCCGTGCTCGAACGCGTTCGAGATTTTGCGCATGAACAGGGCGTGTTGCGACGGCTTCGCGCCGTCGAACTTGCTGTTGGGGTCGTTCGCTTGCGGCTCCTTGCGGAGAATGATCACGACTTTGCCGTCAACGTCCAAGCCGGCGTAGTCGTCGTAGTCCAGGTCCTTCGCCGTGATGCCGTAGCCGGCGAACACCAGCGGAGCGTCGATCTTGCCGCTGCCGCCGGCAGCCATCGGCGTGAAATCTTCGCCCAGTTTCAGCTCCCAGCGCTCCGCCGGTTGACCGTTCGCGCCCGCGGGGCCGACGATCGTCAGCTGGTTCGCCTCTTCGGGGCCCAGCTCGGTCGAAACGGTGATCTTGAACTTCTGAAACGGCGTGCCATCGTACAAATCGGTCCGCAGCCCCAGCTTGCGAAACTCCTCAGCCAGGTAATCGGCTGCCTTGTCGAGCCCCTTGGTACCGACGCCGCGCCCCTCCAGCTCATCGCTGGCGAGATATTGAACGTCCTCCGCCAGCCGCTGCTCCGACAGCGCCACGTTTTCCGCAGCCAGGGCAGGGGAGACGGCCGCGAATAGCGCAGCTGCGAAGGCGACCGCCAACCGGCCCGGCGAGAAGCGACACGAGGCAATCGAAATGGGCAAACGCATAAGTCTGGTACTTTTACTCTGTCGGTGAATGCGATTTTGCTCTGGCCGGGTCGCGGCAAGTGATTCCGATTCTTTCGCTTGCGCTCGCGCGTGTCAATCGACGACCACGCTCATACTGCCCGTCGTCGCAAGCGAGCTAGGCGAGCGACCGAATCCAACCTTTAAT
>Ga0182743_1001422_pt1 | contig 23473 bp, 19 predicted proteins | sample eDN3rd30CKraftOP_FD_128522 | JGI IMG/M metagenome (GOLD analysis project Ga0182743, IMG submission 128522) | Enriched Organic Plus compost microbial communities from Emeryville, California, USA - eDNA 3rd pass 30_C Kraft OP (version 2) (version 2) ... | reverse complement strand
TCGAGCTTGGCGTCGGCCAGCGCCGTGACGAGGTTCGTTGCGCCCGGACCGCTGGTGGCCATGCAGACGCCCGGCTTGCCGGTCGAACGAGCGTACCCCTGAGCGGCGAACGCGCCCCCTTGCTCGTGGCGGGGCAGAATAGTCCGCAGCTTCACGCCATACTTCGTCAGCGACTGGTGCATCGGCATGCTGCAGCCGCCCGGGTAGGCAAAGAGGACGTCGACGTTGTGATCCACCAGCGATTTAACGAGAATGTCAGCCCCGCTCATCAATTGTGAGTCGGTTGTCGGGCTGGTGGTGGTGGCCATCGAGGACGCTCCTGAAATCCGTAACTGCCGTCAGATATTCGACTTACCTACACACGGCGGCGCTGACGGCGCCGTTGCGGGCGCACACCGGGTGCAATAGGGAAACATATCAGATTATGACACGAGCCCCCACCGTTCAAGGTTCGCCCGGCTGCGGAAGCTCGTAATTCGTTGTTTTTTCACGACTTGGGGCGGATTGTCCGGCCCGGCGCCGACCTTGGCTCGCAGGAGATTGCCCTGCTAGCACTTCGGCACTAGCCGGGACCCGAGCCCAAGCCTGTGATCACCTGCCGGAAACGGCCATTTCGGGCCGTGGAAATGCTCTAAGACGCCCAAACCGGGAATCGGTTCATGCAAAACCTGATATTCGTCGCAATCGGCGGAGGAATCGGCGCGTCGTTGCGGTATGGCGTGGGAATCGCCGCAGGCCGATTGCTCGGCGCCGCCTTCCCCTGGGGGACGTTGCTGGTCAATCTGGCCGGCTGCTTTGTGATGGGGTTGGTCGGCCAATGGCTGCTGGACCTGGAACCACAGCTTGCCGCCGCGCTGGCGCGGTCGGGCGTGAGCGATCCGTCAACGGCCGACCTGGCTGCGCGAGCGACAGCCGTTCGCCACCTGATCGCCATCGGCTTCCTGGGGGGCCTGACGACCTTTTCGACGTTCAGTTGGGACACGCTACGCGCCCTGGAAAGCGGCCGGCTGTCGATCGCCCTGCTTAACGTGGCGGCAAACGTCTGTCTGTGCCTTGTGGCCGTGTGGGCCGGAGCGAGTCTGTTGCGGGCGACGTCGTAATCGGCCGTTTACTTCACAGCCGGATTAGCCCGATACTTCTGCGAGAGCTTTTCGATCTCCGCCCGCAGGACATCGTCGAGCTGGTTCACGTGCGGCAGCACCTGGGCTAGCCGCTGCTGCACTTCAGCGGGCCGTTTCAGTCGGTCATAGACCAACGCCTCGCCGGCCAATCCTTCCGTGCGGAACTGGCCTTCGGTTTCCTCGACGTTGGCCAGTTCGCGGTAGAGCTGCAAAGCGTTGTCGTACTGCCGCGTTTCGAGGTAATACGCAGCCAACCCCTTCTTCGCCAGGCGCGAGTAACGCAAGTTCGTAGCGTTCGCCTCCGGCGGAAAATACTCCCACACGGCTCGCCACGCTTGTTCGACGTTTGTCGTTGCCAGGGTGGCGTAGAACCACTGTTCCTCGACCGTGTTCATCCGCTTCACTTCTGGCAGATCTTCGGGCGAGAACTTCAGCACCGAGTCGGGCCGCGTGAACCAGGCGACCACAGCCCCCAGCGGAAACGCCAGCAGCGCGAGCAGGCCGACGGCAATCAGCACTCGCCGCCGATTCGTGACTTTCGGCTGCAGGTGCATGACCCGATCGAGCTGCTGCGTGGCCTCCATTCGGGCTGCCGAGGCGGCAATCACTTCGCCCGAATCGGTGATGCGCAAATCGCTCGGCCAGGATTCTTCCAGCCCATCGATGCGCAGCGCCCGCAGCTCGCGGAGCAGTTCGATCGGCTGTTGATAGCGTTCCTTCTTGTTCTTGGCGAGCAGCTTGTGAACGATGCGGCAAAGTCCCTCGGGCAGATCAGGGCGCCGGCTCTCCAGACGCACCGGCTCGCTGCGCAGATGCTGCACGGCGATGGCGAGCGCCGTTTCTCCTTCGAACGGCGCTCGTCCTGAAAGCATGTGATACGCCGTCACCCCGAGCGAATAGAGATCGCTGCGAGGGTCGGTCGGCTGCCCTTCGACCTGCTCGGGGCTCATGTAGAGGGGCGTGCCCATCGTGATGCCGACCTGCGTGAGGTCGGTCGGGGCGCCGTCGCGCACGACGCGAGCGAGCCCAAAGTCGGCCACTTTCACGTCGCCCGAGTTCGAGAGCATGATGTTCTCGGGCTTGATGTCGCGATGGATGATGTTTTGCTCGGCTGCCTTTTGCAGCGCGGCGGCGACCTGCCGCAGGATGTTCACAGCCAGTGCGGCGTCGAGGCCTTTGCCACGCCGGGCGAGAAGCTGCTTGAGGTTTTGCCCCGGAACGTACTCCTGGGCGATGTAGTGGAACCCCTCCACGCAGCCGACCTCGTGAATCTGCACGATGTTGGCGTGGACCAGCTTTGCGGCCGCTTGGGCTTCGTTGTGGAAGCGGCGGACGTAGGTCTCGTCCTGGGCCAGATGGCTTTTGAGAATCTTCAGGGCGACCGGCCGGCGGAGCGAAATCTGCTCGGCCAGGTAAACGTCAGCCATCCCGCCGCGCCCCAATCGGCGAAGCAATTGGTAATCCCCCAAGCGTCGGCTGGAAAGGTCGCTCGAGTTTTCAAGCGAGCTGCTGGGATGTGCCGGAGTCGTGGACACGGTGGGATGGACCAGAGGGCGGATGGAGCGGAGAGCGATCAGCCGACTACACGTTCAATCTAGTCTACTCGGTACCGAGTACACAGTACTTAGTGGGAGGTGGAGAATGCGGAATTTGGAATAGGGAATGCGGAATGCCATAACCGAACCGCCGCACCCTCGGCTTTCCGCTTTCGGTTTTCCCCTAGGCCCTTCGCCCCTTTGCCCCTTCGCCCCTCCCACCGCCCCCTGCCCGATCTCGCTACGGGCCCTATACTTGAGAAGCGAACCTAGATCATTACCTTGCAACGAGCCCACCATGGAAACCGAGTGGTACAACCGAGCCGAATCTATCCAGCAGCGGATCACCCAACTGCGAGACGGTCTTTGACTACGATCGCAAGGTAGCCAAGATCAAGGAAATTGAAGACCGCATGTCCGCGCCCGACTTCTGGAATAACCAGGAGAAGGCCAAGGAGGCTATCGGTCAGCTCAAGTCGCTCAAGACGGTCATCGGTCCGCTTCAGGAGGGGCTGAAGACGGCTGAGGATCTGTCCGGCATGCTCGAAATGGCCGAGGAAGATCCGTCCTTTGCCGACGAGGTGAAGACAGAGATCGAGCGGCTGGAGCATCTGCTCGAGGATCTTGAGCTGAAGGCTCTGCTCAACGGCCCGCACGACGACATGGGGGCGATTCTCAGCATCCACGCGCGCGACGGCGGCACCGACGCGAACGATTGGGCCGAGATGCTCATGACCATGTACATCCGCTGGGCCCAGAGCAAGGATCTCGATGTCACCATCCTCGACCGGTCCGACAACGAAGAAGCCGGCATCAATAGCGCCACGCTCGCGATCCGCGGCCCCATGGCCTACGGCTATCTGAAGGGGGAAATGGGCATCCATCGCCTCGTGCGCATCAGCCCGTTCAACTCGGAAGGGAAGCGGCAAACCAGCTTCGCAGCCGTTGACGTCTCGCCCGAAGTGCCGGACGAGGAAGAGATCGAAATTAACAAGGAAGACATCCGCGAAGACACCTATCGGGCCGGTGGCGCGGGTGGCCAGCACGTCAATAAGACCGAAAGCGCCGTCCGCCTGACGCACATCCCAACCGGCATCGTCGCAGCCTGTCAGAACGAGCGCAGCCAGCATCAGAACCGGGCATTCGCCTATAAAATGCTGCGCGCCAAGCTCGCTCGCATGCAGGAAGAAAAACGCGAAGCCGAACGGGACGCTCGCTACCGCAGCCAGGCGAAAGTCGGCTTCGGCTCGCAGATTCGCAACTACTTCCTGCACCCGGATCAGCGAGTGAAAGATTCCCGCACGGGCTACAGCGAAGGAAACTTCCACAAAGTGATGAACGGCGAAATTCAGGGCTTCCTCGACGCCTACCTGCGCTGGCGCGTGCAAGCCGGCGATGGCGCCGTGGCCGTGGCGGACGACGAATAGCACAGGCGCTGCAGGCGAATTGGTGGAGAATCGCGTGGTGGACCGTCTGGCTATCGAAACTGCGAACGGCGATACGCTCTGGGTAGAGTTCTACAAGCTGGCCGATCGCTACCAGCACGCGATTCTGCTCCGGCGCGGCGGCGCGGCGCAGGAAGCGCTTGAAGTACTTCGCTCCGCAGAAGGGGACGCCAGCGAAGCCTGGCCCCCGAGTCCGCCCCTGCAAAGCCTGAGCATCGAAACGCTCGGCGACGGCCGGCACGTCGCCCTGCTGGTCGGAATGGCCGGTCGCGGGCACTGGTCGGCCAGCATCGAGCCCGACGCTGAGCGGACGGGACTCATTTTTGATATCGCCTGCCGCTCCGCGGTTCGTCCTGAACGGCTACTGAGCTGCTACGAAGTCGGCCCCGGCTTCGACCAAGTTCGCCTGACGGCCGAAAGCGCTCCACCGGCGCCGGCCAGCATCACGCGCGACGGCGAGTGGCTGGCCGTAACGTGCCCGTTGCCCAGCCATGCCGTCGGTCCGACATGGCGTTGGCGTTATCGAGTCGAGCTATTGCCGGCCGCGGGGTAGGGTGGAGGCGGCTGCGGCGCGAGGCACATCGCTCGTCGTGCTGCGAACGGCGGCCCGCTGATTCACAATCGTCGCCACTTGCGAAAACTGGTCGCGCACCGGCTGTTCGCACATCGTCAGCTTTTCCGACAGGCGGTGCATTCCCGCCGCGTTGGTCTCAGCCGTCTGCGACAAGCGGCTGACGAACTTCGCCGACTCTTCAAAGTTGGCTTCCGCCGTGGTGCCGACCATCGGTCCCAGCGTGCGCGTCAGCAGGTCGATGCCCGCGTTGTCGACCACCAGGAAAATATCGAGCTGGCTCCCCATGTAGATCCGCTGATCGGGGCCGCGCTGGGCTTCGGAGCGCAGCACGAGCACGCAGCGGCCGTACATCTTCTTTTTGAGGAGCGGACCTTCGTAGAAGCCGTCGCCGTAGAGGATGTGCAAGTTGTCAGTGCCGTAGACGAGCTCCACATTACACTTGGTGCCGGCGCCGTCATTACCTTCCCAGGCGTAGGTGCCGATCCGCTTGGCGGTCATGTTCGACACGCCCATCAGTTGCCACACATTGAGGACAACTTCGGGATTGCGGACCAGGAACAGGTACAGATCGGGATCGCAGTCGACCGTCTTGGTGGGCAGGCGGCGGAACAGGCTGGGATTTTCGACGACCGAGAGGACCTTGCGCTGCGCCTCTTCGTTCATCCGCGCAAAGGGAATCGCCCTGGTTGCTTCGATGCGGGTCTTATCCGACGAGTCGGAAGTCTCAGCCGCGCCAGCGATGCCGCCGACGGCCGCTAGCAGGGCGGCTGCTACGACGGAAATCCAGCGAGCACCGGAGAGTGACCTGCTCAGAGCGCAAAAGTGCCTCGCCATCGTACCCCCTTACTTCGTGCAGCCCGCCGGGCTTGAACCGGAAGCTCATCGCCCAGGCCGACCGGCAAGTTTTGCCGACGTTCTGGATATTTCGGCTTCTACGGTCTGAGTGGGACAGGAAAAGCGTGACGATTCTCTGCCAGCAAACGGGTCGCTAGCATGCTTTTCCGGCGGGTTAACCGCACAGGTCCAAGCGGCGCTGAGAAGTTGGTCTTGGTGTGGGAAAGTGGGTGAATGTAAATAGCGCGTGCCCACATTGGCTCCAGGCCGCGACGAGTCCACACTTCCTGTGATACCAACGCAGAAGAAATCCACTTTCCGCGTCAGCGCCCGCTCTCTGGCGGCCGCGCTGACTGCCCTGCTGCTCGTCCTTGTGGGGATCGGGCTCGCGCAGTATGCCGTCTGGTACACTCGCCAGTCAGCAGCCGCGGAGCTCGCACGCTTACTACGCTCCGACCGCCCCGAAGTTCGCCTGGCTGCGGCGGAACAATTAAAAGATCTCGGCCGCGACGGCATTGCGCCGCTCGTGCAAGCATTGCTAGACGAGCGTCAGCCGGTCTTCGCGCTGGCGTGCGATGCGATCGACCAATCGCTCGCCAGTTGGCAATTTCTGCCGCCCGACGAATCCGACCTGAATCGCGCCACTCTCGCGCAGCAGCTTCGACAAGTGATCGACCAGCTTCCCGCAGAGCGGCGTTTCGCAGCCCGTCGCTGGGCTGAGCATATCGCCGTCGAGCGTTTTGCCAGCCGCTCAATCGACGCCGCCGAGACGCTCGCCAACTGCGAAGCGGTCTTGCGCAGCTCTCCCGTGCAGACAGCCATCGACCTGCCGCCGCGAACTTCCGCCGTGGCGAACGCCACACCGACGCCGGCGCGCCCTTCCGCGGTCGACTTGTCCACCACCGAACCGAACGCCTATCGCGATGGCAGCGAACCGGCGCAGGTGGAACCTGAAATCGTCGTCGCCCAGCCCGACGATCCACCGTTCCCCACTGTAGAAGTCGAGCCTGCGCCGCTTGAGCCGACAGAGCCGCAGCGGCTGGCCACCCCCGCAGCCCAGCCCATCGCGCCCCGTCCGCTTACTCTCACGCGCAAGCGGTCGCCGCGACAATCGGAGGAACTAGACGAGCGCCCCATCGACTTCAGCTCCCTGGCCGACCTGGAAGTCATGCGCTGGCTGCATGCGTCGAGCGCCGACGTCGCCGAAGAAGCGGAAGAGGAGCTGCGCGAGCGTGGCTACCGGGCGATCGATCTCCCCCTGTGCCGGGCGCTGACCCACCCCGCCCCGGCGATTCGCCGCCAACTCGTCGAATCGCTGCCCAAGATGCAAGGCATCAACGCCCGCCCCTGGCTCCTGCAATTGGCTCAAGACTCGAACGCCGAAGTACGCGAGGCAGCCGAAGGCATTTTGGCCGCCAGCGGCAACCGCCCGCCGACGCGCAAGCTGCGATAGTCGCCGGCGCTGCACTTCAGACTCAGCGATTCCGCTCCAGCGCCTGCCACTGCGCAATCGCCCCTTCGACTCCATTCACCGGAGCCTGACAGGCGTAGTTCTCGCAGACATACACTGTCGGCGACGGCGTCAGCGGTTGGCGCCCTTCAAAGAGCCGATCGAGATGCTTTGAGCTACCCTCGCCATTGGCCGCACGCGCCGCGAGCACATAGTTCGGCAGAAACCGCTTCCGCAGATCCTTCAGCGCCGCCTCGGTGTTCGCATCCCCGGCGTCGCCCAGCACGACAATCTCCGGCGTCGGCCCCATAAGAAAATCGAGCGCAATCAGCATCTGCCCTGCCGCAGCCGGCGCTTTTTCCATGACGCCGGTAGCCGCCTGCAGAGTGCGTTCGGCCGCCTGTAGAAAACGCTCGCTCCCCGTCAGCTTGGCGAGACGGAGCAGGGCGGTGGCCGCCATCGAGTTGCCGCTGGGAACGCTGCTATCGTGCAAATCCTTATTGCGAGCAATGAGTTGCTCGTGGTCGTCGGCTGTGAAATAAAAGCCGCCCCGTTCGACATCCTGGAAGTGGTCGAGCAGCGTCTCCGCCAAAGCGACAGCATGGTCGAGGTACTCCTCGCGGAAGGTCGCCTCGTAGAGCGTTACCAGGGCGTTGCCAAAATAGGCGTAGTCGTCCAAGTAGGCGTCGAACTTCGCCTGCCCGCTGCGCCAGCTATGCAGAAGTCGTCCATCCGCGCGGCGACAGGCGCTCAGCAGAAAATCGGCAGCTTTCGTGGCGGCTGCAAGATAACGCGGCTCGTCGAGCGCGCCGGCGGCAGCAGCCAAGGCGTCGATCATGAGGGCGTTCCAACTGACGAGCACCTTGTCGTCCTTGCCGGGCCGCACGCGCTTATCGCGGCGCGCCAGCAAGATCGCCCGCGACTCCTTCAACTCCGCCTCAAGCTGCTCCCCATCCCAGCCGCGAAGCTCGCAAACCTCCTCGATCGACCGCGGCAGATTGAGAATGCTCTGCTCATGCTCAAAGTTCCCTTGCGGCGTCACGTCGTAGACATAGCTGAATCGCTCCGCCTTTTCGGGGCCCAGCGCTTCGACAATTTCGTCCGGCTTCCAGACGTAAAACTTACCCTCCACCCCTTCGCTGTCGGCGTCCTCGGTGCTGTGAAAACCGCCTTGCGGATCGGTCATGTACTTCAGCACATAGTCGCACGTCTCGCGGACCACGCGCGCATAGGCCGGCTTGCCGGTGGCCAAATACGTTTCCAGATAGGCCCGCGTGAGCAGCGCGTTGTCGTAGAGCATTTTCTCGAAGTGGGGCACCAGCCAACGCTCGTCGACGCTGTATCGCGCAAAGCCGCCAGCCAAATGGTCGTAGATGCCGCCAGCTGCCATTTTGTCGAGCGTGGTGGTCACCATGTCGAGCACCGTCTGGTTCGGCTGCCGCCGCCAGAGTCGCAACAACAAACGCAGGTCCATTGCGTGCGGAAATTTTGGCGCCCCGCCAAAGCCGCCGTTGCGGGAGTCGAACTTCCGCTGAAAGTAGTCGACCGATCGTTCGAGCAGTTCCCGGCTGAGCCCCGCGCCGCTGGCTGGCTCGTTACCGATTAGCCGCAAATGGGTCGTCAGTTCAGCCGCCTGCTCCACCGCCATCGAGCGGCGGTTCTGCCACGCGTCGACCACCGCCCGCACGACCTGATAAAAGCCGTGCATCCCGTGCCGCGGCTCTGGCGGCCAATAGGTGCCTCCGAAGAACGGCTGCAGGTCGGGCGTGAGAAACACCGACATGGGCCAACCGCCGCGTCCGGTCATCATCTGCACGGCGTTCATGTAGATCTGGTCGATGTCGGGCCGCTCCTCGCGATCGACCTTGATGCATACGAAGTGGGCGTTCAACTCTTTCGCAATGTCAGGGTTCTCGAAGCTCTCGTGCTCCATCACGTGGCACCAATGGCACGCCGAGTAGCCGATCGACAGAAAGATCGGCTTGTCCTCGCGGCGCGCACGTTCGAGCGCCTCCGGCCCCCAGGGATACCAATCCACCGGGTTATTTTGATGCTGAAGCAGATAGGGGCTGGTTTCGCTAGCGAGTCGGTTGGCCATGATTCTCACTTCTCCGCCGCGATCGGCATGGCTTTCGTAGCCTCGGGCTCGACTCGCATCCAGAAAATACTTCAAAGTGCAAAGTTGCGCGGCGATTCCGCCTGCGGTTGGATTTCGTAGTAGAGTACTGATAGCAAGCCAGCCGCAATCACGGCTGGAGCGCCGGACGACAATCTGGTAAACGACCGCTTTGCGGTGATTACTACCGGGAGCAGGCCCTTGGCAAATGACAGGGGCACTCCTACTATGTCCGAGGCAAAGAGAGTGCCGACCAGGTAAGCCGGGCAAAATTTTGCCCCCCGCTGGCCTACAATTCGCACCAAACGAAATTACGGATCAAGACCTGTCACCCCTGCACCCGATATGAAGCGTGTCCAAAGCTTCATGGAGGAGGCAGCGGAACGAGAAACATCGATACAACCTTTGGCTGTTATTCCGACTGAGGGACCAACATTTCCGGGATAGCCTAGGTCACCAAACGGCAAGTGCAGAAGCACGCCAGACCTCGCTACTCTCCCAGCGACTCCATCCGTCGCAGTCAGCCAAAGGTTTTAAACACTGCCAGGCTCGGGGCGCACGAAGCGACCCGAGCCTTGGTTTTTTCGTGGCCCCATTCTGGCCATAGAGTGCAAAACGACAGCTCCGCTTGCCAGCAGCCGTCGCGAGAAGCCGCCTGGCCGTTTAACCGCCAGTTGGAGCGTCGGCCGCCTCGGGCTGGGGGACGGTGGCGGGAAGCGAGCAACGCTTGATCATCGTCACCTCGTTCCCTTCGTCGTTGAAGCGCACCTCGTCCATGAAGGTCTTCATCAAGAGCAGGCCGCGGCCGCTGACCTTCTCGAGATTCTCCGGATCGGTCGGATCGGGCAGTTTCGTCGGATCGAATCCGCGTCCCTGATCGCGCACGACAAACTGCGCCTCGCTGGCTGCCACCTTGATCGTCACGATCAACTGCCGGTCGGAGTACGGCGGCGTGTTCGTCCGCTCGGCGAGGAGCGCCTGGTAGATGTCAGGATCCCCTTCGCGCTGTTCGCTCGTCAGCTCCAGATTGCCGTGATACATCCCGTTGCGCAGCGCTTCTTCCAGGGCGATACAAATGCGGACTCCGTCCGATTCGTCGCACAGGCCGATGCTGCGGAGCAGCGTTTGAACGTAGTCGATCAGCGAGGGAATCAGCGACGGGTCGTTCCCCAGCGAGAAGGTGAAGTTGCCGAACTTCAGGCAGCCGAGCAATTGTTCTTGCGAGCGTTTGTCTCGCACCATCGCGAGCACGTCGCTCACCGTCTCCTGCAACAGCGCGTGCAGGCTGCTCTTGGGGACATAGCTCGTCGCGCCGGCGCGGAGCGCATCGACGGCGATCTCTTCGCTCCCCTTGCCGGTCATCAAGATGATCGGCAGTCGCGGATACTGGTTGTGGATTTTCGACACCAGATCGAGACCGCTCATACCCGGCATGACCAGGTCGGTCAACACCAAAGCCGGCGACGAGGCCGCAATCTTCTCCAGCGCTTCGTCGCCGCTCGTGGCAAATTCCACCACAAGTCCGGGCGAGCGAGAAAGCAGACCGCCAACCAGTCGGCGATCGACCGCCGAGTCGTCGACTACCAAAATGGTTGGCATGCCAGTACCTCGCCCACAGTCGACTCTGTTCCCAAAACCTCTTCCTGGCGCGGGATTCCACCCCCCGCAGAGCGTAAACGATACCCAACGCTCCGCGTTACGCCAACCGTGCGTCACAGGGAGAACGCCCAAACCTCCCCGTTGGCTCCACCCGGCTACGCCAAAATTTCGCGCCGCTTGACGAGCGTCACTTCGTTGCCACGCTCGTTGAAGCGTACATCATCCATAAACGATCGCATGATCAGCAAGCCGCGCCCCAATTCCGGATCTAACTTTTCCACCGGTTGCGCCACCCTTGCCGTCGCCGGATCGAACCCCGGGCCCTGGTCGGCCACCACAATCTCGATTCGCTGCGAGTCGATCGAAACCCGCACGCGCACCCGCCGGTCGCAGTACGGAGCCTCCTGCCGCCGCGTCTTGCAAATGTTGTCCTTGCACCCGGTCATCAGCAGCGACTCGCGAGTGTCCTGCATCTGGTCGAACGAGATTTCCAGGTTGCCGCGGTAAATCGCGTTGAGCAACGCTTCTTTCAGCGCCGCTCCGACTCGGAACCTCCCTGTCGCGTCGGTCAGCGTCATTCCCGAGATCATCTGCTGCACCAGATCGACGAGCGGATCGATCAGCGCCGGATCGTTGTCCAGTTCAAACTCGAACTCGCAATTTCTCAAACACGCGATCAGCCGTTCGTACGTTCGATCGGCCCGCACCATCGCGAGCGCTTCGTCGATCGTGTTCAGCAGCCGTTCGCCGAGTTGGGCTTTGGGAATGTAGTTGGCCGCGCCGCGTTGCAGCGCCTCGACCGCGAGCGTTTCGCTTCCTTGCCCGGTCATGAGAATGACGGGCACGCCCGGATGTCGCACGCGCACGGCTGCGACCAGTTCCAGCCCACCGCGTCCCGGCATCTGCAAATCGGTGAGCACAACGTCGGGGCGCATGTTCTTGAGCTTGTCGAGCGCCTGTTGGCCGTCCTCGGCGAACTCCACGTCAAAGTTTCCAGACCTTTGGAGCAACCCGCCCACGAATCGGCGGTCCACGCTGGAATCGTCCACGACCAGAATGCTCGACATGGCTCTCCTCCTTTGCTACGAACTCTCAGCCGCGCTTCCGGTGCGCAGATACTCATGCAAGTGCGGCAGCAGCGCCGCGTAGTGCCGCTGCAAGGCTGCGTACTTTTCTTCTGCTCCCTCCAAACTTCGGTTGGTTCCCAGTTCTTCGAGCGCATAAGCCCGGTCGAAGACCGCCAGAGCGCCGAAATATCGCATCGATCCCTTGATTGTATGAGCAGCTCTGGCCAATAGCTCGAAATTTTCGGAGTCGATGGCGTCCCGGATCTCAGCCATTCGCGTCGGACCTTCTTCCAGGAACGCTTCGACAATATCGTGCAGCAAGGCTTCGTCGCCGCCGCACACCTTTCGGGCCACATCCCAGTCGACTACCTGCTCGCCCGTCTCAAAAGGCTCCTCACACACCTCCTCGCCGGGGTTCGACATTCCGTCCCCCAGCACTGCCCGCACCGCCGCCCACAAAGTACGCTCGCGAACCGGCTTCGATACGTACTCGTCCATCCCCGCTTCCAGACACCGCTCCCGATCTCCCTTCAAAGCGTGTGCCGTCATCGCGATGATCGGCACGTGACCGCCGCGGACCTTCTCCCGCTCCCGGATCCGCCGCGTGGCTTCGAGACCGTCAATCTGCGGCATCTGCACGTCCATCAGCACCAGATCGAACGAGCCCCGATCCAAGGCGGCGAGCGCCTCGGCGCCGTTGGCCACCGGATGAACTCGATGCCCGTAACGCTCCAGCAGCGCCGTCGCCAGCCGCTGGTTCACCAGGCTGTCTTCCGCCAGCAGAATGTTCAGCGGCCGACTTGGGCGGAAGTAGCTCTCGCCGTCGGCCGGCGTCTTCACCGGCGGCGGGGCAACCTCGAGCGTCGCCACGATCGCGTCGAACAGCTCCGACTGCTTCACCGGCTTCGACAGACGATGCGCGACCCCCAATCGGTCGCAGCGAACGTTATCCTCGGGCCGGTCGACCGAGGTGAGCAGAATTACCCGCGTATCCGCCAGCCGCTCGTCGCCGCGAACCTTCTCCACGAGCGACAGCCCATCGCCGCCCGGCATGTTCCGATCGGTCAGCAACAGCTCGAACGGCCGGCCGCGCTCGAACGCTTCGCGCAGCATCGTCATCGCCTGCGAAGCGTTCGTGCAGACCGACGGGAGCAACTGCCACTGCCGCAGCATCTCCTCGACGATCCGGAGATTGGTCGCGTTGTCGTCCACCACGAGCGCCCGAGTGCCGCGCAAGGCCACGCGCGACGGCGAATCGCTCTGCGGCTCCGAACAACGCTCGAAGTGGGCGTTGAAGTAGAACCGGCTTCCCTGGCCGAGCTCGCTTTCGACCCACACCTGGCCTCCCATCAGTTCGACGATCCGCTGCACGATCGCCAGCCCAAGCCCCGTGCCGCCGTATTGTCGCGTAGTCGACGAATCGGCCTGCTCGAACGGCTCGAAAATCTTGGCCAGCTTTTCGCGAGGAATGCCGATACCCGTGTCGCGCACGCAGAACTGCAGCTCAATGTCGCCGTGATATTGCTTCCGCGCTTCGACGGTGACGACAATCTCCCCCTTGGACGTGAACTTGATCGCGTTGCCCACGAGGTTCACGATCACCTGTCGCAGCCGGCCGCAATCGCCCAGCACCCAATCGGGCGTATCGGGGGCGACGTCGAGCGCCAGCTCCAAATCCTTGTCGTGCGCACGCAGGGCGAGCGTTTTGAGGGCGTCGCCGATGCACTCGCGAACCGACATCGGGGCGCGTTCGAGTTCCAGCTTGCCCGATTCGACCTTCGAGAAGTCGAGCACGTCGTTGATTACCTGCAGCAGCGCTTCGCCCGATTGCAGCACCATTCGCAGGTACTCCGCCTGCTTCGGTTGCAGCGGCGAATGGAGCACCAGTTCGGTCATGCCGATGATCGCGTTCATCGGCGTGCGCACTTCGTGGCTCATGTTGGCCAGGAATTGGCTCTTCGCCTGATTGGCTGCGTCGGCCTGCTGTTTGGCCGCCTTCAACTCCTGCTCGGTGTGCTTTTGCCGCGTAATGTCGATGACGAAGCAGATGCACTCGTTCGTCGTGTCGTCCAAGCGGGCGGCGCCGATGAGGATCGGCACGCGCATGCCCGACTTATGGAAAAACTCCTTCTCGAACGGCTCGCAGTAGCCTTGCTTGTCGATCTGCGCGAGCGCCGCCAGGTCTGCTTTGTGATGGTCGGGGGGCGTGAGCATGTCCCACCGCATCTGTCCCGCAGCCATTTCCTCGCGAGTGTAGCCGACAATGCGAAGAAACTCGTTGTTCGCGTCGATAATCCGGCCTTCAATGCCAGCCACCATGATGCCGATGAGACTCGACTGCGCCAGCTTGCGGAACCGCACGTCGCTCTTGTGGGCGGCCTCTTCGCTCCGGATGCGCTCCGTCACATCCCAAAACATTCCTTGCACGCCGCAAATGCGTCCGCTGGCGTCGTAGACCGGCGCCTTGAGCACTTGCACGTAGAGTTTCTCTCCCGTGTCGGGCTTGAAGTAGGCTTCGATGTCCTCCAGCGTCTCGCCGCTGACCAATACGTGCTCATCGTCGCGGCGATACTTGTCGCACTGCTCTTCGGGGAAGAAGTCGTAGTCGGTGTGATCGAGAATCGCTTCTAGCGGCCGGCCGAGCGTTTCGCAGAACCGCTGATTGGCCGAGACGAAGCGGCCGAAGCAGTCCTTGCGGAACACGTTGAGCGGCAAGCTCTCGACGAGCGACTTGTAGGCGGCTTCCGATTCCTTCAGCGCCTGCTCGGCTGCCTCGCGTTTGCGGATCTGGGCCTTGAACTCCTCCACGCTGTGACTGTCGAGCAACCGGGGGAGCACCGGGATGAGCGCGATCACCGTCGCCCACGCTACGACGGCCATCAAGACCTTGGCGGCGACGATCAGTTGATACGCCGGCCACCAGTGTGCGACGGCGTCGAGCAGATGGAGCGTTCCGCCGAGCAGCAAAAAGACGACGAACAGCCAGAGCGCCCGCGACAGGCCCAGATGATGCCGGCGAATGCCGTAGAGGATCAGCAGGATCGGAATCGCCACAAACGCCGACCAGCTCGCCAGATCGGCCACCACTTGGAGCGTCCCTAGCGACGTCCCCTGGCTGGATGTGCTTTCCCAGATGGGTGGCGTGTCCGCCGTCAGGAGCGCACGCGACCAGAATTGCCACATCGTGGCATACTCCTTCCCTCGGCCACCTGCCACGGGCAATCTGCACGAGCCCCGAATGGGCGAGAGGAGAGGCGAAGCGGACAGCGACCGTTCGCCGCCTCGCAGCGGCTCGGCAGATCCGCCTCAAATTCATTACTCGCAGCAACTTGCCCGCTGCCTCGATCCTTTGAGTCTAGTCGTGCCAGCACACGCCGGCAACGCAGCGGGGGACAAGCGTCCCGCCCGCCCATCCTAAGCAAAGGCCGAGTGACGAACTTCAAATGTCGAAACCAGGTCGGCTGGCGCCTCCGTGGTTTGGACGTTTGAGGTTTGTCGTTGGTCGTTTTAGCGTTCGCGGAGGAGCAGGCGGGACACCTGCTCCACGAGGGGTTACTAGACCCCACAACGTTTTTGCGCGATCCAAAATACAACCGCTAGCGAAGGTTGCCAAAAACTAACAAATCACGCTGAGGACACGACTTATGAAAAATCGGCCCGTTTTCTTTACAACCCCTTTTCGCGGCTCACAACAGCTCAGCCCACAATACCACCACAGAGGGGTTAGCAGGGTCCCTACAACGCCTGTGCGCGCGTCGCGCGAGCTTCGAATCCAATCGCCAAATTGCCAAAGAGCAGCCCCGGCTGCCGGTAGTTCGCGGGAACCAACCGCGCAGCAGCGAACGCCCCACGACAGCAAACTTGCCGAGGGTTTTGGGCGCCGTTAGCATAACCACTTTTCCACAACTTTGCAACATTTACGCAATAGCGCCAATCGAGCCTGGCTGGATTGGCTGTTTGGGCAGGCGGGACGTCCGCCCCACGGGGGCGGGTGTAAGCTTTCCGCGCGCGGCCGGTATAGGGAACCAAGAGACCGCAAATCGGCTCTCGGGCGAGCCGCCGCGTTGACTAGGCGGGGGCTGCTTCTAGAATGCACTACTAACGAGAAACGCTTGCCTGCAAAGGGTTTTCGACATGTCCGATCGCTGGCTGACGGCCTTGCCGGTCTATAACGAGGCCGCCCATGTGAACGGAGTGCTGGACGAAGTCCGCCGCTACTGTCGGCAGGTGCTGGTGGTCGACGATGGTTCGACCGACGGCACTTCCGACCTGCTGCGCCAGCGGACCGACGTGCAGGTTGTCTCGCATCCGAAGAATCGGGGCTACGGCGCTGCCCTGCTGACCGCCTTCGCCTACGCACAGGAGCACGGCTACGAGAAGCTCGTGCTAATCGACTGCGACGGCCAGCACGAGCCGCAGCGCATTCCCCTCTTTTTCGAAGCCCTCAAGCCGGGCATCGACATCGTTTCCGGCAGCCGCTATCTGCAACAGTTCGAAGGGGACAGCCGGCCCCCGGAACAGCGGCGCAAAATCAACGAGCAGGTCACCGCCGAAATCAACCGCCGCCTCGGCTTGCAACTGACCGACGCGTTTTGCGGCTTCAAGTGCTATCGCGTCTCGTCGCTCAGCAAGCTGCACATCTCCGAAAGCGGCTACGCCATGCCGCTCGAAGTTTGGGTGCAGGCGGCAGCCGCCGGGCTGAAGGTGGTTGAGCTGCCGGTGCCGTTGATCTATCTCGACGAAAAGCGTTCGTTCGGCGGGGTGCTCGACGACGCCCAGACGCGTCTCGAGTACTATCACCTGACGCTCGACCGGGCGATCGCCGCGCTCGACAATCCAAGCAAATTTTGCATGAGTTCTGCCTTGCTCGATCAACTTGCGGCGGGCGAACCCGCCCTCTCCGACGCCCGCGTGGGAGACAACGTGGGATGACAGCCGAGCCCGACGCGATCCGCTATCGGCGGATTCGTGCGCCGCGCGAGGATGGTCAAGCGCTTATCGATCCGCCATTGGGAATGGCCTTGCAGCAGTTGTGCACCTGGCACGCTGCCGATGTCGCTGCGCCCTTGCAACGCCTCGAAGCCTGCGGCAAGTCGTTGGCTGAGCTATCGCGCCTGGCCCGCGCCGAGCTTTTGCAATTGGCGACCGCGTACACGTCGCAGTATCGCGATGTCGATCGCTCCTCGCTCGCGTCGGCGGAGGAGCGCCCGATCGTTCTCGCCGGCCATCAACCGACGCTTTTTCATCCGGGCGTTTGGTTCAAGAATTTCGCCCTCTCGCGGCTCGCGGAGCAGGGGGGCGCGACGGCTGTGAACCTGGTCGTCGACAACGACACGCTCCGCGCCCCGACGATCCGCGTGCCGACTGGTTCGGTCGATTCGCCCCTGTTCGAGAACGTGCCGTTCGACGAAGCGGCTGCCGAGGTCGCATTTGAAGAGCGGCCGCTGCTCGACCGCGCGACGTTCGACTCGTTCGCCGCACGCGTCGCCGAAGCCTTTCAGCCGATCGTCCGTTCCAGCTCGCTCCCCCGCTACACGCCGCTACTTGAGCGTCTATGGCCGCTCGCCCAAGCGGCGCGGGCTCGCTCGAGCGAGCAAACCAGCCTCGGCTGGATTTTGGCTGAAGCGCGGCACCGGCTTGAAGGGGAACTGGGGCTGACGACGCTGGAACTGCCGCTGAGCGCGTTTTGCGACGGCCAGGCGTTCCGCTGGTTCCTCGTTGCGCTGCTCGCCGACCTGCCGCGGCTCGTGAGCGATTACAACGCGCTCCTGGCGGAGTATCGCATCGTCAATCACGTTCGCAGCCGATCGCATCCAGTTCCCGATCTGTCCCGGCAAGACGACTGGCTCGAAGCGCCGTTCTGGATTTGGAGTACCGCGAATCCACGGCGGCGACATTTGTTCGCGCGTCGCGCTCCAGGGGGCATCGAAATCACCGATCGCGCGGGGCTCGTGGCACTGCTTCCGCTGAGGGCCGACGGCGATGCGACGCCCGCCGTCGAAGCGCTCGGCGCGCTGCGCGCCCGAGGGATCAAAATCCGCTCGCGGGCGCTCCTCACCACCATGTTCAGCCGACTGCTGGCCAGCGATCTGTTCCTGCACGGCATTGGCGGGGCGAAGTACGACGAACTGACCGACGCGATCATCCGGCGCTACTTCGGCCTCGAGCCACCGACGTTCTTGACCGTGACGGCGACGTTCCAATTGCCCGTCGCCCGGCCGGCGCTATCGATCGACGACTTGCACGGGCATCAGCAGCGGGTGCGGGAAATCGGCTATCACCCCGAGCGATTTGCCGACCACGTGGCGAACGAGCGGCAGCCGGAGTTTGAGCGTCTGGCCAACGAGAAGCGGGAGTTGCTGCGGCAATTGCCCGCGCTCCGCGCGAGCGGACGTTCGCTCAAAGCGTGGCACCATCAGCTCGCGGCGACGAACCAGGCAATGGCCGCACTGCTGGAGCCGTACCGCTCGGAACTAGTCAATGAACAGCCGCAATTGCTTCAGCAGCAGCACGCAGCCCAGCGGCTCAGTTCGCGCGAGTATTCGTTCGCGCTATTTCCGGAAGAGACGCTTCCCGAGCGGCTCGAGCAGCTTACGGAAAACGCGTAGGGTTTGATTACCCTACGCGGTTGATGGTGTGCCGCGCGGCGTCGTGCAGTCTGCTCGCAGTTCTCCGGAGCGCGTTACGCTCCGGCTAAGTTCGGTTCTGCGGCGAAATCGCTTAGGCGATGCCGCTTTTCTTGAGCTCGCCGATGACGTTTTGCACGATACGGGCGATTTGTTCCGGATCGACGTTCGTCCCCACGGGGCAGCCGCCGATCGGTTCGTCCGTAAATCCTTCCGCAGCGAGCAGGCATTGCAGTTGTTCGCCCAGTTTGGCGAGCTGCTGCTGCTGCACAGTCGACTTCGGCTGGCGGCTGGCGCCAGGCTCGAAACCGCGTAGTCGCAGCGCCGCGCGGAAGCCGTCAGGAAACTCGGCTGAGAGGATCATCGCGTCGAAGAGCGTCAGCAGGCGATACTGCAGGTCGCGAGCTTCATCCAACCGGCCGTCGATCGTCAGCTGATAGAGCTTCTGCGTGATTTCGGGAACCACGCCGCTGGTGGCGTTCGTGCCGCCGTCGCAGCCGATGAGCAGCATCGGCATCAGGGCCGCGTCCCAGCCGGTGAAGAAGGCGAACTCGGGACGAATCGGCCGAATGGCTGCGATCATGCGCATCATGTGCGGCAGGTCGCCGGACGAATCTTTAATGGCCACGACGCGAGGGCATTCCTCAGCCAGCCGCTGGATCGTCGGCACGTCGATCGGCGACGCAAACATCGGAATGTTGTAGAGCGTAACGTCGATCGGGCTATTGTCGGCGATTTCCTTGAAGTAGGCGTACACGCCAGCCGGCGAGAGCTTGTAGTAGAACGGCGAAACGATGGCGACCGCCCGGCAGCCGAGCGAGTGATAGTGTTCGCAGGCCTTGATCGTTTCGCGCGTATTCGCCTCGGCGGCGCCGGCGAGAATCGGCACCCGGCCGGCGGCCTGATCGGCGATGATCTCGATGATGCGGCGACGTTCCTCGACCGTGAAGCGGGTGAATTCACCGGTCGAGCCGTTCGGGTACAGGCCGTGCACTCCCTTGGCGATCAGCCAGTCGATGTAGCGGCGCAGCTCCCGCTCGTTGATTTCGCCCCGGTCGTCGAGGGGCACAATGTTGGGCGTGAAAATGCCGCGAAGGCGGTTATCGCGAGGGGCTGACATGGCGGGAAGTGGGGAGTGAGGTCTTAGGAGCGAACCTGGGGCAGTCGACGGCTGTCTGACTACCGATCGCGCGACGCAGCCGAGCAGCAAAGTCGCCGCAATCGACAAACTCAAACGCGAGACCGATCATCATACTTCATCCCAAATCGGCCGGGGCAGGCGTCGTTCATCGACCGGAGCCGAAATTGGGTTCAAATTGTGGGCAGATTGCCCCAAGTGACGCGGGGGCCACGACCTTTGGCTTTTCGAGGCTCGCGCGGCTCGACGCAGCCGGGCTAGCCCAATCCAATGGCGATAGGGGTCCCTGCCTTTCGGTGGGGGCCGATCACCCGCATCGCGCGGCGGAGCGTAGCTAGGACGAACCAAATGCTTCAGATTGACGGCTCGAAAGGGGAGGGCGGCGGACAGATTGTTCGCTCGTCGCTCGCCCTCGCGATGTTAACCGGTCAGCCGATCACGATTCGCGACCTCCGCGCCGGCCGCCCCAAGCCGGGGCTCGCCCGGCAGCATCTGGTGGCCGTGCGGGCGGCGGCGGAGATTTGTCAGGCGTCGGTCGAGGGAGATGAACTGGGCTCGCGCACGCTCGTCTTTCGCCCCGGCAAGGTTCAGCCGGGGGCGTATCAGTTTTCCATCGGTTCGGCGGGAAGCGCCACGCTGGTACTGCAGACCGTTCTGCCGCCGCTGCTGGTGGCTGGTGGAACATCTTCGCTGGCGATCGAGGGTGGGACGCACAACCCGTTTGCGCCTCCGTTTGAAGCCCTTGCACACGCCTACTTGCCGCAGGTCGCGCGCATGGGTCCAAACGTTACGGCCCGACTCAAACGGCACGGCTTTTACCCGGCGGGCGGCGGCCGGCTAGAGGTCGAGGTGAACCCTGCTGAGCAGTTGCGCGGGTTCGACCTGCTCGCGCAGAGCGGTTGGAAGTTTCGCCAGGTGCGAGCGATCGTGTCGAAACTGCCGCGCGAAATCGCCCAGCGCGAGCTGGACACAATCGCCCGGTTGTCGAACTGGCCGGCGGACTGTTTTTGTAACGACGAAATCCTGAGTGCGCAGGGGCCTGGCAACGTCGTGCAGATCACGCTGCGGAGTGACGAAGTGACCGACGTCTTCACCGGCTTTGGCCAGCGCGGCGTGCGGGCGGAGGTGGTAGCCGAGCGAGTTTGGCGGGAGGCCGCTCGCCTTCTGCAGTCGGGCGCGCCCGTCGGCCCACATTTGGCCGATCAGCTTGTCTTGCCGCTGGCGATTAGCGCCTGGCAGGGTGGCGGGGGAGGGGCGTTCCGCGCCAGCGAGATCACCGGGCACACCCAAACACATCTCGACCTGGTGACGCAATTTCTGGGCGTTCGGACGTCGATCGAACCGTCCGACGATGGAACGGCGGTGGTCCGAATCGCCGCGGCGGGCGAGTGACGTTTCGCCTCGCTGCCGCCGTGGTGGCTTTGCGGCGCAGCCGGTACGATGGACGACTCGTCACGAAAGGATGTTTGAGTGTCTGTGATCCGCCCCCGTCATCTTCTGATCATTTTGATGGCGGCGGCGTTGGCGCTGATCTCGGTCGTTGCGGCATTGCGGCAGCCGTCGGACGAGCGGATTCATCTTTATGCGGACGGTCTCGGCTTTGTCACGATCGGCTTGGGGATGGGCTGGGCGGGACTGGCGAGTTGCTACCTGGTCTTCGGGCGGCAGCCGCTTTGGCTGCGCGTTCCCGCGTGCACGCTCGTGGCGGTGGCGGGCGGCGCCGTGTCCGCCCCCGGAGCAGCGTCGGGACGGCTGGCTTCGCCCGACTACCGAGGTTGGTGCGGCGTGCTGCTATTTGCTGCGTTCGTGAGCGCCGTTCCGCTGATGTACATGTGGGCCCGTGGGCTGCGGCTGACGCACGCGGAGCATCCGCCCATCGAATATTGGAAACCGCGAGGCCAATTCTCGCTCGGCAAGCTCTTTGCGCTGATTACCTGCAGCGCGGTGCTATTGGCCGTTGGAGTTCGGCTGAGGTTTCCGGTTAACGAGATCGACATCGTGCTCACGCTCTGCGGCATGACCGCAATCGTTACCTACGCCGCCGGCGTGACGCTCCTGAGCCGAATTCCGCTCTACTGGGCGTGCCTGGCGATTCCCTCGGCGGTGATTGCGGCCGGCGCGGCGCTGGCAAGAGTGATCAGCATCGATCTTGCGCACTACGTCCTCACACCACTTGGAGTCACGGCGATTGTCCTGCCTTGGATGGCCCTACTCCGCGGCGCAGGCTACTACCTGTATTGGCCCGACTACTCGGCCCTTGAAACCGTCGGACCGAACAAGCGATTGGTCGACGAGGAGGGCAACCCGGTGGAGCTAGCGCAGCCGCTCCGCTTGCATCAGCCGCCCGAGGACGCGGACGAAGCTCAGTCGAACCACTCGTCCGAGCAATCGAACTTGGGATAGACGACGATCAGCACCTTCATCTTGCCGATCGCGCGGTGCCGCGTGCCGGGACGGATCATCACGCACATGCCCGGATGGACGTCGAGCAGTTCGTCGTTGAGCTGCATCTTGGCCCCCGGCTCGCACTCGAGAAAGTAGTACGTCTCGGTCAGCCGCTTGTGATAGTGCAGCCGAGCGTCGAGCGAGATTTCGGTGACGTGAATCGTACCCGGGTAATCGTCCACGTCGGCCAGCCCTCGCCGGGCCGTGCCGCAGGGGCATTGCACACCGGGGATGTTGGCGAAATCGACCAATTCGTACGGCGGCTTCGCGGCGGTGGTCGTGGGCGAATTGGTTTCGGACGTCGGCTGAATCATGGACGAAATCCTCGCTCGGGTGGCGAAGCGGTGGCCAGCGTATTTAGCGAATCGGCGCTTTGCCGAGCATGCGGCGCAAGAGGCCAATTTGCCCGGCGTGCAAGAGTTCGTGATGCGAACAGAACAGCAGGCAGCCGAGCTTGTTCGGATAGGCGGCGTACGGCATGTCGACCGTCTCGGAGAGCGACTCCTCGGTGAACGTCGGCAACTCCTTCAACGACTGGGCATGCACGCGGTCGAACGTCGCCCGAATCTCCTCCGCCGACGGCTGCTGGCTGGGATCGGCGCTCGGCGTCGTCCCTCGGCTGTACTGCTTGCGGAAGGCCGACGACATGAGGTCGAGGTCAATCTCCTGCCGCCCCCGCTGCCGAAACAAGCACAGCCCATACTGGGCCATCGCCAAATGGCCGACCTGCCACGCGACATTCGTCGGGCATCCATCGGGGATGCGAAACCAATCGGCATAGTCGATGTCGGCAAGCAGGCTCAGGGTGATCGAGCGAGCGAATTCAATTTGCTTGATGGCGAGTTCTAGGGACATTCCAAGGCTACCGGGGCATATTGAGGGATCGGTCACTGCAGCAGTATACGAAATCCGGCCTGCTCGAAGTGCCTGTCGCTGGTAAGCGCCTCAGTCAGACCTTCCCGCTTCATGATGATAAACGATACACAATCGGTTAGAGACCAACGCTTGTCGGGACGGTCCAAATACAACTGCAGCCCTTCCTCTAGCAAAGCCTGGTCAACGTGCACAACTTTAAATGTCTGCCGTTTCAGCAATCCGCGGCAGAGTTCGCCTGCTACCGTTCGCTGCTGTCGCCCGGCGTAGAAATTTGCCAACTCGGTCAGGATGTGGTCAGAAAGCACAATGCCCTTCGCGTATTGTGGAAGGAGCTCAACCGCCAGGCGATGGTACTGGTCGCGCTCGTTGAGATACGCGACCCCAAATGCCGTGTCGGCGAAGACGCGACTCATTCTTCGGACTGCCCGTAAAGGATGCGGTCGACGTTCACCGAATCATCAGTCGGACTATCCTTGACGATGCCCTCAAACTTCTTGAGCCAGGCCAGATCGGCCTGTTCGGCGCTCTCGACCGCGCGGACCTCCACCTCCTGCCCTTCGGGCAGTTCGGGTGGACGCTCGAAAACGATCTTGCCGCCGATTAGTTTGCCGCGATAGATCATCGGTCTTTACTCCACGGCGAATTCG
>Ga0182743_1001418_pt1 | contig 23485 bp, 23 predicted proteins | sample eDN3rd30CKraftOP_FD_128522 | JGI IMG/M metagenome (GOLD analysis project Ga0182743, IMG submission 128522) | Enriched Organic Plus compost microbial communities from Emeryville, California, USA - eDNA 3rd pass 30_C Kraft OP (version 2) (version 2) ... | reverse complement strand
CGCCCTGCGCGCGAAATCGCGGGCAGGGCCCGCTCCTACAGCCGCCGGGAGGCATGGCGTTCCATTGTAGGAGCGGACCTTGTCCGCGATAACCGGACGTCCCGGCGCGATTCGCGGATAAGAGGTACGCCCTCACACCATACCCTTTGTAGGAGCGCGCCGAGGGGCTCCTCGTAGGATGGGTTGAGCTTGCGAAACCCATGCAGTTGCGCTGATGGGTATCGCTTCGCTCAACACCATCCTACGAAAAGCCATGCTCGCTCATGCGGTAGGAGCGGACCTTGTCCGCGATCAGCACGAATCGCGGCGGCAGGCCTATCAGCCCACCAATACCCGCGCCAGCACCTCGCGTACCTTGCCGATGCCCTCGTGCAGGGCCTGTTCGATCTCGGCCATGGTGATGATGCCGCTGGACTTGCCCGCCGCCGGGTTGACCACCAGCGACAGGCAGGCGTAGGACAGCTCCAGCTCGCGGGCCAGGGCGGCTTCGGGCATGCCGGTCATGCCGACGATGTCGCAGCCGTCGCGCTCCAGCCGGGCGATTTCCGCCACCGTTTCCAGACGCGGCCCCTGGGTCGCGGCGTAGACGCCATGGCTGCTGTGCGGATGGCCCAGCGCCTGCAGCGCCGCCACCAGCTTCTGGCGCAGCCCTTCGTCATAGGGATGGCTGAAGTCGATATGGGTGACATGATCGATGTCGCCGGCGAAGTAGGTGTGCTCGCGGCCGTAGGTGTAGTCGATGATCTGGTGCGGCACGCAGAGGTGGCCGCTGCCCATGGCGGCGTGGATGCCGCCCACCGCGTTGACCGCCAGCACCGCCTGGGCGCCGGCCTGCTGCAGCGCCCAGAGGTTGGCGCGGTAGTTCACCTGGTGCGGCGGGAAGCGGTGCGGGTGGCCGTGGCGGGCCAGGAACAGCACCTCGCGGCCGGCGTACTCGCCGCGCTGGATGGGCGCCGAGGGCGCGCCGTAGGGCGTGTCCAGGTTCAGCGAATCCTTCAGGGTCAGGCCTTCCAGCTGGGTCAGGCCGGTGCCGCCGATGATGGCGTAGACGGTCATGGCGAATCCTCAGTCGATCAGTTGTGCCGCGCGCAGTTCGCCCACGGCCTGCTGCCAGCGCGGCAGCTGCTTGTATTCGATGCCCGGCCAGGCCCTGGCGCGCATCCGCGCCAGGCGCTCGGGGGCCTTCACCTTCAGGCGCTGCAAGGCGCCCAGGGCCAGTTCTGCCGAGCCACGGTCGTTGCACACCAGGCCCATGTCGCAGCCGGCATTCAGCGCGGCCTGGATGCGGCTGGCGGCATCGCCCACCACGTGGGCGCCGGCCATGGACAGGTCGTCGCTGAAGATCACCCCGTCGAAGCCCAGTTCGCCTCGCAGGATGTCCTGCAGCCAGCGCCGCGAGAAACCGGCAGGGCCGGCATCCACCTGCGGGTAGATGACGTGGGCGGGCATCACCGCGTCCAGCTCGCCGGCCAGGCGCTGGAAGGGCACCAGGTCGCTGCGGCGGATCTCGTCGAGGCTGCGCTCGTCCTCGGGAATCCCCACGTGGGAATCCACCTCGGCCCAGCCGTGGCCGGGGAAGTGCTTGCCGGTGGCGGCCATGCCGGCGGCGTGCATGCCGCGGATGAAGGCGCCGGCCAGCCGCGTGGCGCGCGCCGGGTCGCCCTCGAAGGCGCGGCTGCCGACCACGGCGCTGCGCTGGTGGTCCAGGTCCAGCACCGGGGCGAAGCTCAGGTCCAGGCCCACCGCCAGCACCTCGGTGGCCATCAGCCAGCCGCACTGCTCGGCCAGGCGCTCGGCATTGTCGTTATCGGCGATGGCGCGCATCGCCGGCAGGCGCAGGAAGCCCTGGCGCAGGCGCTGCACGCGGCCGCCCTCCTGGTCCACCGCCAGCAGCAGGTCCGGGCGCAGGGCGCGGATGGCCGCGCAGAGTTCGCGCACCTGGCGCGGGCTTTCGATGTTGCGGGCGAAGATGATCAGCCCGCCCACTTCGGGGTGGCGCAGGATCCGGCGGTCCTCGGCGGTGAGCCAGGTGCCGCCGATGTCGAGCATCAGGGAGCCTTGCATGGGGGAATCCTTAACAGAGTTCGGCCGCGCGCCACTGCGGCTGCGGCGCCTCGTCGAGGCGCACGGGGCAGTGCAGCGGCACACGGGGGAAGAGTTGCAGCAGGTCGGCGTTGCGCAGGCGCACGCAGCCATGGGACAACGGCGCGCCCATGGGTTCGCAATCCGGCGTGCCGTGCAGGTAGATGTAGCGACGGAAGGTATCCACCTCGCCCAGGCGGTTGACGCCCGGCTCGCAGCCGCTCAGCCAGAGGATGCGGGTGAGGATCCAGTCGCGCCCGGGGAACTGCTCGTGCAGCGCCGGGCTCCACACCTCGCCGGTCCAGCGCCGGCCACGCAACACCGCGCCGCAGGGCAGGCCTTCGCCGATCTTCGCCCGCACCTGGTGCAGGCCGCGCGGCGTGCAGCCGGAGCCTTGGCGCTCGCCGGCGCCGTTCAGCGCGGTGGAAACGGGCAAACGCAGCACCAGACGCTGCGCGGCGAAGCCGTAGAGCACCTGGTCGGCGAGGGAAATGTGCAGCAGCTCGAGATCGGGCATCGTCCGCCAGCGACAGCAGGAATGGCCCGCTACTTTAGCCGATCGGCCGTGGCAGGCCCAGCGCAGTCAGACCTTGGCCGGCGCCGGCGCCTTGCTGCGCGGCTTGGGCTGGGCGCCGGCCAGGGACGGGTCGCTGACGCCGCTGTCGGCGCGCATGCCGGCGGCGAGGAACGGCACCATCAGGCGCATCACCTGCTCGATGGAGGTGTTCACCCCGAAGTCGTTCTCGGCCATGGCGCGCAACGCCTTGATCCCGGACATGCTGAAGGCGGCGGCGCCGAGCATGAAGTGCACGCGCCAGAACAGCTCGATGGGCGGCAGCCGCGGCGCGGCTTCGTTGACCAGCTGCATGTAGCGGCGGAACACCTTGCCGTAGACCTCTTCGAGGTACTTGCGCAGGTGCCCCTGGCTCTGGCTGAAGGCCAGGCCCAGCAGGCGCATGAAGATCGACAGGTCGTTGCCGCTGCGCGGCTTCACCGCCATGGCCTGCACCACCAGCAGTTCGAGCAGTTCCTCGAGGCTGGCGCGCGGCGCGTCGGGCTTGGCCTGGCGCCGGTCCAGCTCTTTTTCCAGACTGGCGCAGAAGGGCCCGAGGAAGCGCGAGAAGACCGCCTGGATCAGCGCCTTCTTCGAGCCGAAGTGGTAGTTCACCGCCGCCAGGTTGACCCCGGCCTTGCTGGTGATCAGACGCAACGAGGTCTCGGCGAAGCCTTTTTCCGCGAACAGCTGCTCCGCAGCATCGAGGATACGTTCGACGGTTTCCGACTGGGCCATGGATGATTTCACCTGACAAACACTTGTTTGAAACTTACGTTTCAAATCAATCCATTGTCAAGCCTGGCGCGGGGGGATTGTTGCGGATTCTCGGGCAATACGACGAACGATGCCAGCGGGACGTTGGCCGAATCCGCCGAATTACAGCCCCCGGCCGATGAAATAATTCGTTGCCAGTGGCCAACCACTGTATATAATCCCAGCCACTGTACAAAAAGACAGAGTAGGGACATGCAGAAGCTGACGCCGCGCCAAGCCGAGATCCTCTCCTTCATCAAGCGTTGCCTGGAAGACAACGGCTACCCGCCGACGCGCGCCGAGATCGCCCAGGAGCTCGGCTTCAAGTCGCCCAACGCCGCCGAGGAGCACCTCAAGGCCCTGGCCCGCAAGGGCGCCATCGAGATGACCCCCGGCGCCTCGCGCGGCATCCGCATCCCCGGCTTCGAACCCAAGGCCGCGGCCAACGAGGACGAACTGCCGATCATCGGCCGCGTCGCCGCCGGCGCGCCGATCCTCGCCGAGCAGAACGTCGAGGACGCCTGCCGCATCAACCCGGCCTTCTTCAACCCGCGCGCCGATTACCTGCTGCGCGTGCGCGGGCAGAGCATGAAGGACGTCGGCATCCTCGACGGCGACCTGCTCGCCGTGCACGTCACCCGCGAGGCGCGCAACGGCCAGATCGTCGTCGCCCGCCTTGGCGAAGAGGTCACGGTGAAGCGCTTCAAGCGCGAGGGCAGCAAGGTCTGGCTGATCGCCGAGAACCCCGAGTTCGCGCCCATCGAGGTCGACCTCGAGGAACAGGAACTGACCATCGAAGGTTTGAGCGTCGGCGTCATCCGCCGCTGACAGGAGGCACCATGCAGTATCCCCAGCCGCTGGACCTGCCCCAACTGCCGCTGTTCCAGGAGGCGCTCTGGGCGAACGCCGAAGAGCCCCTGCTGGCCAAGCTGGCAGAACCGGATGCCGTCGAGGACGAAGCCTTCAGCGAACTGTCGCTGCGCGGCCTGCCGGGCCACTGCCAGAGCCTGCTGGCGCCCATCCTGCGCGAACTCAGCGAAGAGCAGGACGCCCGCTGGCTGACGCTGATCGCCCCGCCGACCAGCCTCACCCACGACTGGCTGCGCAAGGCCGGGTTGAACCGCGAGCGCATCCTGCTGCTGCCGGCGCGCGACCAGGCCTCCGCCCTGAGCCTGGCCTGCGAGGCGCTGCGCCTGGGCCACAGCCACACGGTGGTCAGCTGGCTATCGGCGCTCGGCGGCAAGGCGCGCGCGCAACTGTCCCGCGCGGCGCTTGCCGGGCAGGCGCAGAGCCTGAATATCCGTCTGGGGTAGAAAAGAAAGGAATCAGTGCAGGACGCGCGGGCCGTCCTGCTCGACTTCGCCACCTTCGGCGAGGCGGCCGGCCAGTTGTACGCCGACGTTGAACATCGCCTTGGCGATCTCGATGTGCTGGCCCTGCAGGAAGCCCTTGGCGTCGTTGGAGAACTCCAGGGTCACCAGCGCCTCCTCGTCTTCCGCGCGGCGCAGTACGATGCGCCCATCGGGCAGTTCAACGATTTCCAGGAATGAGGTCGGCATGGCTAGGTTCTCTCACAGCAGAACGGCCATTGTAACAGTCATGGCCGCTCTCCCCTAGCCCAACCGACTTCCGGCAGGCTTCAGAGCTCGGTCAACGCCCCGCGGAAGCGCAACACCATTTCCTTCAGCGACTTGCGCCAGGCTTCCAGTTCGGCGTTGCCCAGGGCCTGCGGCTCTTCCTCGTCCAGGCTGACGGCCTGGATCAGCGGCTGGGTCGGGTCGACCTTGGCCTTGCGCGGCTCGCGCGGCGGCTGGAACAGCTCGGCGTAGGCGGCCAGCAGCTGCGCCAGCCAGGTTTCCGGCTGCTGCGCCAGCTCCACCAGCTCGGCCAGTTCCGGGCTCGGCGAGGCCGCCAGCACCTCGGCGTTGAGCAGCAGCTCGACGCGCGGCGCATTGGCCTCGGGCAGGCGGTAGTAGCCGGCGATCTCGTGGGCCACGCCCAGCACCGCGCCATACAGGTGGAACAGCGCCGCCTCGCGCTCGGCCTGCACCAGCGCCTGGGCGTTCATCGGCCGCGCCTCTTCCGCCTTGCGCCAGGCTTCCAGGGCCAGGCCGGCGAAATACAGCTTCTGGTTGGTGCGGGTGTAGAGTTCCTGAGCCATCAGCGCGCCCTCATGCGGTCACTCGGCAGTATATGCGCGCCCCGCCTGCGCGGGGCGCGCCGCCCATCAGCGCTTGTCCTCGACCTTCCACTTGCCGCCGTCGAAGAAGGCGCGCCAGCCGCTGGGCTTGCCGTCCACCTCGGACTGCACGTACTGCTCCTTGGTCTTGCGGCTGAAGCGGATTACCGCCGGGCGGCCATCCGGGTCCTTCTGCGGCGCGGCGAGCAGGAAGTGGTATTTCGGGTCCAGCTCGTCCTTGTGCGGGATCAGCTCGCTCACCAGGGGCGCGCGGGTCTCGCGGTTCTTGGGGAACTGGCTGGCGGCCAGGAACAGGCCGGAAGCGCCGTCGCGCAGCACGTAGACATCGTCGACCTTCTCGCACTTGAGCTCGGGCATGCGGATGGCGTCCATCTTCGGCGGCGCCGGCTCACCGTTCTTCAGCAGCTTGCGGGTGTTCTTGCAGGCCGGATTGGTGCAACCGAAGAACTTGCCGAAGCGGCCGGTCTTGAGCTGCATCTGGCTGCCGCATTTGTCGCATTCCAGGCTCGGGCCTTCGTAGCCCTTGATGCGGTACTGGCCTTCCTCGATCTCGTAGCCCGGGCAATCCGGATTGTTACCGCAGATGTGCAGCTTGTGCTTCTCGTCCAGCAGGTAGGCGTCCATCGCTGTGCTGCAGATCGGGCAGCGGTGCTTGCCGCGCAGCACGCGGGATTCGGACTCGCCCTCGTCGTCCGCGGCGATCTCGTCGCCGGGGATGAGGTTGATGGTGGCCTTGCAGCGCTCCTTCGGCGGCAGGCTGTAGCCGGAGCAGCCGAGGAACACGCCGGTGGAGGCGGTACGGATCATCATCGGCCGGCCGCACTCGCGGCAGGGGATGCTGGTCAGGGTCGGCTGGTTGGCGCGCATGCCTTTCTCGCTGACCTCGGCCACTTCGAGCTTCTTCTTGAAGTCGCCGTAGAACTCGTCGAGCAGGTGCTTCCAGTCGCGCTCGCCCTGGGCCACGTCGTCGAGGTGCTCTTCCATGCCGGCGGTGAAGCCGTAGTCCATCAGGTTGGAGAAGCTCTCGTTGAGGCGGTCGGTGACGATGTCGCCCATCTTCTCGGCGTAGAAGCGCCGGTTGTGGGTGGTGACATAGCCGCGCTCCTGGATGGTCGAGATGATCGCCGCGTAGGTCGACGGGCGGCCGATGCCGCGCTTCTCCAGCTCCTTGACCAGGCTGGCTTCGGAATAGCGCGCCGGCGGCTTGGTGAAGTGCTGGCTCGGGTCGAGCTTGAGCAGCTTCATCGCATCGCCCTGGTCCATCATCGGCAGCACGTCGTCCTCGCCCGGCTTGCCCTGCTGCGGCAGCACCCTGGTGTAGCCGTCGAACTTGAGGATGCGGCCCTTGGCGCGCAGCTCGAAGTCACCGGCGGCGACGCTGACGGTGGTGGACAGGTATTCGGCCGGCGGCATCTGGCAGGCCACGAACTGGCGCCAGATCAGGTCGTACAGGCGCTCGGCGTCGCGCTCCATGCCCGACAGCTGGGTCGGACGCAGGTTGACGTCGGACGGACGAATCGCTTCGTGCGCTTCCTGGGCGCCTTCCTTGCTGGAATAGAAGTTCGGCTTGGCCGGCAGGTATTTCTTGCCGAACTCGCTGTCGATGAAGCCACGCACCATGTCGATGGCGTCGGCCGACAGGTTGGTCGAGTCGGTACGCATGTAGGTGATGTAGCCGGCCTCGTAGAGACGCTGGGCCATCATCATGGTCTTCTTCACGCCGAAGCCCAGGCGGTTGCTCGCGGCCTGCTGCAGGGTCGAGGTGATGAAGGGCGCAGAGGGCCGGCTGGAGGTCGGCTTGTCCTCGCGCTTGGCCACGCTGTAGCTGGAGGCCTTGAGCTTCTCCAGGGCGGCCATGGCCTGGGCTTCGTTGAGCGGCTTGAAGGCTTCGCCCTTCTCGCGCACCACTTCGAAGCGGGCCTTATCGCCGCGCGGGGTGTTCAGGTCGGCGTGGATTTCCCAGTATTCCTCGGGGACGAAGGCGCGGATCTCGCGCTCGCGCTCCACCACCAGCTTCACCGCCACCGACTGCACGCGGCCGGCGGACAGGCCGCGGGCGATCTTCGACCACAGCAGCGGCGAGACCATGTAGCCCACCACGCGGTCGAGGAAGCGCCGCGCCTGCTGGGCGTTGACGCGGTTGATGTCCAGCTCGCCGGGCTGCGAGAAGGCTTCCTGGATGGCCTTCTTGGTGATTTCGTTGAACACCACGCGCTTGTAGCGGCTGTCGTCGCCGCCGATGGCCTCGCGCAGGTGCCAGGCGATGGCCTCCCCTTCGCGGTCCAAGTCGGTTGCGAGATAGATGGTGTCGGCATCCTTGGCCAGGCGGCGTAGCTCCTCGATCACCTTCTCCTTGCCGGGGAGGATCTCGTACTTGGCCTTCCAGCCGTGCTCCGGGTCCACGCCCATACGGGTGAACAGCTGGCGTTTGGCCTTCTCCTTCGGCGACAGCGCAGGGGCTTCGGCAGCGCTCTTGCGGGCCTTGGCCGCGGCCGGCTCCTTCGCGCTGGACGAACCGCTGGTGGGCAGGTCGCGAATGTGGCCGATGCTCGACTTCACCACGTACTGGCTGCCCAGGTACTTGTTGATGGTCTTGGCCTTGGCCGGTGATTCCACGATGACCAGCGATTTACCCATGGATCGGAAGATTCCTGCTTCGAGAAGATGAATATAAGGAGGGAGGCGCCCGGAACGGCACCGCTATATATAGTGGTGGTCCGCCCAAGGTCAAGTTCAGGATTCGCCGAAACCGACCTGGGTCAATCCCAGCGGGTCGTTTTCGGCGCTCACCAGAGCAAAGCGCGGAACCAGCTCGCCGTCCACCTCCACCGCTTCGGTGAACATGCCCAGCGGGCGCACCCAGAGGCCGAACTCGCCGTACAGCGCCTGGTAGACCACCAGGGTCTCCTCGCTCTCCGAATGCCGCGCCACGCCCAGCACGCGGTAGTGCTGGCCCTTGTAGTGACGGTACAGGCCGGTCTGCAGTTCCATTCGCTGCCCTCCTCGGCAAAAAAGCCGCGATTCTCCAGGCCCAGGGCGATCGGGGCAACCCCGCCGCCCGGAAAAACGAAAGCCGGGGCACAAGGCCCCGGCTCGTCCATCGACGAAAGCTTAGACGCGTTCGAAGATGGTGGTGATGCCCTGGCCGAGGCCCACGCACATGGTGGACACGCCCAGGGTGCCGCCGTTCTGTTTCATCACGTTCAGCAGGGTGCCGGAGATGCGCGCACCGGAGCAGCCGAACGGGTGGCCCAGGGCGATGGCGCCGCCGTGCAGGTTGACCTTCTGGTCCATCTTGTCGAGCAGCTTGAGGTCCTTCAGCACCGGCAGGGCCTGGGCGGCGAAGGCTTCGTTGAGCTCGACGAAGTCGATGTCGTCGATGGTCAGGCCGGCGCGCTTGAGCGCCTTGTTGGTCGAGGGCACCGGGCCGTAGCCCATGATCGCCGGGTCGACGCCCGCCACGGCCATGGCGCGGACCACGGCCATCGGCTGGATGCCCAGGTCCTTGGCGCGCTGGGCGCTCATGACGATCATGCAGGAAGCGCCGTCGGTGATCTGCGAGGAGGTGCCCGCGGTCACGGTGCCGCCCTTGGGGTTGAACGCCGGCTTCAGCGAGGCCAGGCCTTCCAGGGTGGTTTCCGGACGAATGGTCTCGTCGAAGTCGAAGACCTTCAGGAAGCCGTTCTCGTCATACCCTTCCATCGGGATGATCTCGTCCTTGAACTTGCCTTCCTGGGTGGCCTTCCACGCCAGCTGGTGCGAACGCACGCCGAACTTGTCCTGGGCCTCGCGGGTGATGCCGTGCATCTTGCCCAGCATCTCGGCGGTCAGGCCCATCATGCCGGAGGCCTTGGCGGCGTACAGCGACAGGTGCGGGTTCGGGTCGACGCCGTGCATCATGCCGACGTGGCCCATGTGCTCCACGCCGCCGACGACGAAGACGTCGCCGTTGCCGGTCTGGATCGCCTGCACGGCGGTGTGCAGGGCGCTCATCGACGAGCCGCACAGGCGGCTGACGGTCTGGCCGGCGCTGGTGTGGGGGATCTGGGTCATCAGCGAGGCCATGCGCGCGATGTTCCAGCCCTGTTCCAGTGTCTGGTTCACGCAGCCCCAGATGACGTCCTCGACTTCCGCCGGGTCGACCTTCGGGTTGCGTGCAAGCACGCCGCTGATCAGGTGCGCGGACATGTTCTCCGCACGGGTGTTGCGGTGCATCCCGCCCTTGGAACGGCCCATCGGGGTGCGGCCGAAGTCGACAATGACGGCGTCTCTCGGATTCAGGCTCATAAATTCACTCTCGCTCTATTCGTTCGCACTCAACCGAAGAACTTCTGGCCGTTCTTGGCCATTTCACGCAGCTTCGCGGTCGGGTGGTACAGCGGGCCCAGGTCGGCGTACTTGTCGGCCAGGGCGACGAATTCGGCCACGCCGATGGAGTCGATGTAGCGCAGCGCACCGCCACGGAAGGGCGGGAAGCCGATGCCGTAGATCAGGCCCATGTCGGCCTCGGCGGCGGTTTCGACGATGCCGTCTTCCAGGCAGCGCACGGTTTCCAGGCACAGCGGGATCATCATGTAGTTGATGATGTCCTCGTCGCTCAGCTCGCGCTGCTCGCTGACGATGGCCTTGAGCAGTTCGTAGGCCTGCGGGTCGCTGACTTTCTTCGGCTTGCCGCGCTTGTCGGTCTCGTAGGCGTAGAAGCCCTTGCCGTTCTTCTGGCCCAGGCGGTTGGCCTCGTACATGACGTCGACGGCGGTCTTGCCTTCCACCGCCATGCGGTCCGGGAAGCCTTCGGCCATCACGTCGCGACCATGGTGGCCGGTGTCGATGCCGACCACGTCGGACAGGTAGGCCGGGCCCATGGGCCAGCCGAACTTCTCCATGACCTTGTCGATGCGCGCGAAGTCGACGCCGAAGCCCAGCAGCTTGGAGAAGCCGCCGAAGTACGGGAACAGCACGCGGTTGACCAGGAAGCCGGGGCAGTCATTCACCACGATGGGGTTCTTGCCCATCTTCTTGGCGTAGGCCACGGTGGTGGCGACGGCCACGTCGCCGGACTTCTCGCCGCGGATGACTTCGACCAGGGGCATCATGTGCACCGGGTTGAAGAAGTGCATGCCGACGAAGTTTTCCGGGCGCTTCAGGGCCTGGGCCAGCAGGCTGATGGAGATGGTCGAGGTGTTGGAAGCGAGGATCGCGTCCTCCTTGACTACGCCTTCCACCTCGGCCAGCACGATCTGCTTGACCTTGGGGTTCTCGACCACGGCTTCGACGACGATGTCGACGTTGCCGAAGTCGCCGTAGGACATGGTCGGGCGGATGGCGTTCAGCGCCTCGGCCATCTTGGCCGGGGTCAGGCGGCCCTTCTCGACGCGCTTGCCGAGCAGCTTGGAGGCCTCGTTCAGGCCCATCTGGATACCCTCTTCGCGGATATCCTTCATCAGGATCGGGGTGCCCTTGACCGCCGACTGGTAGGCGATGCCGCCGCCCATGATGCCGGCGCCCAGCACGGCGGCCAGTTTCACGTCCTTGGCGACTTCGTCGTACTGCTTGGCTTTCTTCTTCAGTTCCTGGTCGTTCAGGAACAGGCCGATCAGGCTTTGCGCAACCGAGGTCTTGGCCAGCTTGACGAAGCCCTGGGCCTCGACTTCCAGCGCCTTGTCACGGCCGAAGTTGGCGGCCTTCTGGATCGACTTGATGGCTTCGACCGGGGCCGGGTAGTTCGGGCCGGCCTGGCCAGCGACGAAGCCCTTGGCGGTCTCGAAGGCCATCATCTGCTCGATGGCGTTGAGCTTGATCTTTTCCAGCTTGGGCTGGCGGCGGGCCTTGTGGTCCAGCTCGCCGGCGATGGCGCGCTTGACCAGGTCCAGGGCCGCGGCCTGCAGTTGCTCGGGGGCGACCACGGCGTCGACGGCGCCGACCTTCAGGGCGTCCTCGGCACGGTTTTCCTTGCCCGAGGCGATCCATTCCACGGCGTTGTCCACGCCGATCAGGCGCGGCAGGCGCACGGTGCCGCCGAAGCCCGGGTAGATGCCCAGCTTGACTTCCGGCAGGCCGATCTTGGCGGTGGCGCTCATCACCCGGAAGTCCGCGGCCAGGCACATTTCCAGGCCGCCGCCCAGGGCGATGCCGTTGATCGCGGCGACGGTCGGGACCTCGAGGTCCTCGAAGGCGCTGAAGATCTTGTTGGCTTCGAGGTTGCCGGCCAGCAGTTCTTCGTCCGGCAGCTTGAAGTTGTCGACGAATTCGGTGATGTCGGCGCCGACGATGAACACGCCTTTGCCGCTGGTCACGATCACGCCCTTGACGGACGCATCGGCCTTGATCGCATCGACTGCTTCACGCAGTTCGTTCAGGGTGAGCCGGTTGAACTTGTTGACGGACTCGCCCTTGAGGTCGAAATTCAGCTCGACGATGCCGCTCTCAAGAGCCTTAACCGTGATGGCTTTACCTTGGTAAATCATCAACTGATCTCCACGCTAGGGAAGCTTGAACTCACGCATCGGACGCCGTGTATCGGGACCGTTCCGCAGTCGCGGAGCATAGTCCCAAAGCCTGCGGCACACCCGCCGATGCGATAGTCGGGGCCTTGGTTCGACCGTTCGTACATGGCAAACGCTCGATTCATACGCCCGTTTGATTCGGGTGTGCACACCTTCTTCGAAAAGCCTGCGCTTGTCAATCGCGGACGGCTGTCCGAAAGGCCTCTGGTTCGCCGCATTCAGCGAGGTTCTGCCGCGACATTCAGCAAAACCATGGCGCCCCGTGCCGCTGTCTGGCCCGGGGCCAGCCCCGTCGTTGGCAAAATGCCCGGACGCGGGTTAGAGTCCGGCGAATCGCTTGTCGCCGAGCATCGCGAAGAACAACAAGAAGCCCCACGGCCCCAAGGAGACGCGCCCATGCCATGCCGACCGCTGGCCCGCCTGTTGTCCCTGTTCGTCCTGTTCGTCCTGCCCTTTCTGGCCCACGCCGAGCCCGCCGGCGACCTGCTGGCGCTGCACCAGATGCGCCTGGCCGCCCAGCGCAGCCTGAGCGACCTGTTCCTGCTCAACGCCATGGCCGGGGACCCGCGCTACGCGGGCCTGGTGGCCAGCTCCACGGCCGACGCCGGCGCCGCCCTGGAGCGCCTGGGGCAGATGCCCGGCAGCGCCTCGGCGCAGCTCAGGAGCAAGCTGCAGGAACAGTGGGACGGCTACCGCCAGGCCCTGGAGCAGCAGTTGCAGGCGCAGAAGCAGAACGGCTACAACGACTTCCAGCCCCTGGGCGACCTGGCCCGCCGCAACAGCCAGTTGCTGGATACCGCCGAACAGCTCTACGAGGGCATCCAGAAGGACAGCGGCCAGCAGGTGCCGCCGCTCACCCAGCAGAGCCGCGAGCAGAGCCTGCTGATGCAGTCGATCACCTGGAACTACGTGTCGCGCAACGCCTCGGTGGGCGCCAACCCGGTGCGCAGCGAGGACCAGCAGGCCCTGGACGACCTGACCAACCGCTTCGCCATCAACCTGCTGCAACTGCAGCAGGCGCCGCAGACCAGCCCGGAGATCGGCCGCGAGCTGCGGGCCATCTCCACCAAGTGGCGATTCATCGAGAAATCGCTGCAGGGCGCCGCGCAGAGCAACGTGCCCTTCCTCATCGACAAGTACTCCGACGGCATCATCGCCGACCTGGAGCAGGTCTCCGGCCGCTATGCCGCGGCGCAGCTCTGAATGACGGCAGCGCCACGGCGCTCAGGCGCGCCGGGAAAGGAACTCGGCGATGCGCTGCAGGTGGCTGGCGTCGCCGCGCTCGCCCCAGTACAGGGCGATGAACTGCGCCGAAGCCTCGACCATGTACACGTCGCCCGGCAGCGTCGCCAGGTCGGCGAGCAGCTCCTCGTCGGCGCAGGGCTCGCGCCAGCGGTCCAGCCACACGCCCGGCGCGCTCTGCCAGTAGCGCCATTCGTCGTTGCGCCCACGGCTGCGGCCGCGGTGGTACTGCGCGCAGCTCTGCGGCGGTTGCCGCTCCAGCCAGTGCGGCCACTCCTGGCGCGCCATCTGCATGGCCAGCCCCAGGCGCCGCGCCTGCAGGCGCAGGTCCATCTGCCCGCGCTGGCCGCGCGAAGGCATCAGCCAGGCCAGCGGGCTGAGCACCAGCGCCAGGAGCAGAATCGACCACCAGACCGTCATATCGGGTATACCTCGGCCCAAAGAGCCATACTTGCATTCATAACTGTCCCCCGGAGGAGACGCTCATGCCCTACCAACACATCCTGGTCGCCGTGGACCTCACCGACGAATGCGATCCGGTGATGAAGCGCGCCGTGGCGCTGGCCTCCAGCACCCAGGCGCAGCTGTCCACCGTGCACGTGGTCGAGCCCATGGCCATGGCCTTCGGCGGTGACGTGCCGATGGACCTGTCGATGCTGCAGCAACAGCAGTTCGACCAGGCCAAGGAGCGCATGCACCAGTTCACCCTCTGCTACCCGCAGGTGTCCATCGCCCAGAGCCACCTGGTCTACGGCCAGCCGCGCCAGGAAATCCACCGCCTGGCCAAGGAACAGGGCTGCGACCTGATCATCGTCGGCAGCCACGGCCGCCACGGCCTGGCCCTGCTGCTGGGCTCCACCGCCAACGACGTGCTGCACGGCGCGCCCTGCGACGTGCTGGCGGTGCGCCTGCAGAAGACCGAGTGAGTCAGCCCGGGCGCCCGTCGCGGCGGGCGCCCGGTTTCAGAACACCTCTCCCCCGCTCATCAGGACCGGGCGAACCTTCTGCAACTGCGCCTCCAGCGAATAGCTCATGCTCGAGGACATGGAAAAGAAGCTGAGGAAGGCCTTGAGGTTGGAGTCGCCCACGCAGCTGTCGTGGATGCGCTGCCAGAACGCCTGGTTGACCAGCTGCAGCTGCTGGTACAGGCGCACCAGCCCCTTCAGTTCCCAGTCGGCGTGGCGCCCCTCGCGGTAGTTGAAGTACTGGCGCATCAGGTACAGCGACACCGCGCGGGTGATGAACTCCTGGTTGCTGGCGAACGGCAGGTGCTGCTGGGCCATGGGCTTGAGCCGCCCCAGCAGCGGGCAGGCGCTGGTGGCCATGATCACCCCCAGCAGCGCCCGCAGGCCCTCCTCCAGGCCGACCTGCTTGTGGTACTCGCGCTCGGGGGTGCGCACCAGCACATCCACCTTCTTCAGTGCCGGCAGGCCGCGGAAATCCTCGATCACCCGGTGCAGGTCCACCGCCGCCGGGCAATGCCTGTGCTGCTCGCGGGACAGCGGGCAGTTGCTGCACTGGTTGTGCTCCAGGCGCGTCCACGCCGGCGCCCCGACGGCCTGCTCGCCATCGAAGCGGCGCTCCAGCTCGATGCGGTAGCTGAAGCCCTGTTCGTCATCCAGATTGATGCGGTACTCGATCGCCATGCCCTTCCCCAACTCGCCGATCGCCGCCGCAGCGGCAGCCCCCGGGCACCTTCCCGACGGGGCGGGTCATTCTTCCAGTTCGGCCCAGCGCTCGATCAGCCGGTCCAGCTCGGCCTGCAGGCTGTCCAGGCGCTCCAGCACCACGCGGGTCTCCTCCGCCGGGCGCTGGTAGAAGCTGGGCGCCGAGATTTCTTCCTGCACGCCGGCCAGTTCGGCCTCCAGGGCGTCGATCTGCCCGGGGATGGCCTCCAGTTCGCGCTGCAGCTTGTAGCTGAGCTTCTTCTTCGCCGCCTCCGGCGCCGCGGCCGGTGCCGCAGCTGCCTGCGGAGCGGGCTCGGATTTCGCTGCCTTCTCCTCGCCCACGCCCAGCAGGCGCGGCGAACCGCCCTGGCGCAGCCAGTCCTGGTAGCCGCCGACGAACTCGCGCACGCGGCCCTCGCCTTCGAACACCAGGGTGCTGGTCACCACGTTGTCGAGGAAGGCGCGGTCGTGGCTGACCATCAGCACGGTGCCGTCGAAGCCCAGCAGCACCTCTTCCAGCAGCTCCAGGGTTTCCACGTCCAGGTCGTTGGTCGGTTCGTCCAGCACCAGCAGGTTGGCCGGCTTGCTGAACAGCTTGGCCAGCAACAGCCGTGCCCGTTCGCCGCCGGACAGCGCCTTGACCGGCGTGCGGGCGCGCTGCGGGGAGAACAGGAAGTCGCCCAGGTAGCTCAGCACGTGGCGGTTCTGGCCGTTGATGGTGATGAATTCGCGGCCTTCGGCGATGTTGTCGATGACGGTCTTTTCCGGCTCCAGCTGGTGACGCAACTGGTCGAAATAGGCCACTTCCAGGCGCGTGCCTTCCTTGATGCTGCCGGAAGTCGGCTGCAGGTCGCCCAGCAGCAGCTTGAGCAGGGTGGTCTTGCCGGTGCCGTTGGCGCCCAGCAGGCCGATGCGGTCGCCGCGCTGCAGCACCAGGGAGAAATCGCGGATCAGCGGCTCGCCGCCAGGGTGGGCGAAACCGACCTTCTCGGCGACTATCACCTGCTTGCCGGACTTCTCCGCCGTCTCCATCTGGAAGCTGGCCTTACCGGTGCGCTCGCGGCGCTCGGCGCGCTCGTTGCGCATGGCCTTGAGCGCGCGCACGCGGCCCTCGTTGCGGGTGCGCCGGGCCTTGATGCCCTGGCGAATCCACACTTCCTCCTGGGCCAGGCGCTTGTCGAACAGCGCGTTGGCCGCCTCTTCCGCCGCCAGTTGCTGCTCCTTGTGCACCAGGAAGCTGGCGTAGTCGCCCTTCCAGTCGATCAGGTGACCGCGGTCCAGTTCGAGGATGCGGTTGGCCACGGCCTGCAGGAAGGCGCGGTCGTGGGTGATGAACAGCACCGCGCCGGGGAAGCCGGACAGCGCCTCTTCCAGCCAGGCGATGGCGCCGATGTCCAGGTGGTTGGTCGGTTCGTCCAGCAGCAGCAGGTCCGGCTCGGCGACCAGCGCCTGGGCCAGCAGCACGCGGCGGCGCCAGCCACCGGAAAGCTCGGCGAGGGTCTTGTCGGCCGGCAGTTGCAGGCGCGTCAGGGTGGTTTCCACCAGTTGCTGCAGGCGCCAGCCGTCGCGGGCCTCCAGGGCCTGCTGGACGCGCGCCAGCTGGGTCAGGTCGTCGTCGCCCTGGATGTGCTGGCTCAGGTGGTGGTAGCGGCTGAGCAGCTCGCCGACCTCGGCCAGGCCCTCGGCAACCACATCGTAGACCGTGCGCTCGTCGGCCACCGGCAGCTCCTGCGGCAGCTCGCCGATCTTCAGCGCCGGGGCGCGCCAGATGGCGCCGTCGTCGGGCATCTGCTCGCCCTTGACCAGCTTGAGCATGCTCGACTTGCCGGTGCCGTTGCGACCGATGATGCAGACCCGCTCGCCCTTCTCGATCTGCCAGGACACCTTGTCCAGGAGCGGCGTGGTGCCAAAGGCGAGGGATACATCGGTGAACTTCAGCAGGGTCATGGGGCATCTCCGGAAACTGGGGCCGCAGTGTAAGGGAAACTCGAAAAAAGTCAGAGCCTTGCAGGAGCGCCGCGGCTGTCATCTTTTGTGCCCGACGGTACCGCCGCAACGCTTCCGCCATCGCGTCGCAACAGGCTAAGCTTGTGCCTATCGGCGCCGGCCAGACTGCGCCACGAATCACTTTGCGGAAGAGTCATGCGCGGTCGCCTTTCACTATTGTTCTCCTGCCTGATCCTCACCCTGACCAGCGCCGCGCCGGCGCACGCTGCCCCGCTGCAGCAACAGCGGCAGATGTACGACGAGGCCAAGGCCGCCCTGGCGCGCAACGACAACGGCCCCTACCTGCGCTACCGCCAGGCCCTGGCGGATTATCCGCTGGAACCCTACCTGGGCTACGACGACCTGACCAACCGTCTGAAAAGCGCCAGCGACGCCGAGATCGAAGGCTTCCTCACCGAACACGGCGACCTGCCGCAGATCAACTGGCTGAAGCTGCGCTGGCTGCGCCAACTGGCCGACCGCCAGGACTGGAAGACCTTCCTCAACTACTACGACCCGAAGATGAACTTCACCGAGCTGGACTGCCTGTACGGCCAGTACCAGCTCACCCACGGGCAGAAAGCCGCCGGCTACGAGACCGCGCAGAAGCTGTGGCTGGTGGGCAAGTCGCAACCCGACGCCTGCGACACCCTGTTCGACCTCTGGCAGACCGACGGCCAACTCACCGAAGACATGGTCTGGAGGCGCCTGAAGCTGGCGGCCGAGAAAGGCAACTACGGCCTGGCCACCACCCTCGCCAAGCGCCTGCCGACCCTCGGCAGCCTCGGCGAGCTGATGGTCAAGGTGGCGCAGAACCCCGCCCAGCTGAGCCAGACCGAACGCTTCAGCCTGCGCACCCACGCCATGGCCGACGTCGTCGGCCTGGGCCTGCGGCGCCTGGCCAAGCAGGACCCGGAGCGCGCCCTGGGCCTGCTCGACGGCTACGAGAGCAGCCTGCCGTTCACCGGCGAGGAGAAGGTCAACATCGCCCGGCAGATCGGCCTGGGCCTGGCGCGCCGCTACGACCCGCGCGCCCTGCCGCTGATGACCCGCTACGATCCCGAGCTGCGCGACAACACCGTCAGCGAATGGCGCCTGCGCCTGCTGATGCGCCTGGGCCGCTGGGAAGACGCCTACCAGTTGACGCGCCAGTTGCCCAAGGACCTCGCCGAAACCAACCGCTGGCGCTACTGGCAGGCGCGCACCCTGCAACTGGCCCAGCCGCAGAACCCGCAGGCCATGGCGCTGTACCAGCCGCTGGCGCGCGAGCGCGACTTCTACGGCTTCCTCGCCGCCGACCGGATCAACGCGCCCTACCAGTTGAACAACCGCCCGGTGAGCATCAGCCCGCAGGTGATGCAGCGCGTGCGCAACGCCGCCAGCACCCGTCGCGCCCTGGAGTTCTACGCCCGCGGCGACGTGATCAGCGCCCGCCGCGAGTGGTACTACGCCGCGCGGGTGTTCAACCGCGACGAACTGCTGGCCCAGGCCCGCATGGCCTACGACATGCAGTGGTACTTCCCGGCCATCCGCGCCATCAGCCAGGCGCAGTACTGGGACGACCTCGACATCCGCTTCCCGGTGGCGCACCGCGACAGCCTGCTGCGCGAAGCGCGCAACCGCGACCTGCACCCCAGCTGGGTGTTCGCCATCACCCGCCAGGAAAGCGCCTTCATGTCCGATGCGCGTTCCGGCGTCGGCGCCACCGGCCTGATGCAACTGATGCCGGCCACCGCCAAGGAAACCTCGAAGAAGTTCGGCATTCCCCTGGCCGGGCCGCAGCAGCTGATAGTGCCGGACCTCAACATCCGCCTCGGCGCCGCCTACCTCAGCCAGGTGCAGGGCCAGTTCAACGGCAACCGCGTGCTCGCCACCGCCGCCTACAACGCCGGCCCCGGCCGCGTGCGCCAGTGGCTGAAGGACGCCCGCCACCTGTCCTTCGACGTCTGGGTGGAGAGCATCCCCTTCGACGAAACCCGCCAATACGTGCAGAACGTGCTGTCCTACGCGGTCATCTACGGCCAGAAGATCGGCGTGCCGCAGCCGCTGGTGGACTGGCACGAACGCTTCTTCGACGAGCTTTGAGCCGCGGAGCGCTCAGAGCGGGGCAGCCCTGTCTTACTCGACATGAAGAATTAGGCCACACAACAACAGACAAACACCCCATGCCTTTTACGCTTTAATTCAGCATTCGCTACAAGCAAGGCAAACATCATGAAGATTGCCGCTATATGGGCGCTGCTACTCCTCTTTCCGTCACTTTCACTGGCAGAGCCCTGTAAGTCCGGCTTTGCCCACGAAAAAAATTTCGACTATATGCCTGGGGCTTTTCTGCCAGTAAGCCTGGGAACATTCCAGTTCGATCTTCCGGCAAGGCCTGAGCGACTCGCAAGCGTGAATGGCCTGCTTGCGATTTACTCACAAGGACGAAGTATAAGTCACCAACCTCTGTCGAAAGAGGAAATTTCTGGAGATGTAGAAAGCATCGCAGGCAGCAAAAGCAGCATAGGCGATCTTTACAAACTCATTTACGGTATTACTTCTGAATCTCATCTAGGCAAGGCGCAGCGTGCCCGTCTTCTCGAATTGCGTACAAGCCTCTTCGGGATAGACTGCAAGAACGCGGTGGAAATCTACCGCATCAACGGGACGCCTGTCATTTTCCATGAGACCCGAACCCCCAGGGTATTCGAGATACTGATCATCCACGACAAGCTGATCGATTACATTCAGGTCAAAGGCCCGAAGAGCTTCGCCACGGAAATCTTGAAAAGCATTAAAAAGAGATAGTCATGACCAGCTCCCTTGACTTTGAAGACGAAGAGAATCTCCGAGAAGTTCTGACAAGCTGGTATGGTCCGACAGCACAAAACTGGAACATAAACGACAAGTTAATCAATACCATCATCGGTATGGTGAAGGATATGCTGGATTGCTCGCATACCATGAGCTATGTCCCGCAGCCCATATCATTTGGAAACCCATTAAGCCAGCTGGCAAGAATAGAGTTGAAGGGTTTCATTAACCGTTTGCGAGATGACAGCCGTATTTATGTGATTTGCAAGAAGACCGTACTCTATAAAAATAGAACGACGCTCATGGAAGACGCAGGCTATTGATCCATGCTGCGCACCAAGGGTCATGCCAGCACCTCCACCGGCATGCCCACGCGCAGCTCGCCGCGGCCGAGGGGGAGCAGGTTCTGCCCCAGCAACGCCTCGCCGTCCACCTGGCGGTACTTGAGCAGCGTCGCCAGGGGTTCGCGGTTGGGGTCGCGCTCGCCGGTGTGCGGGTCGATGGTGGTGAGGATGCAGCGGCCGCAGGGCTTGGCCACGCGGAATTCGACGTCGCCGATGCGGATGCGCTTCCAGCCGTCCTCGGCATAGGGCGCGCTGCCCTCCAGCACCAGGTTGGGGCGGAAGCGCAGCATCTCCAGGGGATGGCCGACGCGCGCGGCCAGGTCGTCCACCGAGGCCTGGCTCATCAGCAGCAGCGGGAAGCCATCGGCGAAATGCACCTTCTCGCCCGGTTCGGCGTAGGCGGTGTCCACCTGCCGCGCGCGCTGCTCGGGAATCTCCACCAGCCGGCACGGGCGGCCGAGGAAGCGGCTCAGCCAGTCCGCCGCGGCCTCGCCGGCATCCGGCACCTGCAGGCTATCGCGCCAGATGGTCACGCCGCGCAACGCATCGTCCACGCCGGGCACAGGCACCAGCAGGTCCTCCATCCCCGGCGCGCGCAGGCGCAGGGCCTGGCCGCCGTCCTGCCAGCGCGCCTCGATGCGGCCCAACTGCGGCAGCAGGCGCTGGGTGAGGAAGCGCCCATTGGAAGCCTCCACCGCCATCCAGCGACGGTCGCCCTGCAGGCCGAGGGCGTCCAGCCCGATGCGCTCCAGGGGCTCGAACTGCCCGGACTTGAGCGGGTAACGGTAGAGGGCTCTGAGGGTGATCATGCTGGCGGCTTCCTTGATGCGGCAAAGAAGCCGTTATACGGGGCAGACCGGCGCCTCGCAATCGGGCATCGCGGACCTGTTGGCGCGATTCGCGGATAGGATCCTACACAATCCGCCGTGAGGCATGGCGCCTTCCCGTAGGACCTTGTCCGCGATGGCCGGCGGTTCCGGCGCGATTCGCGGATGAGATCCGCTCCTACGCCCCCCACCCACGCCATTCCAATGTAGGAGCGCGCCCTGCGCGCGAAATCGCGGGCAGGGCCCGCTCTACACGGGAGGCATGGTATTTCACCGTAGGATGGGTTGAGCGAAGCGATACCCATCACCGTGGCAGCATGGGTTTCGCAGGCTCAACCCATCCTACGAAGAGCACCTCGGCGCGACCCGCAAGACAGGTTGACGCCGAACCACCCAGCCGTGCCGGGCGGTCACGGCTCAGGCCGGGAGCTTCTCCAGGCGCCGGCGGATCACGTCCACCAGCAGGTCCGGCTGGAACTTGGAGAGGAAGTCGTCGCAGCCCACCTTGCGCACCATGGCTTCGTTGAAGCTGCCCGACAGCGAGGTGTGCAGCACCACGTAGAGCCCGGCCAGGCGCGGGTCGTTGCGGATCTCGGTGGTCAGGCGGTAGCCGTCCATCTCCGGCATCTCGGCGTCGGTGAAGACCATCAGCAGCTTCTCGTCCATGTCCTCGCCGGCATTGGCCCAGGCCTGCAGCTGGCGCAGCGCGCGCAGGCCGTCGGTGGCCACGTGCAGCTTCAGGCCGAGCTGGCCGAGGGTGTCGCGCAGTTGGTTGACGGCTACGCTGGAGTCGTCCACCACCAGCACCTCGCGGCCGCTGGTCTGCGCCAGCAGGTCGTCGTCCAGGCGCTCGGCGGAGACGCGGGTGTTCATCGGCACGATCTCGGCCAGCACCTTCTCCACGTCGATGATTTCCACCAGGCGCTCGTCGATGCGGGTGATGGCGGTCAGGTAGTGCTGGCGCCCGGCCCCGCCGGGCGGCGGCTGCACCGCCTCCCAGTTGAGGTTGAGGATGCGCTCCACGCCGCCGACCAGGAAGGCCTGCACCGAGCGGTTGTACTCGGTGACGATGATGGTGCTGCGCTCCTCGGGGCGCAGCGGGCGCATGCCGATGGCGTGGGACAGGTCGATCACCGGCAGCGTCTGGCCGCGCAGGTTGATCACCCCGCAGATCATCGGATGGCGCTGCGGGATCAGCGTCAGGCGCGGCAGTTGCAGCACCTCCTGGACCTTGAACACGTTGATCGCGAACTGCTGCCGGCCGGCCAGGCGGAACACCAGGATCTCCAGGCGGTTCTGCCCCACCAGTCGGGTGCGTTGATCGACGCTGTCGAGAATGCCGGCCATGGGGGCTCCTGAAATCGGGATGAATAGCGTGTCGCTGTATCGGCCAGAATTCCGGCGACGAAATACTGGCGCAACGCCATCATGCCTTAGAAGCCCGTTCCGGGCCAGCCCCCGGCGATCAGCCGCCGAGCAGCGGCGAGTCCGCCGGCAAATGCAGGCGCAGCGCTGCCGGGCGCACCTCGAAGCGCGCCCGGCTGGCCTGAAGGGGCTCGCCGTCGAGGTTGATCGCCAGGCCCTCGCCGGCCTCCAGTTCGAGCCACGGCAGGCGCGCGCGGACGAACAGTTCCTGCAGCCCGCCGCCGCTGCCGAGCAGGCTGCCCAGGGCGGACAGCATGTCGCCCGGCGCCGGCAGGATGCTGACGTCGAGCAGGCCGTCGTCGGCCAGCGCCTGGGCGCACAGCGGATGCCCGCCGCCGGCCTGGCGACCATTGCCGATGCCCAGGGCGAGGAATTCGCCCTGCCAGTCGAAGCCCGGGCCGCGGAAGTGGCCTTCGGCCGAGTGCACCTCGGAGAAGCGGCTGATCCCGGTCAACAGGTATGCCGCGCCGCCCAGGGCCTTCTTCAGGTCTTCGGAGGTATTGGCCGTGACCGTGGAACCGAAGCCGCCAGTGGCCATGTTGAGGAAGATGCGCCCCTCCACCTCGCCCAGGTCGATGGGCCGCGCCGCTTCCTCCAGCAAGCCCAGCGCCGCGGCCGGCTCCAGCGGGATGCCGGCGGCGCGGGCGAAGTCGTTGGCCGTGCCCAGCGGCAGCAGCGCCAGGCTGGCCGCGGCGTCAGCACGGTACAGCGCCTCGGCCACGGCCCGCGCGGTGCCGTCGCCGCCGCCGGCGACCAGCGTCGGGTAGCCGGCCGCCAGGGCCTCGCCGACCAGGCGCTCGGCATCGCCCTCCTCCCAGGTGACGCGCACGTCCAGCCGCCAGCCGGCCTCGCGGCGCGCCAGCACCGCCGCGCGCACCTCATCGTTGGCCGCCTGCTTGCCGTGCAGGATGAGCATCGCTTCGGGTTTCGCCATGGTCCCTCTCCCCTCCTTGAAGTCCATTCACTATGGACCATCGAACCGGGGCGCGAAGTTCAGGCCGGGTAGCCGGTGATCTCGCGGATGCTCCGGTACAGCGGCTTCAGTTGCCGGTACATGCGCTGGTAGACCTCGCGGTACAGCCGCTCGTAGGTGCGCTGCGCCTG
>Ga0182743_1001414_pt1 | contig 23565 bp, 17 predicted proteins | sample eDN3rd30CKraftOP_FD_128522 | JGI IMG/M metagenome (GOLD analysis project Ga0182743, IMG submission 128522) | Enriched Organic Plus compost microbial communities from Emeryville, California, USA - eDNA 3rd pass 30_C Kraft OP (version 2) (version 2) ... | reverse complement strand
CTAGTAAGGGGTTGTAAAACGGGTTGCGACTGTCGCCCCTGGTTCCATGCGCGGGGCAATGTCGAGTGGGAAGGTGCATGACGCTGCGCGGCTGGTTACAATGCCGCCGGGCGGCTTGCTCCTTCGCAACGCCGCCGCATCCCGCCTTGTTTCCCCGGAGAGGAAGCTCACCTATGAAATGCACGCCGCTGCTCGTTGCTCTGATTGCCGCCCTTGTGGCTGGCTCGTCTGCCGTCGCCGAAGAAGCCAAGCTCAACACGCCGCCGGAGGGCTACACCGCCCTGTTCAACGGCAAAGACCTGGAAAACTGGAAGGGCCTGCTGAAGAGCCCCTACGACAACCCGGCCAAGCGGGCCATGCTCTCGGAAGAGGAACGGGCCAAGCTGCAAGCCGAAGCCGACGAGGACATGCGCAAGCATTGGTCGGTGAAGGACGGCATCCTCGTGTTCGACGGCAAGGGTCGCAGCCTGAGCACGGCGAAGGACTACGGCAACTTCGAGCTGTACGTCGACTGGAAGATTGAGCCGGCTGGCGACAGCGGCATCTACGTTCGCGGCGTTCCCCAAATCCAGATTTGGGACCCGAGCCACAAGTCGGCTGGCGGCGTCGGCAGCGGCGGTCTCTACAACAACCAGAAGAACCCGAGCAAGCCGACCGAAGTGGCGGACAACCCGATCGGCGAGTGGAATACCTTTTGGATCAAGGTGGTTGGCGACAAAGTGACCGTGAAGCTGAACGGCAAGACGGTCGTCGACAACGTCACGCTCGAAAACTACTGGGAACGGGACAAGCCGCTCTACGCGACCGGCCCGATTGAATTGCAGAACCACGGCAATTCGCTGTATTTCCGCAATATTTACATTAAGGAACTGCCCTAGTGGCGGTAAGAAGCGGTGGGTCGCAGTAAAATAAGAGCGAGGCCCAACCGTTTCCCAAGGATCGTCCGATGTCGCTTGAATTTGATGCGGTTTACGAAAACGGCATACTCAAGCCAGACCACCCGCTGCCGCTCGCGGAGCGGCAGCGGGTTCGGGTCGTCGTCAACGATCCCGTAGCCGAGCTACATCGGCTGTGCTCTCTCATGCAATGGAAAGGCGATCCCGAGGTCGTGCGCGCCATTGCGGAGGACATCGAGCTGGATGTCCTTGAGTCGCCATGAAATTCGCCGACGTTCCGGCTGGCGCATCGCTCTTTGTCGATGCGAACGTTTTCATTTACGCGCTTTTGCGCTTCCCGCGCGTCGGCGAACTGTGTGAGCGATTCCTAGAACGCGTCGCCCGGGGCGAATTGCGAGCGGCCACCTCATCGCACGTGCTCTCCAATGTCGCCCACCGCCTGATGACGGTGGAAGCCTGCACGAAGTGGAACATCCCTTACGCTGGAATCGCCCGGCATTTGCAACGGCATCCAGAACAGGTCAAGGAACTTCACACGTTCCAAGAGGCCGTACAGGGGATCGAACAGATCCAGGTGGAATTACTCCCGGTCACCGCGCAGCATGTCTTTCAAGCGACGGAAATCAGCCGACAACACGGCCTGCTCAGCAACGATGCCTTAATCGTTGCGATGATGCAGTCCAGTGGACTGACCCTTCTAGCCAGTTCCGACGCTGACTTCGATATCGTTCCAGGCATCACGCGCGTAGTCCCCGAGTAGCCGTATCGCACAAGCAGCAGCCTATTCAAAGCTAGTCCGAGCTCTCCATTCTCTATGTCCAACGCAAGGCCAAACATGTTGTGTCATCTGATCCGCGCTGGAATTCCACTTCTCTTAGTCGCTCTGCTGATTCATCCCGCGGCGCAGTCCCCCGCCGCGGAGTTCGACGCCGAAAAGCTTGCCGCCGTGCGGCAGCGGATGCAGGCGTTTGTCGATGGCAAGCAGGTATCGGGGCTGGTCTATGTGGTGGGCAGCTCCAAGGGAGTCGCCGCACACGAAGCGATTGGCCTGCGAGACATCGCCGCGAAGGCGCCGATGACGAAAGACTCGCTCTTCCGCATCGCGTCGATGACCAAGCCGCTGACGGCAATCGGCATCATGATCTTGCAGGACGAGGGCACACTGTCGGTCGAAGATCCGGTCGAAAAGCATCTGCCCGAATTCAAAGGGCAAATGATGGTGGCCGAGCAGAATGGCGACCGCGTTGTTCTCACCAAGCCGAAGCGGCCGATCACAATTCGCGATCTGCTGACGCACACCTCGGGCCTGGCAACTATCCGCAGGGGCTCCTCGACATCTATTCCAAGCGGAACTACACGCTGGCCGAAGCGACGATAGCCGTCTCGCAATTGCCGCTGCAATTTGAGCCTGGCAGCAAGTGGGCCTACTGCAACTCGGGCATCGACACGCTCGGGCGGATTATCGAGGTGAAGAGCGGCAAGTCGTACGAGGACTTCATGGAGGAGCGAATCTTCAAGCCGCTCGGCATGAACGATTCGACCTTTTATCCGACCAGCGAACAGGCCAGCCGCAACGCAACGCTCTACGGCGTGAAGGATGGCGAGCTGGTCGACGTCGGCTTTCCGCTGATCGGCCAGACGGAACGGGCCAAGCATCCAATTCCAGCCGGCGGCCTGTTTTCGACCGGCGGCGATCTGGCGAAGGCGTATCAGATGATGCTACTGGGAGGCAAGCTGGGCGACGCGCGCATCCTTTCCGAGGAGAGCGTGAAGCAGATGACCTCGCTGCAGACCGGCGACATTGTCTGCGGCTTTACGCCCGGCATGGGCTTTGGGCTCGGTTGGGCGTATACGAAAGAGCCGCAGGGCGCACACGCGATGATGTCGAAGGGGACCTACGGCCACGGCGGCGCATTCGGCACGCAAGGCTGGATCGATCCCGAGCGCGACTTGTTCCTGGTGCTGCTGTTCCAGCGCGTCGGCCTGCCGAATGGCGACGCCTCCGACCTGCGGAAGGAACTGCAAGCCGCGGTGGTCGAGGCGATTAAGTAGCCTCGCCATGCGCGCAGGACGCCGCGAAATCCGCGCAACCGTTACGATGCGACGCTAAGGCGTAACCTAAGCTTGAGAGCGATGTTGCATGATCGCAAGTCGTCTCCTTCTGGGCCTACGCTGGCATGGCTACGCAGCTTGAATTCGTGTCGCCCGCCTTCATCTCGGGCATCGCGTTCGCCGCGATCTTGATGTGCGCCGGGCTTTCCATCGGCCTCTGGCTGGGGCGGCAAGGCGAGCTACAGCGGAGCGAGAGCGCAATCTCGCGACGCGCAGTGAAGGTCGTCTCGGGCCTCTCCGGCTGGACCGAGACGATGGCTGGCGACGTGGCCCAGTATCGCGAGACGCTCGAACTGCTCGCGCGGCGATTAGCCGATTTTGAGAATCGCCCCGACGCTGCCACCGCCCAAATGCTCATGAGTCGCGTCGCCGAAGCGAACGAAAGTTTGCAACGACGCATCGAGGCAGCCGAACAAGCCTTGCAGAAGCAGGCGGGAGAAATCTCGTCGTACCTGCAGGAAGCCCGGACCGACGCGCTTACGAGTCTTCCCAACCGTCGGTCGTTCGACGACGAGTTCCAGCGGCGCATCGCGCAGTGGCGTCGCAAGCGGACGCCCTTCTCGCTGCTGCTGCTCGACGTCGACCGCTTCAAACAATTGAACGATAACCACGGTCACCCAGCCGGCGACGCCGTGCTATCGGAAGTCGGTCGTTTGATCCGCGAACACTTGCTCGACGGCGAAATGGCGGCTCGATTCGGCGGTGAAGAGTTCGCCGTGCTCCTTCCTTGCAACCACGAAGAAGGACTGGCCGAAGCGTGCGAGCGTTTCCGCAGCACAATCGCCGGCTGCGAGATTCCGTTCGAGAACAAGACGTTGCAGGTAACGGTGAGCTGCGGCGGGGCAATCGCCCAGACTGGAGAGCTCGGCCCGCATCTGGTGAAGCGCGCCGACGAAGCTTTGTACGAAGCCAAGCGCAACGGCCGTAACTGCGCCTATTGGCACAACGGCGACGAACTGGTTCCGCTGACCGACGAGGACGTTAGCCCACGCTCGGCGGCGATGGCGCTCGACCTGCAGCCGCGGCCTGCTTCGCTCGAGCGCGAGTCGGCGGCGTCGCAAGAGTTCCGTGCGGTCTGCTCCGATCTGCGGCGCAAGCTGCAGGAGTTTACGGTCGCCGAGCGGAACAAGGCGTAAGCGGGCTCTGCCCCGTTTTTGTGCGTCACGCACAGGCGATTGGCCTAGGGCGTGGCTTCTTTCGGCAGTAGCGCCGCAAATGGGGATTTCACGACTTCGGGCAAGCTGAGGCGCAGCTTGTCTTGCTGCTTGGCGATCTGCTGATTGAGCTTGTCGGCCAGCTTGCCGCGGTTTTGCTCTTCGAGGCGATCTTCGACCACTTCGCGCACCGAGGAGCTGAGGGACTTTACGATCGGCCCCTTGGCGTTGCTGACGCGCTGCAGACGAAAGTCGTAGATGTCAATCCGCGCGGCCTTCACTTCGGGCAGTAGTCGTACAGCCGGCGTCGACTCTGTAAAGTCGAGCCGCATTCCGAGATCGACCTGGGCAGTCACCACGACCGACGTCTCCGCATCGGCGCTCAGGCTGAGCAGTTGCACGCCGTGCTCCCACTGCGACATACGGCCAAAACACTTGAGCCGGGCAAGGGCCCGAATTTCGGCGGTGATCTTACCGCCTGCCGTTTCGCGGATGTTTCGAATCTGGATGTCGAAGTGCTTTTCCGGCTGAACGAGGTCGATACGGTACTTGTACCACGTGCCGTCGTTCGCTTCTTTCCAGCGGCGTTTGGTCTCGAGCCGGCCGTCTTCGAGCCGCAGCTTCACGCCGTCCCACACCTTGGTCGTGTGTCCCCAGTTCTTGGTCTTCTCGTACTTGTCGGGCAAGTGCTCGCGAACCAGTTGGGTGATCCACGCCTGAAATTCTTCCGAGGGGGTGAAGGTCTCGGGAATCGGGCTGGCTGCAGGAGGCGGAGCAGCGGGGGAGGGGAGGGGATTGGCCGGGATTGCGAGTGGCTCTGGAGCAGCGTTTGCAACAATTGGCGAACGCTCGGCTGGCGGAGATATGAGGGGCGGATTGGCGGCCGGGCGATTCGCGGGGGGAACGAGCAGCGGAGGCGCGTTCTGACCAGGGGGCGACTGCGCGTCAGCCGGGGCCAGCGGCAAGACGAGCTGCGCAGCGGCAACGACCACTACGATCCGCAGGCGCAACGATCTGCCAGCTCGGTGGATTGGCCCCATGTCACACATCCTTGCCCATGGCTGGCGTTTACGACGATTGCCGCCGAGGAGCGAGCGGCTACTCGGCGGGCTTTTCCGCCAAAAGCTCGACTACCTTTTCTTTCAAATCGGCTGGCGGTTCGTCCCAGCGATAGCGGAGCTTGCCGGTTCGGTCATAAAGGCGAAAGTGGGGCAGCACACCCTCAAAGCCAAACGCTTTCGGCACTTCGGTCCCGACGCCGTCGTACTTGCTCAGCAGGTTGTCGAGATTGCCGGCTTGGGCTTCCGCTAGAAACTCCTCCACGGCATGCTGATTGGCCAGGTCGTCGAAGCTGACCGTCACCGCAGCCAGGCCGTCGGCGGCATGCTCGTTGTGCAGCTTCACGGTCTCCGGAAAGTGCTCCACGCACGTCAGACACCAGGTGGCCCAAAAATCGACCAGCACCACTTTGCCGCGATGGCTATCGACCACGTCCTGAAACTGCTTTTCGTCGGCGACGACGACCTTCACCGGGGCGTTTGGCGACGGCGAAGCGTCGGTGGCTTCAGCCGGCCCAGGCGAGTTGTCCGCCGGCGATTCCGTCGAACTTGCCGCACAGCCGACAAGGCCAAGCACGGCCACCAATCCCAACATCCGAAACGCACTGCCCGCAACCACTGGCATGGTCAATTCCCCGCCTTTCGCATCTACCCTCAAGAAACGCACACGCCGCCCCTCCGCAAACGGAAAGGGCGGCGCGGTGATTAAGTCGGTCAGTCGTTACTTGTTACGGATAAAGCAGCCAACCGGACGGGTCTGCGTGGTCTCCGGCTTCTTTCCGGCGAGAATCGCATCGACCGCTTCAACGACGTAGTGCTTGGTTGGATTGTTCTGCTTGTCGTCGAAGGCGCCGACGTACTGCACGGTGCCTTCCGCGTCGAGCACGAAGACATGCGGCGTGACCCGGGCGCCGAATTCGGTGGCGCTGTTGCCCGAAGCGTCGTAGACATAGGGGAAGGCAAATCCCTTCTCCTCGGCCCGCTTCTTCATATCCTCAAGGTCTTCGGTCGCCTTGTTGGCGTTGATGGCGACGAAGGCCACGCCCTTGTCCTGATACTTCTTGGCAAACTCGTTGAAGCGATCCTCGTAGGCGACGGCGACCGGGCAGCTATTGCAGGTGAAGACCACAACCGTGGCCTTCTTGTCCTTCAGGTCGGCAGAGCTGTAAGTCTTGCCGTCGGTTCCCTTCAGCCCCTTGAGTTCCGGCGCCTTGTCGCCAGGACCAACTCCGGCGAAAGCGGGAGCGGCAATCAAGGCCAGGGCGGCCAGTGCGAACATAGCGCGACGAATCATAGTCACTCTCTCCTAGGTAGAACAATTTACCTGGAACACAAAATCTGAATGGACCGCCCCCATGGGCGGAACCCAGCGGCAATCAAGTCTTTAGTACGCCCCTCGCGACAGGCGGTTCAATGCGGCCCGAGGAAAGCGTGGAAGGCTATCGGTTGGCGAGCCCGATCGGCGGACTTTGGTGAATGTAACCCCAGCCGGCGCCGACGGATTCGAATGTACGGCCGTATTTTACGGCAGGCGAAGGTGGAATCAAACCAGAGCCAGTCGTCGAAACGCACGCGCCGCGCGGCTGCGCTAGTAGCGGACGACTTTGCGCATCAGCCACACGCCAATCGCCACACAGATGAGGTTCGCCACCCATACCGCGTAAGGAGGCAGCTCGCCCGCCTTCGCCCGGTCGAGACCGAACGCCAGAAACGGGTAGTAGACCAGCAGAATCGGCAAGAACACGAGGCCGAACGTCGTCATCAGATCGGATGTCCGCATCCGAATCGCTAGCGGGGCGCCGACAAGCACGAAGCAGAGGCAGCTAAACCCATTGGCCCACCGCCGCCACGGCTCGGTGCGCAAGCGGTGCAAACGCGTGTGGGCTTTCGTGAGCTGCCAGCGGCGGGAGTCCCAGACGGCTTCAAGCATGTCGTCGAGATTGCCCGTGACCAGCGAGAAGCCGATTTCCGCAGCCATCGACTGCTCAAGCTGGGTGATCAGCTTTTCCTGGCGTTCGACTTCCCCCTGAATCTGCCGCATGGCGTAGGTCGTGGGGCTGCCGGTGCCTACGTCCTTCGTCAGCGCGAGGGTCAGCGGAATCTCGCGTTCGATCGTTCCGGGAAAGTGCCCTTGGATGCCGTTCCCCGCATCAATCTCGCAGTCGGTCAGGATGAGTCGCAGGGTGCCTTTTTCCAGGTTGGAGCTTAGCTCGGCTTCTTTGGCGATCAGCGTCAGAGCCGGCATGTCGTTGCTGGCCTGGAAGTTGATGATTGGGCGAATCAGGCGGCGGTCCTCGACATCCTTCACAATGATCGAAAACCGTGGATTGCTATACGACCGCTGGGCTCGCAGCATGCCGTAGCAAATTTCCTCGACCGACTCGATCACCACCCGCTGCATGCCTTGCTGGCCCCAGGAGTAGGCCAGATCGTTCAGCCAAACGGCGATCAGGCTGACGACGAACGCCAGCGCAAATGCCGGGCGCAGCAGCACCATCGGCGAAATGCCTGCCGACTTGGCGGCGACCACTTCGTTGTCGCCCGACATGCGGCCAAAGATCATGCAGACCGTAAAGAGCATCGTGCCCGGCACGGCAAAGACCAAAGCCGTAGGGAGCACGAAGGGAATCAGCCGGAGCGTCGGCAGCAGGCCGAGGTTCATCTGCATCGCTTCCTGGCCGACCACGACAATCACCAGCAACAACGTCAAACCGAACAAGGTGACGGAAAACACCTTGGCCAATTCGAGGAAGATGTAGCGGGTAATAATGTTCATGGCGGGTCCGGTCAGCGGGCATCCATGCGGCTGGTCGGCGGCGCGCCGGGAAGGCCAGCGCGGATGGGAAGTTTAGCAGAGAGAGCGGAAAGCTAGAACGACAGTTCTGGGGCGTCAGGCCGCGTTTGATGCGAGTGCTAGCTGCCAGCAGCGGCGGTTCATGCTACCGCTCGATCGGAATGCCACTGCCAAGTGGGACAAAAAGACCTCGGGGGACTTTCGTCCCCCGCTCGCCTGGCGTTAGCGGTTTTTCATTCGTGGGTCGAGTGCGTCGCGCAGGCCGTCGCCGAGGAAATTGAGGGCGAAGAGCGTCGTGGCCAGGGCCAGCCCCGGAAAGAGCACGAGCCACCAGTTCACTTGCACCGGCGTGATGACCTTGATGCCGTCCTGCATGAGCAGCCCCCACGACACGTCGGGCGGCTGCACGCCAAGACCAAGGAACGAGAGGAACGCTTCGAAGAGCATCACGCTCGGAATCGTCAAAGTTAAATAAACGATCACCACGCCGAGGACGTTCGGCACCAGATGGCGGAAGACGATTCGTCCACCGCTGGCCCCGATGGTTCGCGCGGCGTCGACGAACTGCTCGTGTTTGAGCGAGATGATCTGGCCGCGAACCACGCGGGCCATCGTCAGCCAGTAGATCGCGCCGATAACGACGTAGAAGATCATGATCTGGTTGATGCCGTACTGGAGCAAAGTCGCCTTGATCGTGTCTTCGCTCAGCACGGTGATCATAAAGATCACGACAAAGATGAACGGCACCGAGTAGAGGACGTCGACGACGCGCATCATCGCCGCGTCGACCAATCCTCCGGCGTAACCGCTGATCGCGCCATAGCTCACGCCGATCAGCAGCGAGACGAGCGTCGCCACCACGCCCACGACCAGCGACACGCGCGCTCCCCAGCAAATTCGCGAGAGAACGTCGCGCCCCAGTTCATCCCGGCCACAGATCGACGGAATGCACCAGTCGCTGAAAAGCTTGATTCGGGCGCTCGTCATCGCGCGGGCCAACGGTCCCAGATTGTTCCAGAGCTTGAACGGGTGACGCCGCTCGTGAGCGACGATTTCGTCGGCAATCTCCGCCCGCTTCGCGGGGTCGGTGGTTTGCGCCAGTTGTTGGCGGAGTTTTTGGGTCTCAGCTTCAAACTCGGCCACCTGCGCGGCGGTGAACGGCAGCTTAACGGGCTGCAGATTGGGAGGCAGGTAAATATGTTCGTCGTCGGCTACCTGCAACTGCGGCGATTGCAGCGGCAACAGCGGCGTGAAGAACGCCAGCAGGACGATCAGGATCAAGAGCACCAGCGACGCCATCGCCGCCAGGTTTCGCCGCAACCGACGCCAGGCGTCGCGCCAGAGCGACACGCCTTTGATGCGCGACGCTTCGGCGAGCAATTGCTCGTAGCGCTCGCGGGCGGCGGGGCTTGTGAGCGGTTCGGCTGCGGAGTCGCCGGACCGATCGATGGTGGTTGCGTTACTCGTCACGGGCTTACTCCATCTTCACCCGCGGATCGATCACCGCATACGAAATATCGACCAGCATGTTCATCACGTACACGAGGATGGTCGAGACGAGCACGATGCCCATGGCGAGCGTATAGTCGCGTTGGCTGGCGGCTTCAATGAAATGGCTTCCCATGCCTGGAATGTTGAAGATGCGTTCCAGGATCAGCGAACCGGTCAAAATGCCAGCCGCCGCCGGACCAATGTACGAAACCACGGGCAAGATCGCGCCGCGCAGCGCGTGCTTCACGATCACGGTCCGCGGCGAAAGGCCTTTGGCGTAGGCGGTGCGGATGTAATCGAGGTTGAGCACTTCGAGCATACCAGCCCGCGTCAGGCGAGCGACGTAGGCCGTGTACGGAGCGGCCAGACAGAGCGCCGGAAGCCAAATATGGTCGCGACTCCCCCAACCAGCCGGCGGGAGCAAGTGCCACTGGAACACGATGATCAAAATCGCCACGCCGGCTAGCACGAAATTCGGCACCGCGATGCCGAGCGTCGCAAACGCCATGAACGAGTAGTCGAAAAACGAGTTCCGCCGCACAGCCGAAATCACGCCCGCAACCGTTCCGAAAAACAGCGCGAACGTCAGAGCGAAAATGCCCAGCGCCGCCGACACCGGAAAGCCTTGGGCGATCACTTCGTTGACCGAATAGTCCTGCAGCTTCATCGACAGCCGCAAATCGCCCCGCAATGCGTCCCAAAGCTGCGAGCCGTACTGAACCAACAGCGGCTCATTCATCCGGAACTGAGCTTCCAGATTGCGCTGAATCGCCGGTGGCACCTTCTTTTCGGCTGAGTACGGCCCGCCGGGGACAAGACGCATCAAAATCCAGGTGATCGTGAATACGATCCACACCGTCAGCAGCATCCAGAGAACGCGCTTGCCGAGCAATATGCCGAGTCCTAGCAGTCGACGACTCATCGGGCGCCTCCTGCCGTCTTTTCGCCGGCGCCAAACTTAAGTGCCTTTGCCTTAGCCTCTTTGTCGACCTCGATGAGCGTCAACGGGTGGAGATCCTGCACGTTGTTGAAGAACCCGCGTACGTATGGCTTCACCAGGTTCTTCGAAACGTAGAAATAGAACGGAATAATCGGCATTTCTTCGAGCAGGATCGCTTCGGCTTCGCTGAGCATCTTGAGCCGCTTTTCGGGGTCGCTCTCCTGGCTTGCCCCTTCGATCAGCTCGTCGTAGCGAGCGTTTTTCCAGCCGGTTTGATTCTGGGGATTGTCCGAGACAAACAGGTCGAGAAACGTGTTCGGATCGGGATAGTCGGCAATCCAGCCGGCGCGAGCGACGCCGTAGTCGAGCTTATCCTGGGCGTCGAGATAGACGCCCCACTCCAGACCACGCAGACGGGATTCAACCCCCAAGTTTTCGCGCCACATCTGCTGCACGCGTTCGGCGATCGTGCGATGGGCGTCGGTATCGTTGTAGAGAATTTCGACCACCGGCAAGCCGCGGCCGTTCGGATAGCCCGCCTCGGCGAGCAGCTTCCGGGCTTGTTCGACGTCAAAGCCTTGCCCCGGAGGACTTTCATAACCAGCAAGCCCCGGAGGAACGAAAGTGGTCGCCGGCACTTCGCCAGCCCGCGTGATGATCTGGCAAATATTCGCCTTGTCGATTGCCAGGTTCAGCGCCCGCCGCACCCGCGGATCGCGCAAGCCGGGCCTGGTCGTGTTCACGCGATAGAAATAGACCGTGAGCATCGGCGCCGATCGAAACTGGTCGCCAAACTCCTTCCGAAGCTTTGGAATGGTCGATACGGGCATCACCGTCGCCCAATCGATCTGCTTGTCGAGATACAAATTGAGCGACGTCGTTTCCGACTTCACAGCCATGGCGTCGATCGTGTTCAGCTTGACGTTGGCTGCGTCCCAGTACTTTGGATTCTTCTTCAGCCGAATCCGGTCGCGAATGCGGCGGAACTCCATCGTGAATGGTCCGTTGCCGACCAGATACTGGGGCTTGGCCCACCCCGGCGAGCCGTACTTTTCTATCGTCGGCCGATGGACCGGATAGAGCGTGTAGAAGGCGACCAGTTCGTTGAAATAGGGCGTGGCCGAGTTGAGCGTCACCACCAAGGTCTTCTCATCGACGGCTTTCACGCCGACCGTCTTCGAAAAATCGGTCAGCACCCACATGCACGGTTCGATTTCACCGTCGTAGAGCGGCTGCGAGAGGCGAGGTTTCTTGGAGAACGCACGCAACTTCGGCTGGTCCTTCCCCTCCTCTTCGACCTCGACGAGATAGACCCACTTTTCTTGCCACTCCCCTTCGATGCGGTTCTTGCGTTCTTCGGAGGCGTCTTCGGGAATGACCGGAGCTTTCGGCTTGCGGATTTCTTTCAGCCGACCGTGCAAAATGGTCCCGCGCGGAAAGAGTTGCAGCGGATTGGGGCGGTCGGCCAACTCGACTTCGACGAGATCGCCGTTCTCGAGCTGCATCGTGTTGTAGGCCCGGCCGCCTTTCAGATAGTAAAGCTGATAGGCGTATTGGCTGGCCGATTCCGGATGGAGCACTCGCATCCACGACCATTCAAAGTCGTAGGCCGTCACCGGCGAGCCGTCGGACCACAGGCGGCCATCCTTAATGCGGTAGGTGTAGACGCGGCCGTCTTCGGAAATCTCCGGCAGGTCAGCCATCGCTGGTTGCGGCGTCATCGGCACGTTGTCGTCAGGGCCGTACTTCTCCTCCCACCCGGGCTCGGGAAGGCTGCGAAGCAGTCCTTCGAAGAGGGCGTTGAGGATGCGATTTTCCGGGCTTCCGGTCGCCCGGGCCGGGTCGACAGTCTGCACTTCGTTGCCGTTATCGAAAGCAAAGTCGGCGGGCGGCAATTCCTCGAAGGCGATCGACCAGACAAACGCCACCCCAAGGAGCGCTAGAAATAGGAGCGGAAAGAGGGCGCGAAAGATCGGCGGCATCGATTCCGGTTGCTCCGCAAAAACGCCGTAAGTGATTGCCTGCTCACGCACAGAATAAGCGTCGGTGAGCCAGGTAACAACCAAGCTATCCCCTGATTCATGGGGCCCCACGCAGGGGGAACCAGGTGTCGCCTGCGAGCGGTGACAGCATTTTATGCAAAATTCGCGAGAAAATGCGGCCTGCCGGGGCCTGCGGGTATTTCCAAACGTTTGGGGCCGGGCTTAGAATAACCCGCGCATTGAGAAGAGGCGTTTGTCTGCCGACAACTCCAAACCGCCATGTTCTGTGGCGCCGGCAGCAAACCAAGCGAACAGACTCATCTCAGCGTTAGGTTCAACATACGCAACGAGCAGGGTACCGCCTCGTAGGGGCCATCGTATGGCTGCGTCGAGGTTGGGGCTTTCATGGTCGGAAGCAGGAAGTGACCACACACCGAGGACGCCGCCGGTCTGTAATCGGCTAGTCCGCGGGGGTGATTCCTACCCCTTTGGAGCGTTATGCACATGACGCGGGAACAGATTGCGAGGGACCCAATGGCCACGGTACTTTCCGAAACAATGCACAGCGAAAACCAATCCGTGTCGGCGCCGCATGTTCATTCGACGACGACCGACGTTGGCAACGCGCCACTCCGTCCGCTCGCGGACGACACCGCTCGCGATCTGGTCCAGCTCTTTAAGCTGCTCGCCGACGAAACCCGGCTGCGAGTGCTCTACTTCCTGATGCAGCGAGAAGAACTGAACGTTCGCACGCTCTGCGAACTGCTCGGCCAAAGCCAGCCGGCCGTGAGCCATCACCTGGCGCTGCTCCGCGTGGCCGGCATCATCGAATGCCGCCGCGACGGCAAGCACAACTTCTACCATGTTGTGCCCAAGCGCTTTCAGGCCTATCTCGACACGATCTTCGCCGCCGCGCCGCAGCAGACGCGAAAGATCCGGCTCGAAGACGCCGTGCTAACCTACACCCGCGACGGCGAGACGGCGTAGCGCTTCGAGCGTTCACCGCGCCTTCAAGGATGCCTCAGATTACGAGCATCCGGCAAAGTTACGAGCATCCCCCCAAAATTACGAGCATCCGGGTTCATCCCGGATGCCCACCGCGGTCCGCCCAATCAAACCGACCGCAAACGTCAATCCACAAACACAAACTCATTCAAATTCAAGATCACGCGGCAAGCGTTCGCCAGGCCGAACTCGTCGGCATAGGCTGAGAGCTGCGTCAGTTCTTCCTTCGTCGGCTCGCGGCTGAGGGCGAGGCGGAACGCTTCTCGCACTCGTTCCGCTGATGTATCTCCGGCGGCCGAAACCCGCGCCGCGAAATGCTGGCTCATCCGCACCATGAACTTGTTGTTCATGAGCGTCAGGGCGGAGAGAGCGTTGATCGTCTCGTTCCGCTTTTCGACCATCTGCGACGGATCGGCGCAGTCGAGCGACTCCATAAACGGATCGGGCGCCGAGCGGACGATGAAGCGGTAGATCGAGCGCCGATGGGTCTTCGGATCGTCCGGGTCCTGCTTGTGATATTGGAAGTGGGGCGAGTGTTCCGGCTTCTCGAGCACAAAGTCCCAGAAGCCGGGGCCCCCCATCGATGTGTCGAGCTTGCCCGCCACCTGCAGCGTTGCGTCGCGCACACATTCGGCGTCAAGCCGCTTTCGGCTGAAGCGCCACAGATAGACGTTCGAAGCGTCGATCTTTTCGAACGCCTCGTTCGTCGCCGACGACTGGCGATACGCCGCGCTGTTGACGATCAGCCGATGCAGGTCCTTGAGCGACTGTCGGCCGTCGCGAAATTCAACCGCCAGCCAATCGAGCAATTCCGGATGGCTGGGCAGTTGCCCCATGCGGCCGAAGTCGTTGGGCGAATCGACGATCGCCCGGCCGAAGTGATACTGCCAGACGCGATTGACGATCACGCGCCAGGTGAGCGGATGACGCTTGTCGGCGATCCATCGAGCCAGGGCCGCCCGACGCTCTCCTTCGGAATGCCCTTCCGACAGCTCGAACCGCGACGGCAGACCTTCGACCAGCGGCGGAACGCCGGGGCCGACGAGTTTGCCTGGCTTGGTGACTTCGCCGCGGGCGAGCACGTAAATATCGCGAGGCTTGCCGCCGCTGGGGCCGCGGCCGACAAAGTTGCCGCTGCCGTGATGAACCGTGCCGGCATAAACCATTTGCCGCGGCGGCAGCGCCGCAAGCTGGTCTTCCACCTTCTTCAGCTCGGCCCGATTGGCGTCGATTTCGGCGGCGAGACCGTCGGACAGCACTCGCTTAAGCAGTTCATCCCGCTCGGCTTGTAGGCGTTCGATTTCCTTGCCCGCCCGGCTGGCGACGCCGTAGTAGTAGCCGTCGGTCAGATTCTTGCGCGACCAGCGTACCGGCGCTTCAATCGAATCTTGCGAAGTGACCTCTGCTCCGGCTGCCACGTTGACGCCGGCTGGCGATTTCACGATGAGCTCGGCCAGAGCGAAGATGTAGTCGTTCATTCGCGGAGCCAGCTTCGTCGCGGTGACGCGGACGTATCGTGCCTTCACGCCGTCGAGCTTCACTGCCTGCGGCCGAACGCCCGGGATCGGAAAATCAGCCCCCGTTTGATCGACCACCGTCGTCACGTCTGACGCAAACGTCGGATAATCGCTCACTTCGATCTTGTACCGCACCGGAAAACCGAAGCCGGCGCCGATGTTGTTGAAGTTGTCGTGGCAGCCGACCACGATGATCTGCGAGATCGGCTGACTCTCGCCAAGATCGACCTGCACCCACTTCGCGATATCGTCGCGCGCCTCGATCGCACTGTGATAGCCGAACTCCGGTCGCTCCTCGCTGGCAGGCTGGGCGCTCAACTGGGCTAGACGGGCGTCGAGCCGAGCAAGCGCTTCGCCGCCAAGTTCTTTCACCTTCGCGTCGAGTCGCTTTCCTGCAGCGACAAGCTGCTGGCGACTTGCTTCGAGCTTCGCCCGCTGACGAGCAACTTGCGGATCGGCGTCGTAGGGACGATCGGCCCGGTCGATGGCTGCGAATACCGCCTGCAGGCTGTAGTAGTCCTCCATCGTCACCGGGTCGAACTTGTGATTGTGGCAGCGGGCGCATTGCGTCGTGACGGCGCAAAACGCGTTCATGGTGGTCATCACCATGTCGTCGCGGTCGAGATTGCGGGCGACCATGCCGTCGATCTTGTTCTCCGGCACTTCAGCATGGCCGACAAAATCCCACGGTCCGGCTGCAATGAAGCCGACGGCGACGTTGCCGTCGACCGTGTCGGGAAAGAGCACGTCGCCGGCAAGTTGTTCCAGGATGAACCGCTCGTACGGCTTGTCTTCGTTGAGGGCCCGAATGACATAGTCGCGATACGGCCAGGCGTTCGGGCGGAGTTTGTCTTTGTCGTAGCCGTGCGTGTCGGCGTAGTGCACCACGTCGAGCCAATGCCGGGCCCAGCGTTCGCCGTAATGAGGCGAGTCGAGCAGCCGATCGACCAGCTTCTCATAAGCTTGCGGATCGGGATCGGCGACAAAGGCTTCGACTTCCTCCGGCGAGGGCGGGAGCCCGATCAGGTCGAAGTACAAACGGCGAATGAGCGTCCGACGGTCGGCTTCAGGCGACATCGCCAGCCGCATCTCGCGCAGTCTGGCCAAAAGGAACGCATCGACGGGCGTGCGCACGCGGGCTGCGTCTTCCGCCGCAAGCTGGGGCAGGGCAGGGCGGGTGAGTGGGCGCAGGGACCACCAATTGAGATCGGCGAGGCTGAGGTCCTGCAGGACGCGCTCTTTCGGCCACGCCGCGCCAGCTGCGATCCACTGGCGAATTGCGGTGACTTCGTCTTTGGTAAGCGGTTCGCCCTTCTTGGGCATTTCCGGAGCGTCGCCCGAGATGTAATCGAGGATCAAGCTCTCGTCCGGCTTGCCGGCCGCAATGGCCAAGCCGCTCTCGCCCCCCGCAAACGCCTTGTCGCGCGATTGAAGCGAAAGGCCTCCTTTCGGAGTTTCGTCGTTGTGGCAACTGACGCACCGCTTTTCAAAGACCGGCGCGACCTTGTCTTTGAACAAGCCTTCGTCGGCATGCCCAACGGCGGCCAGCGAGAGCGAAACCATCGATGCGAGGAACCAACGCATGCATAGAACCTTGGAGAGGCGCAGGCGGGATAGCATGGCAAGCATTTGCCATGATAACTCAAGCCGTGCGTCGCCGGCCAGATTTGAGAGGGAGGCAAGTCGCAGCCGGATTTGGCTTGTTGGCGTCTGAAGCGGCCCTACGACGCGCCAAAACGCTCGCAGCCGGCGAGCTCGTCCCGTTCGAACCAGATGTGCTTGTTCCAGTTCGCTTCGTCGACATGCGGAAAATCGGTCCGCAGGTGCGTGCCGCGAGATTCCTCGCGCATCAGGGCCGCTTGAATCATGATCCGGGCAACCGTGAGCATGTTTTGCAGCTCCCAGCCCCGTTTGTCTTCGAACTGCCGCGTAAGCACGTAGCGCTGCCACTGGTCGACGGCGTCGAGCGCCTCGAGCATTCGCCGGCTGTCGCGTCGGACGCCGCAATTGCGCCACATCAAGCTCTTGAGCGAGTTCAAAATGTCGGCCAGATCGAGCGATTCAGCCGGCGTTGGCGCCACTTCGTTTTCGAGCGGATAGGTCTTCAATTCGTCGCTCATTTCGAGCGCCGCAGCCGACGCGGCCATTCCCGCGTGAGCCCCATACACGAGTCCCTCCAGCAAGCTGTTCGACGCCAACCGATTCGCGCCGTGCAGACCAGTGGAGCTGACCTCACCCGCAGCCCACAGGCCCGGTAGCGACGTGCGCCCCTGCAGATCGACCTCGACGCCACCAATCATGTAATGAGCGCCGGGGCGAACGGGAATCTTGTCGCGGGTGATGTCGATATCGAACTTCAAACAGGCGGCTGCAATGCCGGGAAAACGCTTCTTGACGAACTCCGGGTCGAGATGCGTCACGTCGAGATAGACGCAAGGGTGCTGCGTCTTTTCCATCTGCGTGACGATCGCCTGCGAGACGATGTCGCGCGGCGCCAATTCGCCCCGCACGTCGTACTCGTGCATGAACCGCACGCCGTGCCGATCGACCAGCCAGCCACCTTCGCCGCGGATCGCCTCGGTAATCAGGCTGCGGCTGCCGCCGGCGATGTAGAGGACCGTGGGGTGGAATTGCATGAACTCCATATCCCGCAGCCGGGCCCCCGCGCGGTAGGCCATCGCGTGGCCGTCGGCGGTAGCGACTGGCGGGTTGGTCGATTCGCGATAGATTTGCCCCGCGCCGCCGGTCGTCAGAATGGTCTGTTTGGCCCAGACGAGCATCTTTTCGTGGTGCTCGTTCGAGATGATCGCGCCGCGGCAAACGCCCTCGTAGGTAAGCAGGTCGATCGTGAACGTGTTGGGCAACACGCGCACGTTGGGCAACGAGAGCGTGCGCTCGATCATCGCCCGCATCACTTCCTTGCCGGTCATGTCCCCCAGCGCGTGGACGATGCGGTTGTGGCTGTGCCCCCCTTCGCGGCCGAGGGTGATTCGGCCCGCCATTTCGTCAAACTGGGTTCCCCACTCCGCCAGCTCTTGAATCCGTTTGGGGGCTTCGCGCACAACCATGTCGACCACCGTCGGATCGCAGAGCGTTCCGCCGGCAACGATCGTGTCGTGAATGTGTTCTTCAAAGCGATCATCCGGATCGAGCACGCCCGCGATGCCGCCTTGGGCATAGTTGCTGTTCGACTGCGTGATCTCGTCCTTGGTGATCACCAGCACGTTGAGCGAAGGATCGATCGCGTTCGCAGCCCGCAGGCCGGCGAGTCCGCCGCCGAGGATCAGCACGTCGGTAAAAAAGTGAGGCAGCCGACGCGGGTGGAAAGGTACCAGGTATCGCGGAGTAACAACCGTCATGTGGCCTCGAAGATCGAACAGGACAACATCGCTCGTTGCGGAAAACGGTGCGGCGCTGCGGAACCAGTCGGCAGCGGCCCCCGAGTGTAGCATCGATCGGCGTTTTAGCGATTGCCGGCTCGTGCCGCTCCCTTGCGGAAGGCGTCGAATTGATCGCGGTAGCGGCTCGGCGGCGGAACGCGGCCGCCCGAGTCGCGCAGGCCGCGTTGATCGTCGCTCACGCTGCCGCCAGAACGTTTGCGCAGCTTAGGATCTTTGAGCCCAAGGCTGCGGAGCGCGTCGTCGAGTTCGCGGGCGGCGTTGGGATCGCGTTCGGCTTCGCTCTTAAGCCGATCCCAGCGGCGGATGAACTCTTGCATTTGCTCGCGCGTCATTCCCAGGCGATCGAGCAGTTCTGGATCGGGATTGTGCTCTTGCTCCTTGAGCTTGCTCAGGACAAGGTCGGTGGCTTTGCGGGCGAACTCGAGATTGGCCTGGTCGGCTTCGGTGTATTCGCCCGTCGACGTGTAGCCAGCGGGGGGACGATCGGCGTCGACGCCGCCACCCACAACCGGGCCGGTTCCGCCGGCGGGCGTTTTGCCGCGGGCGCTCGCCGCTTGGTTGTTCTGCGACTGGTCGTTCGCGGCTTCGCCTTGGCCGGACTGCGCGTTGCGATCTCCCTCGCCGGTCGGCTGATTTTGCTGGCCCGAGCCTTTCGCTCCGCCCGACGCGCCCCCCGGCTGATTGCCGCTCTCGCTCGGACGCGAGGAGCTGCCGTCCCCTTTTTCGTTGCCAGCCGAGCCGGTTTGGCCGTCGGACTTCTCCCCCTGGCCACCTTTGCTGCCGGTTTCGCCCATGCCGGTTTCATTGGCCGCGCCGGCCCCTTCATCGGCTGCGCTATTACTGCCAGCCGAGTCGTTTCCTTCCTGACCGCCCGATTGGCCGGCGCCTTTGCTGCCGCCGCCGCTGCGATCCCCCGAAGTGCCCCCCTTGGAGTCGGACTGGCGTTTGCTGACGCTCGGTGCGCTCGTCTCGCCATTCTCCGGCGTGGAGCTGGAATCGCTCATTTCCTTCTGGCGGTCGCGATTGGTTTCCTGCCCCTGGCCGGAGCCGGTCTTGTCTTGGCTGTTCTTGCCCGCGCCGGAGTCGCCGTTCTGGCCTGCGCCCGGTTCCTTCAGTTCCCCTTCGCCTTGTTTGTCCGCCTTGGGCTCCCCTTGGTCGGTACGCGCGCCACCCTGCGGCCGGCCACCTTCGCCGGAGGCTTTTTGATCGTTCGGACCTTTGCCTTGGGCGCTGTCTTGCCCCATCGGCTGTCGGGCTTCGCCCGGCTGGCCGTCGTTTTTTTCGCCTGAGCCCGACGTGCCGCCGGGCTGTGGACCGCGGTTCATGTCGGCCTGGCTGGACTTGCCACCTTGCGCGCCACTCTTGCCAGACTGCTGGCCATCTCGGGCGTCCGCGTCGCCGGACTCGCCGCCGCTTTGCGCATCGCCTTCCTGAGCCTGATCTTGATTGCCCCCGCGCTGGCCCTTTTGATTGCCGTCCTGCTTTCCCTGGCCCGGCTGATTCTCCGCGCCGGCTTCGCCAGCGCTACTCTGGCCGTTTTGCTGCGGTCCTTGACCGCCTTGTCCTTTTTGCAGATCGGCGGAAGCGTTTTCGTCCTTCTGCAGCTCTTCGAGCAGGCGATCGAAGACGTCGCCGTCGTGCTCCGGCTTTTTGCCCGCGCCGCCTCGGCCGCCGCGCGGGCCTTGCTGGCCCGCGGAGTCACCGGCTTCGCCGGGTTCGTTCCTTTGCTGCGAATCGCTGCCGCCTTCGCGTCCCCCTTGCTGGCGCGATCCCTTGCCGCCGCCTTGCGCGCCGGCCTCAGAGGGTTCGCCACCCTCTTCGGCGCCGGATGGATCGCCCGATTGGTCGCCCGACTGCGAGCCGTTTTTGCCTCCCGACCTGGCGTTCTGCTTGCCCGAGCCGCCACCTTCGCTGCCGTCCGAAGCGTCGCCGCTATTCTCGTCGCCACTTTCTCCCTTCTCGCTCGACGAGCCCTTACCGCCGCCTTGCTGCGATTGGCTATCGCCGCCCCCCGAATCGGAGCCGCTGCTCTGCTGGTTGTCGGCGCCGGATTGCTTGTTCTTTTGCGATTGGCTGCCTCCCTTGTCGTCCTGCTTGGAGTTCTTGCCTTGTTGCGAGTCGCTCTTGCCGCTGGCCGACTGGTTTTCGCCGCCGTTCGCCTCGTCTTGCGGACGCGAGTCCATTGGCGAATCATTCGGCCCCGCGCCACCGTCTCCGTCACTGGCCTGATCCTCTTGGCCAGCCGAATTGGGATCGTTCGCGCCGCCGCGCTCGCCTGCCGCACGCGGAGCAACGATGCGCAGGACGTAGCGTTCCGACTGCGCCACGTTCGGCTGCGGATCGGGGGTCGGCATGGCCACGCCGCTGACGCTGGCGACGGAAGGAACAGCCGTGCGGTTGTCTTCCGCTACAGCCCAATAGGTCAGTTCTTCGCCAGCCCGCAATTTCCAATCGCTGGGACGGAAGACAAACTTGCGCGAGATCTGCGGCGGCTGGCCATCGGCTGGCTCAAGCATCGAGCGAATCACCACTTCGCGATTCCGAGCCCGCCCCATCAGGTCGACCTTCGTCAAGCCGAAGTCGGGATCGATGGCGCGGACCTCGATCGCCTGCGAGCCGTTCTCGGGCACTTCAACTTCGCGCGCTTGCGGCGTGATGATTTCCACTTCTGGCGGCAGATCGCGCAACACTTCGATGCCGTGCAGCACCGGCTGTTGGCTTTGCTGCTGCCGCTCGTTGATGAATCGCAGCTGATAGGAGCTTCGCCACGGCGTACGGCGATCGCTTCGCAATTGCAGCACGAGTACTCCCGTCGCCCGGTTGCCCTGAACATTGAGCTTCATCGTCTCGGCGGGGCCGGAACCGGGATCGGGATCAAACTCGATCCAAGCCGTTTTGATCGGCTGATTGGCTCGCGCGGTGATCGACACGCGGGTTCCTTCGAGCCCCTTCAGGTCGCCGCGGTCGGTCGATTGCGGCGCCTTGCGCGTGTAAGCCGGATAGGCGTAGTCGCATTTCTCAACGACGATCCGCGGCGAGTCGATTACCGTCAGCCGATAGTCCGACGTCGCCGCGTCTCCCGCTTCGACGCGATAGACCACGTTCTGCTGCAAGCCGCCGGTCGACGACACCGTTCCCGCCGCGCCGCCGGCGGGGAGCGTCGCTTCGAAGCGTCCGCCGCCGACCGCCGTCATCGGTACGCGCTGGTCGATCAGCGTTCCGTCGACGGTGCTGTAGACGACTTCAATTGCGTCTCCTTCGCGAGCGCCAGCCACCGCAGCCGACACCTTCACGCTCTCGCCGATATAAACCTCGGTCGAGCCCGGCTGCACGTCGCTGATTTCCACGCGCGAGGGACGAGCAATGTCGGCCCACGGCGCAAGCACGCGCGCCGCCGTCTGGAACGGATCTTTCGGCGAGAGAATTTTGTAGAGCCCGAGGATGGCCATGATACCGACGAGCAGATAGCCCATGCGGATGAGCTTCGAGCGATCAACGGCTGCGTCGACCGGCACCGTGGCGATGTCGGCGGCTGCGCGCTTTTCGAGCGCTTCGAGCACGACCTCTTTCACGCCCAACGGCGAGCGCCGTAGCAGCAGAAAATTGAGCAAGCTGTTCTTCAGGCTCGGCGTGCTCTCTTCGATGGCATGGGCGGCGTATTCGGGATTGATGCTCCGCACCAGCAGCGGCAGCACCTTTTGCCAGAAGTACCACGCCACGCCAATGAGCAGGATCGCCAGCAGCACAGTGCGGCCAACATAGCCGAGCGAAACGACCCAATGGTCGACCAGCGACGCGACCAGCAGAAAACCGAGCACTCCAGCCAACAACAGAACGCTGCTGGCGCCCAGCTCGACGAGCTTCACCTGCCGCCGAGTACGATTGAGCTGCCGGTCGATGGCTTCCCGATAGCCCTCCCCCTGATGGGCCCGAACCGCGTCGGAGCGAGTTCCGCCATGGGCTGCACCAGTCGCCATAAGTCACCGCCGAGAAGAGAAAAGTCGCCCCACTGGAGCCTCGGCGCAGGGGAGCGCCGAAGCCTGTCTCTAAGTATAGACGACTCAACGGCAAAAGCGCTCTGGAAAGCCCCCAATTCGGCCCCTCCCAACGGGCGAAAAGTAGGGCAAAAACGTCCGGTCCGAACGAATTTCGGGCCAGATTCCGGCAGCAGCCCAAACGGGCCCCCCGTGGAAACTTGGGCGATGCGAGCGGCCTGATCGCCTCGCGCCTGGTACGGCTTGCCCGGCGCTGCATTCCCCGGCGGCCGCTTACTAGCGAAAGCTATTCGCTCCCCAGCTCGTCATATCGAACGAAATTCCTGCTTTCGATCGCCTTTCGCAGATTCTCGTCTATTTCAGCCCGACTCGGCGCGGGAATGACGGTGCGGCAACCAGACGCGTCCATTTCGGTCGGCGGCGGCAGCGTGTCGCCAGCCAAGAAGTGGCGCAGCGTGTCGCTGGCGCTGACATCCTCGTGGTGGTGGATGGGCTGCGATACGCCGCCGGCGATCACGAAGATACCCAATCCGATCGAACCGATCAGGATGACCGAGCTGAGCAGTTTGACGACCCACGCTTTCGCGACCCCAATCATCGTCCACCTCGATGGCTGTTGCCGATTCTTGTCGCCCGGTTCACGTTCGTACGGCGGCGACAAAGATTGGACGGCGCAGAGGCGGAAAAATTTCTAACTTTCTGGGCGCACATCGCGCGCCAGCGTTCTAAGTCGTTCGACGATCCGGACCAGCGGATCAAAGATCGCAAGGAAGATTTATTGCGGCGAGTCTTCCTTGGCGCTGCAAGAAAAGAGCGTCTCCGTGGCCCAGGCGTCTCGCCGGGGCAAAAAGAAGATCGTACGGCGCCAGGCCACAAGGCCCCGCCGTTAGCGACTCGCCACGACTAGGGATTCACGCGCGCCAGCGATTCCGGCTTGGGAAGCAAGCGTGAGCGTGTCCCCGCGCGCGCCTTTTCCATGTTGGCTTGCAACTCGGCAGCCGTGGGTGGGGGCGCCGTCTGCTCGGCAACCAGGTTGCCATCCAGCGTCACCAACTTCGGCGAATGCTGGGGACCTGTCACTAGATGCCGCCAAACATCGGCATAACTCACATCCCACGCCCGGTTCTCAGAGCGAGAGAATCCGCCGGCCGTGTAGGCCAGAAACAATCCGGACAAGACAAGAGCCGCCGCATTGCTCAAGGCCCGCGGCAGCCACGCAT
>Ga0182743_1001412_pt1 | contig 23605 bp, 32 predicted proteins | sample eDN3rd30CKraftOP_FD_128522 | JGI IMG/M metagenome (GOLD analysis project Ga0182743, IMG submission 128522) | Enriched Organic Plus compost microbial communities from Emeryville, California, USA - eDNA 3rd pass 30_C Kraft OP (version 2) (version 2) ... | reverse complement strand
CCATCCGGCCCCGTTCGTCAATCGCGGGTTCAGGTCCTTAATCCGGCATCGGAAAGCCCTCGGGGCCGGGCTCATCCGGCTATGTCATTGCCATCCGGGTTAACGACAGCAGAATTATCGCTCACTTGCGAGCAATTATAGGTTGGATGATGCAGGGGTAGGTGAGCACACCTGTCCGGCTGGTACGGCTGGTTCAATAAAGCCCTTGTGTTTGCTGGGGGTCCAGCGTATAGGCACGGCTTCATCATGGACTCCACCGGGAATCAGGGTGGCCCTGCGTGCAGGGGCTCTCCGGTGATGTTGAAAGGAAGAGGCGCATGAAAGCGCAGGAACTAAAAGACAAAACGCCGGATCAGCTGAAAGAACAGCTGCTCTCGCTGAAAAAGGAAGCGTTTAACCTGCGCTTCCAGCAGGCCACCGGCCAGCTCGAATCGACCGCCCGTATCCGTGCCGTCCGTCGTGACGTTGCACGCGTCAAAACCGTTTTGAACCAGAAAGCGGCCGAAGCCGCGGCGTCGAATTAAGGAGCCGGTCCATGCCCAAACGCATCCTGCAAGGCAAGGTCGTCAGCGATAAGAACGAACAGACCGTCACCGTTCTGGTGGAGCGGCGCTTCAAGCATCCGCTGCTGCACAAAACCGTGCGTTCGTCGAAGAAATATCGCGCCCATGACGCGAAAAACGAGTTCAAGGTCGGGGATATCGTTCGCATCGCCGAATGTGCGCCGATTTCGAAAACCAAACGCTGGACTGTTTTGTCTGACGCTTCTGAAGCCCAGGCCTGACACCAGAATTTAACGAAACCCTGGGGCCGGAGCATGAAGCAATTCGGGCCGGTCCCCAAAGGTCGGGAGTAACCAAATGATCCAGATGCAGACCAATCTGGATGTTGCTGATAACTCCGGCGCACGCCGGGTTCAGTGCATCAAGGTCCTGGGTGGTTCGCACCGTCGCTATGCGTCGGTGGGCGACATCATTGTCGTCTCCGTCAAGGAGGCCATCCCGCGCGGCCGCGTCAAGAAAGGCGACGTCCGCAAGGCCGTTGTCGTGCGCACCGCCAAAGAGGTGAAACGCGAAGACGGCACCTCGATCCGCTTTGACCGTAACGCTGCCGTCATCCTGAACAACCAGGGTGAACCGGTCGGTACCCGTATCTTCGGGCCGGTCGTGCGCGAGCTGCGGGCCAAGAACTTCATGAAGATCATCTCGCTTGCGCCGGAGGTGCTGTGATGGCTGCGAAGCTCAAAAAGGGCGACAAGGTCGTCGTGCTGACGGGCAAGGACAAAGGCAAGCAGGGTGAAATCACTGCTGTGTTCCCGAAAGAGAACAAGGCCGTGGTTGATGGCGTCAACATTGCTATCCGTCACCAGCGTCAGACCCAGAACAGCCAGGGCGGCCGCGTGGCGAAAGCCATGCCGATCGACCTGTCGAACCTTGCGCTGATGGACAAGAACGGCAAGGCCACCCGCGTCGGCTTCCGCGTCGAAGACGGCAAGAAGGTCCGCTATGCCAAGACCACCGGGGAGGCGATCTGATGCTGGATCAAGCCAATTACACTCCGCGCCTCAAGTCGCTCTACAAGGACAATATCCGCGCCATGCTCAAAGAAGAGTTTGGCTATAAGAACGACATGCAGATCCCGAAACTGGACAAGATCGTCCTGAACATGGGTATCGGCGAAGCCGTCAAGGACACCAAGAAGGTCAAACAGGGCGCTGAAGAGCTTTCGCTGATCGCTGGTCAGAAAGCCGTCATCACCAAGGCGAAGAAGTCGATCGCAGGCTTCCGCGTCCGTGAAGAGATGCCGCTGGGCGCCAAGGTGACCCTGCGTGGCGACCGGATGTATGAATTCCTGGACCGTCTGATCAACATTGCGCTGCCCCGCGTCCGCGACTTCCGCGGCGTCAAAGGCACGGCTTTCGATGGCCGCGGCAACTACGCCATGGGCCTGAAAGAGCACATCGTGTTCCCGGAAATCAACTTCGACAAGGTCGACGAAGTTCTGGGGATGGACATCATCATCTGCACCACCGCGCGGACCGACGCGGAAGCGAAGTCGCTGCTTCGGCATTTCAACATGCCGTTCAACAGCTGATCGCGGAGGGAAGAAGATATGGCAAAAAAATCCATGGTCGAGCGCGAGAAAAAGCGCCAGCATCTGGTTGAGAAATACGCCGCCAAGCGTGCTGCTCTTAACGAGATCATTCACGATCAATCCCGCCCGATGGAAGAGCGCTTCAAAGCCAGCCTGAAACTGGCTGAACTGCCGCGCAACTCTTCGGTCACGCGTCTGCACAACCGGTGCCAGCTCACCGGCCGTCCGCACGCGTATTACCGCAAACTGAAACTGTCGCGGATCATGCTGCGCGAGCTCGGCTCGTTCGGCCAGATCCCTGGCATGGTCAAATCGAGCTGGTAAGGGGGCACGATGTCGATGAACGATCCTCTCGGCGATATGCTGACCCGCATCCGCAACGCACAGATGCGCGGCAAATCGACCGTCCGTACGCCCGCCTCCAAGCTGCGCGCCTGGGTGCTGGACGTGCTTAAAGCAGAAGGCTACATCCGCGGTTATGAGCAGATTCAGACTGAATCCGGCCATACCGAGCTGGAAATCAGCCTGAAATACTTTGACGGCACCCCGGTGATCCGCGAGCTTGCTCGCGTGTCGAAACCCGGCCGTCGTGTCTATGCTTCGGTCAAGGACATCCCGCTGGTCCGCAACGGCCTTGGCGTGTCCATCGTCTCGACGCCGAAAGGCGTGATGTCGGATGCGGCGGCTCGCAGTGCCAATGTCGGCGGCGAAGTCCTCTGCACCGTGTTCTAAGGAGGGCAGGATGTCTCGGATTGGTAAAAAGCCGGTCGAACTGCCCCAGGGCGTGACCGCCGAAGTGAAAGGCCAGACCATCGAGGTGAAGGGTCCGAAAGGGACCCGTTCCTTCACCGCGACGGATGACGTGACCCTTGCGATCGATAACGGTGCTGTCACCGTTACGCCGCGCGGTCTGTCCAAGCGCGCGCGCCAGCAATGGGGCATGTCGCGTTCGATGGTGGCGAACCTTGTAACTGGCGTCAGCCAGGGCTTCAAAAGAGAGCTGGAAATCCAGGGTGTGGGTTACCGCGCGCAGATGCAGGGCAAGGTCCTGAAACTGGCGCTTGGTTATTCGCATGACGTGGATTTCGTGACGCCCGATGGCGTGACCATCACGGCGCCGAAGCAGACCGAGATCGTGGTCGAAGGCATCGACGAGCAGCTCGTCGGCCAGGTTGCCGCGAACATTCGCGAGTGGCGCCGTCCCGAGCCCTATAAGGGCAAGGGGATCCGCTACAAGGGCGAGGTCGTCTTCCGCAAGGAAGGCAAGAAGAAGTAAGGGGCGCATAAATGGCACTGACCAAAAAAGAGCTGTTCCAGAAGCGCCGCCTGCGCGTGCGGAACAAGTTGCGGAAGATTGCGAACGGTCGTCCGCGTCTCTCCGTCCACCGTTCGTCCAAGAACATCAGCGTTCAGGTGATCGACGATGTGAAAGGGGTCACGCTGGCCTCTGCCTCGTCGCTCGAAAAGGACCTGGGTGTTATTGGCAAGAACAACGTCGAAGCCGCGGCCAAGATTGGCGCCGCGATTGCCGAGCGGGCCAGGAAAGCCGGTGTCGAAGAGGTTATCTTCGACCGTGGTGGTTTCCTGTTCCACGGCAAGATCAAGGCTCTGGCGGATGCAGCCCGCGAAGGCGGTCTGAAATTCTGATGGTGCGGGTGGCGTTCGCGCCACCCCGATGATCCGGGGACTGCTCTTTCTTTTGCGGCCCACCTGGATTGGCTAACACGGCGCGCGACGCGCCAGCTTATGAGGAATGCCAGATGGCAGAACGTGAAAACCGTCGGAGTCGGCGCGAAGAGCGCGAAGAGACTCCGGAATTCGCCGACCGGCTGGTCGCGATCAACCGCGTGTCGAAAACCGTTAAGGGTGGTAAGCGTTTTGGCTTTGCTGCTCTTGTGGTGGTTGGGGATCAGCGCGGCCGCGTCGGCTTTGGTAAAGGCAAGGCCAAAGAGGTGCCCGAGGCGATCCGTAAGGCTACTGAACAGGCCAAGCGCAGCCTGGTCCGCGTGCCGCTGCGTGACGGTCGCACCCTGCATCACGATGTCGAAGGCCGTCACGGCGCTGGCAAAGTGGTGATGCGGACCGCCGTTCCGGGTACCGGTATCATCGCCGGTGGTCCGATGCGCGCTGTGTTTGAGATGCTGGGCGTTCAGGACGTTGTGGCCAAGTCGCTGGGTTCGCAAAACCCCTACAACATGATCCGGGCCATGATCGACGGGCTGAAAAAAGAAGCCTCGCCCCGCAGCGTTGCACAGCGCCGCGGCAAGAAAGTGGCCGAGATCCTGCCGTCCAACGACAAGCCGGCAGAAGCCGCTGTCGAAGCGTAAGGAGACAGGCCTATGGCTAAAACCATCGTTGTGAAGCAGATCGGTTCGCCGATCCGCCGCCCGGCCATCCAGCGTGAAACGCTGAAAGGTCTTGGTCTGAACAAGATGAACCGTACCCGCGAGCTTGAGGATACCCCGGCGATTCGCGGTATGGTTGCCAAGATCCCGCATCTGGTGACCATCATCGAAGAGCGCGGCTGATCTCGGTCCCGCGCGACGGAAAGTCAGAAACGCCCCGGAGATATCCGGGGCGTTTTTCATTCGCGCAGGGCACGAAAGCAGGACCTGTTAACCTTGTGGTAAGGGGTTCTGTCTATGCTGCGGGGGTGATTTGGGCTCCTGCAAGGGACATGCTGTGCTGTGCCGGATATTTGGTCTGATCCTATGCCTGTTGTTTTCGGCTGGGTTCGCTGATGCCAGTCCGTGGGCGCGTGGGAAGCGGGGTGTTTTTCTTTCCCTGTCCGGGGAGCGGGATCATGAGGGCAACGGCTATCTTGGCCTTTATGGCGAATATGGGCTGAGCCCGCGAGACACGCTGGGCTTTGAACTGGGGCGCGCCAGCGGCGGCGAAAGCAGCGCAATGATCTGGTGGCAGCGGTCTCTCGATCAAGGGGCGGGGCCGGATCGCTGGGTGGTTTCTGCTGGTGGTGGAGTGCTGAAACGTGGCGGAGATTATTTGCCGTTAGCTCAGGTTGGTGTGGGCTGGGGCAGGGGTTGGGATGCACTTCCGCTGTTGCGCGCCCTGCATGGTGGCGGCTGGCTTTCGGTCGAGGCCCGTTACCGGGTCGCACTACGCTGGAAGGATGGGGAGGCTTGGTCCGAACTCGCCTCGCAAGGGGCGGGGCTGTTTAGTTATCTGACGCCAGAGGCGACGGCCAAGGCTGAGCTGACATTCGGCTGGCATACGACCGACACAATGATGCTGATCAACCAGTTGCGATTTGAGGATCGCACGGATACCGGCTTTTCAGCGAGTCTCGCAACCACAGTGGTGCGGGATCTGGCTGGCCCCGTAAGACTGGAAGTCGGCGCGGTTCTGCCTCTGAGCGGAGCGGGGGAGACGGCGGTAAGGATCGGAACATGGGTCGAGTTTTGAGTCAGGCCGAAGGGCTGTGCGACCAAACCCCACAGGGTAACGGCAGCTTGTTGACCGCGGCGCCTGCGCTGTATAAAGACCCCCGGTGCCCATCGGCACCGACTCAATCAAGAATGCCGTGTTCGCCCTTTTCGCTTCATGGGGCGCTTCCGGCCAAGGAGAAGCGATATGAAACTGCATGAACTGCACGACAATCCCGGCGCCTCGCGCAAGAAAAAGCGCGTTGCCCGTGGTCCCGGCTCGGGCAAGGGTAAAACCGCCGGCCGTGGTATCAAAGGTCAGACCTCGCGTTCGGGCGTCGCGCTGAATGGCTATGAAGGCGGCCAGATGCCGCTTTACCGCCGCCTGCCCAAGCGTGGCTTTAGCAAACCGAATCGTCTTGAATTCGCGGTGGTCAATCTTGGCCAGCTGCAAACGTTCATTGACGCCGGCAAGCTGGACGTAAAAGCCGAACTGAACGAGGATGCGCTGGTTGCTGCCGGTGTCATTCGCCGCAAGCGCGATGGCGTGCGTCTGCTGGCCAAGGGTGAGCTGAAGGCTGCCGTGAACCTGACCGTGACCGGCGCGTCGAAATCGGCGGTCGAAGCTGTCGAGAAAGCTGGTGGCAAGGTCACCGTCACCCGTCCGGCAAAAGAAGCCGCTGACGCTTCCGCGGCCGAATAAGCTGTTGAAGGGCGCGCCCGCGCCCCATAGATAGCTATCGAGTTTTCCAGGCGCCGCGGGATCGGGAAACGATCCGGCGGCGCTGCCACGAAGGGGCTTAAGCATGGCGTCAGCCGCAGAACAGATGGCCGCGAACCTTTCCTGGGGCGCGCTCGGCAAGGCGACCGAGCTGCGTCAGAGAATCTGGTTCACCCTCGGACTTCTCATTATCTACCGCCTTGGCACCTATATCCCGGTGCCCGGCATTGATGGCGCCGCATTGCGCAATTTCATGGATCAGGCGCAGGCTGGTCTGGGCGGAATCCTGTCCATGTTCACCGGCGGTGCGCTGGGACGCATGGGCATCTTTGCGCTTGGCATCATGCCCTATATCTCGGCCTCGATCATTGTGCAGCTGCTGGCTTCCATGGTGCCGGCTCTTGAGCAGCTCAAGAAAGAGGGCGAACAGGGCCGCAAGAAGATCAACCAATACACCCGTTATGGTACGGTCGCGCTGGCGCTGTTCCAGGCCTGGGGTCTGGCGGTCAGTCTTGAGCACGGCAACCTTGCCCATGAACCGGGGATGTTCTTCCGCGCCTCGGTCGTGATCACGCTGGTCGGCGGCACCATGTTCCTGATGTGGCTGGGTGAGCAGATTACCGCTCGCGGCATCGGCAACGGTATTTCGCTGATCATCTTTGTCGGCATCGTTGCTGAAATTCCGGCCCATCTGGCACAGTTTCTGGCGCAAGGCCGTTCGGGTGCAATCTCGACTCCGGTGATTCTGGGCGTGATCGTCATGGTCGCCGCAGTGATTGCCTTTGTGGTCTTCATGGAGCGGGCGCTTCGCAAGATCCACATCCAGTACCCGCGGCGGCAGGTCGGGATGAAGATCTATGACGGCCAGTCCTCGCACCTGCCGATCAAGGTGAACCCGGCGGGCGTGATCCCGGCGATTTTTGCCAGCTCGCTGCTGCTGTTGCCGGTGACGATCTCGACTTTCTCGGGCAATCAGACGGGCCCGATCATGTCGACGATCCTTGCCTATTTTGGCCCCGGCCAGCCGCTTTACCTGCTGTTCTTTGCGGCGCTGATCGTGTTCTTTACCTACTTTTACACGTTCAACGTCAGCTTCAAGACCGAGGATGTGGCCGAGAACCTGAAGAATCAGGGCGGGTTCATTCCGGGCATTCGTCCCGGCAAACGGACCGAGGATTATCTGACCTATGTAGTGACCCGGGTGCTGGTCATTGGTTCGGCCTACCTGACCTTTGTCTGCCTTTTGCCTGAGGTCATCCGTAACCAGCTGGCGATCCCCTTTTATTTTGGCGGAACGTCGGTGCTGATCGTTGTCAGCGTGGTCATGGATACGATCAACCAGGTGCAGAGCCACCTGCTGGCGCATCAGTACGAAGGTCTGATTGAGAAATCGCAGCTGCGCGGCAAGCGTGGCAAGGCGAAGACGCGCAAGGCCCCCGCGCGTCGCTGAGGCAAGCCCACCATAAGGGTAGGAGAGGGACGAGACATGGCGATCAACATCATTCTGCTGGGCCCGCCCGGCGCAGGCAAAGGCACCCAGGCGCGGCGTCTGATCGACGAGCGCGGTCTCGTCCAGCTCTCGACCGGCGATATGCTGCGCGAAGCGCGCAACTCGGGCACCGAGATGGGCAAGCGCGTGGCTGAGGTCATGGACCGGGGCGAGCTGGTGACGGATGAGATTGTCATTGGTCTGATCCGGGAAAAACTGGCGCAGCGCGGTAAGGGCTTCATCTTTGACGGCTTCCCGCGCACTCTGGCACAGGCCGACGCGCTGCAATCGCTGATGGCGGAAATGGATCAGCGCGTTGATGCCGTGATCGAGATGCGGGTCGATGACGCGGCGCTGGTTTCGCGCATCACCGGCCGTTTTACCTGCGGCAATTGCGGTGAGGTCTATCACGATGTGACCAAGCCGACGAAAGAGCCGGGGGTCTGCGATGTCTGTGGCTCGACCGACCTGCGTCGTCGCGCCGATGACAATGAGGAAAGCCTCAAGACGCGGTTGATGGAGTATTACAAAAAGACTTCGCCGCTGATCGGTTACTTCTACGTCAAGGGGAACCTGCATACGGTCGATGGCCTTGCCGAGATTGATGAGGTTGCCGGCCAGATCTCGCGGATTATGGACAGGTTTCCGGGTCAGGGTTGACCTCGACCTGCAAATCCCTTAATTCGCAGCATCTCGGAAGAGAATCACCTGAGTCTCAGGTGTAGCTTTAGGCCCGAAGGCACGGCTTTCGGGTCTTTGGTTGTGAAAAAAGGTTCCGGCATTACGGAACCGCAACATGGAAAAGGAAACACGCGTGGCTCGTATTGCTGGCGTCAACATTCCGACGGGGAAACGCGTCCCCATCGCTCTGACCTATATCCACGGGATCGGCCCGAAATTCGCCGAACAGATCATTCAGGCTGTCGGTATCGATCCGGCGCGCCGCGTGAATGACCTGTCGGACGCTGAAGTTCTGCAGATCCGCGAATACATCGACGCCAACCTGACCGTCGAAGGCGACCTGCGCCGTGAGACGCAGATGAACATCAAGCGTCTGATGGACCTCGGCTCGTATCGCGGCCTGCGTCATCGTCGCGGCCTGCCGGTGCGCGGTCAGCGCACCCACACCAATGCCCGCACCCGCAAGGGCCCGGCGAAACCCATCGCCGGCAAGAAGAAGTAAGGGGGAACGGACATGGCACGCGATAAGACTCGCATCAAGCGCAAGGAACGCAAAAACATCGCCGCTGGCGTGGCGCATGTGAATTCGTCCTTCAACAACACCAAGATCCTGATCTCGGACGTGCAGGGCAACGCTATTGCCTGGTCGTCGGCCGGCACCATGGGCTTCAAGGGTTCGCGTAAATCGACCCCCTATGCCGCCCAGATGGCCGCTGAGGACGCTGGCCGTAAGGCGCAGGAACATGGCGTTCGCACGCTGGAAGTTGAAGTTCAGGGCCCCGGCTCGGGCCGCGAATCGGCGCTGCGTGCGCTGGCTGCGGTTGGCTTCAACATCACTGCGATCCGCGATGTTACCCCGATCGCGCACAACGGCTGCCGCCCGCCGAAGCGCCGCCGGGTCTGATCGGTCAAGACTTTGACGCGCTTCGCGCCGTTTTTCGGCGCGGGCGCGCTTTTCGCTTATCACCTCGGGCGTTTCCGACTGTCGGTCATGGGTCGGAAACTGGTATGGAGGCAATCGCATGATCCACAAGAATTGGGCTGAACTGATCAAGCCGACCCAGCTTGAAATCAAGCCGGGTGCCGATCCGTCCCGCGTGGCCACCGTCGTGGCGGAACCGCTTGAGCGCGGCTTTGGCCTGACGCTGGGCAACGCGCTGCGCCGTGTGCTGCTGTCCTCGTTGCAGGGCGCGGCCATCACCTCGGTGCAGATCGACAACGTGCTGCACGAGTTCTCCTCTGTCCCGGGGGTGCGCGAGGACGTCACCGACATCGTCCTGAACCTCAAGGGCGTGACGCTGAAGATGGAAGTCGATGCGCCCAAACGGCTGACGCTGTCGGCCAAGGGTCCGGGCGAGGTCAAGGCTGGTGATATCCAGGAAACCGCTGGCATCACCATCCTGAACCGCGACCACATCATCTGCCATCTTGATGACGGCGCCGAGCTGCACATGGAACTGACCGTTGCCAACGGCAAGGGTTATGTCGCCGCCGACAAGAACCGTCCCGAGGATGCGCCCATCGGCCTGATTCCGATCGACGCGATCTTTTCGCCGGTCAAGCGTGTCAGCTACGAAGTCACGCCGACCCGCGAAGGCCAGGTGCTGGACTATGACAAGCTGACCATGAAGGTTGAAACCGACGGTTCGCTGACCCCGGAAGATGCCGTGGCCTATGCTGCGCGTATCATTCAGGACCAGCTGTCGGTCTTCGTCAACTTCGAAGAGCCCGAGACGGCCACCCGCTCGGATGCCGAGGATGGGCTGGAATTCGACCCGCGCCTGCTCAAGAAAGTGGACGAGCTGGAGCTGTCGGTGCGTTCGGCGAACTGCCTCAAGAACGACAATATCGTCTATATCGGCGACCTCATCCAGAAGACCGAAGCCGAGATGCTGCGCACTCCGAACTTCGGCCGCAAATCGCTTAACGAGATCAAGGAAGTGCTCTCGGGCATGGGCCTGCATCTCGGTATGGATGTTGTGGACTGGCCGCCGGAAAACATCGAAGATCTGGCCAAGCGTTTTGACGACCAGTTCTGATCACGAATACCGGGGGCGCATGTCGCCCCCGGAGTACCGGGCATTCCGCCCCAAGGAGAGCGGCCCGCACGCATGGGCTGCCGGACAAAGCAAAAAGACGTAAAGGAGACATATCATGCGTCACGCCCGCGGTTATCGCCGTCTGAACCGTACCCACGAACACCGCAAGGCGCTGTTCGCCAACATGGCTGGCTCGCTGATCGAGCATGAGCAGATCAAGACGACTCTGCCCAAGGCCAAGGAACTGCGCCCCGTCATCGAGAAGCTGATCACGCTGGCCAAGCGCGGCGACCTGCACGCCCGCCGTCAGGCGGCTGCCCAGCTGAAACAGGACAGCCACGTTGCCAAACTGTTCGAGATTCTCGGCCCGCGCTACAAAGACCGTCAGGGCGGCTATGTCCGTGTTCTGAAAGCCGGTTTCCGCTATGGCGACATGGCACCCATGGCGATCATCGAGTTCGTCGAGCGCGACACCAGCGCCAAGGGTGCGGCTGACCGTGCCCGTCTGGAAGCCGAATCGGCCACCGACGAATCGTGAGAAGTCTAACCGTTTCTTGCGGTTAAGCGAATCTTGGGCCCGCAGCCACGCCAGATGGCTGCGGGCCTTTTTGCAACAGTTGCCACAACAAGCTCTGCAAGCAACGGTAGATAGAATTTCTACAGTTCTTCAAATAGTTGTGGCGGCTTATGGAAAAGGTATGGAAAACAGGGGTGCGCCGGGCCGTCATTGGTGTCTGCGAAGATGACAACAACCCCCGGCGCCGACGAGGAGAGACGACGGCGGCAGAAAAAACGTTGCTTCTTAATACAGTATTGCTTGAATACCCTGTAATACATGCCAATTTTCTTGATGACCTGAGGTAAAAGCAATCTGTACAAATAGTCATGTCGTCTCGCGCGGAAATCAACGCAGCACTCGCCAAACTGAAAAAGCTGGCCCCCGCGGGCTACTTTATCGGTTTGCACATCCGCTTTGCTGCGCCCCTGATGCAGTTCCAGACCTATAACAAGGAGTGGACGCAGCGTTATTCCGAGCGCGCCTATGCCTTGCGCGACCCGACGATTGCCTGGGGATTCTCGACAACAGGCGTATGCCGCTGGAGCGTGCTGCCGATTCCCGACCCCTTTTCGATCCTTCAGGACGCAGCAGATCACGGCCTGCCTTATGGTGTGGTGGTGGCTCATGGGCCGATCAAGTCGCGTACCATCGCTGCCTTTGCTCATGACAGGCGGGAGTTCACGGATGATGAGATTGATGTGATCTCGGCGACGATACGTCGGCTTCACGAAATTACGGAGCCGCCGGAGAGCCTGACGAAGGCTCAGCAAGAGGCCCTTCGGTGTATCGCAGAGGGCGATCGTCATGCAGCGGCGGCTGCAAAGCTTGGTATTACGGAAAGCGCATTCAAAGCTCGTCTGATCTCGGCGCGCGAAAGGCTGATGGCAAGAACGACTGCCGAAGCGCTGCAACGGGCCAAGGATTACCGCCTGCTGTAGGACGTTGCGTTAACCATTGCGGTTTACACCTGGGGGCCAGTACCACCGCAACCCCAGGAGAAGAGCATGCAGACCACCACCCTTTCCTTTGCTAACCTGCACATCCATGGCGAGCTGTTCGCGAATATCTTTCGTGCACGCAAGCAAAGCTTCATCGTCCAGAAGTGCTGGGATCTGCCCCAGACGGACGATATGGAGTTCGATCAATATGACACCCCGATGAGCCGTTGGGTGGCGATCCATCAGAACGGGCAGGTACTGGCTGGAGTTCGGCTGACGCCCACCACGGCGCACTGCGGCATGTACTCTTACATGATTCGCGATGCCCAGCTTGATCTTCTGGGCGGTTCGATCCCTCAGAACCTGCTTGATGAGCCGGCCCCGGTCGATCCCGGGACGTGGGAGGCAAGCAGGCTGTTCGTCAATCACGACGTCCCCCAGCGTGAACGTCGCCGCGTTCACCTGAACCTGGTGCAAGAGATGACGAACTCGGCGCGTAATCTGGGTGCCACGCGTCTGGTGTGCCTTGTCGCCTCGAACTGGCCGCGTTGGCTGGTGCCCTGCGGGCTTGATGCGCAGGCCATGGGGCCGGTGGTCTGGATTGATGACGGTTACTTCCAGTGTGTCTCGATCAACCTTGCGGCAAAGATGCACTGATGCGCGGCATCGGGTGCAGGGCCTTTCGCCGATGATGCGGGCGGCGTAACATACCGTCCGCATGGCTGATCTGTTTGATACCGCGCCCGCCTCGGGCGAACCTGCGCGCGCTGTGGCGCGTCCTCTGGCCGACCGGATTCGACCGGCACGGCTGGCTGATGTCGTTGGTCAGGACAAGGTGCTGGGCCCGGACGGGCCACTTGGCGCCATGCTGCATGCCGGCAGCCTGTCGTCGCTGATTCTCTGGGGGCCGCCGGGGGTTGGGAAAACCACCATCGCGCGTCTGCTCGCACAGGAAACCGACCTGGCTTTCGTGCAGATCTCGGCGATTTTTTCGGGTGTGCCCGAACTGCGCAAGGTTTTTGACGCAGCCCGTCTGCGTCACCAGCAAGGCAGGGGCACGCTTTTGTTCGTGGACGAGATCCATCGTTTCAACAAGGCGCAGCAGGACAGTTTCCTGCCGCATATGGAGGATGGCACCATCACGCTGGTCGGTGCCACTACCGAAAACCCTAGTTTTGAGCTGAACGCCGCGCTGTTGTCCCGCGCTCAGGTCATCGTGCTGGAGCGGCTGAGCCTTGCCGATATGGAACGTCTGGCGCAGCGGGCCGAGAAAGAGCTTGATCGCCCGCTGCCCCTGACCGCCGAGGCGCGCGACCGGCTGCTGGAGATGGCAGATGGCGATGGCCGCGCCGCGCTGAACCTGATCGAGCAGGTGATGGCCTGGCGGGTCCCGGGCAAGCTCGACACCGACCAACTGGCGCAGCGTTTGATGAGGCGCGCGGCGAAATACGACAAGTCGGGTGATGAGCATTACAACCTGATCTCGGCCCTGCACAAATCGGTGCGTGGAAGTGATCCCGATGCGGCGCTGTACTGGTTGTCGCGTATGCTCGAAGGCGGAGAGGACCCGCGCTATCTCGCCCGCCGCCTGACCCGTATGGCGGTCGAGGATATCGGCCTGGCCGATCCTGCCGCGCAACGCCATTGCCTTGACGCCTGGGCACTTTACGAACGGCTGGGCAGCCCCGAGGGAGAGCTGGCGCTGGCGCAGGCCACGATCTATCTGGCGCTGGCGCCCAAATCGAATGCCGGCTATGTCGCCTATAAAGCGGCGCGAGATCTGGCGCGACGCTCGGGCAGCCAGATGCCGCCCAAGCATATTCTGAACGCACCGACCGGATTGATGGCCGATCAGGGCTATGGTGCGGGCTATCGCTATGACCACGACGCCGAGGACGGATTCTCGGGTCAGAATTATTTCCCCGACGACATGAAGCGGCCGGTTTTCTATCTGCCCGTCGAACGCGGTTTCGAGCGTGAGTTGAAAAAGCGCGTTGAATGGTTCGCCGGGCTGCGCCAGAAGCGGCGGACAGAGGACAAGGCATGACACATACATTTCTTCAGGTCGGGCTGGGCGGGGCCTTGGGGTCCGCTGCGCGCTACGGCGTCAATATTCTGGCCGGGCGGATGACACAGGGTTTTCCTCTGGGCACGTTGATCGTGAACATCGTCGGCTGCCTGGCGATGGGGCTGCTTGCGGCCTTGCTCGCGCATCGCGGCGGGCAGCATCTCGCGCCCTTTCTGCTGACCGGGGTGCTGGGCGGCTTTACGACCTTTTCCGCGTTTGCACTGGATACGGCAACGCTGTGGGAGCGTGGCGCGGGCGCGGTTGCGCTGGGTTATGTGCTGTGCTCGGTGATCCTGTCGCTTGCGGCGGTGGTCATGGGGCTGGTCATTGGTCGGGGGCTGTTCTCGTGAGCGGCGTGCAAACCATCCGCGTCAGCGCGGACGAAGGCGATCAGCGTATCGACCGCTGGCTGAAAAAGCGTTTTCCCCAGCTGACCCAGGGCGCGGTCGAGAAATGGTGCCGCACCGGTCAGTTGCGCGTCGATGGTGGACGGGTCAAAGCCAATACCCGCATTGAGGCGGGCCAAGAGGTACGTGTGCCGCCGTTGCCTGTGGCGGCCTCGGGACCTGTGCCCGCCCGTCCCAGGGCGGCGGTGAAACAGTCCGATGCCGAGATGATCCAGTCCTGCGTCTTGTGGCGCGACGAACATATCATTGCGCTGAACAAGCCTCCGGGCCTGCCTTCTCAGGGTGGTTCGGGGCAGGGGGACCGGCACGTGGACGGGCTGACCGCGGCGCTGATGTTTGGCTACAAGGACCGGCCCAAGCTGGTGCACCGTCTGGATAAGGACACCTCGGGTGTTTTGCTGCTGGCGCGCACCGACCGGATCGCACGCTCTTTGTCCGAAGCGTTTCGTCATCGCCTGACCCGCAAGATCTACTGGGCGGCGGTGGCCGGCGTGCCCAGCCCGCGCATGGGGTCGATCAAATACGGGCTGGTCAAGGCACCGGGACGTGGGCGCGGCGGCGAAGGCGAAAAGATGATGACCGTGCATCCTTCTGCCGTCGCCTCGACCGAAGGGGCCAAGCGCGCCCATACCGATTTTGCGGTGCTGGACGCTTTGGGCAGCCGCACGGCATGGGTTGCCATGGTCCCGGTGACGGGCCGCACCCATCAGCTGCGCGCCCATATGGCCGGGATCGGCCATCCCATTGTGGGCGACGGCAAATATGGCGGTTCGGGTCAGGAAAACCCCGGTGACGGATGGGGCGCGCAGCTTGGCGGAGAGATCAGCCGCAAACTGCATCTGCACGCTCGGATGATCCGTTTCGAGCATCCGATCACCAAAAAGCTGATCACCGTGACCGCGCCCTTGCCCGACCACATGGTCCGGACGTGGAAAACACTGGGCTGGTCGGAAAACGATGTGCCCGAGGACCCATTTGCCGAGGCAACATGAAACTGGTCATCTTTGACATCGACGGCACGCTGGTTGACAGCCAGCATGAGATTACCCATGCGATGAACAGCGCCATGGCAGGCGCAGGCCTGCCCGAGATGGAGCCGGCGCGCATCCTGTCCATCGTCGGTCTGTCACTGCCGGTGGCGGTGGCGCGGCTGTTGCCGGAGGCCGGGCCAGACCTGCACGAGCGCGTCGTCGCTGGCTACCGCGAAGCATTCATCGCGGAACGGCTGGCAGGGGCACGGCCGCCGCTGTATCCCGGCGCGCTGGACTGTCTGGATGCGCTGGCGGCGATGGACGAGGTGCTTTTGGGTATTGCCACCGGCAAGCCAGCGCGGGGGCTGGCGGCGACCCTTGATGCGCATGGGCTGACGCGACGTTTTATCACCCGGCAATCGGCGGACGGGCATCCTTCGAAACCACATCCGGCGATGCTGGAAAGCGCGCTTTCCGAAACCGGGGTCGAGGCCGGGCGGGCGGTGATGATCGGCGATACTGTTTTCGATATGGAAATGGCGCGGGCGGCGGGTGTTGCCGGGTTCGGCGTCCAGTGGGGCTTTCACCCGGCCGAGGATCTGCACGCGGCCGGTGCGCGGCTGGTCGCCCCGGACTATCCCGCCCTGACCCGCGCCCTGTTGGAGTGGGCGAATGAGTGAATGGAAGGCGCGCCGGTTCTGGAAATCCGTGAACCTGCGCAAGGAAGCCGGGGGCTGGACGGTTCTTTTGGACGAGCGGCCCTTGCGCACGCCGGGCAAGCAACCGCTGATCCTGCCGGCTGGGGCTTTGGCCGAAGCCATTGCCGAAGAATGGCAGACGGTCGAGGATGTGATCAATCCTCAGGACATGCCGCTGACCCGTGCCGCGAACTCGGCCATTGAAAAGGTGATCCCGCAATTTGCCCAGGTCGCGGCAATGCTTGCTGAATATGGCGGAACCGACCTTTTATCCTATCGTGCCGACGCGCCCGAAACACTTGTCCGCGCCCAGGCCGAGGGCTGGGACCCGCTGATCGACTGGGCCGCGACCGAACTGAAGGCGCCCCTGCGCATCACCCATGGCGTGATTCCCGTGCCGCAGGAACCAGCGGTGCTGGGAAAACTGCATGCCGAGGTGGCAGAGCTTGATCCATTCGGCCTGACGGCGTTGCACGATCTTGTGACGCTGCCTGGTTCGCTGATCCTTGGACTGGCGGTAATCCGGGGCCGGATCGACGCTGATACGGCCCATGCGCTGTCACGAATTGATGAAGAATTTCAGGCACAACGATGGGGTCGGGATACCGAGGCCGATGAGGCGGCCCGGAACCGTCTGGTCGCCCTGCGCAGTTCCGAACGGTTCTGGCAGCTTAGTCGCAGCTGAACCGTCTGGTTTGGGTTCTTTCTTGACGCATGGCCCCCTATCGGCACAATGCCGCTTATGGGGGTATAAAGCCTCCTTGCATAAACCGGGCCCGCCAATGGCCCAGTTACGGCTCATTCCTCGGCGGGACCGGGAACAACAGTGGGGAAATCTATGAAGAAATCCGTATTCTTCGGCTCTGTGACAGCGGTCGCCCTGGCGGCCTCGGGCGCGCTGGCCGCAGAGGGAGACACGCTGAAAGAGGTCAAGGCCCGCGGCGTGCTGAATTGCGGCGTGAACACCGGCCTGATCGGTTTTGCCGCCCCCGATGCGAACGGGAACTGGTCGGGCTTTGACGTTTCGTTCTGCAAGGCGCTGGCTGCGGCCGTTCTTGGCGATGCCACCAAGATCAAATATGTGCCGACCACCGGCCAGACTCGGTTCACCGCCCTTTCCTCGGGCGAGGTGGACATTCTGGCCCGCAACTCGACCTGGACCTTCCAGCGCGATACCGACCTCAAGCTCGATTTCATCGGCGTGAACTATTACGATGGTCAGGGCTTCATGGTGCGTAAAGATCTGGGCGTGTCCTCGGCCAAAGAGCTGAACGGCGCGACGATCTGCATCCAGACCGGCACCACGACCGAGCTGAACCTGGCAGATTACTTCAAAGCCAACAACATGGAGTATCAGCCGGTCAACATCGACAGCAATGCCGAGGGCGAGCAGCAGTATCTGGCCGGCGCCTGCGATGCCTATACGACCGATGCATCAGGTCTTGCCGCGACGCGCGCAAGCTTTGCCGACCCGGAAAACCACATCATCCTGCCCGAGATCATCTCGAAAGAGCCTCTCGGCCCGGCGGTCCGCCATGGCGACAGCAACTGGGCTGATATCGCGCGCTGGACCCTTTACGCGCTGATCGCGGCCGAGGAATACGGCGTCACCTCGGCCAATATCGACGAGCTGGCAAAAAGCTCGAACAACCCCGAGGTTCAGCGTCTGCTGGGCACGACCGATGAGCTGGGCAAGATGATCGGCCTAGATGCCGAATGGGCCAAGCGGGCGATCAAGGCCGGCGGAAACTATGGCGAAATCTTTGCTGCCACCATTGGCGAGCAGACCCCCATTGGCCTTGCGCGCGGCCTGAACGCTCAATGGACCCAGGGAGGCCTGATGTATGCGATGCCCTTCCGGTAATCGCATCTGAAAAAGGGCGCGCGGGGGCCCCTATGCCCCCGGGCGCCCCCAGGCTTGACCGGCAGTACAGAGGCCAAAGGCCCGACATCCAAGCCGGAAACAGGGGGTTAAAATATGGTGACTTACACGGGGGCGGACCATCCGCCGTTCCGGTTGTCGATGCTGATCTATGATCGGCGCTACCGCTCGCTGACCTTGCAGGCGATTGTCTTCATCCTTGTCATGGTGATGGCGAGCTGGCTGATCGACAACACGCTGCGCAACCTGTCCGCGATGGGCAAAACGCTCAGCTTTGACTTTCTATTCCGCCGTGCGGGATATGACATTCCGCAACAGCTCATTCCCTACAACTCAGACGACACCCATCTGCGCGCCACCATCGTGGGGCTGCTGAACACGCTGCTGGTTTCCCTGTTGGGCTGCATTGCGGCCACTGTGCTGGGCGTGGTCGTCGGTGTGTTAAGACTATCCTCGAACTGGCTGATCGCGCGGCTGATGACGATCTATGTCGAGGTGTTTCGCAATATCCCGGTGCTTTTGTGGATTCTCGTCTGCCTTGCGATCTTTACCGAGGTCATGCCCGCACCGAACGCCTATCGCGGCGAAAATCCTGCGGCGCAGATGATCCTGTTTGACCTGATCGCGCCGACGAACCGCTATACCGCCATCCCCTCACTGGGCATGACCAACCCGCCGGGCACCATCGCCCTGGGGCGCGAAGCGATCAGCTGGGCGCTGATCGCCTATGTCGTGGTCATCGTTGTCGCATGGATCGCCTGGCGGCGGTTGCGGGTCTGGGCGCAGGCGGTGCAGGACCGGACCGGGACCCGCCCGACGACCTGGTGGATCAGCCTTGCGATCTTTGCCGTGCCGCTGCTGCTGTTGACCTGGTATTTCGGCCTGCATCTGGTGCCGCCGGTGCTGCGCGGCTTCAACTTTGCCGATGGCATAAATCTTGATAACGCGCTGGTGGTTCTGTGGCTGGCGCTGACCCTTTATACCGGCGCTTTTATCGCCGAGATCGTGCGCGGCGGCATTCTGGCTGTCAGCCGTGGTCAGACCGAGGCGGCATTCGCGCTGGGGCTGAGGCCACGCCGGACCATGTCGCTGGTGGTGCTGCCCCAGGCGCTGCGGGTGATCGTGCCGCCGCTGATTTCGCAGTATCTGAACCTGACCAAGAACAGTTCTCTGGCCATCGCGGTCGGCTATATGGATCTGCGCGGCACGCTGGGCGGTACCACGCTGAACCAGACCGGACGCGAGATGGAATGCATGGTGCTGATGATGGGCATCTATCTGGCACTAAGCCTGATCATTTCGGGCGGGATGAACATCTTCAACAGCCGCGTCAAGCTGAAGGAGCGGTGAGATGAGCGACACTCATGCAGAAACCGTTGCCTATGTACGCGAAACCATGCTGCCGCCCGAACCTCCGCCTCTGGCCGAGACCGGGGCGATCAAATGGCTGCGCGAGAACCTGTTTTCCGGGCCGCTGAACATCGTCCTGACCCTGATCGGTCTTGGCATCGTCTGGCTGGTGGCCAGCATTGTCGGGCCATGGCTTGTCCACGGGGTCTGGAACGCAAACAGCATGGCAGAATGCCGCCAGATCATTGCCGAGACCTGGGGGCAGGGGACGGATGGCGCCTGCTTTGCCATCATCAAACATCGCTGGAATCAGTTCCTGTTCGGCTTTTATCCGCAGACGCTTTACTGGCGGCCGGTGCTGGCCTTTGGCCTGTTGTTCCTCGCGCTTGCTCCGGTGCTGTTTGCCGACAGCGAGCGGGCGCGACGCATCGTGCTAGGCCTGGCGGTGGTGCTGACGCTGCTGGTTGCCAGCCTGCTTGACGCGGGCGGCGCGGTGCTGCTGGCTGCCGCGCTGGTTATGCTGGGCTGGAGCGCGCTGATCGAGACCCGCCCCGGCTGGTCGCTGCTGGCGACCCTGGTTTATCCGTTCATCGCAGTCTGGCTGCTTTGGGGCGGTTCGCTGTGGGGTGAGATTGCGGCACTGGCCGGTTTCGTGATCGGCTTTATCGTCTGGCGCCTGCTGGTGGTGCGGTTCGGCCTTTTGGCCTTTGCGCTGGGTGTTGTCGCGGCCGTGGCCTGGTGGCTGGTCGCTGCCGGACCCCTGACCTCGTCCCTGGCCGGTGTGCTGCCCTTGCGATTGCAGCCGGTGTCGTCGGACCAGTTCGGCGGTTTCGTACTGTCGATCACCATTGGTGTTGCGGGTATCGCGCTGTCCCTGCCGGCAGGGATCATCCTTGCGCTGGCCCGGCGTTCGGACCTGCCGGTAATCAAGATGCTGGCGGTGATGTTCATCGAGTTCATCCGCGGTGTGCCCTTGATCACGTTGCTGTTCGTGGCGTCGCTGCTGCTGAACTATTTCCTGCCGCCGGGGACGAATTTCGACATCATCCTGCGGGTCATCATCATGGTGACGCTGTTCGCCTCGGCCTATATGGCCGAGGTGATCCGTGGCGGGCTTGCAGCCCTGCCCAAGGGGCAGTACGAGGCAGCCGATGCGCTGGGGCTGGACTATTGGAAAGCACAGCGGCTGATCATCCTGCCGCAGGCACTCAAGATCTCGATCCCTGGCATCGTCTCGACCTTCATCGGCATGTTCAAGGACACGACGCTGGTCGTGTTCGTCGGGTTGTTCGATCCGTTAAAGGCGATGGCCGACACCATCCGCGCAAGCTTTGAATGGAAAGGCGCCTATTGGGAGCCCTACATCTTTGTCGGCGCGATCTTTTTCATCCTCTGCTTCGGCATGTCGCGCTATTCCATGTATCTGGAACGCCGGCTGAAGCGCGACCACCGCTGAAGGAGGCCAACCATGACTGCACAAACCAACGCAGCCCCCGCGATGACCGGCGAAACCGCCATCGAAATCGCCAAGCTCAACAAGTGGTACGGCACTTTTCACGTCCTGCGCGATATCGATCTGGTCGTCAGCCGGGGTGAGCGTATCGTCATTGCCGGCCCCTCGGGGTCCGGCAAGTCGACGCTGATCCGCTGTATCAACCGTCTGGAAGAGCATCAGGCCGGCAAGATCATCGTCGATGGGACCGAGCTGACACATGACCTCAAGAACATCGACAAGGTGCGTTCGGAAGTCGGAATGGTGTTTCAGCACTTCAATCTCTTTCCGCATCTGACCATTCTTGAGAACTGCACGCTTGCCCCGATCTGGGTGCGTAAGATTCCCAAGCGCGAGGCCGAAGAGATCGCCATGCATTTCCTGACCAAGGTCAGGATCCCCGATCAGGCCCACAAATACCCCGGTCAGCTTTCCGGCGGGCAGCAACAGCGGGTAGCGATCGCGCGTGCGCTATGCATGCGGCCCAAGATCATGCTTTTTGACGAGCCGACCTCGGCCCTGGATCCCGAGATGATCAAGGAGGTGCTCGATACCATGATCGAGCTTGCCGAAGAGGGCATGACCATGCTGTGCGTTACCCATGAAATGGGCTTTGCGCAGGCAGTGGCGCATCGGGTGATCTTTATGGATCAGGGGCAGATCGTCGAGCAGAACACTCCCAAGGAGTTCTTCAATAACCCCCGCTCTGAGCGGACCAAACTGTTCCTTTCCCAGATTCTGGGGCATTGAGCTGCGCGGTCGCAGGGGAACTTCGCGTTCCCCGTCCGCCGCCGGTGCGGCGGCCTCCCCTTGCGGGATATTTGCCCACGGAAGACATCGCAGGAATGCGGGCAGTTGCGGGGCAGGGCGGGGCCGGTCTATCTTGCCGCCGACCGCTTCGGAGATTTCGCGATGAATGAGACCATTTTTCTGGTGCTCGGCCTTCTTGGCCTTGCCGGCATCGGCTCGCTGGTGTCGAGCAATGACGACGACCATCCGCCGGAGGGTCCCTCGGATGATCCCCGGCTGTATCCCGACAAGCTGATCGAGGGTGATGGTGAGGATAATGAGATGACCGGCACCGACGGCGATGACGGCATCCTGAGCTATGACGGCGATGACAGGGTCAGTGGCGGTGCGGGTAATGATCTGATCGGCACCGGCGCAGGCAATGACACCGTGATTGCCGATGCGGGCGATGACGAAATATACTTGGGCAAAGACGATGATCTTTACGGTGCCTACAACCCCGGCGTGGATGAAGGGAACGACACCATCGACGGCGCCTCGGGCAACGACACCATCATCACCAACCTCGGCAATCATTCGATCACCGGCGGCGATGGTGATGATCGTATCGAGGATCATGGTGGTTCGGTCTTTATCGACGGCGAGGATGGCGATGACCTGATTCTGTCGCCCGATGCATCGGACCCCGAGCGGCCGGATACGTTGCTGGGTGGGGATGGCAATGACACCATTCATGCAGGCGCCGGCGATATCGTCGATGGTGGTAGCGGCGCGGATGAGCTGGTGCTGCGCAGCGATATCGGTGGCGAGGCGGATATCCGTTATGGCAGCGCCGATACCATCACTGTCACGCTGGCAGAGGATTACGAAGGCGAAGGTCGCTATGAGCTGGTTCAGGATGGCTCGGACGTTCGCCTGCTGCTTGATGGCGAACCGATCGCCGTGCTGCGCGATACGGAAGTGCGCGACGTAAGGGACATCAGCGTGGTCCGGGAGACCTCTTCGCGCTAAGGCAGCGGTTCAGGTTCTGGCAAGCAAGAGGCGCGGGGTTGGTCCCCGCGCCTTGTTCGTTCAGGTGGTTCTGATCCGGGCTTCAGACTGCGGATTTGCGCGATTCTTCCAGATAGAGTTCGCGCAGGCGGGTTGCCACCGGGCCGGGCTTGCCCGCGCCGAGTGTGACGCCATCGACCTCTACCACCGGCATCACGAAAGCCGATGCCGAGGTGAAGAAAGCCTCATCGGCTGCCTGTGCCTCTGCGATGGTGAAGGGGCGTTCCTCGATCTGCATCTGCGCTTCGGCTGCGTAGCGCAGCAGCGAACTGCGGGTGATGCCGTGCAGGATGTCGGTCGAAAGCTGGCGGGTGATGATCTTGCCGTCCTTGACGATATAGGTGTTGTTTGAGGTGCCCTCGGTCACGAAGCCATCCTCGACCAGCCAGGCGTCATCGACGCCCTTGGCCTTGGCCTCCATCTTGGCCATCGAGGGGTAAAGCAGCTGCACCGTCTTGATGTCGCGGCGGCTCCAGCGCAGGTCGGGCAGCGAGATCACCCGCACACCGGTTTTCGCCTGCGGATTGTCCGCAAGGCCGGGTTTGGACTGGGTGAACATGACGACGGTTTGCGGCGTATCCTCGGGCGGATAGGCAAAATCGCGGTCACCGGGGTTGCCACGGGTCACTTGCAGATAGACCATGCCCTCGGTCACCTCATTGCGGGCGACGAGCTGGCGATGCGCCTCAAGCCATTCCTCTTCGCTAAGGGGGTTACCCATCCCAAGCTCGGCCAGTGATCGGGTCAGCCGCGCCATGTGACCGGCAAACTCTAAAATCTTGCCGTCCAGCACACTCGTCACTTCATAGACGCCGTCACCCATCAGGAAACCCCGGTCGAAGATCGAGACCTTGGCTTCGGTTTCCGGCAGATAGTCGCCATTCAGATAGACGGTGCGGGTCATGTCGTTTCTCCTGTCCCAGAGGCTTGCAGCGCGGTCCTGCGCCTAAAGCGGCGAGGCGTCAAGACGCTGGGTTTTTCGCAGATGCAGAATCAGCTTGATGCTGGCGCAGCAATTATCTATCACATCGGT
>Ga0182743_1001409_pt1 | contig 23644 bp, 23 predicted proteins | sample eDN3rd30CKraftOP_FD_128522 | JGI IMG/M metagenome (GOLD analysis project Ga0182743, IMG submission 128522) | Enriched Organic Plus compost microbial communities from Emeryville, California, USA - eDNA 3rd pass 30_C Kraft OP (version 2) (version 2) ... | reverse complement strand
GCCTCTTCGAGGATGATGCGCAGGTTGTAGGGGTTGCAGATGCCCAGGCCGGAACCGATCAGGCCGGCCAGCGGCATCACCGCGATGCAGCCCATCTCGGCCAGCTGGCGGGCGATGATGGGATCGTCGCTGGTGTACACCATCACGTCGAAGCCGTCCTTGACCAGCACTTCGGCGGCCTTGAGGGTTTCCACGACGTTGGGGAACAGCGTCTTCTGGTCGGCCAGCACTTCCAGCTTGACCAGGTTGTGGCCGTCCAGCAGCTCGCGGGCCAGGCGGCAGGTGCGCACCGCTTCCACGGCGTCGTAGCAGCCGGCGGTGTTCGGCAGGATGGTGTAGCGGTCCGGCGGGATCACGTCGAGCAGGTTGGGCTCGTCGGGGTTCTGGCCGATGTTGGTGCGGCGCACCGCCACGGTGACGATCTGCGCGCCGGAGGCCTCGATGGCGCGGCGCGTCTCGTCGAGATCCTGGTACTTGCCGGTGCCGACCAGCAGGCGCGATTCATAGGTGCGCCCGGCGAGGGTGAAAGGCTTGTCGACCGGCAGGGTGGAAGAGGCTTGGCTCATCGGATCTTTCCTCAGCAAAAGCGGGTGGGGCGGGGCCTGAATCGGGGAAGCGACGGCCTAGCCGCCGCCGATGGCGTGCACCACCTCCACCTGGTCGCCCTCCTTGAGGGCGGTGGCGGCGTGCTGGCTGCGCGGCACTATGTCCAGGTTCAGTTCGACCGCGACGCGGCGCCCGCCCAGTTCCAGGCGTTCGAGCAGGTGGGCCACGCTCTGGCCGTCGGGCAGCTCGTAGGGTTCGCCGTTCAACTGGATACGCATGGGGCAGCACCGTCGCGATTGGAGGGGGTGGGCATTCTAGCCCGAGAGCCGGCGATGACCAAGGCGCAAGCGGGGCATCGGCCGGCGATTCTGACGTCCGGGTCAGCCCGCCAGCCTCCAGGCCGCCAGGCCCAGGCACAGCCAGCCGGCGAGGAAGCAGACGCCGCCGATGGGCGTGATGGCGCCGAGCACCGGGGTGGACGTCAGGGTCAGCAGGTAGAGGCTGCCGGAGAAGATCAGGATGCCTGCGACGAAGAACCCGCCGGCGATGCCCACCAGGCGGCCGCCCAGGTGCGCCGAGAGCAGCGCCACGCCGAACAGGGCCAGGGCATGGAGCATCTGGTAGTGCACGCCGGTCTGGAAGATCGCCAGGTAGTCGGCGCTCAGGCGGCTCTTCAGGCCGTGGGCGGCGAAGGCGCCGAGGGCCACGCCGGTGAAGCCGAAGAAGGCGGCGAACAGCAAGAAGGTACGCAACATGGGAAAACTCCCTGGAGGGTCAAGCCCGTTATAATGACGCGCACTATCGCCCGGGCAAACCCCAGCATGCGCAACCTACTCCGCCGCCTGTTCAAGTTCCTCGTCTATTTCGCCCTGGGCAGCGTGGCCGTGGTCGTCGTCCTGCGCTGGGTGCCGCCGCCGGGCAGCATGCTGATGGTCGAGCGCAAAGTGCAGTCCTGGTTCAACGGCCAGCCCATCGACCTGCAGCGCGACTGGCGCAGCTGGGACGCGATTTCCGACAACCTCAAGGTGGCGGTCATCGCCGGCGAGGACCAGAAGTTCGCCGAGCACCACGGCTTCGACCTGCCGGCCATCGAGCAGGCCCTGGCCCACAACGGCCGTGGCAAGAGCCTCCGCGGCGCCAGTACCATCAGCCAGCAGACCGCCAAGAACCTGTTCCTCTGGTCCGGCCGTAGTTGGCTGCGCAAAGGCCTGGAAGCCTGGTTCACGGTGCTGCTGGAAACTCTCTGGCCGAAGCAGCGCATCCTCGAGGTCTACCTGAACAGCGCCGAGTGGGACGACGGCGTGTTCGGCGCCCAGGCCGCCGCGCGCCATCACTTCGGCGTCGACGCCAGCCGCCTGTCGGCGCAGCAGGCCGCACAGCTCGCCGCGGTGCTGCCCAACCCGCGCCAGTGGAGCGCCGCGCGCCCCAGCGGCTACGTGCGCCAGCGCGCCGCCTGGATCCGCCAGCAGATGTGGCAGCTCGGCGGCCCCGACTACCTGGAGCGCCTGCGCTGAGCCACGCTCAGTGCGCCAGACTCTCGCGCGGCACCACCTGCAGCCAGACCAGCTCGCCATTGCGGTGCAGCAGCGTCAGACCGCGCTCGGGGTAGATCCACGCCTCGCCGCCGTCGGTCTGCAAACGCAGGCGCGGCGGGCCGAAGCTGGCCACCAGGCGGCCGACGCTCAGCGTCTGGCTGGGCGCCAGCAGCACCGAGGCCACCGCCTGCCGGCGCAGTTGTTCCAGCATGGCGTCGCTGAGCGGCTGATCGGGCGCCCCCGGCGCTATGCCCGTGGCCTTCTGCAGGCTGCTGCGTTCTTCGTCGCTCAGCACCAGCTCGGCCTCCATGCGCCAGGGCCCGTCGGGCGTGCCCAGAGTGCCGCGGTAGCTCAGCTGGGCGCCCTGCTGGTCGCGGGTCAGCCACAGCGCACCTTCCTGCCAGCTGTGTAACTGGCCGAGGTCCAGGGTGCCGTCGGCCAGGGGGCCGAACACCTCGCGCTGCCAGTCCTCCAGCCAGGCCGGGGGCGGCAGCGGCGCCGTGGAGCGCGCCACCCACAGGCCGGCGGCGAAGGCCAGCAGGGCGAAGGCGAGGATCAGCAGGCCATGGGCCGGGCGTAGTCGGGGCATCGGGTCTCCGGGCATTCGCGGGCAGAAAAAAACCGCACCCCGAGGGGTGCGGTCTTCAGTCTAGCGGTGCAGCGGGCGCTTATGCCTCGATGCGCCCCTTGAGCTTGTTCATCGCGTTCTTTTCCAACTGACGGATGCGCTCGGCGGACACGTTGTACTTGGCCGCCAGGTCGTGCAGCGTCGCCTTCTCCTCGGCCAGCCAGCGCTGGTGGAGGATGTCGCGGCTGCGCTCGTCCAGGCCTTCCAGCGCCTCGTGCAGGCTGGCGGTGGAGCTGTCGCTCCAGTCCGCTTCCTCCAGTTGGCGCGCCGGGTCGTAGCGATGGTCTTCCAGGTAGTGCGCCGGCGACTGGTAGGCGCTGTCGTCGTCGGCGTCGGCCGCCGGGTCGAAAGCCATGTCCTGGCCGCTCAGGCGGCTTTCCATCTCGCGCACTTCCCGAGCTTCCACGCCCAGGCTCTCGGCGACGCGTTCGACTTCGTCGTTGCTCAGCCAGGCCAGACGTTTCTTCTGGCTGCGCAGGTTGAAGAACAGCTTGCGCTGCGCCTTGGTGGTGGCGACCTTGACGATCCGCCAGTTGCGCAGGATGAACTCGTGGATTTCCGCCTTGATCCAATGCACGGCGAAGGACACCAGACGCACACCCATTTCCGGGTTGAAGCGTTTCACGGCCTTCATCAGGCCGACGTTGCCCTCCTGGATCAAATCGGCCTGGGCCAGGCCGTACCCGGAATAACTCCGGGCGATGTGCACGACGAAGCGCAGGTGCGCCAGCACCATTTGCCGTGCCGCTTCCAGATCTTGCTGATAGAAGAGGCGTTCGGCCAGTTCGCGCTCCTGCTCCGGCGTCAACAGCGGGATGCTGTTCACCGAGTGCACGTAGGCTTCCAGGTTCGCGCCGGGAGCCAGGGCATAGACAGGTTGCAAAGAAGTGGTCATGCGAATCCTCCGATTCACGAAACTCGCGCAGTGTAGCACTGAGCGATCTGACTGCAAGCGGGTGTAAAAGTTCCTTTACAGCCTTGAAGAAAACCGGGCAAATCAGTCGTTTGTCAGCGCGGCGCCAGCTCCCGCAGGTGCCGCGCCACGGCCAGCCAGGCGCCGATCCAGCCCAGCAGCACCGCGCCTATGGTCAGCGACAGGCCGTCGTTCAAGGGCACGCCGGCCAGGGTGAAATCGCTGCCGTAGAGGCCGGCCAGGTTGACCACCGAGGCATTCAGCCAGTTCAGCCCGAACTCCAGCAGGGCCCAGGACAGGATGCCGGCGCCCAGGCCGTAGAGCGCGCCCATATAAAGGAAGGGCCGACGCACGTAGCCGTCGGTCCCGCCGACCAGCTTGATCACTTCGATTTCGTTACGACGGTTTTCGATATGCAGACGAATGGTATTGCCGATCACCAGCAGCAGGGTCAGCACCAGCACCACGGTCAGGCCGAAGACGAAGCGGTCGCCCAGCTTGAGGATGGCCGACAGCCGCTCGACCCACACCAGGTCCAGCTGCGCCTGTTGTACACCCGGCAGCTCGGCCAGGCGTTGACGCAGGGCATCGAGCTGGTTGCGGTCGACCTGCTTGGGCGTCACCGAGATCACCGCCGGCAGCGGGTTCTCCGGCAGCTCCTTGAGCGCCTCGCCCAGGCCGGACTGTTCCTGCAGCTCTTTCAGCGCATCCTCGCGGCTGATCAGCTGCGCCTCGATCACGTCGGGCATGCGCTCGATCTGCTCGCGCAGGTCCTGGCCCTGGCTCTCGCTGGTCTTCAGGTCCAGGTACAGGGAAATCTGCGCCGCGCGCTGCCAGGAGCCGCCCAGGCGCTCGACGTTGCCCAGCAGCAGCGACAGGCCCATGGGCAGGCTCAGGGTGATGCCCATCACCAGGCAGGTGAAGAAGCTGCCGAAGGGGTGGCCGAACATCCGCTTGAGGCTGTCCACCAGGCTGGCGCGGTGGCTTTCGCCGTAGGCGCTGAACAGCTGGCCCCAGTCGGTGGATTCCTTCTCCACGCGCTCGCGGCTCTTCTTCGGCTGCGTGCCCTCTTCCGGAGCGTGCGGCAGTTGCTGATCGTTCATCAGGCCTCCTCCTCGCGGTCCGCGATGATCCGCCCGCGCTGCAGGGTGATCATCCGATGGCGCATGCGCGCGATCAGCGCCAGGTCGTGGCTGGCGATCAGCACCGTGGTGCCGAGGCGGTTGATGTCCTCGAACACGCCCATGATCTCCGAGGCCAGGCGCGGGTCGAGGTTGCCGGTGGGCTCGTCGGCTAGCAGCAGGGCCGGGCGGTGCACCACCGCGCGGGCGATGCCGACGCGCTGCTGCTGGCCGGTGGAGAGGTCCGACGGCAGGTCCTCGGCCTTTTCCTTGAGGCTCACACGGTCGAGCGCCGCTTCCACCCGCTGGGCGATCTCCGCCTTGGGCAGGCCGAGAATCTGCAGCGGCAGGGCGACGTTGTCGAACACCGTGCGGTCGTTGAGCAGTTGGTGGTTCTGGAACACCACGCCGATCTGCCGGCGCAGGAAAGGAATCTGCGCGGTGGTGATGCGCGCCAGGTCCTGGCCGCCGAGCAGCAGCTTGCCGGAGGTCGGCCGCTCCATCGCCAGGATCAGCCGCAGCAGGGTGCTCTTGCCGGCGCCGGAGTGGCCGGTGACGAAGAGAATCTCGCCGCGATGAATGCGGAACGAGGCGTCATGCAGGCCGACGTGGCCGTTGGGATAGCGTTTGCCGACCTGCTCGAAGCGGATCATGCGGTCTCCCGGGTCTCGAACAATGCACGGACGAAAGCGTCGGCCTCGAAGGTGCGCAGATCGTCGATCCCTTCGCCGACGCCGATGTAGCGGATCGGCAGGCCGAACTGCTTGGCCAGGGCGAAGATCACCCCGCCCTTGGCGGTGCCGTCCAGTTTGGTCAGGGCCAGGCCGGTGAGTTCCACGGCGTTGTTGAACTGCTTGGCCTGGTTGATGGCGTTCTGCCCGGTGCCGGCATCCAGCACCAGCAGGACCTCGTGGGGAGCCGTGTCGTCCAGCTTGCCGATGACCCGGCGCACCTTCTTCAGCTCTTCCATCAGGTTGTCCTTGGTGTGCAGGCGCCCGGCGGTGTCGGCGATCAGCACGTCGACGCCACGGGCCTTGGCGGCCTGCACGGCGTCGAAGATCACCGAGGCCGAGTCGGCGCCGGTGTGCTGGGCGATCACCGCGATGTTGTTGCGCTCGCCCCAGACCTGCAGCTGTTCAACGGCAGCGGCGCGGAAGGTGTCGCCGGCAGCCAGCATGACCTTCTTGCCGTCCTGCTGCAGCTTCTTCGCCAGCTTGCCGATGGTGGTGGTCTTGCCCACGCCGTTCACCCCGACCACGAGGATCACATAGGGCTGCTTGCCGGCCGCGATGGCCAGCGGTTGTTCCACCGGGCGCAGCAGGCCGGCCAGTTCTTCCTGCAGGGCCTTGTACAGCGCTTCGCTGTCGGCCAGTTCCTTGCGCGCCACGCGCCGGGTCAGGTTCTGCACGATGGCGGTGGTGGCCTCGACGCCGACGTCGGCGGTCAGCAGGCGCGTCTCGATCTCGTCGAGCAGGTCGTCGTCGATGGCCTTCTTGCCCAGGAACAGGCTGGCCATGCCCTCGCCGAGGCTGGCGCTGGTCTTCGACAGGCCCTGCTTGAGGCGGGCGAAGAAGCCGAGCTTGGCCGCTTCGGTCGGAGCGGCGGGCTTCTCGACGGCGACGGGCGCGGGCTCGGCGGCTGCCGGCTGCTCCGCGACCGGAGCCGGAGCCGGAGCCGGAGCCGGGACAGGCTCGACCACGGGCGCGGCGGGGACGACTGGCGCGGCCGCTTCCACCGGGGGCTGCGGCTCGGCCGGGCGAACAGGCTCCAGCGGCTCGGCCGGCACGCTTTCGGCCTGCGGCGCCGACGCCAACGGCTCGGCGGGGGCCACGGGCAGCGGCGTGCTCAGCTCGTCGACAGGGGCCGGACGGGGCGCGTCGGCCGCCGCGGGTTGCTCAGGCTGCGCCGGACTTTCCGCCGGCTGCGCGGCAGCCGCCTCGGCCTCGGGGGCTGGCGCTACGGTTTCTTCGGCCTGGGGTTTCTTGCGGAACCAGCTGAACAGGCCTTTCTTCTCCCCGCCCTGCGGGGCCTTCTTGTCGTCGTTGGAACCAAACATGAATGGCTTGCATCTCAAGGGAGCGGCACGGGACGTGGCCGCCCGGAAAACGGATGGGTATCCTAGCATCTCCTCGCCTGCCGGGGTTAGGCGGCTGCCCGACAGCCATGCCACCGCCCTTCGGGCCACCAGCAAGGACCTGTTCGACCATGAAGAATCCTCCCCGCCGCGCGCTCGGCCTGCTCTGGGGCGTACTCTGCCTGCCGCTGTTCGCCGTCGCCGCCGAACCCCAGCCGACCCACGAATACGTACTGGACAACGGATTGAAGCTGGTGGTTCGCGAAGACCACCGCGCCCCCGTGGTGGTCTCCCAGCTCTGGTACAGGATCGGCTCCAGCTACGAGACGCCCGGCCTCACCGGCCTGTCCCACGCTCTGGAGCACATGATGTTCAAGGGCAGCAGCAAGATGGGCCCGGGCGAGGCCTCGCGCGTGCTGCGCGACCTCGGCGCCGAGGAGAACGCCTTCACCACCGACGACTACACCGCCTACTACCAGGTGCTGGCCAAGGACCGCCTGCCGGTGGCCTTCGAACTGGAGGCCGACCGCATGGCGCACCTGACGCTGCCGGCCGACCAGTTCAAGAGCGAGATCGAGGTGATCAAGGAAGAGCGCCGCCTGCGCACCGAGGACAAGCCCTACGCCCTCGCCTACGAGCGCTTCAAGGCCGCGGCCTACCTGTCCAGCGGCTACCACTCGCCGACCATCGGCTGGATGGCCGACCTGCAGCGCATGACCATCGACGACCTGCGCGCCTGGTACAAGGCCTGGTACGCGCCGAACAACGCCACCCTGGTGGTGGTCGGCGACGTCCAGCCCGAGGAGGTCAAGGCCCTGGCCCAGCGCTGGTTCGGCGACATCCCGCGGCGCAAACTGCCACCGGCGCGCAAACCGCTGGAAGTGCCCGACCCGGGTGAGCGCCGCCTCACCCTCGAGGTGCGCACCCAACTGCCCAGCCTGATCATGGGCTTCAACGTGCCCAGCCTGGGCAGCAGCGAGAACCCGCGCGAGGTGCATGCCCTGCGGCTGATCTCCGCGCTGCTCGACGGCGGCTACAGCGCCCGCCTGTCCTCGCGCCTGGAGCGCGGCCAGGAACTGGTGGCCGGCGCCTCCGCCTCCTACGACGCCTTCGCCCGCGGCGACACCCTGTTCACCCTGAGCGCCACCCCCAACGTGCAAAAGGGCAAGACCCTGGAGCAGGTGGAGAAGGCCCTCTGGCAGCAGCTCGACGAACTCAAGACCACCTCGCCCAGCCAGGAAGAACTGGAGCGCGTGCGCGCCCAGCTGATCGCCGGGCTGGTCTTCGAGCGCGATTCCATCGCCGCCCAGGCCAGCAGCATCGGCCAGTTGGAGAGCGTCGGCCTGTCCTGGCGCCTTGCCGACCAGGACCTGGAAGCCATCCGCCAGGTCACGGCCGAAGATATCCAGAAAGCCGCCCGCACTTATTTCGTCCGTTCGCGCCTGACCCTCGCCCAGGTGCTGCCGCAAGCCGATACCGACAAGGAGCCGAGCAAATGAGTGAACGAAATGGCCTGCGCTACGGCCTGCTCGGCCTGGTCGTCCTCCTGCTGATCGCCGGCCTGGCGTTCTGCGTCAGCCGCCCCGCCGGCGGCAGCAACCCCGCCCCGCAAACGCCGGCCGCCGCGGCACCCAGCGGCCTGCAGTCGCTGGCCGAGGCCGCCGGCAAGAAGCCCGGCCACCGCCAGTTGGACATCCAGCGCTGGACCACCGCCGAAGGCGCCCGCGTGCTCTTCGTCGAAGCCCACGAGCTGCCGATGTTCGACCTGCGCCTGACCTTCGCCGCCGGCAGCAGCCAGGACGGCGACGCCCCGGGCCTGGCCATGCTGACCAACGCCATGCTCAACGAAGGGGTGCCGGGCAAGGACACCAGCGCCATCGCCGCCGGTTTCGAGGACCTGGGCGCCGACTTCATGAACGGCTCCTACCGCGACATGGCGGTAGCCGGCCTGCGCAGCCTGAGCGAGAAGGACAAGCGCGAGGCCGCCGTCGCCCTGTTCGACCAGGTGGTGGGCCAGCCGACCTTCCCCGAGGAGGCCCTGGCGCGCATCAAGAACCAGGTGCTGGCCGGCTTCGAATACCAGAAGCAGAACCCCGGCAAGCTGGCCGGCCTGGAACTGTTCAAGCGCCTCTACGGCGACCACCCCTACGCCCATTCCAGCGACGGCAACGAGCAGTCGGTGCCGAAGATCGGCGTCGCCCAGCTGCGCGCCTTCCACCAGAAGGGCTACGCCGCCGGCAACACGGTGATCGCGCTGGTCGGCGACCTCAGCCGCGCCGAGGCCGAAGCCATCGCCGCCAAGGTCTCCGCCTCGCTGCCCAGGGGCGCGGCACTGCCGCCGGTGGCCCAGCCGGCCGTGCCCAAGCCGGGCCCCAGCCACATCGAGTTCCCCTCCAAGCAGACCCACCTGCTGCTGGCCCAGCTGGGCATCACCCGCAACGACCCGGACTACCCGGCGCTGTACCTGGGCAACCAGATCCTCGGCGGCGGCGGCTTCGGCACCCGGCTGATGGACCAGGTGCGCGAGAAGCGCGGGCTGACCTACGGCGTGTCCTCCGGCTTCACCGGCATGCAGGCGCGCGGGCCCTTCACCATCGGCCTGCAGACCCGCGCCGAACTCAGCGAAGGCACCCTCAAGCTGGTCCAGGACATCGTCCGCGACTACGTGAAGAACGGCCCGACGCAGAAGGAACTGGACGACGCCAAGCGCGAACTGGCCGGCAGCTTCCCGCTGTCCACCGCGAGCAACGCCGACATCGTCGGCCAGCTCGGCGCCATCGGCTTCTACGGCCTGCCCTCGGACTACCTGGAGACCTTCCTGGCCCAGGTCCAGGCGCTGGACGTGGACAAGGTCAAGGCGGCCATGCAGCGCCACATTGACCCGGACGCCTTCGTCATCGTCACCGCCGGCCCCACTGTGCCGCAGAAACCGCTGCCGCCGCCCACCGACAAACCGGCCGAACAGCCCCTCGGCGTTCCGGAGCACTGATGAACAGAAGACCCAAGGCCCTTGCCCCCGCCAACGCCCGCCAGCACGGCGGCCAGGGCCAGCTGCGCATCATCGGCGGGGAGTGGCGCAGCCGGCGCTTCGCCTTCCCCGACGGCCCGGGCCTGCGCCCGACCCCGGACCGGGTGCGCGAGACGCTGTTCAACTGGCTGGCCGCCTACGTCCCCGGCGCCCGCGTGCTCGACCCCTTCGCCGGCAGCGGAGCGCTGTTCCTCGAAGCCCTGTCCCGCGGCGCCAGCAGCGGCCTGGCCCTGGACCTGAACCGCGAAGCCGTGGCCGCCCTGCGCGGCCATCTGGCCACCCTCAAGTGCGAGAACGGCGAAGTGCAGTTGCAGGATGCCCTCGCCTACCTGGCCAAGCCGGCCCCGGCGCCGGTGGACCTGGTATTCCTCGACCCGCCCTTCCATCAGGACCTGCTGCAGAACACCTGCCGCCTGCTGGAGGAAAACGGCTGGCTGGCGGCCGACGCCTGGATCTACACCGAGAGCGAAAGCGCCCCTTCCAGCCTCGGCCTGCCGGCCAACTGGCGGCTGCACCGGGAGAAGCAGGCGGGGAATGTGCATTACGCGCTGTGGCGGCGCAGCAGCCGATAAGCCAAACCACCTGGCGCAAGGAGCAGCCAATGGACGAACCGACGCAGAGCCCCATCGCCATTTATCAGGCGGATGACGGCGGCCAGACCACCGAAGTTCGTCTGGAAGGCGAAAGCGCCTGGCTGACTCAGAGGCAGATGGCAGAGCTGTTCGCCACGACGCCGGAAAACGTGCTGATGCACCTGAGGAACATCTACCGGGAAGGCGAGTTGCAGGAAGAGGCAACTACTAAGGATTTCTTAGTAGTTCGCGAGGAAGGCCGGCGAAAGGTGCAGCGCCGGCTCAAGCATTATCACCTCGACGCCATCATCTCCGTCGGCTACCGCGTCAACTCCCGGCAGGGCACGCGCTTCCGCATCTGGGCGAACCAGGTGCTCAAGGACTACCTGGTCCAGGGTTACGCACTCAACGAGCAACGCCTGAAAGCCCAGCAGGCACGGGTTCGCGAACTGGAGCGGACGCTGACGCTGTTCCAGCAAAACCTCATCGACCAGGCCAGCCTGCCCGAGGCGCGGGGCCTGGTGAGCGTCATCGCCGGCTATGCGCGCACCTTCGTGCTGCTCAACCAGTTCGACAGCGAGCGCCTGCCCGCGGAAGGTTTCGATGAAAGCATCCGCTACGCCATCGAACCCGCCGATGCCCAAGCTGCGATCACGGCCCTGAAGGCCGACCTGCTGGCCAAGGGCGAGGCAAGCGAGTTGTTCGGCCGCCCCAAGGACGACAGCTTCCTCGGCATTCTCGGCAACGTCACGCAGTCCTTCGCCGGCCAGTTCCTCTACCCCAGCATCGAGGAGCAGGCTGCGCACCTGCTTTACTTCATCATCAAGAACCATCCGTTCACCGACGGCAACAAGCGTATTGGCGCCTTCCTGTTCATCTGGTTCCTGCAGCGCAACCAGCATCACCTCAAGCACGACGGCGAACTGAAGATCAACGACAACGCCCTGGCCGCCATCGCCCTGCTGGTGGCGCAAAGCGATCCGCGACAGAAAGAACTGATGATCCACCTGATCATGAACCTCATCCGCAACTGAGCCGTGCCCGCATGACACCGCCCTTCCAACCCGCCTGGTGGCTCCCCGGCCCGCATCTGCAGACGCTCTACGGCTCGCTGCTGCGCAAGGCGCCGGTGCTGCGCCGCGAGCGCGAGCGGCTGTGGCTGGAGGACGGCGACTTCCTCGACCTCGACTGGCACGGCCCGCACAGTGCGCGCACGCCACTGGTGCTGGCCGTCCATGGGCTGACCGGCTCTTCCGACTCGCACTACATCCGCGGCCTGCAGTTCGCCGTGCAAGCCCGCGGCTGGGCCAGCGTGGCGCTGAACTGGCGCGGCTGCTCGGGCGAACCCAACCTGCTGCCGCGCGGCTATCACTCGGGCATCAGCGAGGACCTGGCGGCGGTCATCGAGCACCTGCGGCGCATGCGCCCGCTGGCGCCGCTATACGCGGTGGGCTATTCGCTGGGCGGCAACGTGCTGCTCAAGTACCTCGGCGAGCAGGGCCAGGACTGCCCCCTGCGCGGCGCCGCAGCGGTGTCGGTGCCGTTCCGCCTGGACCGCTGCGCCGACCGCATCGGCATCGGCTTCTCGCGCATCTACCAGGCGCACTTCATGCGCGAACTGGTGGCCTACGTGCGCAACAAGCAGCAGAGCTTCGCCCAGCGCGGCGCCCAGGAGCACCTGGCGGCGCTGGAGCGCCTGGGGCCGCTGGACGGCATGCGCACCTTCTGGGACTTCGACGGCCGCGTCACTGCGCCGCTGCACGGCTTCGCCGACGCCCACGACTACTACAAGCGCGCCTCCAGCCGCTTCTACCTGGGCGGCATCCGCACCCCGACGCTGATCATCCATTCCAGCGACGATCCCTTCATCGACGCCGGCAGCATCCCGCCGGCGGACGAGCTCTCCGCCAGCACCGAGCTGGAGCTGCACGAGCACGGCGGCCACGTGGGCTTCATCGGCGGCACGCCAGGGCGGCCGGACTACTATCTGGAAAGGCGCATCCCCGACTGGCTGCTGGCCCTGCATGGCTGCGCCGGCTGACGCGAGCTTGACCGGGATCAGCATCTGCCGGCCAGCGATGGTCCAGGCTGGAAGCGCCAAAGGGCAAGGAGGGGAAGCCATGAGCGAAGCGACCATCCGCATCCACCGCGCCACGTCGCTGGACGATACCCAGTGCGCCGGCATAGCCACGCTCTACCGCGCCGTCGGCTGGGGCCACCCGAACGACGCGGACGAGTTGCGCGATCTCTGCGAATCTTCCGGCTACGTGCTGCTGGCCAGCGAGGCTGGGCAGGTGGTCGGCCTGCTCCGCGCCGAGCCGGAGAACGCCCAGACCACCTGGCTGGCGGAGCTGGCGGTGCTGCCTGGCCACCAAGGGCGAGGTATCGGCACTTCGCTGATGCAGCGCTTCATCGCCGACCATCCCGGCGCGCGCCTGTACACCGATGCCACCGATGGGGTGGAGGGGTTCTTCCTCCGGCATGGCCTGGAACTGCGCCAACCGCTGGTGCCGGGGCCGCGCAAGGGGTGATATCTGCGAAGGGCGATACGGCTTTTCGTAGGAGCGAGCTTGCTCGCGAACGGTGTTTGCCGGTGAGTGCTTGGTGTTCGCCCAAGAGCACCCTCTCCCTAACCCTCTCCCTGAAGGGAGAGGGGACCGTTGGGCAGGGTCGGACATTCTAGTGTCAGCCGGCTAGCACAGAGATTGCTGGCTGAAACCTTCCTCCTCTCGGCACGGACAAGCCCCCTCTCCCTTCAGGGAGAGGGCTGGGGAGAGGGAAAGGAATTCAACGTCGCACCGAAGCAACCGGCATACGCCCGTTCGCGAGCAAGCTCGCTCCTACGAAAAGCCGAACGCAGGACGCCTGCCCGTGATCCCCCTCACGCGCCCTGGGAAGGAACCACCACAGGACTTTCCGTCAACGGCACATACAGCCTTTCGGCGATCCGCTCCACCGCCGCCTGCGAGGGCTCGGCGATGTGCCCGCTCTCCAGCGCCAGCACCTGGTAGATGCCGCGCCGCAGCAGTTCCTCGCTGAGGTCGCCGGTGACTTCGTGGGTGGTGCAGAGGAAGCGCACCCAGGAGGTGAGGATGATCCAGGCGTTGAGGGTCAGGGCCTCCAGCTGGATTTCGTCCATCCGCAATATCCCTGCCTCGACGAAGCCGCGGTAGATGGCCTTGGCGTTCACCAGCGCGCGGCGGGCGAAGGCGCGGTAGGCCGCGGCCAGCTCCGCGTCGCTTTCCAGCAGGTGCTCCAGGTCGCGGTGCAGGAAGCGGTAGCGCCACATGGCCGCCAGCAGCGCCTCCAGGTAGAAGGTCTTGTCCTCGATGGTCAGCCCGCGGCCTTCGGGCAGGCGCAGGAAGTCGTCGACACGCGCCTCGTACTCGGCGAACAGCTCGGCGATGATCGCCTGCTTGTTGCGGAAGTGGTAGTACAGGTTGCCCGGGGACATGCCCAGGTGCGCGGCGATGTGGTTGGTGGTGACGCTGCGCTCGCCCTGGGCGTTGAACAGCGCCAGGCTCTCCTGGACGATGCGGTCGCGGGTCTTGATGCGTGGGGCCATGCGCGGACTCGGAATCACTCTTCTACGGCAAGGGGCAAAGGTACACGGATTGCTACGTGCGATGCAGCCGGCGTAACACTCCGGGCGGCCGCCCAGCTTTTCGTTGGGTGGGCCGCGCAGCGCTGACGCGGCATGCTATTTGACACTTTAGAGTAATTGCTCTAAAAATCCAGCGACAAGCACAACGCGAAGCGTCCCACCCACTCGGAGCGCTTCCCCCAGCCGGTCCGCCGAGGAGCCCGCCATGGTCGCCGACATCGCCTACCTGCAGCAGACGCAGCAGGACATCAACCAGCTTCAGAGCCTGTTCGAGCGCCAGCGCCAGGCCTACCGCGCCAACCCGCAGCCCAGCGCCGGCCAGCGCCAGCAATGGCTCAAGAGCCTGGCCGACCTGCTGGTGCGCGAGCAGCAGCCGATCATCGAAGCTATTTCCCGCGACTTCAGCCACCGCTCCGCCGACGAGACCCTGCTCGCCGAGATCATGCCCAGCCTGCACGGCGTGCACTACGCGCGCAAACGCGTGGCGCGCTGGATGAAGCCCTCGCGGCGCAGCGTCGGCATCCAGTTCATGCCGGCCTCGGCCAAGGTGGTGTACCAGCCGCTGGGCGTGGCCGGGGTGATAGTGCCGTGGAACTACCCGCTGTTCCTTGCCATCGGCCCGCTGACCGCCGCGCTGGCCGCCGGCAACCGGGTGATGATCAAGATGAGCGAATCCACCCCGGCCACCGCCCAGGCGCTCAAGGAACTGCTGGCCAAGGTCTTCCCCGAGGACCTGGTGGCCGTGGTCCAGGGCGAGGTGGACGTCGGCGTGGCCTTCTCCAAGCTGCCCTTCGACCACCTGCTGTTCACCGGCGCCACCAGCGTCGGCAAGCACGTGATGCGCGCCGCGGCGGAGAACCTCACCCCGGTCACCCTGGAACTGGGCGGCAAGTCGCCGGCGCTGATCTCCGAGAACGTGCCGATGAAGGACGCCGCCGAGCGCATCGCCTTCGGCAAGTCGCTCAACGCCGGGCAGACCTGCGTGGCGCCGGACTACGTGCTGGTGCCGCAGCAGCGCGTCGAGGAGTTCGTCAGCGCCTACCGCGACGTGGTGCAGGGCTTCTTCCCGACGGTGGAGAACAACCCCGACTACACCGCCATCGTCAACGAACGCCAGCTGGCCCGCCTCAACGGCTACCTGAGCGATGCCCAGGCCAAGGGCGCGCAGGTCATCCGCCTGCTGCCGGAAGCCAGCGGGCGGCGCCTGCCCCAGGCGCTGCTGCTGAACGTCGACGACGACATGAAGGTGATGCAGGACGAGATCTTCGGCCCGCTGCTGCCGGTCGTCCCCTACCAGCGCCTGGACGAGGCCCTGGCCTACATCAACGACCGGCCGCGGCCGCTGGCGCTGTACTACTTCGGCTACGACAAGCGCGAGCAGGAGCAGGTGCTGGCGCAGACCCACTCCGGCGGCGTGTGCCTGAACGACACCCTGCTGCACGTCGCCCAGGACGACATGCCTTTCGGCGGCGTCGGCCCCTCCGGCATGGGTCACTACCACGGCCACGAAGGCTTCCTCACCTTCAGCAAGGCCAAGGCGGTGTTCAGCAAGCCGCGCTTCAACGCCGCCCGGGTGATCTACCCGCCCTACGGCAAGGCGCTGCAGAAACTGGTCTACAAGCTGTTCGTCCGCTGAAACCGCGTATTCCACCCAGGTGAAACAACAACAATGACAGACACCTCCCTGAGCGCGCCGGGACTTTCCCGGCGCGGCGTGCTCAAGATCGGCCTGCTCGGCGGCGCCTTCCTGGCCACCGCCGGCGTCACCGCCACCCTCAGCGGCTGCTCGGCCAGCACCCCGGCCAGCGGCATGAAGGTCATCCGCGAGTCCGACCTGCCCTTCCTGCGCGCCCTGATCCCGGTGATGCTGGCCGGCGCCGTGCCGGCCGAGCGCATGGCCGAGGCGGTGCAGGCCAGCCTCGTCGGCCTCGACCACACCCTCGACCACCTCTCGCCGGAAATGCTCAAGCTCACCGTGCAGTTGTTCGACGTGCTGGCCCTGCCGGTCACCCGCGGCCCGCTCACCGGCATCTGGGGCAGTTGGGAGAAGGCCGGCGCGGACGACGTGAAGCATTTCCTGGAACGCTGGCAGAACAGCTCCATCGGCCTGCTGAAGATGGGCCACAGCTCGCTGCTGCAGCTGGTGATGATGGCCTGGTACGGGCGCCCGGAATCCTGGGCGCACTGCGGCTACCCCGGGCCGCCGAAGGTCTGAGCGCCGCCACTCCCATAACAAGAATTCCCGAGAGTACCCCTGATGCCCGTACCCGATCTGTTCGCCGAGGGCCTGGCCCGCGGCTGGAAAGTCCACGACGGCTCGCGCCTGGACAACGACCTGACCCTGGAAGCCGACGTGGTCGTCATCGGCTCCGGCGCCGGCGGCGGCACCACCGCGGAAATCCTCAGCGGCGCCGGCTACAAGGTGCTGCTGGTGGAGGAAGGCCCGCTCAAGACCAGCTCCGACTTCAAGATGCAGGAGCCGGAGGCCTACTCCAGCCTGTACCAGGAAGGCATCGGGCGGATGAGCAAGGATGGCGCCATCACCATCCTCCAGGGCCGCGCCGTGGGCGGCACCACCCTGGTCAACTGGACCTCCAGCTTCCGCACCCCCGACGCCACCCTGGAGCACTGGGCCAGGGAACACGGGGTGAAGGGCCACAGCCCGGCGGAAATGGCCCCCTGGTTCGCGAAGATGGAAGAACGCCTGGGCGTGGCGCCCTGGATCATGCCGCCGAACTTCAACAACGACGTGATCCGCCGCGGCTGCGAGAAGCTCGGCTACCACTGGAAGGTCATCCCGCGCAACGTGCGCGGCTGCTGGAACCTCGGCTACTGCGGCATGGGCTGCCCGACCAACGCCAAGCAGTCGATGCTGGTCACCACCATCCCGGCCAGCCTGGACAAGGGCGGCGAGCTGCTGTTCCTGGCCCGCGCCAACCGCCTGCTGCACGACGGCGGCAAGGTCAGCGGCCTGGAATGCCTGGCCATGGACGCGCGCTGCGTGGCGCCCAGCGGCCGCAAGATCACCGTCAAGGCGCGCCACTACGTGCTCGCCGGCGGCGGCATCAACAGCCCGGCGGTGCTGCTGCGCTCCAAGGCGCCGGACCCCAACGGCCGCGTCGGCCAGCGCACCTTCCTGCACGTGGTGAACTTCAGCGCCGCGCAGTTCGACGAGGTGGTCAACCCCTTCTACGGCGCGCCGCAGTCGATCTACTCCGACCACTTCCAGTGGGACGACGGCACCGCCGGGCACATGTCCTACAAGCTGGAAGTGCCGCCGCTGCAGCCGGCCCTGGCGGCCACCCTGCTCGGCCGCTTCGGCATCGACAACGCCCTGCGCATGGAGCAGTTGCCGCACACCAACATGATCCTCGCCCTGATGCGCGACGGCTTCCACCCGGATAGCGCAGTGGGCACGGTGAGCCTGCGCGGCGACGACACCCCGGTGCTCGACTACCGCATGACCGACTACACCTGGGACGGCATCCGCCGCGCCTTCCACACCATGGCCGAGGTGCAGTTCGCCGCCGGCGCCAAGACAGTGCTGCCGCTGCACGCCGACGCCGGCTACGTGAAGACGCCCGCCGAAGCCCGCGCGCTGATCGACGGCCTGAGCCTTGAGCTGTACCGCACCCGCCTGGGCAGCGCCCACGTGATGGGCGGCTGCGCCATGGGCGAGGACCCGCGGCAATCGGTGTGCGACAGCCTCGGCCGCCACCACCAGTTGGAGAACCTGTCGATCCACGACGGCTCGCTGTTCCCCACCAGCATCGGCGCCAACCCGCAGCTGTCGGTCTACGGCCTGACCGCGCAGCTGGCCAGCGGCCTCGCCGAGCGCCTGGGCAAGGCCTGAGCCCCGATCCCGGCGCGAAGGCTCTGCCACGGGCCTTGCGCGCCGACCGGCGATTTGCGCCGGGGAAAATCCGGTAGTCCGCGCCGGCGGGCACTACCAAGGTCGCTTGGCCCATCCGGGCTGCTGCGTTACCATCCAGCCCCGCCAATGCCCACGCCTGCCCCTTGAACCACCAGGACGCTGCGATGAACCGAGTGCTGTACCCGGGTACCTTCGACCCCATCACCAAAGGCCATGCCGATCTGGTCGAGCGGGCCTCGCGGCTGTTCGACCAGGTGATCATCGCCGTTGCCGCCAGCCCCAAAAAGAACCCCCTGTTCCCCCTGGAACAACGGGTCGAGCTGGCGCGCCAGGTCACCTCGCACCTGCCCAACGTCGAAGTCGTCGGCTTCTCCACCCTGCTCGCGCACTTCGTCAAGGAACAGAACGCCAACATCCTGCTGCGCGGCCTGCGCGCGGTGTCGGACTTCGAATACGAATTCCAGCTGGCCAACATGAACCGCCAGCTCGCCCCGGACGTGGAGAGCATGTTCCTCACCCCGTCGGAGAAGTATTCGTACATCTCCTCGACCCTGGTGCGCGAGATCGCCGCCCTGGGTGGCGACATCACCAAGTTCGTCCATCCCGCGGTGTCCAGCGCCCTGGCCGAGCGCTTCAAGCGCTGACCGGGCGCCGCCAGGGAAGGCGGCAATTGATCCGGCCGGCGTGCAACGCGCACGCCAATGCGGCAAAATTGCAGCATTCCTGTTGCTGACAGCCTGGCCATGGGCCAAGGCCGGAGTTTTTCGATGTCCCTGAAAATCACCGACGATTGCATCAACTGCGACGTCTGCGAACCCGAGTGCCCGAACGGCGCCATCTCCCAGGGCGAGGAGATCTACGTGATCGACCCCAACCTGTGCACCGAGTGCGTCGGCCACTACGACGAACCGCAGTGCCAGCAGGTCTGCCCGGTGGACTGCATCCCCCTCGACGATGCCCATGTCGAGAGCAAGGACGAGCTGATGCAGAAGTACCTCAAGATCACCGGCAAGGCCTGACCTCGCGGGCTTGACAGGCGGATCGCCGAAATCCCGCGGGGCATTCGGCAACCGCGACGCGGCGGGATTGTCTATCCTCCCAATTCGCTCCCGTGGTTTTTCCCGGATGCCAGTCCGGGGCCACCCGACGATTCGTGAGATGCCATGTCCCTGCTGAACCACAGTTTCCGTTCCCTCGCCCTCGCCTGCGGCCTGCTGTTGCTCGACGCCGCCAGCGTCCATGCCGCCAGCCAGCCGGTCGCCCAGGCCACCGTGGCCAGCGCCCACCCGGCGGCCACCGTGGCCGGCCTGGAAACCCTCGCCGGCGGCGGCAACGCCTTCGACGCCGCGGTGGCCATCGCCGCCGCCCTGGCGGTGGCCGAACCCTACAGCTCGGGCCTGGGCGGTGGCGGCTTCTTCCTGCTGCGCCAGGCCGGGCCGACGCCCAGCTACCGCTTCATCGACGCCCGCGAGCGCGCGCCGCTGGCCGCCAGCGCGCAGATGTACGTGCGCAACGGCAAGGTGCAGCCGGAACTGTCGCTGAACGGCCCGCTGGCCGCCGCCATCCCCGGCCTGCCCGCGGCCCTGGTGGAGCTCACCAGCCGCTTCGGCCGCAAGCCGCTGGCCGACAACCTGGTGCCGGCGATCCGCCTGGCCACCGACGGCGTTTCCGTCGACCGCATCTACATCACCCGCGCCGCCGGCCGCCTGGAAGCCATGCGCAAGGACCGCGAGACCTCGCGCATCTTCCTGCAGCAGGGCAACCTGCCCGAGGAGTGGGACCTGCTGCGCCAACCGGAGCTGGCCAACACCCTGTCGCGCCTGGCGCGCTACGGCCGCAGCGGCTTCTACGAAGGCGAGACGGCGGAGCAACTGGTGCAGGGCGTGCGCGCCGCCGGCGGCGTCTGGAGCCTGGAAGACCTGCGCAGCTACCAGGTGGTGGAGCGCCAGCCGCTGCGCTACCCGCTGGGCGACGGCCGCGAGCTGGTCAGCGCGCCGCCGCCCTCGGCCGGCGGCGTGGCCATCGCCCAGAGCCTGGGCATGCTGGCCCAGCTGCCCTGGCAGAAGGCCGAGCCCATCCAGCGCGTGCACTACGTGGCCGAGGTCCTGCGCCGCGCCTACCACGACCGCAGCATGCTCGGCGACCCGGACCGCATCGCCAACCCGGTGCAGCAACTGCTCGCCCCCGACTACCTCAAGCGCCTGGCCGCCGGCATCGACCCGCGCCGCGCCACGCCCAGCGCGTCCCTGCCGCCGGCGCCGAGCTGGCGCGAGGGCGACCACACCACGCACTTCGTGGTGATCGACGAACAGGGCAACGCGGTGGCCGCCACCCTCTCGGTGAACCTGCCGTTCGGCTCCACCTTCACCCCGCCCGGCACCGGCGTGCTGCTCAACGACGAAATGGACGACTTCGCCGCCGACATCCAGGGCAGCAACGCCTACGGCCTGGCCGGCAGCGCGGCCAACGCCATCGCCCCCGGCAAGCGCCCGCTGTCGAGCATGAGCCCGAGCTTCATCGAAAGCCCCGACGAGCTGGCGGCCTTCGGCACCCCGGGCGGCAGCCGCATCCCCAGCATGGTGCTGCTGGCCATGCTGCAGTACCTGGACGGCCGCGCGGTGCAGAGCTGGGTGGGCGCGCCGCGCTACCACAACCAGTACCTGCCCGACGTGCTGGAGCACGAGCCGCGCACCTTCACCGAGGCGCAGAAAGCCGAGCTGAATGGCCGTGGCTACAGTCTCAAGGAAGTCGCCCCGTCCTACGGCAACCAGCAGGTGCTGCTGTGGCGCAAGAAGACCGGGAACGTGGATGCCGCCAGCGACCCGCGCGGCATCGGCCTGGCCGCCGGGACCACGGTGCACTACTGAGTCAGGGCACCAGCAGCGAGGGCGCCCCGTCGGCGTCGCGCTCGGGCAGGGCGCCGTCCAGGCCCTGCTCGGCGCGCAGCTGCAGCACGTTGCGCAGGCTCTGCACGATACGGCTGGCGTAGCCCAGGTCGTTCATCAGCGAGCTGGTCTGGGCGCCGTCCAACTCGTGGCGGCGCACCGCGGCGAACAGGCGGTTGCGGAAGGCGCCGTCGAACTCCGCGGCCTGCTCGTCGAACAGCGCCAGGCGCGAGGCCCAGGCACCTTCCGGCAGCTGGCGGGGGTCGAGGGCGCCGATGGCGCGCACCTCGCGCAGCGCGCCCAGCAGGTGGCGGCGCAGCTCCAGATAGCATTCCCGCGCAACCGAAGGCTCGCCCTGCAGCGCCCTCCCCAGGTTCTTCTGCAGGTGCTTGGCGTCCTTCACCGCGTCCACCAGTTGCAGCGCCGCCACCTGGCAGGCCATCCAGAAATGCTGGTGCGCCTCGTCCAGCGGCGTTTCCAGGCGCCCCATGAAGCTCAGCAGGTCGCCGTACACGCCCTTGATGTGCTGCTGGTAGAGCGCCTGGGCGTCCATGGCGAAGCGCTCCGGCCCGGCGTGCAGGGCGGCCTCGTCCACCTTCGGCTGGTTGAGCAGGTCCACCGGCAGGTAGAGCGCGTGGCAGATCACCTCGATGCTCAGGCGCCCCAGGTGCTGCAGCTCCTGGGTCACCGCGCTGGCGGCGGCGTCCGCCGAGTCCAGGGCGCGCTCGCTGAGGTAGCGCGCATGAGTGCGCTCCGGCAGTTGCACCGCGGTCGCCGGGGCCAGGTCGGTGATCAGCACCGAGGGCTCCTCGACGTCCGGCAGCCAGCGGATCAGCCACTGCGCCAGGCGCGTCTGCAACGGCCAGAACAGCAGCACGCCCATGCCGTTGAACAGGGTGTGGAAGGCCGCCAGCTGGATCAGCAGATTGTCGCCCAGGCCGACCTGGGCGGTCAGCCAGCGCACCAGCCAGGTCAGCGGCGCCAGCAGGATGAAGGCGATCACTCCGCTGACTACGTTGAACAGCACGTGGGCCAGGGCCAGGCGCTGGCCGTTGCGGTTGCCGCCCAGGGAGCCGACGAAAGCGGTGGTCACGCTGCTGCCGACGTTGGAACCGATGGCGATGGCCAGGCTCTGGCCCAGCTCCAGCTGGCCGCCGGCCAGCGCGGCGAGGGTCAGCATCAGGGTGGCGTGGCTGGACTGCAGCACCACGGTGACCAGGGTGCCGATGCCGACGAACAGCAGGGCGCCCAGCACGCCTTCGGCCTGCAGGCCGGTCATGTCCATGGCGTCGCCGAAGCTGGAGAAACCTTCCTTGATCTGGTCGATGCCCAGGAAGATGAAGGCGATGCCCATGAGGATGCGCCCGGCGGCCTTGCTCTTGGGCCCGTTGAAGCTGGCCAGCACGCCGAACACCAGCAGCGGCAGGGCCAGCGGGCTCAGGCTGAGGTTCTGCCCGGCCAGGGCCAGCAGCCAGATGCCGCTGGTGGCGCCGAGGTTGGCGCCGAAGAGGATGGCGATGCCGCTGGCCAGCTGGATCAGCCCGGTGCTGATGAAGGCGATGGTGAGCAGCGAGACCAGGGTGCTGGACTGCAGCACGAAGGTGCCGCACAGGCCGAACAGCAGGCTCTTGGACGGCGTCGAGGTGCTGCGTTCGAGCCACAGCTCCAGCTGGCTGCCGGCCAGGTCGCGCAGGCCCTCCTCCAGGCACTGCATGCCGAACAGGAACAGCGCCAGGCCCGCGCCCAGCTGCAGCAGCCCGGCGCTGGACCAGAAGGCGTAGCCGAGCCCGCCCGCCGCCAGCAGCAGGAGCAGCGGGCGCAGGTGCTTCTTCAGTTCGCTACGGGCCATGGCCCCCTCGGGAAGGGCGCGCCGGCGTACCGGCGTACCGGCGTACCGGCGCGACAGAGGATCAGTCCTGCTTGTAGCCGCTTTCGGTGCAGCCCAGGCAGCGCACGAAGGTGGCCTTGCCCGGGTCTACCACCAGCGCCTGGCCGGCTTCCTTGACGTTGCCGCCCAGGGCGGTGAACGGCAGGCTGACGATGAAGGCCGCGGTGCCGATCACGGTGGCGCCCAGCAGCAGCGGGCGGGCGATGATCAGGTCGCCGAGCATCTTGTAGAACGGCGGCGAATCGGTGCTGTAGATCGGGTCCCCGCTGGAGGTGTTGCTGATCGCGTCGGAGGCCTGGGCGGTAACGGCCGACAGACCGAAGGTCAGGGCCAGAACGACGGCCAGGGCGCGGAACAGGTTCATGGCGTAAATCCTTTTTTATGCTGGGTTGGCAGGCAGACTGCCATTAACTATATCAGCGCGACAGGGCTTGTCAGCGTGATGGCCATCAACCGCCGAGGAAGGCGTGCTCCGGCTTCCTCGGCACGAAGGGGCGGTAGAAGGCCAGCATCCGCTGCAGGTCGGCCGCCTCGTCGCCGCTCGGCCAGAACGGCTCGCCGATGACGATGCGGCGGTTGCCGTAGTCCAGCGCCGCCAGTACCACCGGCACGCCGGCGCCGCGGGCGATGTGGTAGAAGCCCATCTTCCAGCGCTCGACCTTCTTGCGCGTGCCCTCGGGGGAGATGATCAGGATCATCTCGCGGCTGTCGCGGAAGGCCTGCACCGCCTGCTCCACGGTGTTCAGCTTGAGGTGGCGCTGGATCGGGATGCCGCCCCAGCGCCGCAGCAGGCCGCCGAACGGCCAACGGAACAGGGTGTGCTTGGCGAACCAGCGGGCGTTCAGGCGCAGCACGAACTTGGCCGCCAGGAACAGCATGAAATCCCAGTTGGACGTGTGGTGCGCGCCTATCACCACGAACTTGTCGAGAGGCGGCAAGGCGCCTTCGATGCGCCAGCCGGCGGCCTTGAGCATGC
>Ga0182743_1001406_pt1 | contig 23665 bp, 28 predicted proteins | sample eDN3rd30CKraftOP_FD_128522 | JGI IMG/M metagenome (GOLD analysis project Ga0182743, IMG submission 128522) | Enriched Organic Plus compost microbial communities from Emeryville, California, USA - eDNA 3rd pass 30_C Kraft OP (version 2) (version 2) ... | reverse complement strand
TGCCGTGATTGAAATGGCGCTGTCGTCGTCGATATCCTGCACCGAAGCAATGCGAGTCCAATTCATGGGTTTTCCTTTGAAAATGATCAGCACACTGAATAAATTCTAGCAGTGAATTTTTTTCTTATCCAGTTCTGAATCGCGCATTTTTCAGGCATTGGGGAATGCCCTGATTGTCTTGTCGCTTCCGGCTTTAATCGGTTAATTAATGCATATATATAGGAACATTTGCGGAAATGCCGCTGCGCCGAATTATCGAAAATCGCGCGCGTCAGCTTCGGAAAAAAACCTATTGACTGATTCCATAAATAGTCAGCATACTGATCATAAATCAGCTTGAGTTTTGGTTTGGTCGTGTCATGGTCCGGTGGCACGGTCTCTGCGCAGCGCGCCGGATACTCCACAGCAAAGGGCCGAATACGGCCATTCATAACAAGGGAAATAGCTATGCAACGTCGTCGTTTCTTGACCCACGCCGCAGGGATCAGTGCAGTGGCCGTAGCGGCGCCAGCCGTAGCGCAGAGCGCTACAACCGTCCGCTGGCGCATGTCCACCAGTTGGCCCAAAAGCCTCGATGCCATGTACGGCTCGGCCGAGGCGCTCACCAAACGCGTCGCCGAGTTGACCGACGGGAAATTTGAAATCCGCGCCTTTCCCGCCGGGGAGCTCGTGCCTCCCGCACAGAACATGGACGCTGTCAGCAATGGCACCGTAGAGTGCAACCACGTTCTCGCCACCTTTCATATCGGAAAGAACACGGCGTTGGCTTTCGACACCGGTTTATCGTTCGGATTGAGCGCGCGCCAACATAACGCATGGATCCACTACGGCGGCGGCCTCGAAAAGCTGCGCGCGCTCTACAAGAAATACAACATCGTCAATCATGTCTGTGGCAACGTGGGTGTCCAGATGGGGGGGTGGTTCCGCCGCGAGATAAAAACGGTAGAAGACCTCAAGGGACTCAAAATGCGCATCGGCGGTATTGGGGGAATGGTGCTCTCGAAATTGGGCGCAATCCCTCAACAGATTCCGCCTGGCGATATCTATCCCTCGCTGGAAAAAGGCACGATTGACGCGGCTGAATGGATCGGTCCCTATGATGATCTGAAGCTCGGACTGAACAAAGTTGCGCCGTACTATTACTCGCCGGGCTGGTTCGAGGGCAGTGCGTCGATTACCACGATGGTCAATGCCGAAGCCTGGAATGCGTTGCCGCCCCTTTTCAAGGCGGCATTCGAATGCGCCAGCTCGGAGCAGACCATGAAGATGCTCGCAAAATACGATGCCAGCAACCCTGGCGCGCTCAAATCGCTGATCGCCGGCGGTGCGAAGCTGTCGTTCTTTCCCCGCGACGTCATGGACGCTGCATACAAGGCCTCGCAAGAACTCTGGAAAGAGTTGGGCGCGTCCAATCCCGATTTCGCCGCGCTGTATCCGCAATGGGCCGAATTCCAGCGCGACGAGGCGAGTTGGTTCCGCGTGGCCGAGAGCGCGCTCGATAACTACACATTCCAGGCAGTGACCCGCCGTTGAACCATCCGGCGGCGAGCCGCCGCCGATTTCCTGAGGTATTTATGCACGACAAGCCTCCCGCCCCGAAGAGTGCGGCACCGCAAGGTGTCGGCGCACGCGTCCCTCGCAAAGAGGACATCCGACACCTCATGGGCAAAGGCCAGTTTGTTGGAGACATGTCCATGCCCGGTCTATGCGAGGTCGCGTTTCTTCGCAGCCCCCTGGCTCATGCCACTCTGGACCGGATCGACGTACCGGAATCGCTCGCGGGGAAAGTGTTCACCCGCGAGCATATGCAGGTACGGGATATCGTCGCGGATTCGACGCTACCCACCTACCAGCGTTCCGCGCAGCCACCCTTGGCCAGCGGCAAAGTGCGATTCGTCGGTGAACCCATCGCCATGGCTGTCGCCGCCTCTCGCGCAGAGGCCGAAGACCTGATCGAGGAGCTCAATGTCGACTATGGCGAGCTGCCCGTCTACGCCAATACGGAATCGGCGCTCGCGGCCACGGATCACCTGGTTCATGAGGAGTGGCGCGATAACGTGTTCGTCACCTTGAAGGCGGACCGCGATTTCGACGTGGCGGCGATCAATGCGCCGGTGATCGTACGGCGGCGGGTCGAGTTGGCGCGTCAGTGCATGGTGCCCATGGAGGGCAAGGCCGTGCTGGCCTATTGGGACCATCGCGATGATCAACTGGTTGTGGTCAGCGCCACCCAAGTTCCGCACATGATACGTACGGGGTTGGCTGAATGCCTGGAGATGGATCAGACCAAGATTCGGGTCATTTCTCCAGATGTGGGCGGCGCTTTCGGATACAAATGTGTGCTGCAGCAGGAAGAGGTCTGTATCGCATGGCTGGCCAAGACGTATAAACGGCCTTTCCGCTACCTTGAGGACCGTCGAGAGCACCTGATCGCTGGCGCCAACACGCGAGAGCATTCCTACGATATGACGGCATACGCCGACCGCGACGGACGGCTGCTGGCGCTCGATGCGCACATCGTGATCGACGGTGGGGCCTATTCGGTCTGGCCGTTCACGATCGGCCTGGAGCCAGGCCAGGCGACCGGCAATCTCCCCGGTCCGTATGACTTTCAGCGGTACCGCTGCCTGACGCAGTGCGTGGCCACAAACAAACCTGGTTTTGTCCCATACCGTGGCGTGGCACGCACCGGCGTGTGTTTCGCCATCGAGTTGATGATGGATGCAATCGCCGCCGAGGTTGGCCGCGAGCCGTGGGACGTCAGACTGCTGAACCTAGTCAAGCCGGAGCAGATGCCCTATGTCAACGTCGCGAACAAACACTTCGACAGTGGTGACTATCCCGCCAGTCTGCGCCGCGCGTTGGAGATGATTGACGCGCCCGCGATACGCGCGCGGCAGGCGCATGCGGAACGGGATGGACGTTTGATCGGCCTCGGCGTGGCGACCTATACCGAGCAGTCCGCGCACGGCACCTCGGTGTTCGCAGCATGGGGAACGCCAGTGATACCAGGCTACGACCAAGCCGGCGTCAAGGTCACTCCCGACGGTGGTCTCGAGATACGCGTGGGCGTGCATTCCCACGGACAGGGAATGGAAACGACGTTTGCACAGATCGCCAACGAGATTCTGGGCGTTGATGTCGAGAACATCAGGGTCATACACGGCGATACGGGCCAAACGCCATTCTCCACCGGGACCTACGCATCGCGCTCGCTGGTGATGTCGGGTGGAGCGGTCGCTCAGGCCTGTAAAGAGCTGGCGCCACGCATTCTGCATATCGGCGCGCACCTATTGAAGGCGGAGCTTTCCACGGCCGAACTGCGTGCTGGTGCGGTATGGGCGGGGGACAATTCAGTCGGGATTCGTGACGTCGCCCAGGCGTGGTACATCAACCCGCAGACTCTGCCTGCGAACGCCCATGTCGGCGGCCTGGAGACCACAGTGGGATACAAGCCCAAGGTCGACAGCGGCGCATTCACCTACGCCACCCATGCCGCCGTGGTCGCGGTGGATCCAGGCACGGGCGAGGTCGAAATCCTGGACTATGTCGTGGTCGAAGACTGCGGCACCATGGTCAACCCCATGGTCGTCGAGGGGCAGACCTTTGGCGGCATCGCCCAGGGTTTGGGAACGGCGCTGTACGAGGAAACCCCCTATGACGAAAATGCGCAGCCCTTGGCGTCGACCTTTGCCGACTATGTGATGCCCGGCGCCACAGAGGTCCCGCATATTCGCATCGATCATTTTGAAACGCCGTCGCCGCATACCGAGTTCGGCGCCAAAGGCATGGGGGAGGGCGGAGCCATTGCGCCGCCCGCTGTCATCTACAACGCGGTGAACGACGTGCTTCGGCGGTTGAACGCGCCGGTAGTAAACCGTACGCCGCTGACGCCCGCCAGATTGCGGCATGCCTTGGCGGGTGCGAATAGCGCAGCCGCGGACGCGGTCGCGACGCACTCGGCACCATCTGCGACGGTGCAAGCCGAGGTGGAGGCTCAATCATGAAGGCAGCACGTTTTGATTACTCATGTCCCGTGACGCTGAGCGACGCGCTCGCGAGCCTGCAAGGCGCCGAAGCCGTCGCCAAGCCCATGGCGGGCAGCCAATCCCTGGGCCCTATGTTGAACCTGCGTTTGGCGCGCCCTCCCGCCGTGGTGGATGTCTCTCGTGTCGCGGAAATGCGCCAGGTCGAGCGCCGTGGTGATCGCCTGCGGGTGGGCGCGGCGGTGACGCATGCGGAAATCGAGGATGGCGTGCATGAATTGCTGCGCGGCCACCCCATGCAGCACGTCGCGCAGCGCATTGCCTATCGTGCAGTCCGCAATCGCGGGACGCTAGGCGGCAGCCTTGCACACGCCGACCCCGCGGCCGACTGGGTCGTCGTCTGTGCCGGGCTGGATGCCAGGATAGAAATCGCCGGGCCGCAGCAGGCTGTGCGCCACGAGAGCGTTCAGCAATTCATGGCTGGCGCCTACACAACCTCACTCCAGGAAGGCGAACTCATCGTCGCCGTCGATGTTCCTGCCTTCAGTGCTGACTCGCGATTTGGCTACTACAAATTCTGCAGAAAGACCGGGGAGTTTGCCGAGGCCAGTTGTGTGGCGTGGTTTGACCCTGCCAGTCGCACCGCCCGGATAGTGCTGGGCGCCATTGACGCCACGCCCCGCTCGCTGACGGCATTGGCGCATGCTTGTGCCAAGACAGGCAGATCAGCCGTCACGGCAGCGTCGATACGGTCGGCGGTAGCACACGCACTGCCCGAGAAAGACGACGTCGAGCGCCACCTTTACGAAACCGCGGTGACCCGCTGCCTCGATCAAGCGCTCAACGGCGCGTCGCCGGTGGCAGAACCCTCCTTTGAACGCAAGGCGAGCGAGATAGCGCCATGAATAGAGTTTCCATGACAGTCAATGGCCAACAGGTGTGCCATGACATTCCCCCGCGGATGCATCTGGCGGATTATCTGCGCGACAAAGAGCATCTCACCGGTACGCACCTGGGGTGCGAACACGGCGTGTGCGGAGCCTGTACGGTGCTGCTCGACGGCAAGCCCGTCAGATCCTGCATAACGTTCTCGGTTGCTTGCGAGTCGCGCAACATCACCACGGTCGAAGGCTACGACGATGACCCGGTCATGCAGCGTTTGCGCCTGGCTTTTCGCGCAAATCACGCGCTGCAGTGCGGGTTTTGCACACCAGGCATGTTGGCGACGGCCCGCGACATCGTGCTGCGGCTGCCGGATGCGGACGAAAAGCGGATTCGTATCGAACTATCCGGCAATCTGTGCCGCTGCACGGGGTATATGGGGATAGTCGCGGCAATACGGGCGGTCCTCGACGAATTGCGCGAGTCGCCCGATCCCGCGGTTACGGCCTTGCGCGCCGCGCTATCCACGCCAGCGATCATTCCTATCGTCCACGAAAAGACGATGCCGGTTTTCGAGCCGGCAGAGCCCATGAACGGCGCTGTGGAGCGGGAACAACCCTCGGCGCCTGCCTCGCCCGGGAGAGGCGAGAGCAAAGGAAAAGGGCAGCATATCAACGGTGAGTTCACATTGCCCTTTCCGCCCGAACAGGTCTGGTCATTCATGGTGGATCTCCCCATGGTGGCGGGCTGCCTGCCCGGTGCGCAGATAACGTCCCAACAGGGCAACGAAGTCCAGGGGCACATCGGCATCAAATTCGGTCCGATGCAGGCCGCGTTCCAGGGGACTGCGCAACTCGAGCTCGACAACGAAAAGCGCCTCGCCGTGTTGCATGGCACGGGGCGCGATACCGTCAGCCAGTCTCGCGCACAGGGCGATATCCAGTACCGGATATTGGCCGCAGGGCAGGGCACGCGAGTCGAGATTGATATGGACTATGCGCTGCAGGGCCCATTGGCACAGTTCTCGCGTTCAGGCCTGGTGCAGGACTTCGTGCGCCGCATGATCGCCGAATTCGGGCGCAACGTCACGCGCCGCATCGAGAATCCGAGCTCGGCGGACGAGCCAGTCAAGGCCTTGAATCCCGTCGCGCTGTTCTTCGGCGTCCTCAAAGACCGGATTCTGCGCCTGTTCCAGCGACGCCGGCGATAGCCCGGTACGCACGGCGTGACGCTTTCTCATCAACAACACTTTATCGACATCAAGAGACTGCCAATGCAAGCCTTGCTTAGGGTATCCCATGTCATAGACGCAATGAGCACTTTTGTAGGCCGCATTGTGGCTTGGCTTATCCTGGCCATGGTGCTGATCAGCACGGCCAACGCCTTTGGGCGCAAGCTTTTTCATACCAGCTCGAATGCGTGGCTGGAAATCCAATGGTATATGTTCGGCGCACTGTTCCTGCTGACAGCAGGCTATGCATTGCTGCGCAATGATCACGTGCGCGTCGATATCATCGCTCAGCGATTCTCGCGCCGGGCCCAAGTACGCATGGAAATTGTGGGCGTGCTGTTTTTCCTCTTGCCCGGTTGCGGTCTGATCATGTGGCTGGCGTGGCCCATGTTTTGGGAATCCTATGTCAGTGGCGAGATGTCTTCCAATTCAGGTGGCCTGATCCGCTGGCCCGCGAAATTGCTGGTGCCGTTGGGTTTCACCTTATTGATCGTGGCGGCCCTGTCGCACCTCATCAAGTGCGTGGGATTTCTGAAAGGCCTGTGCGGCGATCCGCGCGAACGCGAAACGAATTCGGCAAAAGAGGCAGACTGACATGGAATTCTTTATCGGCAATATGGCGCCGATTATGTTCGCCACCCTGATTTTTCTGCTCTTGACTGGGTTTCCGGTAGCGTTCGCATTGATGGCCAACGGCATCCTGTTCGGCGTGATTGGCATGGAACTGGGCCTGCTTTCGCCGTCGCTGTTCCAGGCATTGCCGCAACGCGTATTTGGCGTCGTATCCAACGATACCTTGCTGGCCTTGCCGTTCTTTACGTTCATGGGCCTGGTACTGGAACGATCCGGCATGGCAGAGGAACTGCTGGAAACCGTAGGGCAGCTCTTTGGTCCAGTGCGTGGCGGCCTGGCGGTGGCAGTGGTGGCGGTCGGCGCCGTTCTGTCTGCAACGACCGGGGTCGTGTCGGCGTCCATCATTTCGATGGGGCTGATTTCCTTGCCCATCATGCTGCGGTATGGCTATGACCGCCGACTGGCCACCGGGGTGATCGCCGCCTCTGGCACGCTATCTCAGATTATTCCTCCCTCGTTGACCTTGATCATCCTGGCCGATCAGCTGGGCCGTTCCGTGGGCGACATGTATCGCGGCGCGATCTTGCCAGGCATATTGATGATCATCGCGTACCTGATCTACGCCCTCGTGCTCACCTGGATTCGACCTGCCGCGGGGCCGGCCATGCCGGTCGCCGCGAGAGATTTCGGTCAGGCCAATGGATCATCGGGGATTCGGTCCTTGGTGGTGTTGATGCTGATCTCCAGCCTCTGCGCCTATTTCCTGACCGTCAATGTCATTGATCCGAACGCGCCGATCGACGAGACGGTCGTGATCGCCATCATCTGTTGGGGCTCCGTTGCGTTTCTGTTGGCCTCGCTCAACCGGATGCTGCGTCTGGGATGGCTTTCAACGATTGCCGAGCGCGTCACGTTTGCATTGATTCCTCCGCTGGCGCTCATCTTTCTGGTGCTGGGCACGATATTCATCGGGCTGGCCACGCCCACCGAAGGAGGAGCAATGGGTGCGCTGGGCGCAATCGTCATGGCTCTCTTCAAGCGTCGGCTCAGCTTGCCTCTGCTGAAACAAGCCATGGACTCCAGCGCCCGGTTGACGTGTTTCGCGCTATTCATCCTGATCGGCTCCACGGTGTTCGGTCTCACGTTTCGCGCTGTGAATGGCGATCTTTGGGTGGAACATCTGCTGGTGTCCGTACCAGGAGGCGAAACCGGCTTTCTGATTTTCGTCATGGCATTCGTGTTCGTCGCCGCATTCTTCCTGGATTTTTTCGAGCTGGCTTTCATTATCGTGCCCTTGTTGGGGCCGGTGGCGGACAAACTGGGTATCGACCTGATCTGGTTTGGCGTGTTGCTGGCGCTGAACATGCAAACCTCATTCATGCATCCGCCATTCGGCCTGGCCTTGTTTTACCTGCGATCGGTTGCGCCGCGCGAGGATTATCCAGACAGGGTGACGGGCGCCATGATTCCAAAGGTCACCACAGGCCAGATCTATTGGGGTTCCTTGCCGTTCATCGCCATTCAGTTGCTCATGGTGGCCATCGTTCTGTGTATTCCCTCGTTAGTGACGCACTACCGCGATGGCGTGAAAGAAATCGATTCTTCCAATGTGCGCATAGAGATGCAAGGAGGGGGCTTTGACACCAACTACGGCGCCAACATGAGCAATCCTTTCGGCAAGTAGGATTTTTTTTAGAACCATTCATCAGTGTGCTGAATACTTTCGGCCAGAGTTAGCGGACGGCCTGCCGTCCAGCATTTAATCACCAGGAAACAGCGCCATGCGAAAGATTGCATTTGAAGAGCATTACACCGCCCCAGGCTTTCAGGAATACTCCAAAGTATTCGCGCAGCATATCGACGCCGCCACCTATGCAGAGACCGGGCGCCGTCTCGCCGACTTCGATGAGCTGCGACTCGCGGATATGGACGAGAATGGCATTGACTATGTCATCCTGTCGCAGACGGGGCCAGGGGTGCAGGCCGAGCCGGATCCCGCAACGGCGTTGCGACGCGCACGGGAGAATAATGACTTCCTGGCCGAGCGCGTCGCCAAGAACAGCCGCAGATACGGCGGCTTTGCCGTAATCCCGATGCATGATCCCAAAATCGCGGCTGATGAGCTCGAACGCACGGTGCGTGACTATGGTTTCAAAGGCGCATTGATCAATGGCCATACGAATGGCACCTATTACGATGGACGCGAGTACGACGTATTCTGGGAACGTGTGCAGGCGCTGCAGGCGCCGATCTACCTGCATCCTGCCGATGCGTACGTGATGCCCCATGCCTATGGCGGCCATCCCGTGATCGAGCGCGCGACCTGGGGGTGGGGCGTCGAGACAGGTACGCATGCGCTGCGCTTGCTGTTTGGGGGAGTGTTCGATCGATTCCCCGGTGTGCGCTTGATCTTGGGACATATGGGAGAGGGGCTGCCATTTCTACGCTGGCGCTTTGATAGCCGATTTGCGGTGTATCCCCATGGTGTCACGCTCGAACGGGCGCCTTCGGCATATTTCGGATCCAACATCTTGATCACCACCTCGGGTGTCTGCTCGCATCCGACGCTGGTGGCTGCCATTGCCGAAATGGGCGCAGAGGCCGTCATGTTTTCGGTGGACTATCCCTACGAGTCCAGCGCGATCGCCGCCGAGTTCATCGAAACCGCACCGCTCGATGAGGCCACCCGCGCATTGGTGTGCCATGGCAATGCCGAGAGACTATTCAAACTCTGATCGATCCCGACGCGGATTTTTCTCAGCAAGGATTTCCTATGAGCACCTATCAATACGGCGGCCATGTTCATGCCAATGGCATACGCCAGCATTATTTGCGTTATGGCGGGACGAAACCGGGACGAGATCCCATCATCATCATTCCCGGGATTACCAGCCCGGCGGTGACATGGGGTTTTGTGGCCGAGCGTTTCGGTTCGACGTTCGATACTTACGTCCTGGATGTGCGGGGCAGGGGATTGTCCCAGGCGGATGCGTCTCTCGATTACAGCCTGGACGCACAGGCGGCGGATGTCCTGGCCTTTGCGCAGGCGCTGGGCCTTGAGCGATACAGCATCGTGGGGCATTCCATGGGGGCACGCATCGGCATTCGCGCCGCACGCAGCCAACCGTCGGCGCTCCACCGTCTCGTGATGGTGGATCCGCCCGTGTCTGGTCCCGGACGTCGCCCGTATCCGGCGCAGTTGCCCTGGTATGTCGGATCCATCGCTCAGGCACGCGCAGGAATGAGCGCAGCAGACATGTCCGTATTTTGCCCGACCTGGACGGAAGAACAACGGCAATTGCGGGCGCAATGGCTGCATACGTGCGACGAACGCGCCGTCCTGGCGAGCTTTGACGGCTTTCATATGGACGACATTCATGCCGACCTGGCCCATCTGAAAATTCCGAGCCTGCTCATCACCGCGGAGCGCGGAGACGTGGTGCGCGATGACGATGTCAATGAGCTGCAGGGCTTGGTGTCCGGGCTGCTGCATGTTCGAGTGCAGGACGCTGGACACATGATTCCGTGGGACAACGAAGAGGGCTTTTACGCCGCGTTCGGCAAGTTTCTTGGTGTGGCCCTGCCGGGCCCGAATCCACGTTGAGGTGACATGATGCCGGTAAGTGATTACGCAATGGTCAACGCCTGGCAACAGGTATTGACGCTGTCCCAACTGCAACCGGGACAAACCGTCACCATCCTGACGGGGGCAACGACACATGCCCAAACCCTTTCCACCGCTTTGATTGCGGCCCAATCGATGGGCGCCATCGTCAATCGTTTGGACCTGCCGCCGGTCAATGGCGACAAGGCGCTCAGCCGCGACCCGCTCGCATACTTGGGAACCACGCCCTTGACGGGCAACCAGGCCGCCATCGCCGCGCTAAAGGCCAGTGATCTCGTGCTCGATCTGATGACGCTGCTGTTCTCGCCCGAACAGCACGAGATACTCAAAAGCGGCACCAAGATCCTGCTGGCCGTGGAGCCGCCCGAAATCCTCGTGCGCATGGTGCCCACGGCAGCGGACCGCGAACGCGTCAAACAGGCATCTGCCTGCATCGAGGCAGCCAAGACGATGCATGTGACTTCGCCAGCTGGGACCGATGTTCGCTTCGCGCTGGGGGAATTCCCTGCGATCAGTGAGTACGGCTATGTGGATGAACCGGGCAGGTGGGACCACTGGCCCAGCGGATTCGCACTGACCTGGCCTGACGAAGGCAGTGCCGAGGGTGTCATTGTCATTGATCGCGGCGACATTCTGCTGCCGCAGAAATGCTACGTGAATGACGCGATCAGGATCACCGTGTCCGGAGGCTATGCCACACGGATCGAGGGCGGTGTCGACGCCGAGTTGCTGAACAGCTACATGGCTTCGTTCAATGATCCAGAGGGCTACGCTATCTCGCACATAGGCTGGGGACTGCAGCCCCGTGCACATTGGAGCACGTTGTCGCTCTATGATCGTGAGGCATCTATTGGCATGGACGCCCGTGCGTTCGAGGGGAATTTCTTGTTTTCGTTAGGGCCAAATAACGAAGCTGGCGGCAATCGCACCACGGCCTGCCATATCGATATTCCGTTACGTGGATGCACGGTCCGTCTGGACGACCGGATTGTGGTCGAACACGGCAAAGTCTTATTTCCCCCGCCATCAGGAGCCCAGCAATGACACGACAGCAGGATGTCGAGACCTACAGCCGCCAAAGCTTCGGCACGGCTATGGCGCCCAAGGCACCGTATGGCCTGTTGATCGTCGATTTTGTCAACGGATTCGCCGATCCCGCCGTTTTCGGCGGAGGCAATATTCGCCCCGCCATCGATCGCACCGTCGCATTGCTGGATGCCGCTCGAGCGCGTAAATGGCCGGTGGCGCATTCGCGTATCGTCTACGCCGATGATGGCGCCGATGCCAATGTTTTTTCCTTGAAAGTGCCCGGCATGCTCGGCCTGAAGGAGCACGAGTCCAATAGCGCCATCGTGCCCGAACTGACACCGATGCAGGGGGAACTGGTGGTGCGCAAGAACGTGCCATCAGCATTCTTTGGCACAGGCCTCTCGGCGTGGCTATCGTTTCATGGCGTGCAAACCCTGTTGGTGGCTGGTGCGGTCACGAGCGGCTGCGTGCGGGCCAGTGTGGTTGATGCCATGCAATACGGCTTTCGGCCCGTGGTTGTCACTGACTGCGTAGGGGACCGGGCGATTGCGCCGCATGAGGCAAACCTGTTCGATATGGAGCAAAAGTACGCCACGTTGATGTCGAGGGACGAGGCGTTGGCGATATGCGCCTAGCAGGGCACGGGATAGGGCGCTGCGCCCGCGTGCAAGGTAGAGAATTCAAATACACTACCGCACGGTCAGTGTTCCCTATTCACCTCAGACGCTCTGTGATTTTTATTTGACGATGTCGGCTATCCGTAAACCCAAGTTCCCTTTGATGTCGAAATTTGCGATAGGCGCGGGCCTGTTCAGTATTGGTTTAGCCTTGGTGGGGGCTCCACTCCAGAGCCGCGCGCAGGAGGCGGCAGGCGCTCAGGTTGCCCAGACGCTCTCGTCCACGGGCCATCCGGCGCCAGGTACCGACACATTTGGGCAGCCGCAGTATGTACTCTCCGGCGATCCGATCGTGCCGCCGCGCGACTACAGCAAAGGCATCGAGGTCCCCCAGCCGCAGGACTACGATCCCCGGACGGTCGGCATCATCTACGACGTCTGCTTCCTGGGCATCGAAGACGGAAATATGCAGTTCGAAATCCGTGGGTTTTCGGCCGAGGACCTGGATTTGCCTGAAAGCGGCCAGACCATCGAGTTTCCTGTTGATCAAAAGACCATTGTCATCCGCGATCTGACGATCGAAATCGATGAGGTACTGCCGGGCAGTTTGACGTACGTGGTTCGACGGTCGTGATCGCTCAGCGGCTGCATGTCGAAGTTGACCATTAGTCGTTGAACTACGTATACTGCCCGGGCTGCTTGCCAATCAAGCAGCCGTAAGCGTTACCGTCATCCAACGCGTCCTTTTCCGAGAGGAGTCCAGCTGGACAGTTCTCGGTTAACCTGACGCCGTTTCGATGACAGCATTTTTCATCTGTCCGGGCTCCAGCCGGACCCGAACATCTCCCCCGATTTCATTGGCGCCTTTTGGTGATTTTCATCGCCGATGGCTGCTTTCGCGCGGCTATATCCTATACGGCATACCCGGGAAAAGCAGGGGAGCAGCAAGATTATGTCGGTCTGATGCGGCTTCAAAAGCAACTCACTCATCGAGACTTGAATCATGAACCTTACTGACAACACCTCTCCAATCCAGTGCAAGGGTCTGTTGAATCATCTCAGCTTTCCAACGACAGACCCGATGGCCACCGCCGTTTTCTTTCAAAAGTATTTTGGGTGCGAAATCGTTGCCGCCGGCGACGCTATCCTGCTCAAGCACGACGGCATGGACATCGTGCTGGATCACACCTCGAGCGAGGTCCAATGGCCGGGCAATTTCCATTTTGGCTTCGAAGTCGCGACGCTTGACCAAGTGCACGAGTTATATCGTGTCTTTAAAGCGGACGGCGTCACGATGGAGACCGAAGTCTTCAACAACTCCCGCGGATCACGCTTTTTTTGCCGCACACCCGAGGGGATCTTGATTGAAATCAATACCCGAGAGGACAAGGCGGACGATTGGCGCAAGCTGTTTTAGAAAGTCCAGACGTTGAACGCTAGAGACCGTCAAGGTCGCTAGGCATTGATCCGTGTTCTGAACACGGATCAATGCAATAGCCTCCATCAAATAACTGTCATATTTCTGTCGTAGCATCGGCTCCCGACGCCGGGGCGCTACGCCCTCGCGGCGTAACACTCTATCCACATGACACGGCCGGGAGGGCACATTGAAAAGGAAATCATGGCGCAATGCCGCCAGACTTTTCCTCGCCGGCTTGATTTTGTTGGTATTGACGCCCACTGCGTTTGCCCAAACAGGGAAAGCCAAGGCGAAAACAAAAACGGCCGCGAAACACCGTGCATCCGCACCTCCCGCCATGCAGATCATCGAAAACGGCATCGTCGTCGCCGAGATCAATGTTCATAGCGGTGAACTGGTCTTGTCCTATCCCGCGCCTAAAGTCACCACAGCCGCAACCAGGCAACCGCGAGCGCAAGCGATATACGACCCAGCGCAGCACTACGATCCTGTCATTAGAGAGGCGGCCTGGCGCTATGGCATGGATCCCGATCTAGTGCACGCCGTGATCAAAGTAGAGTCGAACTACAACCCTCACGCCGTGTCGCCCAAGGGCGCGACGGGTCTGATGCAGATCATGCCCGCCACCGGTATGGAACTGGGCTTCGCCAACCCGCGACGGGATCTATTGATTCCTGCCAATAACATCGATGCAGGAACCCGTTATCTGGCATGGTTGAAAGACCATTTCGACGGCGATCTGAGTTTGACATTGGCCGCGTATAACGCGGGGATCGGGGCAGTCACTAGAAACCAGGCGTTGTCCAATTATCCCGAGACGAGTAAGTACGTCAGGTCTGTGCTAGACCTCTACCGTCAGGCTGAGCTGACTGCCTTGCTACGTTCGCGTTATTGAGCAATCGGGCCGCAGGCGTTCTGCCATTCAGATAGATTGCTGGTTCATACGCTTTGACAGCTCAACCGCAGCTTCTTTGCGCTCGCTATAACGATCCAGCAAATACGGCCCAACATCGCGTGTGAGCAAGGTGAACTTCATCAACTCCTCGACGACGTCGACGATCCGGTCATAGTAAGGGGACGGCTTCATCCGTCCGCTGTCATCGAACTCTTGATAAGCCTTGGCTACGGAAGATTGATTCGGGATCGTCAACATCCGCATCCAGCGGCCCAGCACTCGCATTTGGTTTACCGCGTTGAATGACTGCGAGCCCCCGGACACCTGCATGACCGCGAGAGTCTTTCCTTGAGTTGGACGCACGGCACCGGCCGACAATGGTATCCAATCGATCTGTGTTTTCATGACGCCTGTCATTGCGCCATGACGTTCCGGCGAGCACCAAACCATTCCTTCGGCCCATTGAGCCAGTCCATGCAGTTCGCGTACTTTGGGATGTCCTGCGCTGGCGATGTCATCTACCAATGGCAGTCCAGAGGGATTGAACAGCCGGGTTTCTCCGCCCAGCGCTCGAAGCAATCGCGCGGCTTCTTCCGCGACCAGGCGGCTGTACGACCGCTCGCGCAGCGAGCCATACAACAAGAGAAAGCGTGGTGCATGAGTCGCTCGAGGTGGAGAAAATAATTGCGCTGTGTCCGGCAATTGAAACAGCGAACCATCGATGTTCGGCATATCCTTCAGAGCGTCAGACACGTCGACCCTCCGCATCGACGACAGGCTCGCCGTCTTCCTTGTTAAATCTTCCCCGTTGCGGCTGGGGAAGGATATCCAAAACAATCTCCGAGGGCCGGCACAGACGGGTGCCTAACGACGTGACAACAATAGGGCGGTTGATGAGAATCGGATAGTCGAGCATGAAGTCAATCAGTTGATCGTCAGTCCATTTTTCATCGGAGAGCCCCAGCTCATCATAGGGAGTACCTTTTTGGCGGAGCAGATCGCGGACCGGATTGCCCATTGCAGAGATCAGCGTTTTCAGCGTTTCTCTATCGGGTGGGGTTTTCAGATACTCGATGACATTTGGCTCCTCGCCGCTATTTCGAATAAGGCCGAGCACGTTTCGAGAGGTGCCGCAGGCAGGGTTGTGATAGATCGTGATTGGACTCATAAAGCAATTCTCTTGAGACAAAGTCCCGCATCAACGGGGCGAAGGAGGCTGGACGCTGACCACATAAACGTAAGCGGCGCATGAACAATCAGCAGTTGGTGCAACCCTTGGTGTCAGAAACCTCGCAGGCGGCACCTTGGCAACAGTATTCGGTGAGATAGCCCAGCAGCCCATTCATCTGAGAAAAGTCGGCTCGGTAGATCAGGTTGCGGCCGTGCTGTTCGATACTGACCAGGCCGGCATGTGACAGCTCTTTCAGGTGAAAGGAAAGGGTATTCCTGGCCACATCCAATCGTTCGGCCAAAACGCTGGGCGTGAGGCCCGAAGGCCCGGCAACAACCAAAGCGCGAAAAACGCGCAATCGTTGAGCGTGTGCCAGGGCGCCGAGCGCCGAAATGATTTGGTCTTCTTTCATAGTTCGATAATACAACAAATATTGAATCATGGGACAAAGAGGTCTGCCAAGGATGCCCCACACTCGAGCGCGCGGCGCTCGCACGCCGCGACACGTTGTTGATGAGAGGCCATGCCGATCACGCGGCGTGGCTGATCTTCTGAGCCTGACCTGCTCGCATGCCGATGACTGCGGCCAGTATCGCCAAAACCGTGCATAGCCCGAGCGGAACATCCCACCCGCCCAGCGAGTCGTGCAGCGCACCCATGGCCATCGGGCCCGCAGCTGCCAGCAGATAGCCGATGCACTGCGCCATTCCAGACAAAGCTGCCGCTTGACGCGCGTTCGTCGTACGCAGACTGATAAAGGCCAGACCAAGAATGATGCCAGCCCCAGTGCCTATACCGAAGAGAATCGACCATACGAGCGCGAATCCAGGGACTACCATGAACCCGGCAAGCGCGATCGCTGAGCAGAGCGCGACGGCCGCCGCCGCCAAACGCTGGTCCCGCATTCGACGCATGATCAAGGAGAGCAGGAAACCCGGTATTGCCGTGGCCAACTGCAATACGCCATGCAAAGATCCAGCCTGATTTGGCGACATTCCTGATTCGGTCAGGATGGTGGGCAGCCATCCAATCGCTACGTAGTAAATCGTCGAGTTCAGGCCAAGGAACAGCGTGACCTGCCACGCTAGACGGGAACGCCAGACCGTGCCGCCGTGGGGTGGGGTGGCTGTACCAGGGGCGGGCCGTGAATGCCCCGCCAATTGCGTGGACCACACGGCGATCGCCGCCGCCGGCAGGATGAGGAAAGCCAACAGAGCCGTGTTCCATCCCCATGCATGTGCGAGGGGAGCAATAGCGGCGGATCCTAACGCAGCGGCAACGCCCATCGCGAGCGCATACGCGCTCGTAATCGCCGTGACATTGTGCGGAAAATCGCGTTTGACCAAGCTCGGCAGCAGCACGTTTCCTATCGCAATACCCATTCCGATGATCCACGTGCCGAGATACAGGCTCCAGATCGATCCGGCCGACCGGATCGCGATGCCGGCCGCGATGGCGATCATGGCCCCGAACAACGTGCGTTCCAAGCCATACTCACGGGCAAAAAGTGCGCTGAAGGGGGAAAGCAGGGCGAATGCGAGCAAGGGAAGGGTAGTGAGGGCGCCGGCCGCCGCCGTGCTCAGTCCCAGGTCGGCGCGAATAGCGTCCAGGAGTGGAGGCAATCCCGTGATCGGCGCGCGCAGATTTGCGGCGATCAAGAGGAGTCCGATGAACAGAATAGGGTACGTTGAGGCGCGACCGTGTGTTGATGTCGTCATGGAGTTCTGAGGGAATATTAGGGAATTCCCTGACTCTACGCCTCCAGACGGCGATCATAATAGAGAATGAATGACAATTAATCGCTAAAAAATGACAACCCGCGCCCCGTTAGACCAGACGCTGTGCCATTTCGACCCGGACGACAGCGACCGGCCAGTCATTGCCTGGCGTATCGAAGTCGAGCAAAACGAAGCCGAACAACCCGTGCATACGCATCGAAAAGGCCAGCTCATCATGGCGTTGCACGGCGGCGTTACGTGTGAGGTCCCAAAAGCGATGTGGATGGTTCCGCCGCATCATGCGGTCTGGATACCGGGCGGAATGCCGCACAGCAATCGGGCGACCGACAATGCTCGGATCTACTTTCTATTCATTGAGCCGGCAGCTGCCCGGATGCCGCAGGAATGCTGCACGGTAGCAATCTCGCCGATGGTGCGGGAAATGATCAAATATCTTGCGGATCTAGGGCCCGATTACCCAGCCGAGGGGCCGAGCGCCAGATTCGCAGCAGTGCTGCTTGACCAGGTTTCGGCGGCGCCTATTGAACAGTTGAATTTGCCGATTTCCCAACATCCAAAGATTCGTCGCATTACCGATGCGCTGGCTACAGATCCGTCTGATCGGACTACCTTGGCAGATTGGGGTGATCGACTGGCGATGAGCGAACGAACCTTGGCGCGTTTGGTCATGCGAGAGACTGGACTGACGTTCGGGCGCTGGCGACAACAGCTCCATCTCATCGTTGCCTTGCGCCAGTTGGCTGCAGGAGCGACAGTGCAGCAAGTAGCAGGCAATCTCGGCTACGACTCGGTCACGGCGTTTATTACGATGTTCAAGAAGGCTCTAGGGCAACCGCCGGCGCAGTACTTTTCTACGTTGCGGTAAAAGCGGGGCGCGCGTGGCTGCGTCAGGGCCCATTTGGTGGCCGTACGTCTATTTAGTCGGGCTTTGCAGTGCGTACTGATTGTCTTGAAAGACGACGCGGGGGAAGATCAGTAGCAACTTGGCTGATGTTAGGCCCAGCCAGTACGGTGGGCCTATCCCGGGTCAAGCTGGTTCAGCGCCGCCATTAGGCGGGCTGAAGGATGCCGGTGGCGAACTGCCGTCGGAAATTAACCCGAGTGCGGGCGCTTACCGGGATTTTTCTTGTGGTGGGTATGCGAGCCACGCTCCAGGCTGCAACGCTGGCCGCCGCCTTGTTTCTTAAAGGTCACGCCCTTGGGAGCGACGGGAGCGGGAGTGCGCTTGCGGTCGGCTTCCGTAACGATCTTGTTGCCCATGGAAAATCTCTCTGGTTTGGTTAAACCCGGTATTGTTCCACATTCACTTAGTTTTTTCTTGCGAAGCAGGGAGCAGACAGTGGAAATTGTGGTTTGCTTTGAACAGACGGGGTACCGCCCGGGCGGCTACGCGATTTTGCTAAATCCATTACTTTACATAATATACATTATGCGGTTATTAGACGGACATCAGGGCGGCCCCGTTTCGACCGTCTGAAATCATTTGCCGTGTCCCTTTCGACTCGTTTCCGTACAGATCCGGGCCAATACACGGCGCACTATAAAAAACCGATCCAACGCCCCGCAACGATGGCACCCAGCCAGAGAAACAGCGACATCGCCGCGTGCAGTTTGACTCTTGCTGGAATTACCTCGCTTTGCATAGCGCGGCTCCATAGGCCGCCATAATGCAGCCACAGAGCATTCGCGGTTCCCAAGGCCAGCAATCCCAGTTTGGCGAGAAACGCAGAGTTATCCAGGTAGTTCTGAGGATTGACGGCGAACAGGCACACTCCTGTTAACAGCGCCGCTAGCAGTCCAGCAGCTGCCAAGCGTGACAGATAAGGCCCTGCCGTGGCCAATGGTAAGGTGCGCGCGGCCCCCAACAGACGTAAATCCAGCGCCACAATAGCCCCAAAAAGCAGACCGATCGACGCGATATGCCCTGCATTGACCAGCAAATAGGCGGTGCCGGAACGCCGCAGCATAGCGGCCAAAGGCCAGCCAGCGATCCAGTCCAGCATTATTTTTTAATGCGGTCCGGATAGATATCGTAGGTCTTGCCGCCTACGGTGATTTGCACAGCCTTCATGCGTTTCTCCGCATGATCCTGCGCGCGGTTACCTGTCGCAGTAATCGTATCGCCCGGTTTGGCGGATGACTCATCAAATCCGGCGCGGCTGGTCTGGTTGGGATTGCCCAGCTCTACGCGCCACAGACCATCCTGGGCTTCGACATCCAGCCAAGGATGTGGCGGCGCGACCTGCACTTGCTTGACCGTGCCCGTAAGCTTGATTTGCTCGGCGTCGGCCCATGACCACCCGTGGTGTGCGAGCGCCTGGGGCACGGCAATGAAGACGGAAGCGGCCGCGCATAGCGTGCTGGCTGCGATGAGGCGGTGAGACATGACGACACCTTTGACGTTGTGCTTCACTATTCATCAACTGGCAATGAATCGGCGCCAGCCGGCATGTGAAAGACTATAGCGCAGTCTGTTTTTCCGCCGCGTTTCAGTCAGTCGTCTTTTCCGCGCGTCGGTTTCTCGTAGGCATCCCTACCCGGCCGCGTCCGCTCGCCGCCAGCGGGATAGCCGGAGTCGCTGTAGGGATCGGTGTTGGTCTTTTCCAATGGTTTTTTGCGGCGAAGCTCCTGCAATTTTTCACCTAGATGTTCGGTTTGACCTTCCGGTTGATGAGGGCTCATTGAATGCTCCTGTTGACGACGGATTCTTGGAACTGGTTTGTGGTCGCAAGCGCCATGCCCGAACATGTTTCTGGCAATGCATCAGCCGCAGAGACATCGCCAATTTACGCCGCGCTTGAAACGTCAGAATTCGTGTCTGCGCGGGAACGCCGGATGCTGACGATCCTCCGCAGGCTGCACTCACGATGGCCTGATTGGAGATTGCTATGGAACGAAATGACTCAAAGGCAAGCGAGCACCTCATGGACTGGCTGAGGGATGCGCATGCCATGGAAGAACAGGCCGAAACGATGCTGAACAGCATGGCCTCACGTATTGAAAACTATCCTGACCTGCATCAACGTATTCAACGCCATATCGAAGAAACGCGAGAACAACAGCGCCTGGTGCGCAGTTGCATCGAACGGCGCGGAGGCGATACCTCGATGCTCAAGGACCTTACCGCCAAGGCAATGGCAACTTTTCAAGGATTTTCCGGCGTTTTTGCGTCCGATGAGGTAGTGAAAGGCAGTCTGTTCAGCTTCGCCTTTGAAAACCTCGAAATCGCGGCGTATACCCAACTGAAAGAGGCCGCCAGCTTTGTAGGCGATACGGAGACCGCCGAGATCTGCCAAAGAATTCTGGTGGAGGAACAGGCGATGGCCCAATGGCTGGCGGACAACTCCCCTGCCCTTGTGCGCCATTTTCTGGCGCGTGCGCAAGATCCGGACGCGCAGGCAAAGCGATAACGAAATATCTGTGGCCGACGTGGAGGCGTCGCTGCATGTGCCGTCTCGTTTATTAATTGATCAACTCAAGGCCGGCACCATGGGGCGGATCCGGCGGGATCCGTGCCCCATATATATCGATCAGGTTGCATAGGCGTTCTACACAAAACGTCAATCAACCGTGTTGTGCTACGGGGTACTCCTGTTCGCCGTACGTGATCAGCCCTTGCGCCTTGGCGTCGGCCAATTCGCTACGGACTTCGGCGCGGCTCTTGTCGCTGGCGATAGCCACGGGCACCGGATATGGGGCTTCGCCATCGCTGATCTGACCTGCTGCGCGAGCGGCGGCCAGTTCGGCGCGAACTTCCGCGCGGGTCTTGGTGCTGACAATGGATGCAGGCAGCGGGGACGGTGCTTCGCCGAAGCTCGCTTCGCTTGCTGCGAGTTGAGTCAGCGGCTCGCCATTGCCGCCATCAGCGTGGGCGGTGCCGATCAAGGCGGAAAAAACGATCAAGCTGGTCAGTGCGATTTTCATGGTGATACTCCTCGTGAATGATGGGAAAACTTGGGTATCAGCCCAGGCCGTTTAGTTGCCGGACTGCGTTCACGAAGATTAATTAGGCTTGCGGACTGGCAGAAGCCATTTGCCTGACACTTCAGAGTTGTATGTATGGCAACAATTCATCCCGGTGGGGCTTCGGCATTCGCCAGATCAACGCAACGATGTCGCGGATTGATGAATAGCATTCGACGTGAATGCGAGTCTGCACCCACCGACTGTTGGCGGGTGCGCGCCAACTCAGGCGGCCGCAGTCTCCGGCAACTTGGCGATCACTTTGATTTCAAACTGGAAGCCAGCCAACCAGGTAACACCGACAGCCGTCACAGTCGGATACGGCGCTTTGCCCCAGAACTCTGCAGCAACAGCCCACGCCCGTTCGAAATGCGTCTGCGGGTCGATCATGAATACCGTCACATCGACCACATCGTCGAAAGTGCATCCGGCCTCGGCGAGGATGGCATTGAGATTTTTGAACGCCAGACGAACCTGGTCATCAAGATTCGGCTCGGGAGAACCATCGAGCCGACTACCAACCTGGCCTGACACGAACAACAGGCCATTGGCACGGATTGCGGGGGAATATCGGTGTAGTTCGTACAGGGCGTGGCGTTCGGCCGGAATAACAGCGTCGCGGGTGGTCATCTGACAATTTCCTTAAGTTGTGGCAGGCGGAGCCACTATATAAGGCCGCTAATCGCTGATAAACCAGCCCAATCCAAAAACATTATTCGATCAAAAGGGATAATTTTGATCGGCCTCTACCATTTTGCTCTCTGTTGCACTCCGGATCCGGGTCGGCGCATGGGCCGCCCCGCCCTTTCCAATCACTTCGGGCGATGAACGACGCGCAGCTTGCCACTACCGCCACCGCCGCAGAAAAACTGGCCGTCTCTACCTGCCTCTAAACCCGACACGCCTGTGCCGACCGGCATCTCTATTGTTTCGATGACCTCACCTGTTTCCGGATCGATCCTTCGCAGGTCGCTTTCTTCGCCTTCCCACGTCCCGTGCCAGAGCTGGCCTTGCACCCACGTTACGCCGGTCACGACACGATTGGATTCAATGGTTCGCAGGATTTTCCCGGTATCCGGATCGATCTGATAGATTTTCCGGTCGCGATATTGGCCAACCCAGAGTGTGCCCTCTGCCCAGGCCAGCCCGGAGTTATTGCCTGAGTCGCCCGGTGCGGGGATCGTGGCGAGTACGCGACCGGTCGCCACGTCGATTTTCCGGATGTGTTGACCGGTGATTTGAAAGAGGTGTTTGCCGTCGAAAGCCGTGCCGGCATCGCCCTGGACATCGATTTGGCGCACCATCGCGCCGGTGTTGGGATCGAATGCGTTGAGTTTGTCTCCCGAGGCGAACCAGACGAGTTGCCCATCGTAGGTCACGCCATGGACTTCGCCTGCGCCCTCGAAGGGGCCGTATTCGCGGATGATTTCGGCTTTGGAATGTTTCATCTATTGCTCCGGTTCCGCCCGCTCAAGTGGCAACTGCCACATGAGGCACGCTCGGTGATTAGGTTCTGACCAAGATAGTCTACTTATCGTGTAACAAGTCGGGGAGTAACAAGGCTGTCGGGAATCCTGGCACGGAGGCAACCGTCCAGCGACGTGCCCGGCCAGCGCCGTAGGCCTGCACTTTGCCTGCTGCGCAGAGCGGTTCCAGCGCCCGTTGCACGGTGCGTGCGCTCGTGCCGAGCGCGATCGCCAGGGCCGAACTCGACCACGCCTCGCCATCGGCGAGCAGCGCCAAAATCGCCGTGTTTCGTTCGTCAACAAGGGGCACCAACACCACAACGGGCTGCGCATCGCAAGGCGTCAGCAGGAAGCCGCGTTTGGTCGCCCCAAGTTTGGCCATTCCCCCTAGCGCCACGCGCAGGCGCCCTATTTCCACGCGTAAGCGCGCCCGATGCGACTCGTCAATGTGTTTCGCCCGAAACGCCCGCAGCAGCAGGGTTTCCCGCGCAACGTCGCTCGGCGAGGCTTCGCCCAGGCAACGGGCCAAGGTGAACAAGACCGGCCGCTTCGCCAGCCGCACGATCGCGTTGGAGCCGCGTACCAGGCCGCGGCATGCGTCGATGACGAGCGCCCCTGATGTCAACAACGACTCGACCTCATCGAGCAGGACCAGACGCTTCGCGCCGCCGGTGATAGCACATGCAACGGGCTGGTCGAGAATGCCTGCTGCCTGCTGGACCTCTGCAGTCAACGCGGGAATATCCGCTTGGCGCGCGGCGTCGGCGGCCTGGGTAAACGCCGAGCGCGCGGCAACCGTGTCCAGGCGGCGAACGGCGATGCCCGCTAACGTCAATTCGACGGCCGTCCGCAACGCGGGCGTCAAGCTGGCCGAATCCACATTGGAAAGCGCCTGCGCCGCCTCGTCCGCCCGCCCGATCAACAACAGCCGGCGGGCAGCCAGGTTGCGCGCATGGGCGGCGTTCATGAGATCGCCATGCGTTTGGAGCACTGTATACGCAGCATCCAGGGCTGGGACGGGCCAGTTCAGGTTGCGTGAGACCAGGGCGATCTCGGCCTCGGCGACGA
>Ga0182743_1001405_pt1 | contig 23669 bp, 26 predicted proteins | sample eDN3rd30CKraftOP_FD_128522 | JGI IMG/M metagenome (GOLD analysis project Ga0182743, IMG submission 128522) | Enriched Organic Plus compost microbial communities from Emeryville, California, USA - eDNA 3rd pass 30_C Kraft OP (version 2) (version 2) ... | reverse complement strand
CGGCGAGCCGGTCGCCGAGCCGCAGCCGCGCCTCGTAGACCGAGATGCCGTTCATGATCGAGTCAGGTCGCGCGAGGTAGACGTACTCGAACGAGCACGGCACGAGCCTCGGGTTCTTCGCACACTGCCGCGAGAAGAGCTCGCCGCTGCGCGAGATGAAGACCGCCTCGCCGGGCGCGATGTCGCGCACGACCTCGTAGTCGCCGTTCTCGAGGACGAGCGACTCGCTCGCGACGATCCACTCGTCCCCGACGATCCCGGTCGTGCGGCGCCCGAGGATGAGCGGGCGGATGCCGTACGGGTCTCGGAATGCGAGGAGCCCGTGGCCGCCGATGAGCGCGATCGCCGCGTACGAGCCCTCGACACGCTCGTGCAGGACCTCGATCGCGTCGAACGCCTGGTCGGGGTCGAAGTCCTGCCCGCGGATCGCCGCCTGGAGCTCGTTCGCGAGGACGTTGACGAGCAGCTCGGTGTCCGAATCGGTGTTGAGGTGCCGGCGATCGCGGTGGTGGAGCTCCCTCGTGAGCTCGCGGACATTCGTGAGGTTGCCGTTGTGGACGAGCACGATCCCGTACGGGGCGTTGACGTAGAAGGGCTGGGACTCCTGCTCCTTCTTCGCATCGCCGCGCGTCGTGTAGCGGACGTGGCCGAGACCCATCGTCCCGAGGAGCGAGCGCATGTCGCGCGTGCGGTACGCCTCGCGCACCTGCCCGCGCGCCTTGTGCATGTGGATGATGCGGCCGTCGGCCGTCGCGATGCCCGTCGAGTCCTGACCGCGGTGCTGCAGGAGCGTGAGGGCGTCGTAGATCTGCTGGTTGACGGGGCTCGAGGAGACGATGCCGACGATGCCGCACATGCGTTAGAAGTGCTCCCGGATTCCTCGCGCGTACCCGCGCGCCGGGTACGCCTGATTCTCCCACACGTGACTGGGACGCCGGCTTCGGGGCTCGCGGGCGAAGACCCTCGGAACGCTCGCCGACAAGCTTCGCCGCACGCCGGAGATCAAACTCCCCGCGGTTCGGGACCTGGCCGGCGTCCGGGTCGTCGCCGACATGTCGCTCGGGACCCAGTCGGTCATCGCGCGCGCCATCGCGAACGCTTTCGGCCATGACGCGACGAGCGTTCGCGATCTTCGACTTCAGCCGCACTCGGGCTACCGCGCGGTGCACGTCTGGCTCGATCTCGACGCGGGACGCGCCGAGGTTCAGGTGCGAACTCGCCTCCAGGACGCCTGGGCCAACCTTTACGAGGTGTTCGCGGACATCGTGGGTCGTGAGGTCCGCTATGGCGGGGATCCCGCGGTGCTCGAGGAGGTGCCGCCGTCGAGCCGGCATGCGCTCCAGGAGGTGTTTCGGCAGATCCCGACCACCGCCAGGATGACTTCGTATCTCCACCGCCTGTCCGACATCGCGCACATCCTCGAACTCGCACGATTCGAACGAGCGATCGTCCGCCTCGGCCTGCCCGCCGATGCGCTCGATCGGCGATCGCACGAGAGCCTCGATGATCTCGTGGTCGAACTCCGAGACTTCTTCGTCGAGAGCGAGGTCTTGATCAACGCGGACTTGGGCTATCTCGTCGGCGTCATCGAGGAGGTCGACTGGAGCCCCGGCAGCGGCGAGGAGGGCGGGCTCGACGAGCTCGTCGGCGTGCTCGAAGACGCCCTCGAGGAGGTCTTCGAGCGACACCGGTACTATCTCGACCAGGCACGGCGATTCGAGGCGGGAGGCAGCGGATGAATGCCTACGTGGTCGAATATCACCGCGTCTCCGGGGAGTACCGCGTCGAGGAGTTCGCGGGCGATGGCGCCGGCGAACGCGCCATCGGGCGGCGTCTCGAGCTCGAGCGTCGGCATGCTCCGGGCGACGGCTGGGAGATCGTGTCACTGAATGCGGAGTCGCTCGACGTCCTGAAGCGCACGCATTCGAGGTACTTCTTCGGCCGCGAACTCGTGAAGGCCTGACGTCCCGCGGTTAGGCTGACTGCGTGACGACCGACGCCGCGGCGAGCTATCGCGAGGCGGGCGTCGACACCGCCGCCGGCGACCTCGCCGTCGAGCTCATGAAGGACGCGGTGCAGCGCACGCACGGGCCGCAAGTCCTCGGCGGCGTCGGCGGATTCGCCGGGCTCTGGGACGCGAGCGCGCTCCAGCGCTACCGTCACCCGCTCCTCGCGACGAGCACCGACGGCGTCGGGACGAAAGTCGCGATCGCGCAGGCGATCGACAAGCACGACACGATCGGGCAGGACCTCGTCGGGATGGTCGTCGACGACATCGTCGTCGTCGGTGCGAAGCCGCTCTTCATGACCGACTACATCGCGTGCGGCAAGGTCGTCCCGTCCCGCATCGCCGAGATCGTCGGGGGCATCGGCCGCGCGTGCGAGGCGACCGGCACGGCGCTCGTCGGCGGCGAGACCGCGGAGCACCCCGGCCTCCTCGCGCCCGACGACTACGACGTCGCGGGCGCCGCGGTCGGCGTCGTCGAGGCGGACGAGGTCCTCGGGCCCGACCGGGTCCGGCACGGCGACGTCGTCATCGCGCTGTGCTCGAGCGGCCTGCACTCGAACGGCTTCTCGCTCGTGCGCCACATCCTCGCGACCGCGCGCATCGGCTACCGCGATGAGCTCCCGGAGTTCGGCGGCTCCGTCGGCCGTGCGCTTCTCACCCCGACGCGGCTCTACGCGAAGCCGCTCCTGCGTCTCCTGCGCGAGCCGACGATCGCCGAGCGCATTCGCGCGATCTCGCACGTCACGGGCGGCGGCATCGCCGCGAACCTCGCGCGGGTGCTCCCGCGCGGCTCGTGGGCGGAGGTCGAGCGCTCGACGTGGTCGCCCCCGTCGATCTTCCGCATCCTGTCCTCGATCGCCGGCACGCCGCTCGAGTCCGCGGAGGGTACGTGGAACCTCGGCGTCGGGATGATCGTGGTCGCGGACCCGAGCGTCGCGGAGCTCATCATCGACCGCGTGGGCGCCGAGGCGATCGAGGCGTGGGTGCTCGGCGAGGTGTCGACCGAGCGGCGCGACCTCGAGGGCTTCGAGCGGGGCGCGAAGGGCGTCGACGGGGGAGCGGTCAGGCTCGTCGGCGCGTATCGCGACTGAGCCCCGAGCTTCCCGAATGCGCGAGATCGCCCGGCTCCGCACGCTCGCGCCGGATTCGTCCTGGGGTCCTGGGGACCGCGGGGCTCGGCGACGGGTTCGTCGCTCGAGCGCGCTCGCTCAGGCCGAGCGGGCGTCCTCGTCGTCGGCGAATTCGTCGTCCTCGTCGTCGAAGTCCGCGTACTTCGCCGCGATGTCGTCGTACTCCGACGAGCTCTTCGCCGACGCGAGCTCGCGCTCGAGCGCGCTGTAGTTCGTCTCTGGGCTGAAGTACTTCAGCTCCCGGGCGACCTTGGTGTGCTTCGCCTTCTGACGGCCGCGCCCCATGCGAGACCCCCTCGTGAATCGGCCCGGCGCGCCCCGTGACGGGCGCAGAACGCGGCTGGTGCGGTGGATCGAGATCGGCGGTCAGTCTATCACGCACGGCGCATTCGCCCGTCCGCGGGCTCGTTCGCGCCCTCGTCCCCGCCCCGATCCCGCGTCACGCGATTCGGGTAGCGTTTCCGCGTGATCGAGCCCACCGCGCGCACACAAGTCGTGGTGATCGGGGGCGGGCAGGCCGGCCTGTCGGTCGCGTACTACTTGAGGCGGCTCGACCTCGATCCCGGGAACGAGTTCATCGTCCTCGACCGGGGGCCCGGCCCGGGCGGCGCGTGGCAGCACCGCTGGGAGGCGCTGCGCATCGGGACGGCGCATCGGATCGCGGACCTGCCGGGCATGGGCGAGCTCGGGCTGAGCTTCGATCGCGCGGACCGGGACGCGCCGGCGCGCGAGGTCGTCGCCGACTACTACCGCCGCTACGAGGAGCACTTCGGCCTCCAGGTGGTCCGCCCGGCCGATGTCGAGTCGGTCGTCAACCACGGGACCGAGCTGCTCACCGCATTCCGGGACGCCGGCGGCGACCGCCTCACGATCGCGTCCGAGATCATCGTGAATGCGACGGGCACGTGGGGAGCGCCCTTCATCCCCTGGTACCCGGGACGCGACGCGTTTCGCGGCCGCCACGTGCACACGGCGGACTACCGCTCCGCGGCGGACTTCGCCGGGCAGCGCGTCGTCGTCGTCGGGGGCGGCACGTCGGCGGTCGGCTTCCTCCTCGAACTCGAAGGCGTCGCCGAGCACCTGACCTGGGTGAGCCGTCGGCCGATCGACTGGGTCGAGGAGGGCGGTGACGGCAACCTCGAGGGCCGCATCGAGGCGGTCGCACGGCAGGACGAGGCCGCCCGGGCCGGTCGGGCGCTCCCGAGCATCGTGAGCGGGACGGGCATTCCGCGCTCGCGACGCGTCCAGGCCGGGATCGAGCGCGGCCTCCTCGTCGCGCGCCCGATGTTCTCCGCGATCGAGCACGACGGCGTCCGGTGGGCGCCGGGCGTCCGGGAGGACGGCGTGGAGTTCGAACGCGCCGACGCGATCATCTGGGCGACGGGCTTCCGGCCGGAGCTGCGGCACCTCGCGCCCCTCAGACTGCGCGAACAGGCGGGCGGCATCGTCGTCGCGCAGGGGGCGGTGTGGCGCGACCCGCGCGTCTTCTTCGCGGGCTACGGACCGCAGGCCTCGACGATCGGGGCGAATCGCGCGGGCCGTTTCGTCGCGCGGCAGGTCATCGCGTCGCTCAGTCGCATGCATGCGACGCGCAAACGTTGAAGCTGTACTCGAAGCGACTTCGGGAATCGACCCCCAGACTGGGGGCACGGAGTGATCGCGGCGCGATGTTACGGAGGTGTAACGTGATCGACGCGATCGCGTGAGCGATCCTCAGGTTCCGCGGGTCCTGCCCCAATTCCGACTCGCGCCTCTGACGAGGACTCGTCACCACAGCATCGCCCCCTGAATTGCCCCGGACAGCTGCCGCTTGCCCCCAGATTGCGGTGCGCTGTCCGGGGCATATCAGCTTCCGCGCCGCCCTGGACCCCTCCGGTGCACCTTCCCGCGTCCGGTGCATGCCGGGCGTGCACCGTGCGAGGGAACGTGCACTGGACCTAGGCGAGCGCGAGGCCGAGCGCGCACCCGAGCGCCGCAGCGCCGACCCCGAGCGCGAGGTTCGCCGCGACATTCCCGATCGCCGCGAGGAGCCGACCCCGCACGGCGAGGCGAATCGTGTCGACCGAGAACGTGCTGAACGTCGTCAGGCCGCCGCAGAACCCCGTGACGACGATCGTCGTGACCTCCGGCCCGAGCGCCGTCGCGAAGGCGATCGCGAGTCCCGCGATGAGGCTCCCGATCGCGTTGACGACGAGGACGGCGTAGGGGAACCGCTCCCGAGCCGCGATCCGCGTCGCGGCGAATCGCACGACGGCGCCGAGCGCGCCGGCCGCGACGACGAGCCCCGCGAGGATGAGCGTCACGATCGCGCTCCCGAGCGAGCCGCTCGCGCGCCGAGCGCGAGCCCGAGCCACGCCGCGACGAGCCCGAGGAGGACGGAGGCCGCGACGACGAGGACGGCCGTCCACGCATCCGGAGCCGCGACCGCCGGCTGCTCGGGCGAGGCGACGGCGAGGTCGCCGCGCCAGATCGCGACGACCGAGACGGCGATCGCGGAGTACGTCGTGAATGCGCCGAGCAGCCCCGGGCCGAGCCCCGCCTGCACCCACGGCCGGACTCGCGCCCACACCGCCCCGACGAGGAGCCCGAGCGCGAAGGACCCGAGCGTGTTGACGACGAGCGTCGACCACGGCACCTCGCTCATGGCGTGCGGCATGAGGAGGTCGACGGCGAGCCGGAGCCCGGTGCCGAGCGCACCCCCGGCGGCGACCGCGATCCATGTCAACACTTCGGAGCGCACGCGATCACGATATGCCCGGGGGCGCATTCGGCACTCCTAGACTCACTCGGGTGAGGGCGACGGGGACGAATCGCGGCCGCTGGTGGCTCTGGCTGCTCCTCGGGGTGCTCGTCGTCGTGCTCGCCTTCGTCGCCGCGATCGTCGTGCCGATCCTGCTCCACCAGAATCAGGGGCTGTCCCAGCAGGAGTCGTCCGGCGAGATGTGGCCGACGACCGTGACGGCGCGCGGGGACGACGGGCGCGAGCGCACGCTCTCCGTCGCCGCCGAGGACGGCGGGCCCCTCGACACGGCTGCGATGCGCCCCGGCGACCGGGTCGTCGTCACGGGGAGCGGCTACGACGGGAGCCAGGGCATCTACGTCGCGGTGTGCGTCATCCCCGACTCGCCCGAGGTCAAGCCGGGCCCGTGCATCGGGGGCGTCCCGACGCAGACCCAGGACCCCGAAGCGGAGGCGGGCGCGATCCAGTGGGCGCCGAGCAACTGGATCAACGACGACTGGGCGTGGCGGCTCTTCGGCGCTCGCGCGTACGACGACGCGGGGGCGGGTGATTTCACCGCGTACCTGCTCATCGGCGAGCCGGCGGGGGAGGGATTCGACTGCCGCGTCGACCGGTGCGGCATCGTGACCCGCAACGACCACACCGCGGCGGGCGATCGCGTGCAGGACGTGTACATCCCGATCGCGTTCGCGGAGTAGCGCGGAAGTGCACGTTGCCGACGAGCGTGCACGGTAGAACGGGCCCGCTCGTCGGCAACGTGCACGGCGGCGGGCTAAAGGCCCGGAATGCGGGACCAGTCGGTCGGGATCGGGCGGAGTCCGTCGCGCGCGACGACGACGACGGTCGCGAGCGTCCCCCACGCCGCGATCGCGGCGAGGGCGATGACGACGGCGATCATGTCGCCTCCCTCGCGACGGTGCCGCGCGCGGCAGCGTCCGGGGTGGGAGCGCGCCTCGCGGCGCGAGCGGCGTCGAGGCGCTCGCGGAGCGAGAACCAGGGCATCGTCACGTGCACCATCGGCCCGATGAGGAGCGCGAAGGCGATGGTCCCGACGCCGACGTTGCCGCCGAGGAGCCAGCCGATGAGCGTGACGCTCGCCTCGATGCCGGTCCGGATCGCCCAGATCGGCCATCCGGTGCGCGCTCGGAGGCCGGTCATGAGGCCGTCGCGCGGGCCGGGGCCGAATTCCGCCCCGATGTACGCGCCCGTCGCGAGCGCGAGCAGGCACAGGCCGCCCGCGAACAGCGGAATGCGGATCCACAGCTCCTCGGGCGCGGGCGTCAGCCACAGCACGACCTGCGCGCTCGTCCCGACGAGCAGGACGTTGAGGACGGTGCCGACGCCGGGCCGCTGGCGCAGCGGGATCCACAGGAGGAGCACGACGAGGCCGATGAGGTTCGTGACGAGGCCGAACTCGAGGCCGGTCACGCGCGAGACGCCTTGCGCCAGCACGTCCCAGGGCGAGACGCCGATCGTCGCTCGCACCATGAATGCGATGCCCGCGCCGTAGGCGACGAGCCCGAGCAGGAGCTGCGCCAGGCGGCGAGCGAGTAGCGGGGGTCGGCGCATATCTGAATCCAATCCCGGTATTGGCCTGTTGCAATAGAGCCAATCCGGATAACGTGGCCTCGTGATCTCGCTCACCGCCCGCGCCCTCGTCGCCCGACTCGACGAGTGGCGGTCGGCGGCGCCCGCCTACCGAGCGCTCGCGGACCGCATTCGGCTCCTCATCCTCGACGGCCGCATCGCGGTCGGCACGAGACTCCCCGCCGAGCGCGAGCTCGCCGCGCAGCTCGGCGTGAGCCGCACGACGATCGCCGCGGCCTACGCGGAGCTCCGCGAGCTCGGCGTGCTCGAGAGCACTCGGGGGTCCGGCAGCATCGCCCGCCTCCCGGCCGGCCGACTCCTCGATCACGGGATCGGCCGCGAGCCGCACGACTTGAGCAAGGCGACGATGCCCGCGAGCCCCCGCCTCGTCGACGCGATGCGCGCCGCGGTCGAGCGCTTGCCCGAGTTCGTCCGCGAGTCGGGGTTCGACCCGGTCGGACTCCCGGTCCTGCGGGCCGCGATCGCCGAGCGCTACACCGCGCGAGGCCTCGCGACCGTGCCGGAGCAGATCATGGTGACGATCGGCGCGCAGCACGCGATGTCGCTCCTCGGCCGCACGCTCCTCAGCCGAGGCGACCGCGTCGTCATCGAGCACCCCACCTACCCGCACGCGATCGACGCGTTCGCGCAAGCCGGCGGTCGCCTCATCCCCGTCGGCGTCGACGCCGTCGACGGCTGGGACGCCGCGGCGCTCGAGCAGACCGTCGCGCGCTCGAGCCCCGCGCTCGCATACCTCATGCCCGACAACCACAACCCGACGGGCCTGACGATGCCGGCCGCGCTCCTCGAGTGCACGCTCCACGCCGCCGCCGCGCAAGGGACGACCGTCGTCGTCGACGAGACGATGGGCGAGCTCACGCTCGACGGGCCGAATCGGCCTCCCGCAGCCGCGCTCGGCCCCGCCGTCCTCCTCGGCTCGGTCGGCAAGACCGTGTGGGGCGGCCTCCGGCTCGGGTGGATCCGCGCCGAGCCGTCGCTCATCGGGACGCTCGCCCGCGCCCGCTTCGCGAACGACCTCGGCACGCCGATCGTCGACCAGCTCGCCGTCGCCGAGCTCCTGCCCGAGTTCGACGCCGTCCTCGCCGAGCGGCTCGACCGGCTCCGTGCCGGGCGAGCGCACCTGCTCGCTCGACTCGAGGAGCGCTTCCCCGAGTGGAGCGCACCCGTCCCGCACGGCGGGCTCACGGCGTGGGTCGCGATCGGACGGCCCGTGAGCTCGCAGCTCGCGCTCACGGCACGGGCGCTCGGGCTCGTCATCTCCGCCGGCCCGAGGTTCGCGATCGACGGCGCGTTCGAACGCCACTTGCGACTGCCGTTCTCGCACCCCGCGGACGTCACCGACCGCGCGCTCGACGTCCTCGCGGTCGCGTGGCGGCGGATCGTGAGCGGCGAGACGGCGGCGTTCAGCGAGCAGCTCGAGCAGGTCGTCTGACCCGCCGGTCCCCGACCGGGGACTCGGTATCGTTGACGACAGTCAACGGAGTGCCGTGCGCATTCTCTGGGACAATCGAATCGGTCGCGCGGGGCGGCGACCGCCCGCACTCGACGCCCCGGGATCGACCGACCGAAAGCGACGCCCGTGCACCTCCTGTCCGTCTTCAGCCTGAGGAACCGTGCGCTCATCGCGCTCGTCACGGTCGTCATCGGGATCTTCGGCGGCGTCTCGCTCACGCTCCTCAAGCAGGAGCTCTTCCCCTCGCTCACCTACCCGCGGCTGTTCATCGTCACGAGCTACCCCGGCGCGTCTCCCGCGATCGTCGAGGAGGACGTCTCGACGCCGATCGAGAACGCACTCCAGACGATCCCCGGGCTCGAATCGACGACCGCGACGTCGAACGCGAACTTCTCGAACGTCTCGGCGTCCTTCGCGTACGGCACCGACCTCGCGACCGCCGAGCAGAAGGTGCTCTCCGCGGTCAACCGCATCCGGGGACAGCTCCCCGCCGACGTCGACCCGCAAGTCCTCACGTTCAGCCTCTCCGACTTCCCGATCCTCCAGATCGCCGCGTCGAGCGACCTCGCGGAGGCCGAGCTCTCCGACGCGCTCGAGCGCGTCGCCGTCCCCGAGCTCCAACGGATCGACGGCGTCGGGAGCGTGAGTCTCCTCGGCACGACCGTCCAGCGCGTCGAGATCACGCCCGACACCGCCGCGCTCGCGGCGCTTGGCCTCTCGACGCAGGCGATCCGATCCGCGCTCGACTCGAACGGCGTGCTCCTGCCCGCCGGCACGATCACGGAGAACGGCGAAAGCCTCTCCGTGCAGGCGGGGCAACGGCTCTCGAGCGTCGACGACATCGCCGGGCTCCCGCTCGTCGGCGCGGCCTCCGCCGACGTCGTGACGATCGGCGAGGTCGCGACGGTCGCCATCGCCGACGAGGCGCCGACCGGCTACTCGCGCGTCAACGGGGAGCCCGCGCTGACGCTCTCCGTGACGAAGACCGACGCCGGCAACGTCGTCGCGGTCTCGCACGCCGTCGTCGACGCGCTCGACGAGATCGCCGCGTCGATCGGCGGCGGCACCGAGTTCACGGTCGTCTTCGACCAGGCGCCGTTCATCGAGCGCTCGATCGAGGCGCTCGCGACGGAGGGCCTGCTCGGGCTCGCGTTCGCCGTCATCGTCATCCTCGTCTTCCTGCTCTCGATCCGGTCGACGCTCGTGACGGCGGTGTCGATCCCGACGAGCGTCCTCGTGACGTTCATCGGGATGCTCGCCTCCGGCTACACGCTCAACATCATCACGCTGAGCGCGCTGACGATCGCGATCGGCCGCGTCGTCGACGACTCGATCGTCGTCATCGAGAACATCAAGCGGCACCTCGAGACGGGGGAGGAGAAGGTCCGGGCGATCCTCGACGCCGTCCGCGAGGTCGCGGGCGCCGTCACCGCGTCGACGGTCACGACGGTCGCGGTGTTCCTCCCGCTCGCGCTCGTCGGCGAAGAGGTCGGGGAGCTCTTCCGACCGTTCGCGCTCACCGTCGCGATCGCGCTCGCCGCGAGCCTCCTCGTCTCGCTCACGATCGTGCCCGTCCTCGCGTACTGGTTCCTCGGCGCGCGGCAGCGCAAGCATCGCGCCGCGCCCGCGAAGCAGGAGCGACCGAATGCGCTCGAGCGCGGCTACCGGCCCATCATCGGCTGGACCCTCCAGCACCCGGTCGTGACGCTCCTGCTCGCCGTGCTCGTGCTCGGTGCGACCGGCGCGCTCGCCCCGCTCCTCAAGACGAACTTCATCGGCGACAGCGGGCAGAACACGCTCTCGGTGACCCAGACGCTCCCGACCGGCTCGAGCCTCGAGGAGCAGAACGCGGCGGCCGAGCGCGTCGAGGACGTCCTCATGGGCGTCGAGGGCGTCGAGATCGTCCAGACCTCGGTCGGCTCCGGCGGCAGCGCGCTGCGGAGCGCATTCGGTGGCGGGGGGACGAGCTTCTCGCTGACGACCGACGAGCACGGCGACCAGGCCGAGATCCAGGAGCGCGTGCGCGAGGCCGTCCAGGGGATCCCGGACGCGGGCGAGATCACGGTCACCGCGGGTCAGGGCGCGGGCTTCGGCGGTTCGACGATCAACGTCATCGTCCGCGCGACGAGCGAGGCCGACCTCCGCGACGCGACCGAGCGCGTGAGCGAGTCGGTGCGCGGGCTCGACGACGTCGCCGAAGTGAGCGACAACCTCTCGAACACGCAGCCGTACATCGCCGTCGAGATCGACCGGGCCGCCGCCGCCGCGCGGGGACTCAGCGAAGTGCAGGTCGGCGGCCTCCTGATGTCGATCATGAACCCGGGCGCGGTCGGCGATGTCGTCATCGACGAGCGGGCGCTCTCGATCGTCATCGTCGCCGCCGACGCGCCCTTGACGATCGAGGAGCTCCGGCAGTTCGTCGTGCCGACGGCGCTCGGTCCGACGCCGCTCGCCGACATCGCCCGGGTCGAGACGGCGGAGGCGCCGGCGTCGATCACGACGGAGCGGGGCATCCGCACCGCGACCGTCTCGGTGACGCCCGCGACCGACGACGTCGGCGCGGCGACGATCGCCGTGACGGACGCGGTCGCCGCGCTCGAGCTCCCCGCCGGCACGACCGCGGAGATCGGCGGCGTCGCCTCGCAGATGACCGACACGTTCAGCCAGCTCGGCCTCGCGCTCCTCGCCGCGATTCTCATCGTCTATGTCGTCATGGTCGCGACGTTCAAGTCGCTGCGTCAGCCGCTGCTGCTCCTCGTGTCGATCCCGTTCGCCGCGACCGGCGCCGTGCTCCTCCAGGTCGCGACGGGCATTCCGCTCGGCGCGGCGACGCTCATCGGCGTCCTCATGCTCGTCGGCATCGTCGTGACGAACGCGATCGTCCTCGTCGACCTCGTCAACCAGTACCGGGAGCGCGGGATGACGGTGCGCGAGGCGGTCGAGCAGGGCGCGTCGCGACGCCTCCGCCCCATTCTCATGACCGCGGCGGCGACGATCTTCGCGCTCGTGCCGCTCGGCCTCGGCCTGACGGGCCACGGCGGCTTCATCTCGCAGCCGCTCGCGATCGTCGTCATCGGCGGCCTCGTGTCCTCGACGCTCCTGACGCTCGTCGTCCTCCCCGTCCTCTACTACCTCGTCGAGGGCGCGAAGGAGCGGCGCGAGGCGCGGCGCGGCGCGAGCGTGTAGACTGGACCGTCGGCTTCCGCGGCGCATTCGTATGCCGCACGTGGCCGGAAGCGGGCGTCCGCCCGCGCACACACCTGTATGTGACGGCCCCGACCGACGTTCGTCCGGGATCATCCGCGCTTCACTGCGCATGCATGCATGAACCCGAGAGAGACGAATGCCCAAGCAGTACGCCCAGAAGTCCACGCGGTCGCGAGCCGCATCGGCGCCCTCGCGCTCGAAGCAGCGCTGGACGCCGGAGGACAAGCGCGCCCGCACCGCCGCGCCGAAGCGCGGCGAGCGGCCCGACTGGTCGCCGCGCGAGAAGTCGCCGCGCCACGACGCCGCCGCGCGTCCCGACCGCGCCTCGCGCGTCCCGCGCGAGCGGGCGGTCGCGCCGCATCGCGGGCGCCCCGCACCCGCCGCGAACGACCGCTCGCGGCCGATGCGCGAGGAGCGCGCTCCGCGCCCGCTCGTCGAGGACGTCGTCCTCGAGCGCCTCGAGGCGGCCGCGATCAGCGCCGACGCCGTCGCGGGCGTGACGTTCGGCGAGCTCGGCCTCGGCGACAACATCGTCCGCGCGCTCGCTGCGCTCGGCGCCGACACGCCGTTCCCGATTCAGGCCGCGACGATCCCGCAGGTCATCGCGGGTCGCGACGTCCTCGGCCGCGGCCGCACCGGCTCCGGCAAGACGATCGCGTTCGGTGCGCCCCTCGTCGAGCGCATCCTGCGGCTCCACAAGGAGGCGAACCCGAACGGCGGCCGCGGCCGCGGCATGGGACGCCCCCCGAAGGCGCTCATCCTCGCGCCGACGCGCGAGCTCGCGCAGCAGATCGACCGGACGGTGCAGCCGATCGCCCGGTCCGTCGGACTCTTCACGATCGCGATCGTCGGCGGGGTCCCGTACTTCAAGCAGGTCACGGCGCTGCACCGCGGCGTCGACATCGTCATCGGTACGCCCGGCCGCGTCGAGGACCTCGTCGAGAAGGGCGAGCTCGACCTCGCCGACGTCGCGATCACGGTGCTCGACGAAGCCGACCACATGTGCGACCTCGGGTTCCTCGAGCCCGTCCAGCGCATTCTCCGCATGACGCCGGCCGGCGGGCAGCGGCTCCTGTACTCCGCGACGCTCGACTCCGGCGTCGCCGCGCTCGTCGCGGAGTTCCTCGACGACCCCTCGGTCCACGAGGTCGCCGGCGAGGACCAGGCGTCGTCGACGATCGAGCATCGCGTCCTCGTCATCGAGCCGCGCGACAAGCGGCGCATCGTCGCCGAGCTCGCTGGCGGCGAGGGGCGGACGATCGTCTTCACGCGCACGCGCGCGTTCGCGGAGGAGCTCGCGGAGGAGCTCGAGGACGCGGGGATCCGCGCGACGAGCCTGCACGGCGACCTCAATCAGGCGAAGCGCAACCGCAACCTCGCGCTGCTGACGAGCGGGCGGGTGTCGGTCCTCGTCGCGACCGACGTCGCCGCGCGCGGCATCCACGTCGACGACGTCGCACTCGTCGTGCAGGCGGACGCCGCCGAGGACTACAAGACGTATCTGCACCGCTCCGGCCGCACCGGCCGGGCGGGTCGCGCGGGCGCCGTCGTGACGCTCGTCGGGCGCCGCCGGCTCCGGTCGATGCAGGAGCTCCTCGGGCGCGCCGAGATCACCGCGGACGTGCGGAATGCGGTGCCCGGCGACGCCGTCATCGGCGAGCTCGCGAGCCGCTGAGGCGAGCGGGCGCGTCGTCTCGCGTAATACACGGGTGCATTCCCGAATGAATCCCTAGTCTGTCTGCTGGGCGGGGCTCGTCCCCGCCCGCCAGACTTCACGAGCTTCAGGGAGGCAGTCCGTGGCCCGCATCTACGACGACATCACGCGCACGTTCGGCGGCACGCCGCTCGTCCGACTCAACAACGTCACCCGGGGGCTCGGCGCCACGGTCCTCGCGAAGCTCGAGTTCTACAACCCGTCCGCGAGCGTCAAGGACCGCCTCGGCGTCGGCATCGTCGACGCCGCGGAGGCGTCCGGCGAGCTCAAGCCGGGCGGGATCATCGTCGAGGCGACCTCGGGCAACACCGGGATCGCGCTCGCCTCGATCGGCGCCGCCCGCGGCTACAAGGTCATCCTGACGATGCCCTCGTCGATGTCGAACGAGCGCAAGGCGCTCCTCAAGGCGTACGGCGCCGAACTCATCCTCACCGACCCCGCGACCGGCATGAAGGGCGCCGTCGCGGAGGCGGAGCGCGTCGCGGCCGAGACGCCCGGCGCGGTGCTCGCGCGGCAGTTCGCGAACGAGGCGAACCCCGCGATCCACTACGCGACGACGGGACCCGAGGTGTGGGAGGACACCGACGGCGCCGTCGACGTCTTCGTCGCGGGCGTCGGCACGGGCGGCACCGTGACGGGGGCCGGCCGGTACCTCAAGGAGCGCAAGCCCGACGTGAAGGTCGTCGCGGTCGAGCCGAAGGAGTCGCCCATCCTCAACGGCGGCCAGCCCGGCCCGCACAAGATCCAGGGCATCGGCCCGAACTTCGTCCCCGAGGTCCTCGACCGCGAGGTCTACGACGAGGTCATCGACGTCGACATCGACGAGGCGATCGCCGTCGCCCGCCGCCTCGGGACGGAGGAGGGCATCCTCGCCGGCATCTCCTCGGGCGCGACCGTCAAGGCCGCGCTCGACCTCGCCGCGAGGCCCGAGCATTCGGGCAAGACGATCGTCGTCATCGTCGCGAGCTACGGCGAGCGCTACCTCTCGACGGTGCTCTACGAGGGAATCGTCTGATCCCTCCTCGCGTTGGAGCGCGTTGTGAGCGTGCGTGAGGACATCGCGGCGGCGAAGCGGCGGGACCCCGCCGCCCGATCGTCGTTCGAGATCTGGCTCCTGTACTCCGGGCTCCACGCGATCTGGGCGTACCGCTTCGCGCACTGGTGCTGGACGCACGGATTCAAGTTCATCGGGCGCCTCGTCTCGCAGGTCGCGCGCTGGCTCACCGGCATCGAGATCCACCCGGGCGCGACGATCGGCAAGCGGTTCTTCATCGACCACGGCATGGGCGTCGTCATCGGGGAGACGGCAGTCCTCGGCGACGACGTGTTCCTCTACCACGGCGTGACGCTCGGCGGCGTCTCCTCCGAGCGGACGAAGCGCCACCCGACGCTCGGCGACCGCGTCGTCGTCGGGGCCGGCGCGAAGATCCTCGGCGACATCGAGATCGGCCACGACTCGGTCGTCGGCGCGAACGCCGTCGTCCTGAAGAGCGCGCCGCCGCATTCGACGCTCGTCGGCATCCCCGCGGTCGCGAAGCAGCGCCGTGAGGATTCCCCGAGTTTCTGGGTCATCTAGGAGCGACCCGGCGTAGCGTGCCGACATGGCCGGCACGATCACTCCACAGGAATTCCGGGACGTCCCCGGGCTCGACGCCTGGGCCGTCGACGAGCAGGGCGCCGCGATCGTCTTCGACTCGAAGGACTTCGCGACGGGTGCGCGGTTCGTCGCGCGCGTCGCCGAGATCGCGGACGAGCTCGACCACCACCCCGACGTCGACCTCCGCTACGGGACCGTGACGGTCCGCACGACCTCGCACGACATCGGCGGGCTGAGCGTGCGCGACCGGACGCTCGCCGCGCGCGTGACGGAGGCCGCGCGCGAGCTCGGCCTCGCGGCGAGGCAGGCCGGCGCATCCCGAGGTGCCGAGGCCTAGGCGAGGGCGAGGAGGGCGCTCGCGACGAGCGCGAGCGCGAGACCGACGTACTGCAGCAGCGCGATGCGCTCCTTGAGCACGACGCGAGCGAGCGCGATCGTGCCGATCGGGTAGAGCGCCGTCAGGACGGCCATGACGGAGAGGTCGCCGATCCGCACGCCGAGGAGCAGTCCGGCGTTCGCGAGCGCATCGACGACGCCGCACACGACCGCGAGGAGGAGCCCGCGGCGCCACGCCTCGGCGCTCCGGCGCTCGCGGTGAACGCCGGAGCGGCGCGACCGCGCGAGCGCGATGAGCGCGAGCACGGCCGCGAGCGTGAGCATGATCGTCGCGTTCGTCGCTCGGTTCGCGATCATGGGCCACACGCCGCTGTCGTCGGGCGCGCGGTCGATGACGATGAGGAACCCGCCGATCGCGATGCCGGATCCGACGGCCATCAGGAGCCCGCGGATCGTCGGACGCACGGCGCGCTCCTCCTTGATGACGCCGACGAGGACGATCGCGACGAGCCCGATCGCGAGCCCGATCCAGCCGACGGTCGGGATCGTCTCGCCGTCCGCGATCGCGACCCCGAGGGGGACGATCGCCGAGACGACGGCGGTGAGCGGCGAGAGGATGCTCATCGGCCCGATCGCGAGGCACGCGTAGAGCAGGCCGATCGCGATGGCCCCGAGGACGCCGGAAAGCGCGCCGAACGCGAGCGCCTCCGTCGAGAGCGTGCCGGGGAGGACGAGCGCGAGCGCGACGAACAGGACGATGCCGGTCGCCGCCGCGACGCCCGTCGCGAGGACCGCCCCGAGCCGCTTCGAGGACATGCCGCCGAGGAAGTCGGCGACGCCGAACACGATCGCGCTCGACAGACCGACGACGACCGTGAGCACCGATCGAGCCTACCGTCGCGCGACGCGGATCACGGCGCCGTCTGGCGGGGGTCCGCCGGCAGCGCCGTTACACCGGCACCGCGAGGATCACGGGACGATGCGGTCGGGGCGGCTGTAGACCGAGAAGCCCGTCCCGCGGCTGAAGCCGACGAGCGTCATGCCGGCGTTCGCGGCGAGCTGCTGCGAGAGCGACGACGGAGCGCCCACCGCGGCGAGGACGGGAATGCCGGCGAGCCTGGCCTTCTGCACGAGCTCGAAGCTCGCGCGACCCGAGACCTGGAGGACGGTGCCGCGAAGCGGGAGCATGCCTTCGCGAAGCGCCCACCCGACGACCTTGTCGACCGCGTTGTGCCGGCCCACGTCCTCGCGCACGCACAGCGTGTCGCCCGCGGCCGTGAAGAGCCCCGCGGCGTGGACACCGCCCGTCGAGTCGAAGAGCCGCTGCTGCTCGCGGAGCCGGTCGGGGAGCCCGGCGAGGACATCCGCGGCGACGCGCGTGTCGTCGCCCGCGACGTCCCATCGCGCCTCCTTCTCGACCGCGTCGATCGACTCCGTGCCGCAGATCCCGCACGCCGATGTCGTGACGGAGTGGCGCGCCTGCGCCTCCTCGGGCTGCCTCGCGCCGGGGCCGAGGCGCGCGTCGATGACGTTGTACGTCTGCTCGCCCGCCGCATTCCGGCCCGCGCAGTACCGCATCGTCACGAGGTCGTCCCGCTCCGCGACGACGGCCTCCCCGACGAGGAAGCCCGCGACGAGATCGAAATCGTCGCCCGGCGTGCGCATCGTCACAGACCAGGAGCGCCCGTCGATGCGGATCTCGAGCGGCTCCTCGACCGCGAGCGCATCCTCGCGGACCGTGAATGCGGGAGCGACCGGTGCGGGCGCCTCCGGCTGGGCGGCTTGCGGCAGGCGCACTCGCGTGACTCTCTGCCTGAGGATCGCGCGAGCCATGCGTTCACCGCCCTTCCGTATCATGGTGCCACACGGGGGCGCAGGCACCGCCGCCCCGCCCACCACTCGAGAGGACTCCCGCATGGCGAGACGTGCGCCGCGCGCCGGGATCGACGAGACGAAGGTCACGATCACCGAGCCGAAGCACCACGCGGTCGGCGTGCCCGCCGTCCTCAACGCGATGCAGATCGCGCTCGACCAGATGGGCGTCGTCCGCAGCGCGCAGACGCTCCTCCAGGTCAACCAGAAGCAGGGCTTCGACTGCCCCGGTTGCGCGTGGCCGGAGGAGGACAAGCGGCACGTCGCGGAGTTCTGCGAGAACGGCGCGAAGGCCGTCGCCGAGGAGGCGACGCTCCGCCGCGTCGGCCCCGAGTTCTTCGCGGCGCATTCGCTCGCCGATCTCGAGACGCGCGACGAGTACTGGCTCGGCCAGCAGGGGCGGCTGACGCAGCCGATGATCCTCGACGAGGGCGCGACGCACTACCGGCCGGCGAGCTGGGACGAGGCGATCGGCGAGATCGCGACCGCGCTGCGCGCACTCGACGACCCGGACGAGGCGGTCTTCTACACCTCCGGGCGGACGTCGAACGAGGCCGCGTTCCTCTACCAGCTCCTCGTCCGCGGGCTCGGCACGAACAACCTCCCCGACTGCTCGAACATGTGCCACGAGTCCTCGGGCTCCGCGCTCACCGAGACGCTCGGCATCGGCAAGGGGACGGTGTCGATCACCGACATCCACGAGGCCGACCTCATCATCGTCGCGGGCCAGAACCCGGGGACGAACCACCCGCGCATGCTCTCCGCGCTCGAGAAGGCGAAGGCGCGCGGGGCGACGATCGTCGCGATCAACCCGCTGCCGGAGGCCGGGCTCATCCGCTTCGAGAACCCCCAGACCGTCAAGGGCGTCGCGCTCGGCGGCACGAAGCTCGCCGACATGTTCCTCCAGATCCGCATCGGCGGCGACCAGGCGCTCTTCCAGGCCGCGGCGAAGCACCTCCTCGAGGCGGAGGACGAGCACGGCGGCGTCCTCGACCACGACTTCATCCGCGAGCACACGAGCGGCTTCGAGGAGTTCGCCGCCGCGGTGCGCGCCGCCGACTGGAGCGAGCTCCACGCCGCGACCGGGCTGCCGCAGCAGACGATGCGCCGTTTCGCCGAGCTCGTGCGCTGGTCGACGTCGACGATCGTGTGCTGGGCGATGGGCCTCACGCAGCACAAGCACGCGGTCGCGACCCTCCGCGACGTCGTCAACCTCCTCCTCCTGCAGGGCAACGTCGGTCGGCCGGGCGCCGGCGTGTGCCCCGTCCGCGGCCACTCGAACGTCCAGGGCGACCGGACGATGGGCATCTACGAGAAGCCCTCGGAGGCGTTCCTCTCCGCCCTCGACGCCGAGTTCGGCTTCCGCGCCCCGCGCGAGCACGGCTACGACACCGTCGAGGCGATCCGGGCGATGCGCGACGGCAAGGTGCGGTTCTTCATGGGCATGGGCGGGAACTTCGTCTCCGCGACCCCGGACACGCGCGTCGTCGAAGCGGCGATGCGGAACGTCGACCTCACGGTCCAGGTGTCGACGAAGCTCAACCGCTCGCACGTCGTGACGGGCCGACGCGCGATCATCCTCCCGACGCTCGGCCGCACCGACCGTGACCGGCGCGGCGGGAAGGAGCAGCGCGTCACGGTCGAGGACTCGATGGGCGCGGTCCACGCCTCGCGCGGCCGCCTCGCGCCGCCTTCGGACGACCTGCTGAGCGAGGTCGCGATCGTCGCCCGCATCGCCGAGCTCCTGTTCGGCGGCGCCGGCGGGGACGCCGTCGCCGCGGGGACCGCGACGCGCAACGCGCCGAGCGCCGACTGGCGGGCCCTCGAGCACGACTACTCGCTCATCCGCAAGCACATCGCCGCGGTGGTCCCGGGCTTCGACGACTTCGAGGAGCGCGTCGACAAGGGGAAGACGCTCATGCTCCCGAACGGCCCGCGCGACGAGCGGCGCTTCGCGACCGCGACGGGTCGCGCGCGATTCACGGCGAACCGGCTCGAGTACCCGCGCATCCCGCGCGGCCGGCTCCTCCTCCAGACGCTGCGCTCGCACGACCAGTACAACACGACGATCTACGGCAAGGACGATCGGTACCGGGGCATCCACCACGGTCGCCGCGTCGTCCTCGTCAACCCCGAGGACATTCACGCGCTCGGGCTCACCGACGGCGCGCTCGTCGATCTCGTGTCGGAGTGGCAGCGGCCGGACGGCGCGATCGAGGAGCGGCGCGCGGAGTCGTTCCGGGTCGTCGGCTACGCGACGCCGAGAGGGAATGCGGCGGCCTACTACCCGGAGACGAACGTCCTCGTCCCGCTCGACGCCACGGCGGACGTCTCGAACACACCCGTCTCGAAGGCCGTCATCGTCCGCCTCGAGCGCCGCTGATCCTCCCCCTCCCCCCGACCCCTCGAACGTGCACGTCGGGGAGGGGAAGGCGGTGGGGTTAGGTTGGGGAGATGCGTGAGGACGTGCGGGCTGCGGCCGTCGTGACGGTCTCCGACCGCGCGGCCCGCGGCGACCGCGAGGACGAGACCGGTCCGCGGCTCGTCGACGCGCTCGAGTCGGCCGGCTGGCGGGTGCGCCCATTCCTCGTGCCCGACGGCGCCGAGCCGGTCGAGGCGGCGATCCGCGAGGCGCTCGCGGAGGGCGCGCGGCTCGTCCTCACGACCGGCGGCACCGGCGTCGGCCCGCGCGACGAGACACCCGAGGGCACGAGGCACCTCCTCGATCGCGAGCTGCCTGGCCTTGCCGAGGAGCTGCGCCGCCGCGGCATCGCATCGACCCCCACTGCCGTCCTGTCCCGCGGTCTCGCCGGCGTCTCGGGCCGCGCCCTCGTCGTCAACCTCCCCGGCTCGCCCGCCGGTGCGGTCTCGGGCGCCGCGTTCGTCCTCACGCTCGCCGACCACGTCCTCGCGCAGCTCGAGGGCGGCGACCACTGATGGTCGTCCGCATCGCACGCGTGCGCGACGAGCCCCTCGACGTCGCCGAGCACCTCGCCGCCGTGCAGGAGCGCGCCGTCGGGGCCATCGCGACGTTCATCGGGACCGTCCGCGACGCGGACCCGGAGGCGACGGGCGAGGTCGTCGCGCTCGAGTACACCGCGCACCCCGACGCGGAGGCGACGCTCGGACAGCTCGCCGCGGCCGCCGCTCCCGATCCCCTCCTCGTCGCCGTCTCCCATCGCGTCGGTCGCCTCGAGGTCGGCGAACCCGCGGTCGTCATCGCGGTCGGCGCGGCGCACCGCGGCGAGGCGTTCGCCGCATGCCGGGCGCTCATCGAGTCGATCAAGACCGACCTGCCGGTCTGGAAGCGGCAGCACGAGGCCGACGGCCGCACCGAGTGGAAGGGACTGGGCGGGTGAGCGCCCTCGTCGATCGCTTCGGCCGCGTGCACCGCGACCTGCGGATCTCGCTCACGGACCGCTGCTCCCTGCGCTGCTCGTACTGCATGCCCGCCGACGGCGTCCCCTGGATCGCGAAGGACAACATCCTGACGACCGATGAGCTCGTGCGCGTCACGACGGTCGCCGCCGGGCTCGGGATCACGGAGGTCCGTCTCACCGGGGGCGAGCCGCTCCTCCGTCGCGACGTCGTCGACGTCGTGCGCCGGATCGCCCGGATCGAGGGGGAGCGGGGGCCCCTCGAGGTGTCGATCACGACGAATGCGATCCGACTCCCCGAGCTCGCGGGGCCGCTTCGGGATGCGGGCCTGCGCCGCGTCAACATCTCGATCGACACGCTCCGCCGCGACCGCTTCGCCGAGATCACGCGGCGCGACCGGCTCGATGACGTCCTCGCCGGCATCGAGGCGGCGCGGGTCGCGGGCTTCGCGCCGCTCAAGCTCAACGCCGTCCTCCTGCGCGGCGTCAACGACGACGAGGCCGTCGACCTGGTCCGCTTCGCGGCGTCGATCAGCGCGGAGCTGCGCTTCATCGAGCACATGCCGCTCGACGCGGGGCACACGTGGTCACGGGCCGCGATGGTCGACGGCGCCGAGATCCTCGAGGCGCTCTCGAGCGCATTCCTCCTCACGCCCGTCGGCGAGCGCGGCTCCGCGCCCGCGGAGGAGTTCCTCATCGACGGCGGGCCCACGCGGGTCGGCGTCATCGCTTCGGTCACGGCGACGTTCTGCGGCGCGTGCGACCGCGTGCGCCTGACGGCGGACGGGCAGATCCGCAATTGCCTCTTCGCGCGCGACGAGTTCGACCTCTTGCGCGTCCTCCGCTCCGGAATGCGGGACGACGCGATCGACGCGCGGATCGCCGAGGTCCTCTCGCGGGCGATCGCCGCGAAGCTCCCGGGTCACGGCATCAACGAGCCCGGATTCCTCCAGCCCGACCGTCCGATGTCGGCGATCGGCGGCTGACGCCCGCCGCCCCCATTCGCGTCGCGGTCTGTCGATGCGACACGCCGAGGAATGCCCTCGAAAGTCCGCGACGCAACGGGGTGGGGAGGGGCTCACCCGCCCGCGAAGGGCGGGAGGACGTCGACGAGCGCATCCGCGGCGATCGGCGCGTCGTCCGGGAGCGAGTCGGCGCGGACGCCGCCGACGAGCAACGCGCACCGGGGGAGGATCGCGCCGAGCGCGGGATAGTCGCTCGCGAGCGCCGACCGCAGGTCGCCGATCGTCGCCTCCGGGCGCACCTCCTCCTCGCGGCCCGCGGCATCCTCGGCCGCGGCGAAGTAGCGGACGCGCGCCATCAGGTCCGCGGCCAGCGGGCGGCGAGCTCGGTCACGGCGCGCGTCGCGACCTCGATCGATGCGGGGTCGGCGCCGTTGCGGCCCGCGACGAGGCCGGCGACGAATGCGCTGAGCGGCGCGGCGGGCCGGGCGACGGAGTGCGCCACGTGCCCCGCGAGTGCGAGCACGAGCGACACCGGCACTTGCTCGGGCTCGAGCCCGAAGCTCTCGCGCAGCACGGTCGCCCATTCGTCGAGCGCCTCGGGCGGGAGGGTCCTCGGCGTAGCGTCGTCGCTCATTCCTGCTCCTTCCCGGCGCGCTCCCGCGCCTGCGCGTAATCCTCCCACGTGTCGATGTCCGCGAGGATGGCGTCCGGGACGGGAACGCGCGCGAGCTCGAGCGCTCGTGTCGCGTCGCGCAGCGCCCGGTCCGTCGGGTCGCCGAGCGCCGCGAGCGCGGCCCGGAGCGCGTCCGTGCGATACAGGCCCGCGAGCCACTGCTCGCGCCCGGCCCGGTCGACGAGCACGGCCCCGTCGGGACCCTGATCCGCGGCGAGGAGGGCGGCGACGGCGAGCGCGGGTCGCGCGAGATCCGCCGCCCACACCGTCACGCGCTCCCGATCGACGCGGGGGAGCGCCGTCGCGAGCGCCGCGGCGGGGCCGCCGCCCGCTTCGGGCCCCACGACGATGATCGGCTCGCACTCCGCGTGCCGGAGCGCCGAGATCGTGCGATCGAGGAGGGTCCGCCCTGCGAGGTGCAGCCGCGGCTTGTCGACGCCGCCGAGGCGGGACGCGCGCCCGCCCGCGAGGACGATCGCCGCGAGGTCGCTCACGCCGGCGTCCGCCGCCATTCGCCGCTCTTGCCGCCCGTCTTCGCGACGAGCCGAACGTCCTCGATCGTCACCGACTTGTCGATGCCCTTGACCATGTCGACGACCGCGAGCGCGGCGACCGTGACGGCGGTGAGCGCCTCCATCTCGACGCCGGTGCGGTCGGCCGTGCGGACGGTCGCCTCGATCTCGACGCCCCCGTCGACGACGTCGAGGTCGACGACGACGCCGTGGACGCCGATGACGTGCGCGAGGGGGAGGAGCTCGGGCGTGCGCTTCGCGGCCGCGATCCCCGCCACGCGCGCGACCGCGAGGACGTCGCCCTTCGGCACCGAGCGGTCTCGCAGCGCCGCGACGATCGCCGGCGAGCACGCGACGCGACCGCGCGCCGTCGCCGTCCGGACCGTCGGCGCCTTCTCCGTGACGTCGACCATGCGGGCGTTCCCGGCGTCGTCGAGATGCGTGAAGCTCATGCGATCAGCATGACATCGACCGGGT
>Ga0182743_1001402_pt1 | contig 23683 bp, 21 predicted proteins | sample eDN3rd30CKraftOP_FD_128522 | JGI IMG/M metagenome (GOLD analysis project Ga0182743, IMG submission 128522) | Enriched Organic Plus compost microbial communities from Emeryville, California, USA - eDNA 3rd pass 30_C Kraft OP (version 2) (version 2) ... | reverse complement strand
TGTTCTCCACCATGGCCGGGACCATGGCGATGATGGCCTTCGTCTCGCTGGTCGGGCCCATCGCCCGGCTGCTCGGCCTGCAGGCCTGGCAGGCCGGCGCGGCGGTCACCGTGTCCGGCGTGCTCTGGCTGCTGCTGGCGCGGCCCTGGGGCAATGCCAGCGACCGTGTGGGGCGGCGGCGCATCCTGCTGTTGGGCAGCGCCGGGGTGACCTTGTCCTATGTGCTGCTGGCGGTCTTCGTCGATGTTGCGCTGCGCCTGCAGCCCATCGCCGCGCTGTCGTTCCTCGGCCTGCTGCTCGGGCGTGGCGCGGTGGGCGCCTTCTACGCCGCGCTGCCGGCCGCCGGGCAGGCGCTGATCGCCGACAACTACCCGCCGCGCCAGCGCGCCGCCGCCCTGGCCAGCCTGGGCGCGGCCAATGCCGTGGGCATGGTGCTGGGCCCGGCCATCGCCGCCCTGCTCGCCCGGCACAGCCTGAGCCTGCCGCTGTACGCCATGAGCGTGCTGCCGCTGCTGGGGTTCCTGGCGCTGCTCACCCGCCTGCAGCGCCAGGAACACCACCTGCAACGCGTCGCGCAGAGCATCCGCCTGGGCGATGCGCGCCTGCGCCGGCCGATGCTGGTGGCCTTCGTCGCCATGTTCTGCGTGGCGGTGGCGCAGATCACCGTGGGCTTCTTCGCCCTCGACCGCCTGGGCCTGGCCCCGGGCGCGGCGGCCCAGGCCGCCGGGGTGGCGTTGACCTGCGTGGGCGTGGCGCTGATCCTCGCCCAGTTGCTGGTGCGCCGCCTGGACTGGGCGCCGCAACGGCTGATCCGCATCGGCGCGCTGGTGGCCGGCATCGGCTTCGCCGGCACCAGCCTGGCGCTGCAGGCCTGGCAACTGTGGCTGGCCTTCTTCGTCGCCGCGGCGGGCATGGGCTGGGTGTTCCCGGCCTTTTCGGCTCTGGCGGCCAACGCGGTGAACGCCGACGAGCAAGGCTCCACCGCCGGCTCCATGGGCGCCGCCCAGGGCCTGGGCGTGGTGCTCGGGCCGCTGGCCGGCAGCCTGCTCTATGGCGTCGAGCCGCGCCTGCCGTACCTGCTGGTCGGCGCCCTGCTGGTGCTGGTGGCGCTGTGGCCGGAGCCGGCCGCCGACACCGTTCAGGCCGGGTAGCGGCGCGCCAGGAAGTCCAGCAGCAAGGCGTTCACCTCGGCCGGGCGCTCGTTCTGGATCCAGTGGCCGCAGCCTTCCAGGCGGTGCTGTTCGAGGTCCGCCACCACCTCGGGCATGCGCTTGAGGGTATAGGCCTCCAGGCTCGCCACCGGGTCGCGGTCGCCCACCAGGAACAGCGTCGGCTGGCCGACCTGGCGGCCGGCCAGGGGCTCGCTGAAGCGCCAGTTGCGCTCGAAGTTGCGGTACCAGTTGAGCGCCCCGCGGAAGCCGCGGCCGGCGAAGGTCTCGATGTAATGCGCCAGGTCCGCCTCGCCGCACCAGGCCGGCAGTTGCCGAGGCGTGGGCTGGCCTTCGAACAGGCGGGCGTCGGCGGGCTTGTCCTGGAGGAAGGGGTCGTCGTCGCCGGCATCGCGGAAGAACAGGCGCAGGCTGCGCTCGATGTCGGCGTCCAGCTCGGCCTCGGCCACGCCGGGCCGCTGGAAGTAGAGGATGTAGTTGAAGCGCCCGGCGAAGACCTCGCGGAGGATCTCCGTGGCCGGCCGCTTGGGCCGCCCGGCATAGGGCACCGACAGCGCGGCCAGGGCCGCCACCCGTTCCGGGGCCAGCAGCGCCAGGTGCCAGACCACCAGGGCGCCCCAGTCGTGCCCGACCACCGCCGCGCGGCCCTGGCCGAGGGCGTCCATGGCGCCGAGGACGTCGCCGCACAGGCTCTGCAGGTCATAGGCCTCGATGGGCCCGGGGGCGTCGCTGCGGCCGTAGCCGCGCATCTCCGGCACGTGCACGCGGTAGCCGGCCTGCACCAGCGCCGGAATCTGCGCGCGCCAGGAGTGCCAGCATTCGGGGAAGCCGTGCAGCAGCCATATCGGACGGCCATCGGCGGGGCCGGCAATGTGCACGCACAGGTGGATGCCGTTGACCGGCAGCAGGCGTCGCTCAATGGGTTGCATGGCGAATCTCCGGGGTTTTGTCGGGACGCTAGCAGCAGGGGTGTAACGACGTCATTTCCATTCGCTGGACGAATAGCGGGGCTTTTGTAGGGCGCATAACGCCTACGGCGTTATCCGCCGTTTGGCCTTGATTCCCGGCGACGCCGGGGTTGACCTGGGCGTTGGCTATGACCCCGGCGTATCGGCGTATAACCGCGAACGGTTATACGCCCTACATGCATATATCCATATGCAAATCCGATCTTTCACACCCCGATTCTTATTCCCCTATAGTCGCCCCACAACTCGTCATAACAAGTCATAGCCATGACCGAACTGCTCCCCCTCTCCCCCGTCCCGCTGTACAGCCAGCTCAAGGAGCTGCTGCGCACGCGCATCCTCGACGGCAGCTACCCGCCGCTCAGCCGCATGCCTTCCGAGGCCGAGCTGGGCAAGGCCCATGGCGTCAGCCGCATCACCGTGCGCCAGGCCCTGGGCGACCTGCAGAAGGAAGGCCTGATCTTCAAGATCCACGGCAAGGGCACCTTCGTCGCCCGGCCCAAGGCGTTCCAGAACGTCAGCACCCTGCAGGGCCTGGCCGAGTCCATGGGCGAGCGCGGCTACGAGGTGATCAACCGCCTGCGCAGCTTCCGCTTCGTGCCGGCCGACACCCAGGTGGCCGCGCGCCTGCAGGTGGCCGAGGGCGATAGCGTGGCGCAGATCAAGCGCGCGCGCCTGGTCAACCGCGAGCTGGTGTCGCTGGAGGTCACCTACCTGCCCGAGGCCGTCGGCCGCCGGCTGGAGAAGGCCGACCTGGTGAGCCGCGACATCTTCCTGATCCTCGAGAACGACTGCGGCCTGCCCCTGGGGCATGCCGACCTGGCCATCGACGCCATCCTCGCCGACGCCGAGCTGGCCGCCGCCCTGGAGGTGGAGGAAGGCTCGCCGGTGATGCGCATCGAGCGCCTCACCCACGGCGCCGACGGCCATCCGCTGGACTACGAACACCTCTACTACCGCGGCGACGCCTTCCAGTACCGCCTGCGCATCGACCGTCACAAGGGCCCCCGAGCATGAGCCACAGCGACCTCCCAGAAGACAAGCAAAGCGCCTACGACATCGTCGTCATCGGCGGCGGCACCGCCGGCCCCATGGCGGCGATCAAGGCCAAGGAAGCCAACCGCGAGCTGCGCGTGCTGCTGCTGGACAAGGCCAACGTCAAGCGCAGCGGCGCCATCAGCATGGGCATGGACGGCCTGAACAACGCCGTCATCCCCGGCCACGCCACGCCCGAGCAGTACACCAAGGAAATCACCGTGGCCAACGACGGCATCGTCAACCAGGCCGCCGTCTACGCCTACGCCACCCACAGTTTCGAGACCATCGAGCAGCTCGACCGCTGGGGCGTGAAGTTCGAGAAGGACGAGGTGGGCGACTACGCGGTGAAGAAGGTCCACCACATGGGCGCCTACGTGCTGCCGATGCCCGAGGGCCACGACATCAAGAAGGTGCTCTACCGCCAGCTCAAGCGCGCGCGGGTGGAGATCACCAACCGCCTGGTGGCCACCCGGCTGCTCACCGACGCCGAGGGCGCGGTCAACGGCGTGCTCGGCTTCGACTGCCGCACCGCGCAGTTCCAGGTGATCCGCGCCAAGGCGGTGATCCTCGCCTGCGGCGCCGCCGGGCGCCTGGGCCTACCCGCCTCCGGCTACCTGATGGGCACCTACGAGAACCCGACCAACGCCGGCGACGGCTACGCCATGGCCTACCACGCCGGCGCGGAGCTTTCGAACCTGGAATGCTTCCAGATCAACCCGCTGATCAAGGACTACAACGGCCCTGCCTGCGCCTACGTCACCGGGCCACTGGGCGGCTACACGGCCAACTCCAAGGGCGAGCGCTTCATCGAGTGCGACTACTGGAGCGGGCAGATGATGTGGGAATTCCACCAGGAGCTGGAGGGCGGCAACGGCCCGGTGTTCCTCAAGCTGGACCACCTGGCCGAGGAGACCATCCAGACCATCGAGGAAATCCTCCACGGCAACGAGCGCCCCAGCCGCGGCCAGTTCCACGCCAACCGCGGCACCGACTACCGCAGCCAGATGGTGGAGATGCACATCTCCGAGATCGGCTTCTGCTCCGGCCACTCGGCCTCGGGGGTGTGGGTCAACGAGAAGGCCGAGACCAGCGTCAAGGGGCTGTACGCCGCCGGCGACATGGCCGCGGTGCCGCACAACTACATGCTCGGCGCCTTCACCTACGGCTGGTTCGCCGGGCAGAACGCCGCGCAGTACGTGGCCGGGCGGGACTTCAGCGAAGTCGACCAGGCCCAGGTGGAGCGCGAGCGCGAACGCGTCTTCGCCCCACTCAGGCGCGAGCACGGCCTGGCGCCGGCCCAGGTGGAGTACAAGCTGCGGCGCATGGTCAACGACTACTTGCAGCCGCCCAAGGTGACCAAAAAGATGGAGATCGGCCTGCAGCGCTTCGCCGAGATCGGCCGCGACCTGGAGCAGTTGAAGGCGAACAACCCCCACGAGCTGATGCGCGCCATGGAAGTCAGCGTGATCCGCGACTGCGCCGAGATGGCCGCGCGCGCCTCGCTGTTCCGCACCGAGAGCCGCTGGGGCCTGTACCACCACCGCGTGGACTATCCGCAGCGCAACGATGCCGAGTGGTTCTGCCATGCGCACCTGAAGAAGGACGAGAGCGGCGAGATGACCAGTTTCAAGAAGCCGGTGGAGCCGTACCTGATCGCCCTGGACGACGAGGAGCAGAAGGCCTATGAGCGGTTGCGGGTAAAGAACGAGGCGGCCTAGGAGCCCTAGAGCCCCTCTCCCCCCGCCCTCTCCCGCAAGCGGGAGAGGGAGCTGTCCGTGCAGCGGGAACCCGCAGATTTCAGGATGACGCCAGGTTACCAGGCACCTCCGAACGGCCCCCTCTCCCTTTAGGGAGAGGGCTGGGGAGAGGGTGGTGAGCCGAGCGCCATATCCCGACAGAAACACCCAGCCCGCCGCCACGAAAGCGGGTGCAATCGAACCACGAGGTAGCCGTGCCATGCCCCACCAACCCCAGGAAATCTTCTTCCGCTCCAGCGCCCCGGTCACCGTGGACGAGGACAAGTGCATCGCCGACAAGGGCTGCACCGTCTGCGTCGAGGTCTGCCCGATGGACCTGCTGGCGATCAACCCGGCCACCCAGAAGGCCTACATGGCCTTCGACGAATGCTGGTACTGCATGCCCTGCGAGAAGGACTGCCCGACCGGCGCGGTGAAGGTGGAGATTCCCTACCTGCTGCGTTGAGCTGCCGCTCAACCCGGGTATCGCTGCGCTCAACCCAGGCTACGGGTGTTCCGTAGGATGGGTGGAGCGCAGCGATACCCATCGACGCTACCGGACACGCCACCGGACGCCTGATGCAACGCCCCCTCGTTTCCCACCGCACCCACCGGCGGCGGAGACGATTCCAACACTCATGATTCGAGGGGAACACCCATGACCTTGCGCACCACCCTGGCCGGCCTCGCGCTGGCCATCGCCAGCCTTTCTGCCCATGCCGAGACCCTCCGCGTGGCCATCGGCACCCAGGACACCACCATCAACTGCGCCGCCGGCGGCCTGCTGGTCCGCGAGCTGAACCTGCTGCCCAAGTACCTGCCCCACGACGGCAAGTACAAGGACGCGCAGTACGACATCCAGTGGAAGAACTTCACCAGCGGCGCGCCGCTGACCAACGAGATGGTCGCCGGCAAGCTGGACTTCGGTGCCATGGCCGACTTTCCCGGCTCGCTCAACGGCGTGGCCCACGAGGCCGCCGGCAAGCGCAGCCTGTTCATCAGCGTGCTCTCCGGCAGCATCGAGGGCAGCGGCAACGGCATCGTGGTGCCGGCCTCGTCCCAGGTGCAGTCGCTGGCCGAGCTGAAGGGCCAGACCATCTCCGTGCCCTTCGCCTCCACCGCCCACGGCCTGCTGCTGCGCGCCATCGCCGCCCAGGGCTGGGACCCGGACAAGGACGTGACCATCATCGCGCAGCCGCCGGAAGTCGCCGGCTCCGCGCTGCAGGCCAACAAGATCGCCGCCCACGCCGACTTCGTGCCCTTCGCCGAGCTGTTCGAGAGCCGCGGCATCGCCCGCAAGATCTACGATGGCTCGCAAGCCAAGGCGCCGACCTTCCACGGCGCGCTGGTGGAAGCGGACTACGCGCAGAAGTACCCGGAGATCGTCGAGGCCTACCTGCGCGCCACCTACGAGGCCAACCAGCTGCTGGCCGCGGAACCGGAGAAGTACAGCGAACTGATCGAGAAGGTCGCCGGCATTCCCGCCGAGGTGAACTACCTGTTCCACGGCCCGCTCGGCCTGCAGACCCGCGACCTGACCTGGAAGCCGGAGTACCGCCAGGCCGTGACCACCGCCATCGACACCCTGAAGCTGCTGAAGAAGGCCGACCGCGGGCTGAACGTCGAGCAGTTCGTCGACGACCGCTACATCCGCGCCGCCTTCAAGGCCGCCGGCGCCGACTACGACGCCGCATTGAAGAACTATGCCCAGCAGCCGCTAACGGCCACGGACGCGCTGACCGGCAAGGCCATCGCCGACCCGCGCCACGTCGCGCAGGTGTGGGTGCGCGGCGAGCCCAAGGTGCGCAGCTACGCCTCGGCCCGGGAAGCCCTGGGCGAAGCGGCCAAGCTGAAGCAGCAAGGCAAGGACATCCGCGCCGTCTATGCCCAGGCCAGCGACAGCGGCATCAAGCTGCTGGCCAGCCAGGCCTGGTTCGTCCAGGGCAAGGACGGCGCGCTGGACGCCTTCCTGCTCAAGGAACAGGCCGAGCGCTACGCGCAGAGCAACGGCGGCGAAGTGCGCGACTTCGCCGGTGCCAGCCAGCAGGCCGTCGCCAGCCGCTGACGTCCACGCCCGGCGCCCTGCGCGCCGGGCCCTTGCGGAGCCACGAAAATGAACCTCACTACCCTGTCCCGCTGGAGCCTGCGCCTGGCCTCGCTGCTGGCCTGCCTGGCGCTCTGGCAACTGGCCAGCTCCCGGCACCTGAACCTCGGCCTGGTCACCTTCGCCAACGTCCCCGGCCCCGGCGAAGTGCTGGACGCCGCCGTGCAACTGGCGCAGTCCAGCAAGCTCGGCCGGCACCTGGGCGCGAGCCTGGCGCGGGTGCTCGCCGGCTACCTGCTGGCAGCCGTCGCCGGCGTGCTCCTGGGCCTGGCCATCGGCCGCGGCCGCTGGGCCCGCGACGGCCTGCTGCCGCCGCTGGAAGTGCTGCGGCCGATCCCGGCGGTGGCCTGGATACCGCTGGCGATCCTGATGTTCCCCAGCGCCGAGCTGTCGATGATCTTCATCACCTTCACCGGCGCGCTCTTCCCCATCCTGCTCAATACCATCCACGGCGTCGAGGCGGTGGACCCGCGCCTGCTCGCCTCGGCCCGCAGCCTCGGCGCCAACCGCCTGGCGCTGCTGCGCGAAGTGGTGCTGCCCGGCGCCCTGCCGAGCATCGTCACCGGCCTTGCCATCGGCATGGGCACCTCGTGGTTCTGCCTGGTGACCGCCGAGATGATCTCCGGGCAATGGGGCATCGGCTACTACACCTGGGAGTCCTACACCTTGCAGAACTACCCCGACATCGTCGTCGGCATGCTGCTCATCGGCGTGCTCGGCATGGCCAGCAGCCTGCTGGTGCGCCAGCTCGGCGCCCTGGCCACGCCCTGGCAGCGCCAGGCCGGAGGCAAGCCATGAGCCTGTCCGAACAATTACCCGCCGGGCACGTGCGCGTCGACGGTCTGTCGATCCACCTGGGCAGCGGCCGCGACGCCTTCGAAGCGGTGCACTCGCTGAGCTTCGCCATCGAGCCGGGCGAATTCGTCTGCGTGCTCGGCCCCTCCGGCTGCGGTAAGTCCACCCTGCTCGGCGCCCTGGCCGGCCACCTGCGCCCCAACGGCGGGCGCCTGGAAGTGGACGGCCAGCCGGTGGGCGGCCCCTCGCCGCAGCGCGGCATGGTGTTCCAGCAGCACACCCTGCTGCCCTGGCGGCGGGTGCGCGACAACGTCGCCTTCGGCCTGAAGATGCGCGGCGTGCCGCGCGCCGAACGCCACGCCCGGGCCGAGGAAATGCTCCAGCTGGTGGGCCTGCAAGGCTTCGCCAATCGCTGGCCGTCGCAGCTTTCCGGCGGCATGCAGCAGCGCGTCGAGATCGCCCGGGTGCTGATCAACCAGCCGCGCCTGCTGCTGATGGACGAACCCTTCGGCGCCCTCGACGCGCAGACGCGGATGATGATGCAGGAACTGCTGCTGGACATCTGGACGCGCCTGCGCACCAGCGTGCTGTTCATCACCCACGACATAGACGAAGCGCTGTTCCTCGCCGACCGCATCCTGGTGATGAGCCCGCGGCCGGGGCGCATCCTCGAGGAAATCCGCCTGGACTTCCCGCGCCCGCGCCATGCCGCGCTGCTGACCAGCGCCGGCTTCGCCCGCCTCAAACGCCACTGCCTGGAACTGCTGCGCCACGAGGACGGCCGCCAACTGCCGCGCCTGACGCCCCTGGGCCTGCCCGACAACGACCCGACAAGAGCGCGATTCGCCATATGACCCCGTTCACGACCGACAACCCCGACATCCTCGACCTGCAACCGCGCCTGCAGCACACCGACCCCGGCGTGCGCCGCATCGCCCTGATCGAACTGGCCGACCTGGAGGAGCCCGAGGCCCTGCCCTGGCTGGCCCGGGCGCTGACCATTGATCCGGCCGCCGCCGTGCGCGCCGAAGCCGCGCGCCTGCTGGAAGCCTGGGAGGAACCCGAAGTGGTCCAGGCCCTGTGCCAGGCCCTGGCCGACAGCGACGAAAGCGTGCGCGAAGCCGCCGCGCAAAGCCTCAGCGAACTGAAGACCGCCGAGGCCGGGCGCCTGCTGCTGCCCTGGGCGGCCCACGCCGACACCTTCGTCCGGCGCAGCGCATTGCGCGCCCTGCGCGAACTGCGCCTGGAAGAAAGCGCGACCCCGGCCCTGGCCGCCCTGGACGACGCCGACGCCGGCGTGCGCCGCGAGGCGGTGGGCATCCTCGGCTGGCTCAAGCGCATCGAGGCCCTGCCGCGCCTGGCCGCCCTGGCCAGCGACGATGCCGACAGCGAAGTGCGCCGCGCCGCCGCCGGCGCCCTCGGCCTGGCCAGCGACGCCAGCGTGCTGCCGGCGCTGGGCACAGCATTGCGCGACAAGGCCTGGAAGGTCCGCGAGGAAGCCGCCGGCACCCTCGGCAAGCTGGGCCTGCAGGAGGCCGGCGAGGCGTTGCTGCAAGCGCTGGAAGACGACTTCTGGCAGGTGCGCCTGCGCGCCGCGCGGGCCCTCGGCAACCTGCGCTACCAGGCCGCCCGCGAGGCCTTGCAGGGCCTGCTCGGCCACGCCATCAGCAACCTGCGCAAGGAAGCCGCGTTGGCCTTGGGCGAGCTGGGCGACATCCGCGCCCTGCCCGCTCTCCAGGCCGCCCAGGCCGACGGCGACCCGGAAGTGCGCAAGGCCGTGCGCATCGCCCTCGCCCAACTGGGCGCGCCGGCATGAACGCGCCCCGCGCCCTGCACCGTTCCAGCAACGAGCGCGAGCTGCGCATCGACTGGGGCGACGGCGAAGTGCAGCGCATCGCCTTCGCCCGCCTGCGCGGCGCCTGCCCCTGCTCGCAGTGCCGCGCGGCGCGCCTGCAGGGGCGCATCACGCTGGTCGGCGCCGAGGTCGGGCTGCACGCCGTGAACTCCCAGGGCTACGGCGTGCAGCTGGTGTTCGACGACGGCCACGAACGCGGCATCTATCCCTGGAGCTACCTGCGCGAACTGGGTTGAGCCGCTACCACTCGCCGATGCGCACCAGCTTGCCGCCCTCCGGCTCGCCATAGCGGAAGGCCTGGCCACGCAGGTCGATCTCCTCGTTGCTGATGGTGGTGCGCCGCTTCAGGCCGCGCAGCCAGTCGAACAGGTAGCGCTGGTGCTGCTCGCGCACGTCCGCGTAGGCCGGCTCGGCGCCCAGGTCGCGCAGCTCGCCCGGGTCCGCCTGCAGGTCGAACAGCTGCGGACGGAAGCCGTCGTAGGCCAGGTACTTCCAGCGCTCGCTGCGCACCATGTACATGCGGCAAGCGTCGATGGGCCGGCCCAGGCGCTCGCGGGCCGGGGCCTGGAAGGCGTAGTCGTATTCGGCGATGGCGTAGTCGCGCCAGTCCGCCGGCCTTTGCCCATGCAGCAGCGGCTGCAGCGAGCGGCCCTCGACGCGGTGCGCCGCCAGCGGCACCGCGAAGGCGTCGAGCAGGGTCGGCAGCACGTCGATGGATTGCACCAGGGCCTGCTCCACCGTGCCGCGGCTGGCGTCGGCTGCCGCGCGCGGGTCGCGGATCAGCAGCGGAACGCCCACCGCCGGTTCCAGCAGGAACTCCTTCTCGCCCAGGCCGTGGTCGCCCAGATAGTCGCCATGGTCGCTGGTGAAGACGATCAGGGTGTCGTCCCAGCGGCCGCTGGACTGCATGTGCTCGAACAGCCGGCCGAGCTGATCGTCGATCTGCTTGATGAGCCCCATGTAGGTGGGGATCACGGTGTTGCGCACCTCCTCGCGGGAGAAGTTCAGGCTCTCCTGGTGCTGCTGGAAGGCCTTGTACACCGGGTGTTCGCTCTCCTCCCCCGGCGCCGCGCGCAGGGCCGGCAGCACCTGCCCGGGGCCGTACAGCGCGTGGTACGGCGCGGGCGCGATATAGGGCCAGTGCGGCTTGATGTACGACAGGTGCAGGCACCAGGGCCTATCGCCCTGCTCGCACATGAAGTCGATGGCGCGGCTGGTGGCGTAGACCGTTTCGCTGTGCGGCTCCGGCAGGCGCGTGGGCAGCCCGGCGTTGCGCATCTGCCAGCCGCTGAGCACCTCGCCGTTGGCGCCTTCGGCGGCGTTGGCCCAGTCGTGCCAGGGGTTGTCGCCGGCATAGCCGAGGCCGCGCAGGTAATGGGTGTAGGGCGCACTTTCACGCTTGTCGGCGAACAGCTCGCCGTCGGGGTAGATGCCGTCGTTGCGGTCATAGGGCTCGAAGCCGGCCTCGGCCAGTTGCTGGCCGCGCTCGCTCTGCGGGTCCACTCCCAGCGCCTGCATGCCTTCGAGATTGGCGGTGGCGTGGGTCTTGCCCACCAGCGCGGTGCGGATGCCGGCCGGGCGCAGGTAGTCGCCGAGGGTCAGTTCCTCCAGCGGCAACGGCACGGCGTTCCAGCTCACCTGGTGGCTGCTGACGTAACGCCCGGTGTACGAGGACATGCGCGAAGGTCCGCAGATGGTGCCCTGGGTATAGGCCCGGGCGAAACGCACGCCCTCGGCGGCCAGGCGATCGATGTTCGGCGTGTGCAGGTGCGGGTGGCCGTAGCAGGACAGGTAATCGCGACGCAGTTGGTCGCACATGATGTAGAGGACGTTGCGGATGGGCTGGGGCTGGCTCATGGGGCGTTCGGGATGACGGATGGAGCGGCCATTTCGCGGGGCGCGGGGGCGTTCTGGCAAACGCATTTGCAGCAAGATTTGCATGCGTGGAATGCATGGGGTGGGTGGTGTGGGGGCGGGCTTGGTCGCGAACAGAGTTCACCGGGAGTTGTGGGTGCTGGGGTTGAGAGCGCCCTCTCCCTAGCCCTCTCCCTGAAGGGAGAGGGGACCGTTCGGTGTGCGCTGATGTTTCGGCGTTAGCCGGCTTGTACCGAGTTGCCGGCTGAAACCATCACTTTTCTCGGCACGGACTAGCCCCCTCTCCCTTCAGGGAGAGGGCTGGGGAGAGGGGGCGGAGTAAACCCAATACGCCATAGCCGCCGGTGAACTCTGTTCGCGAGCAAGCTCGCTCCTACGAAAAGACGAAAAGCCCTACACCGTCTCCTCATCGATCCGCCGCAACTCCCCGATCATCGCCTCCGCCAGCGGCGACAGGCTGTACCCCGCGCGGTGCACGATGCCGTAGCGCGTATGCAACTCCTCCAGATCCTCCGGCAGCTCCGCCACCGTCAGCGCCACCAGCGCCTCGCCGGCGCCCTGCCCCGGGCCGCTGGCGATGCCGATGGCGTTGGAGGCCAGCACCACGGCGTTCAGGCCGTGGCCGTTCTCGCATTCGATGTCCGGGCGGAAGTCGGGGCGGCCGCTGAGGTCCACCAGCACCTTGCGGATGTTCGGCGGGCTGAGGTTGGTGGCGATGGGGTAGCTCAGCAGCTGCGCCGCGCTCACCTGCCCCTGGCCGGCCAGCGGGTGGCCGGGGCGGCAGCAGAAGTGCCACTTGCGCGGCTTCAGGCGCAGGGTGCGGTACTCGGGGTTGGCCTCGAAATGGCGGGTGTCGGCGACGAAGAATTCGAAGTCCTCGGCCTGCAGGCGCTTGCCCAGCACCTGCCAGTGCTCCACCTGGAAGGCCACCCGCGCCTTGGGGTAGCGCCCGTTGAACGCGGCGATGGCCCGCGGCACCAGCCAGGCCGCCGGCGCGGGGCCCGCGCCGAAGCGCAGTTCGCCCGCCTCCAGGTCATTGAACAGGGCGATCTCGTTGGCCAGCTTGTGCGCGCCGCTGACCAGCCGGCGCGCGTGCTCCAGGACGATCAGGCCCTGCTTGGTGGGGTTGAGTTCCTTGCTCGCGCGGTCCACCAGGCGGCAGCCGGCGCTGTGTTCCAGGGCCTGGATGCTGCGGCTGAAGGCCGATTGCGACAGGCACACGGCGTCGGCCGCGGCGACGAAGCTGCGGTGCTCGGCAAGGGCGATGAAGTGGCGGAGCTGGCGAAGGTCTATATGCATTTTCTACATAAAAAATATTGGGCAAATGCAATTGTCCGAAGGTGGACGGCCTTCTTATAAAGGCAATCTCTTATTCCGTAAATAAATCGAAATACATAAATAAAGATCGATACGGAATAAAAAGATTGCAGGCCAAACCGGTCCTGCGCGACACGACCTCTTCTCCAGGACCTTTCCATGCACCACCGAGATTCCGCGCCCCGTTTCCGCCGCCGGCTGCTGCCGCTGTCCATCCTGCTGGCCACCGGCGGCCTGGCCATGGGCGCCCTGCACGCCGAGGAAGCCACCCCGCAGGAGGCCGCCCCCCAGGCCCAAGGCGAGGCCAGCACCCTGGGCACCGTCACCGTGACCTCGCGGCGCCGCGAGGAGAACTCCCAGGACGTGCCCACCGCCATGAGCGTGCTCGGCGGCGAGACACTGGAAAGCCAGCGCATCTATCGCGTGCAGGACCTGCAGCAGTTGGTGCCCAGCACCAACGTCGCCTACGTCCACGCGCGGCAGTCCAGCGTGTCCATCCGCGGCCTGGGCAACAACCCGGCCAGCGACGGCCTGGAAGGCAGCGTCGGGCTGTACCTGGACAACGTCTACCTGGGCCGCCCCGGCATGGCCTCCTTCGACCTGCTGGACATCGAGCAGCTGGAAGTGCTGCGCGGGCCCCAGGGCACGCTGTTCGGCAAGAACACCACCGCCGGGGTGATCAACATCTCCACCCGCCTGCCCAGCTTCACCCCCGAGCGCAGCGTCGAGGTGTCCGGCGGCGAGGACGGCTACTTCCAGGGCAAGGCCACGGTCTCCGGGCCGCTCACCGACGAGCTGGCCGGGCGCTTCTCGGCCTACCGCACCCGCGACGACGGCTACGTGAAGAACGTCTTCGACGGCAACACCCTCAACGGCGGCGCCCGCCAGGGCTTCCGCGGCCAGCTGCTGTACAAGCCCGACGAGGACTTCAGCCTGCGCTGGATCGGCGACTACAACGAGGAGAACTCCAGCAACGGCATCCTCACCCTGTTCAGCACCGGGCCGACCATCAACGGCGTCAACCGCTACGAGCAGCGCGCCCGCGCCGCCGGCGCCACGCTGGTGTACGGCGACGACCGCAAGGTCAACTTCGACGCCGCCCAGCGCGTCACCGTGTTCCAGGGCGGCACTTCGCTGGAGGCCAACTGGAAGCTGGCCAACGATTTCTCGCTGACCTCCATCAGTTCCTACCGCTGGTGGGACTTCACCCCGCGCAACGACGACGGCCTGAACGTGGCGGCGGCCTACAACGCCGGCGTCTCGGTGCGCGACAAGCAGTGGTCGCAGGAACTGCGCCTGGCCTCGCCCACCGGCGGCTTCTTCGACTACGTGCTGGGCGCCTACTACTTCGGCCAGGACCTGGACAACCACTCCTTCAACCTCTATGGCCCCCAGGCGGACATCTGGAACGGCACCGCCAGCGGCGCGCTGGCCAACGTCACCAGCCTGGGCGACGGCCACATCGACACCGACAGCTACGCGCTGTTCGCCCAGGGCACCTGGCACCTGACCGACAGGCTCGACTTCACCGCCGGCATCCGCGGCACCTACGAGGAGAAATCCGCCTCGGTCAGCCGCGATGCGCCCCTCGGCGGGGCCGCCGTCAGCGGCGCTGCCCTGGCCGCGCGCAACGGCCGGGCCGGCGCCTACGACTCCGGCGACCTCTCGGTGTACAGCTTCTCGCCCTCGGGCCTGCTCAGCCTGAACTACCACTTCAACGACAACCTGATGGGCTACGCCTCGCTGTCCCACGGCGAGAAGTCCGGCGGGGTGAACCTGACCGTGGCCAGCGCCCCCACCGCCGGCGCCGACTCCCTGCTGGTGGGCAGCGAGCGGGCCAACGACGCCGAGCTGGGGATCAAGAGCACGCTGTTCGACCACCGCCTGATCCTCAACGCCAACCTGTTCGCCACCGTGGTCCACGGCTACCAGGCCAACGCCTACGACGAGGCCACCCGCACCTCCTACCTGACCAACGCCGGCGACGTGCGCTCGCGCGGGGTGGAGTTCGAGGCCACCGCCCTGCCCGTCCGCGGGCTGACGCTGAACCTCAACGGCTCGTACAACGACGTGCGCTACCTGTCGTACAAGAACGCGCCCTGCCCGCCGGAAGTCTCCTTCCAGAGCGGCGCACCGGCGTCCTGCGACCTCAGCGGACACCAGGTGGTGGGCGCCTCCAAGTACATCTTCAACGCCAACGGCGAATACAAGTGGCGCCTGGAAGACAACCTGGAGCCCTACGTCACCGCCAGCTACGCCTTCCGCTCCAAGGCCGTGGGCACCATCGACGACTCCGACTACGGGCAGATCCCCAGCTACGCCATCGTCAACACCGCCCTGGGCCTGCGCGGCGACTACGGCGACGGCCGCTGGGACCTGTCGCTGTGGCTGAAGAACGCCTTCGACAAGACCTACTACACCAGCCTGTGGAACTCGGCCAACGGCGGCTACGCCGGCGTGCTGGGCACCCCGCGCACCCTGGGCGTGACCGCCCGCTACGACTTCTGACCCGAGGACCACTGCCATGAAGCATGCCCGCGCCACCGCCCTGCTCGCTCTCTCCGCCCCGCTGCTGGCCGCCGCCGTCAGCGCCGCGCCCAGCGTCTACCCCACCGGGGTGACGCGCTACGACCCGCAGAAGGCCTTCAACCAGTACGTGATCTTCAGCGGCGCCGACAACAGGACGCACCTGATCGACATGAACGGCAACGAGGTGAAACGCTGGGACCGCCCCGGCTTCCCCTCGGCCATCCTCGAGCCGAAACTCGCCAATGGCGAGCGCGGCCACGTGCTGCTGCAGACCGCCGACCTGGCCGAGCCGGGCAAGCTCGCCTCCGCCGGCAACGGCCTGCGCAACCAGGCCGTGGGCGAGCTGGACTGGGCCGGCAAGACCGTCTGGCAATGGGGCGACCAGGCCCCCGGCGGCGCCGCCCGCCAGCACCACGACCTGCGCCGGCTGGCCAACGGCAACACCCTGGTGCTGGCCAACCGCGTGCATGCGGTGAAGGGCTTCCAGGTGCCGGAGGTGATCGACGACGTGATCTACGAGGTCACCCCGCAAGGCCAGGTGGCCTGGAGCTGGACCGCCTCCGAGCACCTGCACGAGTTCGGCTTCGGCGCCGAGCAGCTCAAGCTGGTGCACGCCAGCAAGAACCCGGACTACCTGCACATCAACAACCTGGCGCCGCTGGGCCCGAACCGCTGGCACGCCGCCGGCGACCAGCGCTTCGCCCCGGACAACCTGCTGTTCGATTCGCGCAACGCCAACTTCATCGCCATCATCGACAAGGCCAGCGGCAAGGTGGTCTGGCGCCTGGGCCCGAACCTGCCGCCGATCGACCCGCGCAACGCGCAGAAGCTGCCGCGCCCGGTGGACCAGATCAGCGGCCAGCACGATGCGCACATCATCCCCGAGGGCCTGCCCGGCGCCGGCAACCTGCTGGTGTTCGACAACCAGGGCGACGCCGGCTACCCCTCGGTGCAGCGCGGGGTGATCTCCGGCTCGCGGGTGCTGGAGATCGACCCGCTGAAGAAGCAGATCGTCTGGCAGTACACCGCGGAAAGCTCGAAGCAGCCGGGCTGGGCCTTCTTCAGCGCGTTCATCAGCAGCGCCCGGCGCCTGCCCAACGGCAACACCCTGATCGACGAGGGGCAGAACGGCCGCTTCTTCCAGGTCACCCCGGGCGGCGAGATCGTCTGGGAATACGTCAGCCCCTACTTCGGCAAGGCGCCGCTGGGCGACGCCGTGAGCAACTGGGTATACCGCGCCCTGCCGGTGGACTACAGCTGGGTACCGGAAGGCACCCCGCGCGAGGAAAAGGCCGTGCAGGCCGCGGTGCCGGGCGCGCAGCCGGTGACCGCGGCGCGCTGAACCGTCCATCGCCACCTGTAGGAGCGCGCCCTGCGCGCGATTCGCGGGCAGGGCCCGCTCCTACAAGGGGAATCCTGTGGCATCACGGAACACCCCGTAGGATGGCGTTGAGCGAAGCGATACCCATCACCACGACCGCATGGGTTTCGCTTCGCTCAACCCATCCTACAAAAGCACCTCGGCGCGGCCCCTACGCCGTTCTACCTTTCACCCCCGGCTCGCCAGGCGGTACTGCTCCGGCGTGGTGCCGGCCTGGCGGCGGAACATGGCGATGAAGGCCGAGGCGCTGCTGTAGCCCAGGTCGAAGGCGATTTCCTGCACCCCGCGCCCGGCCTCCAGCGCCTCGATGGCGGCGAGGAAGCGCAGGCGCTGGCGCCATTCGCCGAAGCTCATGCCCAGCTCGCGCTGGCACATGCGCGCCAGGGTGCGCTCGGTGCTGTGCACCTGCCTGGCCCAGTCGGCCAGGGAACGGTTATCGCCGGGCTCGGCCTGCAGCGCGGCGAGCAGTTCGCCCAGCAGCGCGCTCTGGGCGAACGGCAGGTAGTCCTCGTGGCGCGGCGAGGCTTGCAACTGGTCCAGCACCACCTGGGCCAGGCGCTTGTCGGCCGCGCTCTCGGGGATGTTCACCCCGCGCGCGGCGAAGTCCGAAAGGATAGCCTTGAGGATGTCGCCGATCTGCAGCGTGCAGGGCCCTGTCGGCAACTGGCGGGACAGCTCGGCGCTGACGTACAGCGAGCGGTAGACGATGGCCTCGCGGTTGTAGCAGCCGTGCTCCACGCCCGGCGGCACCCACACCGCGTACTGCGGCGGCGAGAGGAAGCGCTGGCCGCCGACGTCCAGCTGCATCACCCCGTGGGAGGCGTAGTTGAGCTGGCCCCAGGGGTGGCTGTGGGGCGCCGAGCGGGTGTCGGCGCCGAACTCGTCGTAGCGGAAGTACAGCGGCGCCGGCAGGGCCGCATGGTCCGGCAGCGGCAGGGGGATGTATTTCTTCGTGGGCATGTCCGGATGGCGTGGCGAGTTGTCCGGAATGAAGTATAAGCGCCATTCCGGACGACGGGACAATGGCGCCCGTCCGTCACAGATGTCCGCTGCAATGACCTATTTCTTCCCGCTCTTCGCCGTGCTCGTCTGGGGCGGCAACACCGTGGTCAACAAGCTCGCCGTGGGCCGCATCGCCCCGGCCGAGATCGGCTTCTTCCGCTGGCTGGCGGTGGCCGTGCTGCTCAGCCCCTTGGTGCTGCGCCCGTTGCTGGCGCGGCGCGCACAGATCGCCCCGCTGCTGCCGAAAATCGTGGTGCTCGGCCTGCTGGGCATGGCCGTGTACCAGAGCCTGGCCTACTACGCCGCGTCCCTGACCAGCGCCACCAACATGGGCATCATCCTCGCGCTGATGCCGCTGATGTCCCTGGGCCTTGCCAGCGCCCTGCTCGGCCAGCGGCTCAACGCCGGTGGCGTGCTCGGCTCGCTGCTGTCGCTGCTGGGCGTGCTGCTGGTGATCGCCCACGGCGACCTGGCCAGCCTGCTGCACCAGGGCATCGGCCTGGGCGACGGCATGATGCTGGTGGCCACCCTCGCCTACGGCCTCTACGGCGTGCTGCTGAAGAAATGGCAGATCCGCCTGCCGGGGCTGCAGCTGCTGTACCTGCAGGTGCTGGTGGCGGTGCTGGCGATGCTGCCGATGTACCTGCTCTCGCCGCACCACGGCCTGGACGCCGGCAACCTGCCGCTGGTGGCCTACGCCGGCCTGCTCGCCTCCATCGCCGCGCCCCTGGCGTGGATGCGCGGGGTACAGGAGATGGGCCCGAACCGCATGGCGCTGTTCTTCAACCTGCTGCCGCTGGTCACCGCGGCCATCGCCGCCGTGCTGCTGGATGAGCACCTGGGCGTGCACCACCTGTACGGCGGCGCGTTGACTCTTGCCGGGGTGCTTCTTGCAGAACGTTGGCGGCCTCGGCCGGCGGCGGGTCTGGCTGCCGACTGAGGCCTGTCGCGGATGAATCCGCTCCTACAAGGGAATGGCGCAGCCGGCAAATATGGCACCCGTAGGATGGGTTGAGCGAAGCGATACCCATCACCGCGACTGACGACGAACCGACAGGGAGCGTAGGGCGTATAACCGTTCGCGGTTATCCGCCGCTACACCGAACGCATCCTCTGCATCAGGGCTCAGCTGGGCATTTCGACGACCCATCTCCAAGTCGACACCGAGCAGACGGTCGGCCGAGGTCAAACGGCGGATAACGCCGTAGGCGTTATGCGCCCTACGCCCGATTCAACTCCTCGACCAACGTGGCCACCAGCTGCGCCGCCGGCAGCTCGCGGGCCAGGGGCGCGCCCTGGCCGGCCCATTGCACGGCGAAGTCGGGGTTGCCCTTGGCCGCGGCGACCAGGGCCTTGGTGGCGTCGTAGACCATGGGGTAGTCCGGCAGTGCCGGGGCATCGGCGCGCTGCAGGTCGCTGAACAGGCGGTTGGGCAGGCCGCGCGCCGGGCGCCCGGAGATGGCCGCGGTCACCTCGGTGTGCCAGGCCCGCTCGCTTTGCAGCGCCGCACGGTAGGCGGCGTTGGCCGAGGACTCCGGGCAGGCGACGAAGGCCGTGCCCATCTGCACCGCCTGCGCGCCCAGGGCGAAGGCAGCGCGGATGCCGCGGCCGTCCATGATGCCGCCGGCGGCGATCACCGGCACCTTCAGCGCCTGCGCTAGGCTGCCGACCAGGGCCAGGGTGCCGATGCGCTCATCGTGGTCGCGCTCGAAGATGCCGCGGTGCCCGCCCGCCTCGTAGCCCTGGGCGACCACCGCGTGCAGCCCGGCGGCCTCGACGGCGCGGGCCTCCGCCAGGTTGGTGGCGCAGCCGAGCAGGACGATGCCGGCGGCCTTCAGCCGGTCGATCCAGCCCTGCGTGGGCAGGCCGAAGTGGAAGCTGACCACCGCCGGGCGCTCTTCCAGCAGCACCTCCAGCATCTGCGGATCATCGACGAAGCTGCGGTAGATCTCCCGCAGCGCCACCGGCGGCTCGCCGCCCAGTTCCTCGAACAGCGGCCGCAGGTGTTCCACCCAGGCGGCCTCGCGGGCGGCGTCGGCCTGCCCCGGGCGGTGGCAGAACAGGTTGAAGTTCACCGGCCTCGCCGTCAGCGCGCGGACCTGGGCGATCAGCTCGCGGGCCTGCGCCGGGCTGCTCGCGCCCAGGCCGATGGAGCCCAGGGCGCCGGCCTCGGACACGGCGGCGGCCAGCGCCGGGGTGGAGACCCCGACCATGGGCGCCTGGATGATGGGGTGTTCGATGCCGAGCAGTTGGCGAAGGGGCATGGCGGTGATCTCCTGGGCTGATCGATGGTTGACTTAAAATCTCATACGGAGAATATTCTACGCAACACATTCTCCAACAGAGATCATCGATGGACCTGTCCAGCCTGGAAATCTTCCGCTGCGTCGCCGAGGAGCAGAGCGTGACCCGCGCCGCCGCGCGCCTGCAGCGGGTGCAGTCGAACGTCACCACGCGCATCCGCCAGCTGGAGGAAGACCTGGGCGTGGCGCTGTTCCTGCGCGACGGCAAGCGCATGGCGCTGACCGACCAGGGCCGCGAGTTCCTCGCCTACGCCGAGAAGCTCCTGGCCCTGGCCGCCGAGGCGCGACAGTCGCTGCACCCCCGCGAGGCCAGCGGCAACCTGCGCCTGGGCAGCATGGAGAGCACCGCCGCCAGCCGCCTGCCCGGCCCGCTGGCGGCCTACCACCGCGCCTGCCCGCAGGTGCAGCTGGAAGTCAGCACCGGCACCAGCCAGGCGCTGGTGGACGGCGTGCTGTCGCGGCGCCTGGATTGCGCGCTGGTGGCCCACCCGGATGCGCTGCGCGCCGAACCCGGCTTCGAGGCGGCCCTGGAGCGCGGTCTGCTGGGCCAGGCGGTGTTCCGCGAGGAACTGCTGCTGGCCCTGCCCGGCGACCACCCGCCGGTGCGCGGGCCGGGCGACGTGCAGGTGCGCACCCTGGCCGGCTTCGCCCGCGGCTGCACCTACCGGCAGATCGCCGAGGACTGGCTGAACGCCGAGGGCCCGCGCGTGCAGGTACAGGAAGTGGGCTCCTACCACGGCATCCTGGCCTGCGTCGCCGCCGGCGCCTGCGTGGGCATCCTGCCGCGCTCGCTGCTCGACCTGCAGCGCGAGCCGCCGGCGCTGCAGTTGCTGCCGATCATGAGCGTGGACATCCTCCTGGTCTGGCGCGAAGGCTACGCCACCGGCGCCTTCGAACGCTTCCGCGAAACCCTGGGGGCCGCCGCGTGAACCCGCGCAGGGAACTCGCCCTGGCGCTGAGCGCCGCCCTCATCCTGGCCATCGGCATGGGCTTCGGCCGTTTCGCCTTCACCGGGCTCTACCCGCTGATGGTCGGCGAAGGCGTGCTCAGCGTGAACGGCGGCTCGCTGGCCGCCTCGGCCAACTACGCCGGCTACCTGCTCGGTGCGCTGGCCCTGGCGCGCTGCCCGGAACGCCTGGCGGCGCGCCTGTGCCGGGTGGCCCTGGTGGGCACCCTGCTGGGGCTGGCGGCCATGGCCGTGCCGGCGCCGGCCGGGTTCGCCATCGGCGTGCGCCTGCTGGCCGGGGTGCTCAGCGCGGTGGCGCTGGTGGGCGCCTCGGTGTGGCTGCTGCACGTGATGCAACGCCACGGCGGCGCGCCGCTGATGTTCTCCGGGGTGGGCCTGGGCATCCTGATTTCCGCCGAGCTGATCGCCGGCGGCCATGGCGCGGGCCTCGGCAGCCCGGCGATCTGGCTGCTGCTGGCCGGCGCCGGGAGCGTTCTCGCCCTGCTGGCCTGGCCGGCGCTGGGCCGTCCCGCGCCCGCACCCGCCAAGACGGCGACGCACGCAGCGCCCGCCGTACCCATGGCGCCGGCGAGCCTGCTGCTGATCTACGGCCTGGCCGGCTTCGGCTACATCATCACCGCCACCTACCTGCCGCTGCTGATGCGCGGCGGCGCGCTGTCGCCTCTGCAGGCCTGGGCGGTGTTCGGCCTGGCGGCGGCGCCGTCGTGCTTCTTCTGGCACTGGCTGCACGGGCACCTGGGCACGCGCCGGGCGCTGGCGGCGAACCTGCTGGTGCAGGCGCTGGGGGTGATCCTGCCGGTGCTGCAGCACAGCGCCCCGGCCTACCTGGCCAGCGCCCTGCTGGTGGGCGGCACCTTCATGGGCACGCCGACCATCGCCCTGCCCGCCGCGCGCCTGGCGGCGGCGAAAGTGCGCTTCAACATGCTGGCGACCATGACCGCGGTATACGGTGTGGGGCAGATCGTCGGGCCGCTGGCCTCCAGTGCGCTCTACCACCTGGACGGCAGCTTCAGCCCGGCGCTGCTGGCGGCCGGCGCCGCCCTGCTGCTGGGGGCGGCCTGCACCTGGCAGCCGGCGCGGGCCGCCGCAAGCTGCCCGCGCTGAGCCTCAGGCGTCGCCCTGGCGCTGGCGCTTGCGGTGCTCGGCGACCTTGTGGCGGTTGCCGCACAGGGCCATGCTGCACCAGCGTCGGCGGTGCGACTTGGTGCGGTCGTAGAACCATAGGGTGCAGTCCGGGTGCTCGCACACGCGGACCAGCTCGAAATCCCCCTCGGCAAGCAACTGCGCGCCCTGCTCCGCCAGCGGCGCCAGCAGCCATTCGGCGCCGGGCTTCACGGCCTGGTGGCGCAGGTGCGCGCCCTGCCCGTCCCAATCCAGCTGCGGGTAGCTCGCGACCTTGCGCAGGAAGGCGTTGAAGCGCGCCGGGTCGGCCGGCTCGCCGCGCTTGCGCTTGCCCACCAGCTCGCGCAGGGTCTCGCGCAATTCGATGGCGGCGGCCAGCAGCTCGCCCTCGGCGAAATCCGCGCCTTCCGCCGGCAGGCCCAGCAGGCGCAGCCAGTGCTGTACGTCGGCGTCGCTGTGCCAGGCATCGGAGACCGACAGGGCCGCGGCATCGGCGCGGCTCAGGCTGTTGAGCAAGTCCAGCACCGGGTGGTCGGCGAGGATGTAGGGCGGCTGGGGGGTGGTTTCGCGCATGCTCGCTCCGGAATCGGGGTGTCGAGCCCATGGTAACCCTCGTCCAGGCGTTTTCAAGTTACAGCATCGGGCGACTGGCGGGCCGCGCCAGCCTGGCCAAGACTGTTCAGTCCCCTTCCCCTGATCAGGAGCCCTGCCATGTCCATCGACAACGTGCTGTACCGCGCCTACGCCGAAGCCACCGGTGGCCGCGAGGGACGCGCCATTTCCTCCGACGGCGTGCTCGACGTGGAGCTGACCACGCCCAAGGAACTGGGCGGCAACGGCGCCCGCGGCACCAACCCGGAGCAGCTGTTCGCCGCCGGCTACTCGGCGTGCTTCCTCGGCGCCATGAAATTCGTCGCCGCCCGCGACAAGCTGGCGATTCCCAAGGACCCGTCCATCGAAGGCGTGGTCGGCATCGGCGCGGTGCCCACCGGCTTCGCCATCGAGGTGGAGCTGCGCATCTCCCTGCCCGGCCTGCCGCGCGACCAGGCGCAGACCCTGGTGGACCGCGCGCACATCGTCTGCCCGTACTCCAACGCCACCCGCGGCAACATCGACGTCACCCTGACCATCCTCGACTGAGCCCCGCCCCGGCTGCGGCGCCCACCGCAGCCGACTTTTCCCCTTCCCCGCCAAGGCCTATCCCGGATGCCGGGCTGCGCCTGCCCGGACGAATGGCGCAGTAACTCTTTAAACAGTTATTGACAGGTTACAAGGCGAGCGCAGAATACAGTCTTGAGTAACCGCATAAACACACTTAAAGAGTTACAAAGGTGACCACCATGTTCGCCCGACTGCTGCGCCGACTCTTCCCGCACCCCGCCGAAAAAGACCTGGACCGCTGGGCCGACGACCTCGCCGCCGAACGCCGCTGGCGCGCCAGCCCGGCCGCGCGGGCCCGCTACTACGCCCTGCCCGGCAGCCTGCCGCGGCAACCCCGGCGGCGCTAGAGCGCCGGCAGCTG
>Ga0182743_1001401_pt1 | contig 23684 bp, 23 predicted proteins | sample eDN3rd30CKraftOP_FD_128522 | JGI IMG/M metagenome (GOLD analysis project Ga0182743, IMG submission 128522) | Enriched Organic Plus compost microbial communities from Emeryville, California, USA - eDNA 3rd pass 30_C Kraft OP (version 2) (version 2) ... | reverse complement strand
GCCACGGCAAGTCCGCACAGCACATGGGCGCGTTCGCGCGCCTTGCGCAGCTCATAGGCGGTGCGGCGGGCGACGACCTCTTCGCGGAATGCAATGAAGTGGGTCAGGAAATCGCGCAGTGTCAGCTGTTCAGGCCGGCCGCCGTTCAGCGCCAGCATGTTGGCGCCAAAGCTTGTCTGCATCGGGGTAAAACGGAACAGCTGGTTCAGCACGACCTCGGCCGTGGCATCGCGCTTTAGCTCAATCACCACGCGGACGCCGACGCGGTCGGATTCGTCCTGCACATGAGCGATGCCCTCGATGCGTTTTTCCTTGGCAAGCTCGGCGATCTTTTCGATCAGCCCCGCCTTGTTGACCTGATAGGGGATCTCATCAAGGATGATCGCCTGACGACCGGCGCGGGTTTCCTCGATCCGGGTCTTGGCGCGCACGATGATGCTGCCGCGGCCTTCAAGATAGGCCTTGCGTGCGCCCGCGCGGCCAAGGATCAGGCCGCCGGTCGGGAAGTCCGGGCCGGGGACGATTTCCAGCAGACGCTCGGTCGGCAGGTCGGGGTTCTCGATCAGCGCCAGCGTTGCATCGACCACTTCGCCCAGGTTGTGGGGCGGGATGTTGGTCGCCATGCCAACGGCGATGCCGCCCGCGCCATTGACCAGCATGTTCGGAAAGCGCGCCGGCAGGACGGTCGGCTCACGGTCCTTGCCGTCATAGTTGTCCTGAAAATCGACTGTATCCTTGTCGATATCCATCAGCAGATAGGCCGAAGGCTTGGCCATCCGCACTTCGGTATAGCGCATGGCTGCCGGGCTGTCGCCGTCCATGCTGCCAAAGTTGCCCTGACCGTCCAGCAGCGGCAGCGACATTGAAAACGGCTGAGCCATCCGCACCAAGGCGTCATAGATCGAGGCGTCGCCATGCGGGTGATATTTACCCATCGTATCGCCAACCGGGCGGGCCGATTTGCGATAGGGTTTGTCATGGGTGTTGCCGGTTTCGTGCATCGCAAACAGCACGCGGCGGTGCACGGGCTTGAGCCCGTCGCGCAGATCGGGAATCGCCCGGCTGACGATAACCGACATGGCATAGTCCAGATAGGACGAGCGCATTTCATGCGCGATGTCGATCACCGGACCGTCATGGGCCATCACCGCACGCTCGGGCGAGCCGGCTTCGGGGGTATCGTCGTCGTTTTCAGGGGTGTCGGCCACGGGAAAACCTCAAGATCTTGTTGGTAACGGGTCTATCCCATACCTGCCTTGGGTGCAATCTTGACGCGGCCTTTACTGGGCGATTCCCTGCCTTAAGCGATGCCTTTCACCCGGCTGCGACCCCGGACCGACACCAGCCACAGCGCCGAAAGCAGCGCCGAGCAGATCGCGTTCCAGCCCGCCATCGAGATGCCGAACAAGCTCCAGCTTACTTCGTCGCAGCGCACGACCGGCGCCGCCTCCAGCGCGGTCAGCAGGTCCTGAGTCGAGAGCGTCGCCAGCCCCGCCACGCCGCCCGAGCAATGCTGCGGTCCCAGCCACAGCTTCAGCTCGACCCCGGCGTGATAAATCGCAAAGCCGGTGGCGCAAAGCGCAGCGATCAGCCCCAGCGCGGCCAGCCAGCGTTTCCAGCCCAGCCACCAGATCAGCACGCCGACGATTGCAGCCACAAGATGCGGCCAGCGTTGCAGGATGCAAAGCTCGCAAGGCGCATAGCCGAGCATCTGAAAGGTCAGCGCGGCGGCCAGCAGCGCGGCAGAACCTGCGGCGGCGGTCACGGCGATCTGTTTGCTTGATACTTCGCTCATGCGCTTGGGTTAGGGCCGCCACCCTTGCCCGGCAAGTGCCAATTGCGTGATCTCAATGCGGTTTCCAGGTGATCACGCGATAGAGATAGACCACCACCACGGCGATCACGACCAGTTTGGACAGCGGGTCGATGTAATCGCCGACGAGCACATAGTTTTCATGCAGCATCAGCCCGGCAAAGGTCAGCACTCCGGTCCACAACGCGCTGCCGATCACCGTATAGATCAGGAATTTCCACATCGGCATCCGGGCAAGCCCGGCCGGAACTGAAATAAGTGTGCGGATTGCCGGGATCATGCGGCCGAAAAATACCGTCATCGCGCCGTGACGCTGGAACCAGTCATGCGCCGCATCAATGTCCGAAGGTGACAGCGTCAGCAGCCGCCCATGGCGCGCGGCAAAACGCTTGAGCCGCTCTTCTCCGAACCACAGGCCGATCCAATACCAGATCATGGTACCCAGAACCGAACCAAGCGTGCCGGTCACGATGGTCAGGGTCAGCGACATACGTCCGCTTGCGGCCAGGAAACCGGCCAGCGGCATGATTACCTCGGACGGGATGGGGGGAAAGATATGCTCGGCCACCATCAGCACGAACACGCCAAGATAGCCCCAGCTTTCGATCGTCGAAACCACCCAGTCGAACATGTCCCGCCCCTTGCCGCTGCGGTCCCTGTGCTGCGGGGGCAGGCCGGAACTGTCAACCCCACGTCGGTGTTGTGCATGGCCGGGGTTGCAGTAACCTTGGCGTGAGCAGCGCATCGCGATGGGAGGAATGCTCGATGGAATGGCGGGGCAGACGCGGCAGCAGGAATGTCGAGGACCGGCGCAGCATGGGCCGGGCCGGTACTGCCGGCGGCATGGGTGTGGTCGGCGTGCTGGTAGTGCTTGCCGTGGGCTATTTCTTCGGCATCGACATCTCACCCATCGTCGGAGCGATTGATCAGGGCGGCCAGTCAACCGAGCCGCGTGAACTGACCCAGGAAGAGCAGGAGATCGGCCAGTTCGTTTCGGTCGTGCTTGCCGATACCGAAGAGGTCTGGGCCTCGGTCCTGCCCCGGCAGGCGGGGACTGACTACGTTCAGCCATCGCTTGTGATGTTCTCGGGCGCGGTGCAATCGGCTTGCGGTGGTGCTTCGGCGGCGATGGGACCGTTCTATTGCCCGAACGACCGCAAGGTGTATCTGGACACCGACTTTTTCCGCGTCATGAGCCAGCGCATGCAGGCGGGTGGAGATTTCGCCTATGCCTATGTCATCGCTCATGAGATCGGCCACCATGTCCAGAACCAGCTGGGGATCCTTAGCCAGACCATGCAGGCGCGTCAGCAAAGCGGGCAGGCCCAGGCAAACCGCATTTCGGTGCTGACCGAGTTGCAGGCCGACTGTTTCGCCGGTGTCTGGGCCCATCACGCCAGCCAGCAATTCAACAGCATTGATGACGGCGATATTGCCGAGGCGATCAACGCTGCCGCTGCGGTGGGCGATGATACGCTGATGGAAAAGGCCGGACGCGCGCCGGTGCCGGACGCCTTTACCCATGGTTCGGCCGAACAGCGCCAGACCTGGTTCAAGCGCGGCTTTGCCTCGGGGCAGATGGCGCAATGCGACACCTTTGCTGCGGCAGGGCTGTAAGCTGGCGGCGCGCGCCGGGATCAAAGGGCGCGGCAGTGCCGCGCCTTACGGGCGCTGCAAATGGATGCCGCGCGGCCGTTCGGTCGTTGCCCAGTCGGGCCAAAGGCCGAAATATTCCAGCCCCGCGATCACCAGACCAAGGGCGATGACGGCGAACACCAGCTTGACCATGCGGGCACTGGGCGGATTACGCGCCCAACGTGAGGCCCGGATCAGCCAGATGAGGTTGTTCATGTGTCCCTTTCCCTGCTAGTGCTGCGCCGAAATTCGAATACGTCCCGGGACGAGCCTTGCCTCAGCACAGCGACAGCCGAAATCTACCTTATACCGCCGACCAGATGTATGCACTGGTGGCCGATATCGAAAGGTACCCGCAGTTCCTGCCGTGGAATACCGCCGCCCGTATCCGCTCACGCAGGCCGGGGGCGCCGGGCAGCGAGGTGGTCGAGGCCGATCTGGTCATCAGCTTCAAGGTCTTTCGCGAGCGATTCGGTTCTCGCGTCACGCTGTGGCCGCAGGATAAGCGCATCGACACCGAATATCTGGACGGGCCGTTCAAATATCTGCGCAGCGGCTGGGCCTTTGCCGACCTGCCCGAAGGCGGCTGCCGTGTCGATTTCTTTGTCGATTTCGAGTTCCGCAACGCCGTGCTGGGGAAAGTGATCGGCGTCGTCTTTGGCGAGGCGATGTCGCGCATCGTCCGTGCCTTTGAAGATCGGGCAAAGGCGCTTTACGGCGTCTGACGCGCGGCTTGCCAGATCTGATAGTCGCGCGACAGGGTTTCGCGCAGCCTGACCTCGGTTTCGGGCTCAAGCTCGGTCACGGCTGTGGGCGAGACATTGCGGCGTGGCAGCCGGATTGGCGTCTCCAGCCGCCGTGACAGGAATTCCGTCAGTGCGGGCATGGCCTCATAACGGAAGATGTAATCGACAGCGATATTGCCCTGTTGGTCGGTCAGCAGGTCGGATTGCCGACCGAGCCGGGCATAGGCGGGGCGGTTGTCCATTTCCAGCAGGTAATCGGCGGCGAAACGTTCAAAGCTGATATGGGCGGTACTGTTGGGATGACCGATCAGCGTGTCGCGGGCCCGAAAGCGATACCAGCTGCGCAGCCATTCCAGCGGTTCGCGGATCACAGCGACGGTCTGGAATTCGGGATTGCCCAGAGGGGCGAGCAGGGGGCGGATGCGTGCGCGATACTGTTTCAGGTTCAGATGCTTGATCTCGGGCCGGGTGCGCAGGACGATCTCGGCCTTGGGGGCGAGCGCCTCTTCCAGGGCCGTGGTGCCGGTCTTTGGGACCGACAGTAGCACGATGCGAGGCTTGATGAAGATCAGCATAACTGGTGGCAACCCGTAGAAAATAACATTCCCGCCGATTAGCGGTCGCGTACCGGGCTGGCAAGCAGGCGGGCCGGAAGGATCCCGGCCCGCACCGCAGGATCAGATTACGCCAAAAGCGCGCATTGGCTCGGCCACGCGGATAAAGCCCGCGATATTCGCGCCGATGACATAGTCGCCGGGCGCGCCGAATTCCTCGGCGGTGGTGTAGCAGCTGTCATGAATGTCGCGCATGATCGTGGCCAGACGCGATTCGGTCTGCTCGAAGGTCCAGCGATCACGCGATGCATTTTGCTGCATCTCCAGCGCCGAAGTCGCGACGCCGCCGGCATTTGCGGCCTTGCCGGGGCCGAACTTGACGCCGGCCTGCTGGAAGGTGCGGATTGCTTCGGGCGTGCAGGGCATGTTCGCGCCTTCGCCGACAGCGATAACGCCGTTGCGGATCAGCCTGGTTGCGTCCTTGCCGGTCAGCTCGTTCTGGGTGGCCGAGGGCATGGCGACGTCGCAAGCCACGTCCCAGATCGAGCCTTCGCCGGATTTCACGAAATAGGCACCGTTGCCCTCGCCCTTCACGCGGATGTATTGCGAGATACGGGCGCGGCGCACCTCTTTGATTTCCTTGAGAAGTTCAAGGTCGATCCCGGCTTCGTCCACGATATAGCCCGAGCTGTCCGAGCAGGCGATGACCTTGCCGCCGAATTCCTGCACCTTTTCGATGGTGTAGATCGCGACATTGCCCGAGCCCGAGACGACGACGCGCTTGCCGTCGAAATCGGTGCCGCCGGTGCGCAGCATGGCCTGCGTGAAATAGGTATTGCCGTAGCCGGTCGCCTCTTTGCGGGCCAGAGAGCCGCCATAGAACAGGCCCTTGCCGGTCAACACGCCGGCCTCATAGCGGTTCGTCAGCCGCTTGTACTGGCCGAACATATAGCCGATCTCGCGCGCCCCAACGCCGATATCGCCTGCAGGCACGTCAGTATATTCGCCAAGGTGGCGGTAAAGCTCGGTCATGAAGCTTTGGCAAAAGCGCATGACTTCGCCATCCGAACGGCCTTTTGGATCAAAGTCCGAGCCGCCTTTTCCGCCACCGATGGGCAGGCCGGTCAGCGCATTCTTGAAGATCTGCTCAAAGCCCAGGAACTTGATGATGCCGACGTTCACCGAAGGGTGGAAGCGCAGGCCACCCTTGTAGGGACCCATAGCCGAGCTGAACTGGACGCGAAAGCCGCGGTTGATCTGAACCCGGCCCTTGTCGTCGGTCCACGGCACGCGAAAGATGATCTGACGCTCGGGCTCGCAGATGCGTTCGATCAGCGCGTCCTCAAGGTAATCGGGACGCTTGGCGACAACACGGCCAAGGCTTTCCAGAACCTCGCGCACAGCTTGATGGAATTCAGGCTCGCCCGCGTTGCGGCGGACCACTTCTTCATAGATTGGAGCAAGCTTGTCGTCGATTTGCGGCATGTCGCGGAATCCTTCCCTTGGGGTCGGACGGCTCCTTAGCGCAAGCTTCAGGCAGTTTGAATGGGGGAAGGGTAAAAGTTAGGCAAAATGCCGAAATTTTCGGCGAAGTGATCGATCTATGCGACAGGAAATTCAAAAATATCAGGATTTAAGACGAATCGCATCTGCCTGCTGACAGGGCAGAGACAGTCTGCGCAGACAAATGGCGCCCGCAAAACAGAAAGGACCGCCCGGCGCCTCCACTCGCCGGACGGTCCGAATGCGCAAGGGTCGGGGTCAGCGGCGCCCCGCCTCAAGCGCGTCCTCAAAGGTGCGCAGGCCGGTCACCGGGGCCTGGACCAGTACCGCCATATTGCCGGGCTTGTGTTCGTTGCGCAGCATTTTCACATGCGCCTGCGGGATCTCGGCCCAGGGAAAGACCTCGGACATACAGGGATCGAGCCGGCGTTCCAGCATCAGGCGGTTGGCCTCGGATGCTTGTTTCAGATGGGCGAAATGGCTGCCCTGCAGGCGCTTTTGGTGCATCCAGAGGTAGCGGACGTCAAAAGTGCAGTTAAAGCCCGAGGTCCCGGCACAGATCACGACCATGCCGCCCTTTTTGCAGACGAAGGTCGAGACCGGGAAAGTCGCCTCCCCTGGGTGTTCAAAAACGATGTCGACGTTGTTGCCCTTGCCGGTAAAGTCCCAGATCGCCTTGCCAAAGCGGCGGGCCTCGTTGAACCATTCCTTATATTCAGGGGTGTTCACCTTTGGCAGCTGACCCCAGCACTTGAACTCTTTGCGGTTGATGACGCCTTTGGCCCCCAGGCTCATGACGAAATCGCGCTTGTCCTCATCCGAGATCACGCCGATGGCATTGGCACCAGCGGTGTTGATCAGCTGAATGGCAAAGCTGCCGAGCCCGCCCGAGGCGCCCCAGACCAGCACGTTCATGCCCGGTTTCAGCTCATGTGGTTCATGCCCAAAGAGCATGCGGTAGGCGGTGGCAAGGGTCAGCGTGTAGCAGGCCGATTCCTCCCAGGTCAGATGGCGCGGGCGGGGCATCAGCTGCTGGGCCTGAACGCGGGTGAACTGAGCAAAGCTGCCGTCCGGGGTTTCATAGCCCCAGATGCGCTGGCTGGGCGAAAACATCGGATCGCCGCCGTTGCAATGCTCGTCATCGCCGTCGTCCTGGTTGCAGTGGATGACGACCTCATCCCCGACTTTCCAGCGTTTGACCTTGTCGCCGACCTTCCAGACGATCCCCGCAGCGTCCGAGCCAGCGATGTGATAGGGCGCGCCATGGCCGTCAAAGGGGCTGATCGGCACGCCGAGGCAGGCCCAGATGCCGTTGTAGTTGACGCCTGCCGCCATCACGAGGACCAGCACCTCGTTGCTGTCGATGCTGGGGGTGTCGACGACTTCGATCTGCATGGCTTTGTCGGGTTCGCCATGGCGTTCACGGCGGATGGCCCAGGAATACATCTGCTTGGGCACATAACCCAGAGGCGGCATTTCGCCGATCTCGTAAAGGTCCTTTTCCGGCGCGTCATAGGGCGCGATGGGGGTCGGTTGGTCCAGGGCCATGTCACATTCCTCTCTTGCCGCTTCCTTGCGCCAGCCTTTCCGCCGCGGCGCAGAATCAGCGCGGGTTGTGAGGCTGGTTGTAAGGGCGGTTGCGCAATATTGCAATATTCCTGATGAAGAATTTGTAATAATCTGTCGTAACGGATTTCATCTGCTGCGACGCGGCGGACGCTGATCCGACGATTGCTCCTGCGATCACCCTCAGCCGTATAGAACCGCCGAAAGATCAGCTTTCAGCAGAGCATGCCGGGCTGGTTCTGCATCTGCATCGTACGGGTGACGGTACGATTGCGCGCCCGTATGCAGCGGTTTGCGGCAATTTCAGGCGGAATGCCTCGTCATGTGCCATCTTTCGATCTCTGCGATGCGGCGAATTGACCGGGCACGATTGTTACGCTATCCATCCGTCAGTCGTAATATTGTTTCGGGGGCAGATCGTGGCCGAGAAAGACAAACCCTGGCTTTTCCGCACCTATGCGGGCCATTCGACCGCCGAGAAATCCAATGCACTGTATCGTACCAACCTGGCCAAGGGGCAGACTGGTCTGTCGGTGGCTTTCGACCTGCCGACCCAGACCGGCTATGACAGTGACCACGTTCTGGCGCGGGGCGAGGTCGGCAAGGTCGGTGTTCCGATCTGTCATCTGGGCGATATGCGGATGCTTTTCGACCAGATCCCGCTGGAGCAGATGAATACTTCGATGACCATCAATGCGACCGCGCCCTGGCTGCTGTCGCTTTACATCGCGGTGGCCGAAGAGCAGGGGGCCGATATCTCGCGTCTGCAAGGCACGGTGCAGAACGACATCATCAAAGAGTACCTGTCGCGCGGGACCTATATCTGCCCGCCGAAACCCTCGCTTCGGATGATTACGGATGTGGCGGCCTATACGGCGAAACATCTGCCCAAATGGAACCCGATGAACGTCTGCTCTTACCACCTGCAAGAGGCAGGGGCGACGCCTGAACAAGAACTGGCCTATGCGCTGGCCACCGGTATCGCGGTGCTGGACGATCTGAAAACCAAGGTCGCGCCGCAGGACTTTCCGGCGATGGTCGGGCGCATCAGCTTTTTCGTCAACGCGGGCATCCGTTTCGTGACCGAAATGTGCAAGATGCGCGCCTTTACCGAGCTGTGGGATGAGATCTGCCGCGAGCGTTACGGCATCGAGGACGAGAAATACCGCCGCTTTCGCTATGGTGTGCAGGTAAACTCGCTGGGGCTGACCGAGCAGCAGCCGGAAAACAACGTCTATCGCATCCTGCTTGAGATGCTGGCGGTGGTGCTGTCCAGAAACGCCCGCGCCCGTGCCGTGCAGTTGCCCGCATGGAACGAGGCGCTGGGTCTGCCGCGGCCGTGGGATCAGCAATGGTCGCTGCGGATGCAGCAGATCGTTGCCTATGAGACAGACCTGCTGGAATATGGCGATCTATTCGACGGCAACCCCGTGATCGCTGCCAAGGTCGACGAGCTGAAGGCGGGCGCCCGGGCAGAGCTTGCGACGCTGGATGAGATGGGCGGTGCGATCGCCGCGATCGAATATATGAAATCGCGGCTGGTTGAATCGAATGCCGAACGGCTGAACCGGATCGAGGCGAATGAGACGGTGGTCGTGGGCGTCAACCGTTGGCAACAGGGTGAGCCTTCGCCGCTGACGGCCGGGGATGGCGGGATCATGGTCGTCGATCCGGCGGTAGAACAGGAACAGATAGCCCGGCTGAAAGCATGGCGCGAGGCCCGCGACGAGGGGGCCGTCGAGGCCGCCCTCGCCGCGCTGCGCGATGCCGCGCAGAGGGGCCAGAATGTGATGCCGCCCTCGATTGCCGCTGCCAAGGCAGGGGCGACTACCGGCGAATGGGCGGCGGTGATGCGTCAGGTTCACGGCGAATACCGTGCCCCGACCGGCGTATCGGCAAGCCCCTCGAACCGGACCGAGGGGCTGGAGCCGATCCGCGAGGCGGTTGATGCTGTCAGCCGCCGCCTTGGCCGCAGGCTGAAGTTCGTGGTCGGCAAGCCCGGTCTTGACGGTCATTCGAACGGTGCCGAGCAGATTGCATTCCGCGCCCGTGACTGCGGCATGGACATCACCTATGAGGGTATCCGCCTGACCCCGGAACAGATCGTGACCCGCGCTGCGCAGGATCGGGCCCATGTCGTCGGCCTGTCAATCCTTTCGGGCAGTCACCTGCCGTTGATCGAAGAGCTGATGGAGCGGATGCGCGCGGCTGGCCTTGCCCATGTTCCGGTGGTGGTCGGCGGCATTATCCCCGAGGATGACGCGGCAAAGCTTTTGGAGATGGGCGTCGCGCGCGTCTATACGCCCAAGGATTTTGAGCTGAACCGGATCATGATGGATATCGTCGCCCTGGTCGAACCCGCAGAGGCGGCCGCCTGAAAGGGCGGCCTTGCGGGCTGTTGTCAGTCCTTGAGCAGCAGCAAAAGGGCGGCGACGGTTGCCAGCACTCCGGGCAGGACGACGGGCGGCGGCATCTGATGGGTCAGGACCGCCTCGACCCCGATGACCCAGATCGGGGTCAGATAGGTATAGGCAAGCACCTTGGATGAGGGCAGGCGCATGGCGGCGAACTGGACCAGCACCGTCGTAAGGGCGCTGGCAAAGATCGCCACATAGAACAGCGTCACCCAGACGATCAGCGGCAGATGCGCCCAGTCAGTATGCAAGATTGCAGGCGCCCCCCAGATAAGCAGCAAGATCCCCCCTGCAAACAGCGTGGCAAAGGTCGAGACGAGCGCGCTTTCCCCCCGGTTCAGCCGCCGCACCATCGGCGTGTATAGCGCGTGGGCTGCGCAGCCGATCAGATAGATCGCCTCGCCCCGGCCGAGCTCAAGCCGCATCAGCGCCTGAAGATCGCCGCGAAAAATCACCCAAAGCGACCCAGCCGCCCCCAACGCCAGCGCTGTCGCAATGCGTCCCGTCAGGCGTTGGCGCACCAATAGCCAGCCAAAACCCGCAGCCATCAGCGGCGTCAGCGTAAAGACCACGGCGGCCGAGATGGGGGGCGCGGTCTTGAGCCCCTCGAACATCAGGACGAAATAGGCCGCAAACAATCCACCAAGCACCAGATAGCGCCATGGTGCGCGAAAGGCGGCGCGCTGAATGCCGGGGCCGGCCATGACGATGCCGCCGATCACCCCGGCGGCAATGGCAAAGCGGGCGGCCGAGATTGCCGCCGGGTCGATCAGATTCGCCGCCCGCGCCCCAAGCGAGAAAGAGCCCGCGATGGCGGCCGAAAACAGCAACATCGCGGCATGACCCTGTAACGCCTCGCGGCGGGTGTCGGGTACGGCGGAAAGTTCGGCCATCAGTTGCGGCCCAGCATGTAGAATTCGTCGTTTGGCCGGATGTCGCCCGCGTTCACCAGCCGGTTCGACATGCCGAAAAAGGCCGCGATGGCGCCGATGTCCCAGATTTCATCGCCGGTGAAACCGGCGTCGCGCAATGCCTGATGGTCCTCTTGGCCGATCTGCTGGGCATTCAGCGCCACTTTCTCGGCATAGGTGAGCATTGCGCGTTCACGTGGCGAAATATCGGCCTTGCGCCAGTTCACGGCCACCTGATCGGCGATAAAGGCGTTCTTGGCGCGGATGCGCAGGATCGCGCCATGGGCGACAACGCAATACTGGCATTGGTTCAGGCCCGAGGTGGCGACCACGATCAGTTCACGCTCGGCTTTGGTCAGTCCCCCCTCGCGCTCCATCAGCGCGTCGTGATAGGCAAAGAAGGCACGGAATTCGTCGGGCCGATGCGCCAGCGCTAAAAAGACATTGGGGATAAAGCCCGATTTCTCGGCCACTTTGCGGATGCGTTGCGCGATATCCTCGGGCATCTCATCAAGTGTGGGAACCGGAAAGCGGCTGATGGCATGGGTCATGGCTTTCTCCTTTCCGGCGAGGTTTTCATCAAAGCCGGGGCGGGGTCAATCGCCCGGCGCGGCTTCTCTGCCTTGACTCCTTGCACCAACGGGCCTATCCATCCCCGGATTCCCGGAAGGTCTGCCCTTCCGGTCCCCGTCCTTTGCGGGGATCGCCCCCCGTCAGCGCGTTGCGCCCACGGGGGCGTTACTGCTTATCGCGTCTCGTTCGCGGGGCGCGCCTGGATTACGGCAACGACCTATGGAGGGCGCCGATGTTTGAAAACCTGTCCGATCGCCTTGGCGGCGTCTTCGACCGGCTGACCAAGCAGGGCGCGCTGTCCGAAGAGGATGTCGCCGCCGCCATGCGCGAAGTGCGCGTCGCACTGCTTGAGGCCGACGTTTCGCTGCCTGTCGCACGCAGTTTTGTGAAATCGGTGACGCAAAAGGCCACTGGCGCCGCCGTCACCAAGTCGATCACCCCCGGTCAGCAGGTGGTTAAGATCGTCCATGACGAACTGATCAAGGTCCTGCAGGGCGAGGGCGAACCCGATCAGCTGCGCATCGACAACCCTCCGGCGCCGATCCTGATGGTCGGTCTGCAGGGCTCGGGCAAGACGACCACGACCGCGAAACTGGCCAAACGCCTCAAGGACCGCGAGAAAAAGCGGGTGCTGCTGGCCTCGCTGGACACCAACCGCCCGGCCGCGATGGAGCAGCTGGCGATCCTTGGTCAGCAGATCGGCGTCGATACCCTGCCGATCATCCCGGGCGAGAATGCGGTCCAGATCGCCAAACGCGCCCGGCAGCAGGCGACGCTGGGCGGCTATGACGTCTATATGCTGGACACCGCCGGCCGTCTGCACATCGACGAAGTGCTGATGGATGAGGTGCAGGCCGTCCGTGACGTCGCCAACCCGCGCGAAACGCTGCTGGTCGTCGATGGTCTGACCGGTCAGGACGCGGTGAACGTCGCGAGCGAATTTGACGGCAAGGTCGGCATCACCGGCGTTGTGCTGACCCGGATGGACGGTGACGGCCGTGGCGGTGCGGCGCTGTCGATGCGTGCCGTGACGGGCAAGCCGATCCGCTTTGTCGGTCTGGGCGAAAAGATGGACGCGCTTGAGGTCTTTGACGCTCAGCGGGTTGCTGGCCGCATCCTCGGCATGGGCGATATCGTTGCGCTGGTCGAGAAGGCCCAGGAGGTTCTGGAGGTCGAACAGGCCGAGCGCATGATGAAGCGCTTCCAGAAGGGCATGTTCAACATGAACGATCTGCGTTCGCAGCTTGAGCAGATGCTCAAGATGGGCGGTATGCAGTCGATCATGGGCATGATGCCCGGCATGGGCAAGATGGCCAAACAGGCCGAGGCCGCCGGTTTCGACGACCGGGCGATCAAGCGCCAGATCGCGCTGATCAACTCGATGACCAGGAAAGAACGCGCCAATCCCGATCTGCTGCAGGCAAGCCGTAAAAAGCGCATTGCCGCTGGTGCCGGGATGGAAGTGTCCGAGCTGAACAAGCTGCTGAAAATGCAAAAGCAGATGGCCGACACGATGAAAAAGCTGGGCAAGATGGGCAAGGGCGGGCTGCTTAAGCAAGCCATGCGCGCCATGACCGGCAGGGGCGGTGGGCTGCCCGATATGGCTGACGTCGATCCCGAAAAAATGGCCGAAGCCACCCGTATGCTGCAGGACCCCAAGGGGCTTGGCGGTCAACTGGGGGGCATGAACCTGCCCGGTGGTCTTTCGGGCCTGTTCAAGAAGAAATAGGCGCATGATCTGTCTGTCCGACACGCCTGTACTGACGACCGAGCGTCTGATCCTGCGCGCCCCGCAAGGCGGCGACTGGCCGGCGTGGCGCGATTTCGCGGTCTCGGAACGGGCGCGCTGGATCGGCGGGCCGATGGTCGAGCCGGGGCAAGCCTGGCGCGCCTTTGGTCATATCGTCGGCCATTGGGTGCTGCGCGGTTTCGGCTCTTTCGTGGTGACTGATCGCGACAGCGGCGCGCCTTTGGGCTCGGTCGGGCCGTGGTTCCCGGATGGCTGGCCCGAGCATGAGCTTGGCTGGACCCTGTGGACGCCCGAGGCCGAAGGTCGTGGCATCGCGCATGAGGCGGCGTTGGTGGCCCGCGACTTTGCCGCCCGTAAGCTCGGCTGGACGACGGCGGTCAGCTATATCCTGCCCGAGAACGCGCGCTCGGCCGCACTGGCCGAACGGTTGGGCGCGGTGCGCGATCCCGGTGCCGCCCATCCGGGCAAGGATCCTTGCCTTGTTTATCGCCATCCGATGGAGACCGTCTGATGAGCGAGCTGCCCCAGCCGAACCCCGCAGAGCCAGAATCCCAGCCAGCAGAGAACAGCATGTCAGACCCGATCGCCCGCGCCGCGGCCTTGCTTAAGGAACATCGCGCCAGCATCGACAGGCTTGACGCGATCCTTGTCTATACGCTGGCCGAACGGTTCAAGCACACCCAATCCGTCGGTCGTCTTAAGGCCGAACATGATCTTCCTCCGTCCGATCCCACGCGCGAAGCGCAGCAGATCGAGCGGCTGGAACGCCTTGCGCGCGAGGCCGACCTGGACCCGGAATTTGCGCGCAAGTTCCTGAATTTCGTGATCGCCGAAGTGATCCGACATCACGAGACATTCCTCCCCTGATGCGGGGTTTTCCCCGCAACCCCGCCATTTCCAAAGGAGAACTTACAATGGCAATGAAAATCCGCCTGGCCCGTGGTGGCTCGAAGAAGCGCCCCCATTATGCCATCGTCGCCTCTGACTCGCGTATGCCGCGCGATGGCCGCTTTATCGAAAAGCTGGGCACCTATAACCCGCTGCTGCCGAAAGATTCGGAAGATCGCGTCAAGATGAATGCTGAGCGCGTTCAGTACTGGCTGGCTCAGGGTGCTCAGGCTACCGACCGCGTTGCCCGCTTTCTCGAAGCGGCTGGTCTGAAAGAAAAGACCGAGCGCAAGAACCTCAAGAAAGGCGAGCCGGGCAAGGCTGCCAAGGAACGTGCTGAAAAGCGCGCCGCCCGTGAAGCCGCGGCTAACGCTCCGGCCGAAGAAGCCGCTTCGGAATAAGAATGACCGAGCGGGTCTGTGTGGGTGCGATCGCGGGCGCCTTTGGCGTCCGGGGCGAGGTGAGGCTCAAGAGCTTTACCTCGCAACCAGATGACATCGCTGCATATTCTCCGCTTTATACCGAAGATGGCAGCCGCTCGTTCACCGTCCGCCTGACCCGGCCGGTGACGGGCGGACTTGGCGCCCGGCTGTCGGGCGTTGAAACGCGCGAAGAGGCCGAGGCGCTTAAGGGCGTGACGCTTTGGGCTGATCGCGACAAGCTTCCGGTGCTGCCGGATGACGAATTCTACCATGCCGATCTGATTGGTCTGCCGGTCTATGACACCGGGGGGCAGCTGCTTGGCAAGGTGCGCGCAATCTATGATCACGGCGCAGGCGATATACTTGAGGTCTTTGGACCCGGTCGCCGTCAGACCCTGCTTTTGCCCTTTACCCGCGCCTTTGTGCCCACGGTCGATCTGACCGCAGGCCGCATCATTGCCGATCCCCCCGAGGATGAGGAATGAGCGGTGAGGGCGACAGCTCAGGGATGAAATCCCATGGCCGGCTGTCGATCCGGGCCAGCGGGCAGCCACGCGACCTGTTGGCCGAGCCGCAGGTCAGAGGGGCATGGACCGCGCAGGTCATCACCCTGTTTCCCGAGGCATTTCCGGGGGTTCTGGGACTATCTTTGACCGGGCGGGCGCTGTCTCAGGGGCTATGGAATCTGCGCAGCATTGACCTGCGCCCCTTTGGTGTCGGGCGGCACCGCAATGTGGACGACACCCCCGCGGGCGGCGGTGCCGGCATGGTGATCCGTCCCGATGTGATGGACGCGGCCCTGCGCGAGGCGGGGGCGGGGACCAGGAATGCGCTGCCGGTGATTTATCTTTCGCCACGCGGCCGACCATTTACCCAGGCCCGCGCCAAGGAACTGGCCCAAGGGCCTGGCATGACGCTGATCTGTGGCCGGTTTGAGGGTGTGGATCAGCGCGTGCTGGACGCCCATGACGTCGAAGAGATCAGTATCGGGGACTATGTCCTGACCGGCGGAGAGCTTGCCGCTCAGGTCTTGATCGACGCGACTGTTCGGCTTATACCGCGCGTGCTGGGGAATCAGGAGTCTCTGGCCGAGGAGTCCTTTTCCGACGGCCTGCTTGAGCACCCTCAGTACACGAAGCCCGCCCTTTGGGAAGGCCGCGCGATACCGGACGTTCTGCTGTCCGGAAATCACGCGGCCGTTGCTGATTGGCGGCGCGACATGGCCGAAAGGCTGACAAAGGAACGCCGCCCCGACCTGTGGCGGGCATATGAGCAGGCTCATATGGACCCGGCTAAGGACCGACAGCTCTCGGGCGCATCAGACCAATCGCGGGGCTACCGCGAGCATCAAGAGGACTCATAGCGATGAACCTGATCGCCCAACTGGAAGCCGAGCAGATCGCTGCGCTCGGCAAGAACATCCCGGATTTCAAGGCCGGCGACACCGTGCGCGTCGGCTACAAGGTGACCGAAGGCAGCCGCACCCGCGTGCAGAACTACGAAGGCGTGGTCATCTCGCGCAAGGGCGGTGACGGCATCGGCGCCTCGTTCACCGTGCGCAAGATCTCGTTCGGCGAAGGCGTCGAGCGTGTCTTCCCGCTTTATTCGACCAACATCGATTCGATCACCGTGGTGCGCCGTGGCCGCGTCCGCCGCGCCAAGCTGTACTACCTGCGCGATCGTCGCGGTAAATCGGCCCGTATCGCCGAGGTCACCAACTACAAGCCCAAAGCCGAAGCCGAGGCCTGAGGAGACGCGACATGAAAGCAGATATCCATCCCGATTATCACCTGATCGAAGTCAAAATGACCGACGGCACCACCTATCAGGTGCGTTCGACCTGGGGCAAAGAAGGCGACACCATGTCGCTCGACATCGATCCGACCTCGCACCCCGCCTGGACCGGTGGCTCGGCCAAGCTGATGGACACCGGGGGCCGCGTGTCGAAGTTCAAGAACAAATACGCCGGTCTCGGCTTCTGATCCCAGAGCCAGCCAGATACACGAACGCCGCCCCAAAAAGGGCGGCGTTTTACTTTTGCACGATCCGCGTTGGTGACCCTCCGGTCGGTTGATCAGAAGGCAAGGCCCAGAATCGGCATCCAGACCGGCGAACGCGGCGGACGGTTCAGCGGCAGGCCGGTCATATGGCCATTGCCGGTGTCGATGACCACGCGCCCGTCATGATATTCCCGCAGGACCGGTCCCTGCACGCTTTGATGGTCCGAAAGGGCGATGGTCGCATAGCCTTGGTCTGGCTTGGAAAATACGGCGTGTATCATTGGATCGCTCCTTTCCTGGCAAGGCTGTGGGTGGTGACCCGGCGCATCGCGGCCCGGGCTGGCGCTAATAGGGCAGGGGTGCTTGGCCGCGGCATCGCCGTGCCGCCAAAGACCGGGGGATGACTCGTTGTGATCATCTCTGGTTCCTCCTCCTCACCGATCCTTGCGGTCTCGGCATGAATATATAACGACATAGCGGATCGTCTTTTTCAAGAATAAAAAGCGACTCACATGGTCGTGATGAAAGAATGAAGCTGGAACAAAAGGTTGCAGTGCGGCCACGGCTGGAACTGACGTGACATTTCATGCCCGGAAAAGGCTTGTTTTACAGCGATTCGCGCGGTGTCGGCGCTTTTCATCGCTGCGGCTGCGGCCTATGTTTCGGCGCGACGCGGCCGGGCATGGCAGGGGGATTCGTGGCGCATATCATCGTTGTCGGCAATGAGAAGGGCGGTTCGGGTAAGTCCACGACCTCAATGCATGTGGCGACAGCGCTGGCGCGCATGGGCCATCGTGTCGGCGCGCTGGATCTGGACGTGCGTCAGCGCAGTTTTGGCCGTTATCTGGAAAATCGTGCTGCCTTTTCACAGCGCGAGGGGCTGGACCTGCCCATGCCGCTATTGGCCCATCTTGAGGCTGATGCGCCTGAGGGTTCGGATCCGCTGTCTCAGGCCGTTTCCGCGCTGGAGGCAGAATGCGATTTTATCCTGATCGACTGTCCCGGCTCGCATACCCGGCTTAGTCAGATGGCGCATACGCTGGCCGATACGCTGATCACCCCGATGAACGACAGTTTTGTCGATTTCGACCTTTTGGCGCGGCTGTCCCCCGAAGGCAAGATCCTTGGCCCCTCGATTTATGCCGAGATGGTCTGGTCTGCCCGCCAGCTGCGTGGTCAGGCGGGTGCGGGGCCGATCGACTGGCTGGTGCTGCGCAACCGGCTGGGAACGCAGGCCATGCACAACAAGCGCAAGGTCGGCAGCGCCCTGACCAACCTGTCGCGCCGCATCGGTTTCCGTGTCGCCCCCGGTTTTTCTGAACGGGTGATCTTTCGTGAACTTTTTCCGCGCGGTCTGACGCTGCTTGATCTCAGGGACATCGGCACAGAACAGCTCAGCATGTCAAATATTGCAGCGCGTCAGGAACTCAGGGACCTGATGACTGCGTTAAACTTGCCTGGCGTCAGCGTTTCCTTTTGAACCGCCCGCCATTGTTGCCGGGCCTGCGCGCCACTATGTTGCGCCGCAGATTGGTTAGGAGAGGACGATGACGGCAGCCAGCCGATTCATCCGTATTGTGGTGCTCGCCCTTGCTTTGCCGATGGGGCCTGCTGGCACGGCCACAGCTCAGGCGGCGGATGCCGCAGAACAATCTGAATTACCTGTAGTCACGCTGGCGACCGCCAGGCAGGACTGGATCGAGGCCCGCGTGCCGGTCTCGGGTTCTTTGGTGGCGCGGCAAGAGGTGCAGATCCACGCCCTCGTCTCGGGGCATGAAATCACCAGTATTGATGCCGAGGTCGGCGACCGGGTCGAAGAGGGGCAGGTTCTGGCCCGTTTGTCCGAGGATGTGCTGGCCGCGCAACTGGCGCAGGCCGAGGCCGAATATCAGCGCGCGCTGGCCGGCGTCAGCCAGGCCGAAAGCCAGATCGCCAGCGCCGAGGCGACCCTGACGCAAGCCGTCGCGGCGCTGGAGCGGACACGCAGCCTGCGTAAAAGCGGCAATGCCAGTCAGGCGGTCCTGGATCAGGCCATAGCGACCGAGGCCTCGGCCCGGGCGGCCTCGGCTTCGGCCTCGGACGGGCTGGGGGTTGCGCGCGCGGCGCTGGCGCTTGCTGAGGCGGCGCGTAGCATCGCGCAGCTGAATCTTGATCATGCGCGCATCACTGCGCCGGTCGACGGCGTGGTGGTGGCGCGGACAGCACGCCTTGGCGCGATACCGGGCGGTGGTGGTGATCCCCTGTTTACCCTGATAGCCGGTGGCGAGGTTGAGCTGGAGGCCGATGTGATCGAGACCGCGCTGACCCAGCTTAAACCCGGTGATCCGGCCGAGATTGAGGTTGCTGGCCTTGGCAAGGTCGCGGGCAAGATGCGGCTGGTTCCGGCTGCTGTCGATCCGGTGACGCGGCTTGGTCAGGCGCGGATCGCGCTTGACCCCGACCCACGGCTGCGGCCGGGGCTTTTTGCCAGCGGCTGGATCATCACCGAGCGCCGTCAGGCCCTGACTTTGCCCAGCTCTGCCATTCTTGCCGATGCCTCGGGTGAGCGGGTCCAGGTGGTCAAGGACGGGCGGATCGAGTCCCGCCCGGTTCGCGCCGGACTATTGTCGCAGGGCCGGCGAGAAATCCTTGAAGGGGTCGCGCCGGGTGAACAGGTGGTGGCCAGGGCTGCGGCCTTTTTCCGCAGTGGCGATCAGGTGCGGGCGGCCCAATGAACTTTTCGGCATGGTCTATCCGCCACCCTGTGCCGCCAATTGCGATCTTTCTCGTGCTGGTGCTGGTGGGGCTTTACAGCTTCAGCCGGCTGGCGGTCACGGCTATGCCGAACATCGACCTGCCCTTGGTCAGCGTTGTGGTCAGCCAGCCCGGCGCCGCACCGTCAGAGCTGACGCGGCAGGTGGTTCAACCGATCGAGGACTCGATTGCCTCGATCACCGGCGTGCGGCACATCACCTCATCTGCGACCGACAGTTCGGCACGGATCTATGTCGAATTCGAGCTTGAGACCGACACCGACCGCGCAGTCAACGACGTCAAGGATGCCGTCGCCAAAGTCCGGGCAGACTTGCCCGAGTCGATTGTCGAACCGCTGATTCATCGCATCGACGTCAGCGGCATGGCGATCCTGACCTATGCCATCAGCAACCCCGGCATGAATATCGAAGAGCTGTCGGATTTCGTTGATGATGTGGTGTCGCGCGATCTTTCGACCGTGCCCGGCGTGGCCAGCATTACCCGGATCGGCGGCGCGGATCGCCAGATCAATGTCGAGCTGGACCCCGCCCGGATCATGGCCTTTGGGCTAACCGCGGCCGAGATATCGGAACAGTTGCGGGCCAAGAATATCGACATGGGCGGTGGACGTGGCGATCTGGCCGGGACCGAATACACCATCCGCGCGCTGGGATCGGCCGATGATGTCTCACTTCTGGCCGCGACGCCCATTCTGGTCGGCGGTGGCCGGACAGTGCGGCTGGACCAGCTTGGCACTGTCACGGACGGGGCCAGCGAAGAGCGCAAGTTTGCGTTGCTTGACGGTCAGCCGGTCGTCGCCTTTGGCGTCTTTCGCGCCAGCGGCCAGTCCGATCTGGTCGCAGGTGACGGGACCAAGGCCCGTATCGCCGAGATCGAAAAGCGACATCCGGGCACCAGGATCACGCTGATCGACGATGCGACGACCTATACCTCGGGCAGCTATCATTCGACCATGGACACGCTTTACGAGGGCGCGTTCCTGGCGGTGGTGGTGGTGTTTTTGTTCCTGCGCAACTGGCGCGCGATGCTGATCGCGGCGACTGCGCTGCCCCTGTCGATCATCCCGACCTTCTTTGTCATGCACTGGCTGGGCTTTACGCTGAACGGCATCAGCCTGCTTGCGATCACGCTGGTCACCGGCATCCTTGTCGATGACGCCATCGTCGAGATCGAAAACATCGTCCGCCATATCAACATGGGCGTGCCCGCCTATGACGCGAGTATGGAGGCCGCGAATGAGATCGGCCTGACCGTCATCGCGATCAGCTTTTCAATCGTCGCGGTCTTTGCTCCGGTCAGTTTCATGGGGGGGATTCCCGGGCAGTACTTCAAGCAATTCGGCCTGACCGTCGCGGTCTCGGTGCTGTTTTCGCTGCTGGTTGCGCGACTGATCACGCCGATGCTCGCCGCATATTTCCTGCGCGACAACACCCGTCTGGCCGAGGAACGCGATGGCCCGCTGTTGCGCGGTCTGATGGGCGTGCTGGGCTGGACTCTGCGCCATCGCGGGCTGTCGCTGCTGATGGGGCTTGGTGTTTTTGCGATCTCGATCTTTTCGGCAACGCTTTTGCCGACAGAATTCATCCCCGCCTCGGATGTCGGGCGTAGCCAGGTCACCGTCGAACTGCCCCCCGGCTCGACCGTGGCCGAGACCGAGGCGATGGCGCGCGAGATTTCGCACCGTATCAAGACCGCGCCCGAGGTGCGCTCGGTCTTTGTCAATGGCGGTGATGAGGACGTGACCAAAGCCACGCTGATGGTCAATTACGGCCCCAAGGAAGAGCGTGGGCGTTCAAGCTTTCAGATCGAGGATGAGCTTAAGCGCGAGCTGTCGACGATCCCCGATGTGCGCATCAACTTCCAGAACGAAGAGGGGAACGCCGATCTTTCCGTCTCGGTCCTTGGCGATAGCGAAGAGGGCGCGGCCGAGGCGGCCGAGCGGCTGGTCGCGGCGATGAAGACCCTGCCCACGCTTGAAGGGATCACCTCTTCGGCCAGTCTTCAGCGGCCAGAGATTCAGGTCCATCCGCGCCCCGAAGTTGCCGCGCAACTGGGTGTGACCGCCAGCGCATTGGCCACCACCCTTCGCGTTGCGACGCTGGGCGATACCGAATCGAACCTTGCCAAGTTCAATACGGGCGACAAGCAGATCCCGATCATGGTGCGGCTGAACGAATCCGCGCGGCGCGATCTGATGACAGTGCGCAACCTGAGGGTGCCAAGTTCAGCCGGGCAGGTGCCGCTTGAGGCCGTGGCGGATGTCACCCTCTCTGCCGGGGCGACTGAAATCGGGCGCTATGACCGGCGTTATCGGACCACGGTTTCGGCAAACCTTGCCCGTGGCGCACTGCTTGGTCCGGTCAGTGCAGAGGTTGCCGCCCTGCAAGGCGAAGTCGAGCTGCCACCGGGAACCGAGATCCAGCCCTCGGGCGATGCCGAGATTATGGGTGAGGTGTTCCAGGCCTTCTCGGTCGCGATGATCTCGGGCGTGATGCTGACCTATGTCGTGCTGGTGCTGCTGTTCCACAATTTCGTCACCCCGATTTCCATCCTGATGTCGCTGCCGCTGGCGATCGGTGGGGCGATCCTTGCGCTGTTCCTGACCGGGAACTCGATCAGCATGGCGGTGGTCATCGGCTTTCTGATGCTGATGGGGATCGTGACCAAAAACGCGATCATGCTGGTGGAATTCGCGGTCAGCTCAATGGACCAGGGCATTGATAAGCGTACCGCCATTCTGGACGCGGTTCATAAGCGCGCGCGCCCTATCGTGATGACCACCATTGCCATGACTGCGGGCATGGTACCTTCGGCCATCGGCACGGGAGAGGGGGCCGAGTTCAGCTCTCCGATGGCGATTGCGGTGATCGGGGGGCTGCTGCTTTCGACGTTGCTGTCGCTGTTGTTCGTACCGTCGCTGTTCTCGGTCGTTCATGGCGGGCAGGTCAGGATCGCGCGTTTGTTGCGGCGCTGGATCGGGCTGAACGTCGCTTCGAAACCGGCGGGCGAATAAGAGAGCTGCATCTGAATATGAAAAAGGGGGCCCGGGAGCCCCCCTTTTTATTGCTGTGGCTGATCGGATCAGGCCAGCATACCCATCGGGTTTTCCAGATGTTTGACGATGGCTTCCAGCAGCTGGGCGCCAAGCGCACCGTCGATCACCCGGTGATCGACCGACAGCGTCATCGACATGACATTGCGGATCACCACTTCGCCATTCTCGACCACAGGGGTTTGAATGCCGGCACCGACCGCCAGGATCGCGCCGTGCGGCGGGTTGATCACTGCATCAAAGTTCTCGATCCCGAACATGCCGAGGTTCGAGATCGCAAAGCTGCCGCCCTGATATTCGTGGGGTGCAAGCTTTCTGGTCTTGGCGCGGTTGGCCAGATCCTTCATCTCGGCCGAAAGGGCGGACAGCGTCTTTTGCTGCGCGTCCTTAAGAACGGGGGTAAAGAGCCCGCCCTCGACTGCGACGGCGACCGCGACATCCGACGGTTTCAGCTTAAGGATACGGTCGCCTGCCCAGACGGCATTGGCATCCGGCACCTCTTGCAGCGCCAACGCGCAGGCCTTGATGATGAAGTCGTTGACCGACAGTTTCACGCCCCGCGATTCAAGCTGCTTGTTCAGCATGGCGCGGAACTTCATCAGTTCGTCCAGCTTGGCCGAGCGGCGCAGATAGAAATGCGGGATGGTCTGTTTGGCCTCGGACAGCCGCGCGGCGATGGTGCGGCGCATGCCGTCCAGCGCCACCTCTTCGGTTTCGCGGTCGGCATACATCTTGAGGATGGTCTCTGCCGAAGGACCTGCCGGTGCGGCAGCAGCCGGGGCGGGGGTCGCCGCTCTCGGGGCTTCGGCGGTGGCAGGCTTGGCCGCGCCGGGCTTTGCACCCTCGACATCCGCCTTGACGATACGACCACGCGGACCAGAGCCCTGAACCGTGGCAAGGTCGATGCCCTTTTCCGCCGCGATGCGCCGGGCCAGAGGCGAGGCAAAGATACGCCCGCCCTCAGCCGATTTTGGCGCAGCCGGGGCAGGCGCAGCCGGGGCTGCCGCCGCCGGAGCGGCCTCTGCTTTCGCGGCCTCGGGCTTGGCCTCTGCCTTGGGTGCGGGGGCCGAACCGATGTCATCGGCGCTTTCGCCATCCTCAAG